>Ga0105047_10011218_pt1 | contig 14561 bp, 14 predicted proteins | sample MAT04_FD_78384 | JGI IMG/M metagenome (GOLD analysis project Ga0105047, IMG submission 78384) | Freshwater microbial communities from Lake Fryxell liftoff mats and glacier meltwater in Antarctica - MAT-04 (megahit assembly) | ecosystem: Environmental > Aquatic > Freshwater > Ice > Liftoff... | reverse complement strand
CTGGCGGCCCGGCGCCAGGGCGGCCAGCACCAGCAGCACGGCCGCGGCGTTGTTGTTGACCACCATCGCCGCCTCGGCGCCGCAGAGCGTGGCGAACAATTGGCCGACGGCAGCCTGCCGCGAGCCGCGCTGACCGTTGGTGAGCGAGAACTCGACATTGATGGCCTGCGGCGGGTGGTGGAAGGCGAGTGGGGCGCGGCCGAGGTTGGTGTGCAGTAGTACGCCGGTGGCGTTGACCACCGGGGTGAGCAACGTGCGTGCGTACTGGACTGCCCGCGCTTCCGCGGTGGGTTGCGCGTACGCCTCGGGCCCGGCGGCGATGGCCTCGCGAGCCAGTTCCACGCACACCGCATGTGGCAGGTCGCTGGCCGCCGACATGGCCCGCGCGAGTCGGTCGACGGAAGGGGGGCGGCCGACACTCATCGCGCCCGAGCGTACCGGCCACCCGCATCCCTGTCGCCGCCCGCGCTGGAGCGCCGCGATCCGGCCGGTTCTGTGTCACGGCACAGAGCTACGTTCCGTCTGTGCCGTGACACAGACGGAACGTGAGTGGGTGGGCGGAGACGGGAGGCCGAGCGGCGGAAGAGGGCGCGGCTCGTACACTCGGCGGTCATGTTGCCAGTGCCGATCGTGCAGCTCGACCCCGACCTGCCGCTGCCCGCCTATGCGCACTTCGGCGATGCCGGCCTCGACCTGCGGGCGCGCGAGAGCGGTGTCGTGGCGCCTGGGGGCGGACGGCTGCTGATGCCTACCGGTATCAGCATCGCCATCCCCGTCGGCTTCGCCGGGTTCGTGCTGCCCCGCAGTGGGAACGCGCTGCAGCACGGCCTCACCGTGGCCAACGCCCCGGGCCTCATCGACGCTGCGTATCGCGGCGAGATCAAGGTCATCCTGCTCAACACCGACCCGGTCGAGCCGTTCCACGTCAACCGCGGCGACCGTGTCGCCCAGCTCGTGCTGCAACGGGTGGAGGAAGCGCAGTGGCAGGTGGTCGACACGCTCGATGGCGTCGACCGCGGCGGCGGCTTCGGCCACAGCGGCCGGGCCTGATCGCTGGCACCCGAAGCCCGCGGTAGCGTTCGCGCTCAGGGCACGCAGTGCAGCGTGCGCGATGGAGAGAGACACATCATGGACAACCTGCGCGGGGCCAATGCCATCGTCACCGGAGCGTCTCGCGGCATCGGCGTCTACATCGCCAGGGCGTTGGCCGCCGAGGGTGTGAACCTCGCGCTCGCCGCGCGATCTGTCGAGGAGCTCGAGACGGTGCGCGCCGAGATGGAAGCACTGGGCGTGCGCGCCATCGCTATCCGGTGCGACGTGGCCAAGGCGGCCGACCGAGCAGAGCTCGTCCGGCGCACCGAAGCCGAACTCGGCTCCATCGATATCCTCGTCAACAACGCAGGTATCGAGCGCGTGGCCCGGTTCGACGAGGCCCTCGAATCCGACATCCTCGACACGCTCACCGTCAACCTCGAGGCGCCGATGTTGCTCACCCGCGCCGTCGTGCCCGGCATGCTGGCCCGCAAACGCGGCCATGTCGTCAACATCGCCTCCGGCGCCGGCAAGGTAGGCGTTGCCTACGGCACGTCGTACTGCGCCAGCAAGCACGGGCTGGTCGGGTTCACGAATTCGTTGCGGTCGGAGTACCGAGGTCGCCCGGTCGGCTTCTCGGTGGTGTGCCCAGGCTTCGTCACCGACGCTGGGATGTACGACCGCTGGGACAGGAGCGGCATTCGAGCGCCGAAGATCGCCGGCACCTCCAAGCCCGAGAAGGTCGCGCAAGTGGTCGTCCGCTGCATCCGCCGCAACAAGGCGGAGGTCATGGTGAACACGCCGCCCGTGCGGCCGCTGGTCGTGCTGGCCAACATCGCGCCATCCGTCGTGCCGTGGATGTTGCACCGGCTCGGCTACAGCAAAGTGTTCGAGCGGGTCATGGCCCACGACGCAGCCAACGCTGCCGAGTAACGCCCCCTGGCGGGCTACTTCCAGGCGAAGACGGGTTGCTCGAACTCGTGCACGCGCTCGCCTGCTCGACCATCGAGCGCGACCCACCGGAACTGCACCAGCACCGCGCCAGTGGGCGCGTGAATGAGGTTGCGGCCCAACGGCACCTGCACCACCGGCTTGTCGCTCTCGGGGATGTCGACGAAGCGCGGTGAGTCGGGCCGTTGCAGCTCGTGCAGGCCGATGCGGTAGGCGTACGCCACCTCGGCCGGTGCGGGGTGCAACACCACGTCGCCGTCTGCCCACAGCACGACTGGGGTGATCACGTAGCCGGAGCGAGTGATGTAGTCGTCGAGGTGGCCCAGCACTGCGTCGTGCCCGAGCCGCAGACCCAGTTCCTCGTCGAGTTCCCGCAGCGCCGCCTCGTTGATCGTTTCGTCCGGGTCGACCCGGCCGCCGGGCAGCGCGAATTGACCACCATGGTTGTTGAGCGTGGCGGCCCGCCGGCAGAGCACGAACGATGAGCCACCGGCGACGTCGGTGACCGACCCGTCGAAGCCGGTGAGATCGCCTGGCACGTTCGACATGGCTTCCGGGGAGAACGCGAACGGGTCGTGCGTGTCGGTGCCTGCCTCACTGGGCACCACCAGAATGGCCACCGCGGCCCGCTTCCCGGTGCCGTGAGGAACGGCTCGCAGCGGATGGGCAGCCAGGTGCTGCTCGAGCGTTGCGCGCAGCGCTGCGTCGTGGGCGATCACGGCCTCACCTTATTCTCGTTCCATCGACGGCCTGGGTGTGAGATGTTCGCGTATCTGCGTGGCAGGTCTCCTGAGCTGGGACGATTGATGTCGCCTACCTCATCAAGTTCCACAACCCAGGAGTCACTTTCAGTGACACGAGTATCGCGACTGCGCCGGTGCCGCACCAGCGGGCGAACACCACGGTGGTGTCGAGCTGTTCGAGGCGACGCGGGCGGTCCTCGATCTTGCCGTGGCAGAGCTGGTCTCGTAATGGTCGGAAGCTTCACGATCTGGTCCTGGGCGTGATGAAGAACCCGTGTGCGGACATCGACCGCATCCGACGGTGCTCGAGCACCGCTTCGATCTTGGCGACCAACGGGTTATGGATCTCCCACGCCTGCACCGGCCCAAGGGTTGGTTCGGCCAGTAACGCTCTCGCGGTTGCGTAGGCGTCGACAGTATCGGTCTTGTCCAGCCGGCGCGCCCGACGTGGTCGAGATCAACGACGAAATGATCGCGACCGACCACGTGCCGGGATGCAATCCCTGATTTCGTGTGTTCTGGGGTCACTTCACACTGTGCCATGATTCTCGTCATGACAATTCCGCGCCATCCGCTCATCGTTTTCGCCGCAGTGATTCTCGTGACCTTGGGCTCCTGTAGTTCATCTTAGGAGGGCTCGACAACAACCATTTCGAGCTCCAGTAGCGGCAGTGCAACTACCTCCATCGGGACTCAGACCACTGCGTCATCCAGCACCGCACCATCAAGTACAGCGGCACCCAGCACCGTGGCACCCCCCATCAATGTTCCACCCACAGCCCCTGGAACCCGCTGCGTACTACCCGCCTCGCTGGGCGACCCTGTGGAGTTCTTCGTCACAGAGAGCGACCTGTTGTTCAATGGAAAGACAGTACCAAACTGCATGGACATTCCCAGCTCAATCGGGATTCGCGTCACCAACCAGAGCAATGCTACTGCCATGATCTGGTTTGGCGAAGCGAGGGGCGCTTCACTTCCGCCTGGCCAAAGCGCCGAGTTGAGCCCGCTCAGCGAGTTCATCCAGAATGCCGAAGGGTTCGAGATCGCGGTAGATGGTCAAACAGCGCGAACCTTCGTGACTGTTCTACCCGTTGCTCCCTAGATGATTGGTTCCAAGGGGTGTCGGGGTCAGTGGTCGTAGGCGAGGAGTGATCGCGCTGGCCCGGGCCGGTTGTTGGTTTCGTTGTGCCAGATCGCGGCGGTGAGCGCGAGGAGGCGTTGCAGCACGCGTGCGCAGACGCCTGCTGGTTTGCGTCCGCCGTGTCGTTCGAGGTCGAGTTGTGCTTTCAGGGTCTGGTTCACGGATTCGATGATCTGGCGGAATGGTCGAAGGAATCGTTGTCCTGGTCGGGCTGGTTCTTTGCCGAAGGCGGGTCGGATGAGGGTGACGCCGCGAGTGTTCAGTTCGGCTTCGAAGCTGGCAGAGCGATAGCCCTTGTCGGCCATCAGCACTTGACCGGGCCGGTCATCGAGAGCGGGATCGAGATTGATCATCGCGAGGGCGGTGTCGCGTTCGTCGGTCTTCGCGCTGGTCAACGCGTAGGCGACGGGGAGCCCTGATGGTGTCGCGATGAGGTGCAGTCGCAGTCCCCAGAACCAGCGTGAGTGCGATGCGCAGTAGCCGTAGCTGGCCAAGCCGGCCATGTCGGATCGTTTCACGGTCTCGCGGGAGCGACCACACTCGACCGGGGTCGAGTCGACCAGCCAGAGATCGTCGTGCCATGACGGGCAGTCCCTGGCGAGCACGCCGATGATGTGTTGCATTGTTGCTGCGGCGTGGCGGAGCCGTTTGTTGTAGGCGGGTCGCTGCGGCAGATACGGAAACAGTGATTGCAGGTGGGTGCGGGCGTGGCGAACGAAACGGGCTTCGGACGTGAACCCGAGCAACGCCTGGATCACCGCCAACGTGATCAGCTCGGCATCGGAGAGCTGGGGTGCGATCCCGACCGGCGGCCGTTGTGGTGCCCACTGTGGGTGTTCGATCAGGAGATCGTCAATCGTGACGTAGAGTCGGGTCGCGAGGGTGTCCAGGTCAGGGTTCATGCGCTGCGTCCTTCGGGATCAGGGTTTGTTCAACGCCCCTGATCGTGGACACCCTCGCCACCGAAGTGGTGGATGATCGCGCGCAGCGCGCGAATCCCTTGGAACTACTCGTCTAGACGACTCCTTCAGAGTCTGTGCTCTTCACCTCACCGCCAGCGTCCTGGTTGAACTTGATCGCGGGCTGGTTCTCGGCTTCCACCCGCAAGGCGCTGACCAGCACTAGTTCCACCTCCATCGATCAACTCGACGCAACGATCGTCGTGTGGGCGACACACTGGAACAACGACCCACTCACAGGCGTTCGTGTTGATCAAGACCGTCGATGACACGGTCACCAAAGTTGAGCGCGGATCCTTGCGACCAGCGTGGTGATCTGCAAGGCTTCAGTGTATGAAACATCCACGCCTCTCAGTCTGCATCATGATTTCTCTTGCAGTCGTAATGCTGGGTTCATGTAGCTCCTCCGACGAGGAAGCGTCCACCACTTCCACCAGTGCATCCGGCGGAAGCACCGTTGACGCCAGCGCTCCTGCAACAACAGCGACTCCGACCACGCAGGTCGCCGAATCGGATGCGCCCTGTGCAGTATCTACTAGCCAAGATCCTGTGATGATTGTGGTGACGGACAATGACGTACTCTTCAACGGCTCCTCGGCACCCGATTGTATGAACGTCCCGAGTTCATTTGAAATTCATTTCATTAATGAACTCAGCGATGGTTTCACGAGGATCAGGTACGAAGCATTCCGCGAGGATGGCTCGCTTACGAGCATGGGAAACATCATCGTCGGGCCAAATCTACCCGAAGTTCTGGCGTTGTTCGATGAACTCTTTCAGGAGGCCTCCACGATCGAAATCGGTGTGGTTGATCGACCAAATCTGATCTCGGTGAAGATTGTGCGCTCGGCGCCTTAGCCTTGATCCACCGATGGCCTGGGTGAGGGGACTTCGTGACGGCGGCGTTGGCGAGTCGGACGATGTGGAACGGATCGACCACAATCGTCTCGTCATCGAGGAGTTCGAAGTTGGTGGTCGCTGACCGGTAGCCCTCGTGCGGATCAACCGACACCACCGCGATCTGGCGGACCCAGTCGACGGACTGCGGTCGTTCACCGCCAGCAACCGGAACCAGGGCGCGGCGAACCATGCCACTCCTGCGCTACCTTCCCCCACGGGGCCTCCTTGGACTCGGACCGTTAGACAGTTACAAGTTCACCGAGGTCCCCACCTCACATCGCGTATGCTCCACCCAGCTTCAACGGGCAGTGCGTTGCACAACCACCGAGGCCACGCGGCAGACTGTGTCGATGGACCTGTCGGTTGCTGTCACCCCGCTCTACGTCGGTTCGATGGTGTACGAGCAGCGCGCGCTTGCCCGGCGGGCCGAGGCCGAAGGCCCCAGCGCCGCCGACTACCTGGCGCCCGACACCCGCACCAGCCTGTTGATGGGTGCGCTCAGTCTCACCACCCCGCTCAGTGCCGCGCTCGCCGGTTACGCGGTTCCGTTCCGGACCAGCGGCAAACGAGGCCGCAGCGGCCGGATCGGCCAGGTGGTCGTGGGCGTCGCAGTGGCTGCCGCGGTTGCCACCACGCTTGCCGACCGCGCCGCCGCAACCGCAGACCTGGCCACCGAGAAGGGTCGCGCTGCACGCGCAAGGGCCCGCAAGGTGGCGGCAGCCGGCGGGGTGGTCGCCATCGCTGCCGGCGGTGTGGCAATCACCGCCACGACCGCCGCATTCACCGGCGCAACACGCATGTGGAAGCGGGGTCAGCGGCACGATCTGGGCAACGGTGTGCTGGCGTGGACCGTCGGCATGGTCTGGTGGGACTTCGCGTACTACTGGAACCATCGCAACCAACACGAGATTCGTGGCATGTGGGCGGTGCACGTCCCGCACCACAGCAGTGAGCGCTACAACCTGTCGACCGCATTGCGCCAGCCGGTCGCAGGTGCGTTCGGCGTGTGGGTGCCCTACGGGCTGGTCGCCCGCATCGGCGTTCGGCCGTTCATCATCGAGACGTCGCGGGCCCTGAACCTGATCTACCAGTACTGGATCCACACCGTCACCATCCGCACGCTCGGTGTCGCCGAGGGGGTGGTGAACACGCCGTCGAATCACCGAGTTCACCACGGTCGCAACAAGCGCTACATCGACCGCAACCACGCAGGCATCTTGATGATCTGGGACCGTCTGTTCGGCACCTACCAGCGCGAACTGCCTGACGAGCCGGTGATCTACGGGCTGACCAAGAACATCGAGTCGTACAACATGTGGACGGTGAGCACTCACGAGTACGGCGACATCTGCCGCGACGTCGCGCGCAGCACCAACTGGCGCGACCGGTTGGGGTTCGTCGTGCGGACGCCTGGCTGGGCCTACGCCCGGCGCGCCGAACTCGACGCTGCAGCATCAGTCGCGTAGTCGCGACCGGCGGCGCTCAGCTAGCGGCGGCGACTTCGTGGTCGACGGCGGCAGCGCGCTGCGCCCGAGTGACGCGACCGAGGAACTCGAGCAGCACTCGGTTGAAGGTGGTGGCGTGCTCGACCATGAAGCCGTGCGCAGCGCCGGAGATGACCACCAGCTCCGCGTTGGGCATCCGCTCGGCGATTTCCTCGCTGTCGCCGCGAGGCGTGAGGATGTCCTGGTTGCCCACCAGCACCAGAGTAGGTGCGGTGACGTAGGCCAACTGGTCGGAGATGCTGTCGTCGACGTCGAGGATGGCCTTCACTTGCGACACGAATGCGTGCGTGGTGCGACCCATGGCGAGCGGCCCGAGCCAGCCGAATGCAGGTAGTAGCCGCCGGAACGAACGCGGCCCGATGACCCACCGTGCGGCTTCGCGCGCCATGGCGCCCATACCGCGTTCGCCGGCCGAGGTGGCCCAGCTGTTGAGCAGCTCGCGCCGCCAGGGGTGGTTGCGGCAGGCGGTGCAGGCAAGGGTGAGCGACATGACCCGCTCGGGGTAGCGCAGCCCGATGATCTGCGTGATGGCGCCGCCCATGGATGCACCCACGATGTGTGCTTTCTCGACGCCCACCTGGTCGAGCACAGCGATCGCGTCGGCCGCCATCTGCTCGAGCGAGTAGTGGCCGAACGGCTTGTCGCTGCGACCGGCGCCGCGGTTGTCGAGCGCGATGACCCGGTACTGCAGGGCCAGCGGCAACCTCTGCATGTCCCAGCCGTGCTTATCGGCGCCGAGGCCCTGGATGAGCAGCACGGGCGTGGCGTTCGACCGCCCGAGCACCTCGTAGTGCAGGCGGATGCCATCGGTGGAACGTGCATAGGGCATGACGTCAGCCTTCCGCCAGCCAGTCGAGAGGAGCGACACCGGTCTGCACGCCACCGAACCCATCGAGCAATCGCTGCACATGGTGCTGCACCTGTTCGGCCAGCTCGACCTCGGCCAGCGGCCCTCGGCGCTTACGGCGAGGGCGCACCTGTGCACCCACTTCTACGCGGGCGTCGCGACCAACGGTGCTGCTCATGGTGGCCACAGGGAACACGGGCACACCGGCTACGACGGCTGGGCCCACCAGGTGGTGCGGCACCGCGCCGGCGTGGCGCGGGTGGTTGGTGCCTGCAGCCGACACGAGCACCAACTCGTGGTGACGCAGCGCTCCGAGCACGTCGCTGGGTTGGGCCAGGAGGCCGCCGAGGCGGCGCATCAGCGAGCCGATGGGCGCTGTGTCGGGGCGGCCGACGAACCGCACGGGTCGGCCGGTTGCCTCGCTGAGCGCCAGCGCGGCGTACACCGCGCTGAGCGAGAAGCGGCGACTGTTGCACACCAGTAGGGCACCGGTGTGGACGGGCAGGTGCTGCTCGCCGCCGACGCTGACGTTCCAACGCAGCCGGGCGAACGGCGCGAGCGCGCCGATGAGGTGCGGGTCGCGGCCGAAGTCGTCGACCGAGTGCACCGGCCATGCCGAACGCAACGGCTCGACCAGCGCGTTACCGGCACGTGCGGCGGCCTTGATGGGGAACTCGATGAGCTGTGCCATCAGGCCACCGCCTCGCTGATGCTGCCGATGCGTACGACGCTCTCCCACGCATACAGGTGGTCGATGACCTCGGGGGTGGTGAGGCGCGCCGCGCAACCCAGCAGTTCCTCTGCACGGGCCCCGTCGGCCAGCCGGCCACGATGCATGAGCTCGACCACGTGGTCGGGAATAGGTGCCCCGAAAACGTGGCTGAGTCGGGCGGCCACCCACCACTCGGGGCCGACGAGCGGCAGCGGCACTCGCTTGCCGCGCATGATGGCCTGCAGCGTGGTGATGGCACCGCTGGCGACGACGTTGACCGGCTCGTCGAGCCGACGATGTGCGGCAGCCACGAAAGCACGCGCCGCATCGCCGTCCTCGATGACCGCGAACGGGGCGTCAGCCAACACGCTGAACGGAACGAGTGGCTGGCGCAACAACCGGCCCAGCGGGCTGGGCACGTGTTTGCCGAGCACGGGCGCGAGGCGCAGCTTGCCCACCGCGATGCCGATGCGGCGGCCTACCTCGCGAGCCTGTTGTTCGATGTTGGCGAGCATGTGGCCGTACTCGCTCGTCGGTCGCACTGGCGCCGATTCATCGGGCCGGGTGGGTGCGCCACGTTCGCGGCCGTACACCTCCACACCGCTGCGCACCACCATGCTCTCGAGGGCCGGGCACTCGGCGGCGGCGCCGATGATGGCCGTGGCCGCGTCGGCCGTGAACTGGCGAGCATGCACCAGACCGGTGCGGGCGTCGGGCTCCCACACGCTGAGATTGATGACCACGTGTGGGTTGAACTTGGTGACTACGTCGACGATGCGCTCGCGCTGCGACGGCTGCAGCAGGTGGAACTCGGCCTTGCGGAGACGCCGACGAGGCGGGTCGACGTCGATACCGACGAGTGCCCCAACCCACGGCTCGTCCTCGAGCTTGGCGGCCACGAGCGATCCGAGTTCGCCACCCATACCGCTGACGAGAACCCGCTGACCCCTCACGGCCCAACCCTAGTGCTACACGCGGTGTTCACGCAGAATTGCGAAACGGATGAACACCTCGGCGCTGAGTTCGACCAGCCCACCGCTCATGCTGAGCTCGGCCGAATCGCCGGCACCCTTCGCCATGGCCATCATCGCCCGCGGCGTTGGGCCGGGCTCGGCCGCCGGGGGAATCTCGCTGATCAGCTCGACCTCGCCCAGCGCCAACCCGAGCGCTTCCACGTAGGCGGCGGCGCGCACGCGTGCATCGAGGGCGGCCTGGCCGAGCAGTTCTCTGCGAGCAGGGTTGTTCGCGTCGACCCGCCACGCCACGTGACGCACGTCGGCGCCGGCACCGGTGACCCCGTCGCGGATGACCGAGCTGACCAGTTCGGTGCTGCGCACGGTGACCGCGATGGCGGTGGTTGCCCGGTAGCCAACGACTACGTCGGTGTCGTTCTTCCACTGGTGTTCCTCGGCCACCTGCACGCCTTCGGTTGCCCAGTCGGCAGGCTGAAACCCGTGGCTGACCAGCATGGTAGCGAGCTGTTGCGAGCGCTCGGCGAGCCGATCGAGGGCGGTGGCGGCATCGCTGGCGAGATGGCTCAGCGCCAGGCTCACTTCGGCGCGATCGGGGGTAACGGCTGCGACTGCAGAGCCGCGAACGGTGACGCTTGACATGGACGGCATTGTCGCACGGCTCAAGGCAGCGGCGTTGGCGGCCGATACCTCCCCTGCGGGCAATTGGAGGTGTGATCGCCGTGGAAACCATCGAGTACAACCAACGTGCGCGCGAGCGAACGGGTTCGACCCGTCGTCGGCTGTGGAGTTGGGCAGCGCTGGTCCTGGTGACAGCACTCGCCGTGCCCACCATCTCGGCGGCGCGCACCGAAGCCGGTCGCGCTGCCGCCCGGCCCGCTGCCGCCACGTGCACCGGGGCCACCTACAAGGTGGTGGGCGGCGACTCGTGGTTCAAGATCGCCTCCAAGCACGGCACCACTGCGGCCGCCCTCACCGCCGCCAACAACGCCACCACGTCCACCCCGCTCTATCCCGGCAACGTGCTGTGCCTGCCGTCGGGCGTGACGACGACGCCGACGGCACCGGCAACCACCATTCCTACGTCGTCAGGTGCAGTCACCATCACGCAGTTTCCCGTTCAGGGCGCGTGCTACTTCACCGACACCTACGGTGCACCTCGCTCTGGCGGTCGATCGCACCAGGGCGTCGACATCATCGCCGCCTCCGGCAAGTACCTCTACGCCGTCGACGATGGCACGCTCACCAAGCAGTACTTGAATGCAGCCGGTTCGTTGTCGGGGAATGGCTGGCGCCTCACGCGGGCCGACGGCACCTACTTCTTCTACGCGCATCTCAGCGCGTTCGCCCCCGGAATGGTGGTGGGCTCGAAGGTCGTGGCCGGCCAAGTCATCGGCTTCGTCGGTATGACGGGCAACGCCGGCACGCCGCACCTCCACTTCGAAGTACACCCGGGTGGCGGCGCGGCGATCAACCCCACGCCGACGGTGAAGCGGGTGGATGGTTGCAGCACCAGCGTGGTGCCCACGCAGCCCGGCCCGCCGCCCACAGCCCCCACTACGCCGACCACCGTGACCCCGACCACCGTGACCCCGACCACCGTGACCCCGACGACCGTGACCCCGACGACCACGGTGCTCGGCGCGCCGACCGTGACCCCGACGACCGTGACCCCGACGACCACGGTGCTCGGCGCGCCGACCGGGCTGTGGCAGTTCATCGCCCCGGTCAAGGCGCTCGACACTGGTGGTTCGAAGCTCTCACCGCGCACCACCCGCCGTGTCACCGTCGCTGGCCTAGCCGGGGTGCCCGTCGGTGCCACCGGAGTGATGGTGCGGCTCGCCGTGCGCAACATGTCGGCCGCCGGCTACTTCATGGTGTTCGCCTGCGATGCAGGGGTGCCCGGTGCGTCGACGCTGAACTACAACCCCGGGCGGTTGAGTGCCACCATGACCTTGGTGAAGGTGGCGGCCGGAGAGATCTGCGTGCAGGCCAGCACCGCCGTCGACGTGCGACTCGATGTTGTGGGCGTGCTCTCGTCCAGTGGTGTGGGGCCACGGGCCATCGTCACCAAGCGAGCGCTCGACACCCGTTCGTCCAGCCCCATCCCCGCAGGTGGGACGCGGTCGGCATCGATCGGTGCCATGGGCATCCCTGCCGGCTCCAAGGCCGTCACGGTGATGGTCACCGTGATCGGCCCGAGGACGGCGGGCAGCATCGGCGTGGGCCCGTGCGGCGGCACCCCATGGATCCTGCCGTTCGGGGCCGGCGCCAACCAGGTGCTGAGCGGTGTGATTCGCAGCAACGACTCAGGGCTCTGCGTCTCGTCGACCGAGCAGGTGCACGTAGTGGTCGACGTGACTGCCGCGTGGACCGGTAGCGAGCCCCTCGTCCCGCTCACCCCACTGCGACTGCTCGATACCCGCTCCACGAGCCCGATCACGCCTGTCGGCCAGTTGCTGACGATGGCCGTGCCCGCTGGCGCGACGCAGGCACAGCTCACGGTGGCACTGGTCGGCGGTTCGGCCAACGCCGCGCTCTTCGTGTGGAACTGTGCGGACAGGCCACCGGTTGCGGCCGCTGGTTATACGCCGGCGTTTACGAACAACTCGGTCACCATGACCTTGAACGTGACCGGTAGCGCACTGTGCCTGTCGTCAACAGCAAGCGTGCACGTGCTGGTGGACTTGGTGGCCGCAGGTTGATCAGCCCAGGCCGCGCGAATCCTGCTTCAACGCGGTGTCGACCGAGAGCGCCGCGGCGACGACCAGCGAGTTGAGCGGCTGCGGGATCTGCCCGTGGATCTGCACCACGTAGTTGTCGGCGCTCGTGAACAGCGTCTTGGCGACGCCCTCGAAGGTTTTGGTGATGCGTGCGATCTCTTGGCCGGTGTGGTCTTCGATGCGGAAGTTCCACGCCCGCCAGTTCTCGGCCTTGATGGAGCCGTAGGTGTGGCCGCCGGCCTGGAGGGTGAAGTGGATCTTGCCGAACATGTTGTCCTGCACGATGCGGCCGATCTCCTGGTTGTTGCCGTCGCTGACGATGACCGTGCTCTTCATCACCTTCGCTGGTCGAGTGATGCGCAGCACCACCTGGCCGGTGCCGTCGGTGATCTCGAGGCGGTGGGTGAGGAACTGGTCGAGGCTGGTGAGCAGTCGCAGCGCTTTCTTGGCCGCGTTCTGGCCCACCTGATTGACGGCTGCGATCTGCTGACCGTCCTTGTTGTACACGCTGTACTGGTTGTTGAGTTCGATCAGCTTGGCCTTCTGGTTCACCACCAGGATGGGCTCGGTGAACAACGTGCCGCCTCCCTGGAATGCCGCCTGGCCCACGTTTGCGCCGCGGTACTTCTGCTCGCTGTACAGCTGCTGCTGGATCTTGGAGGGGTCGCCCTCGTTGCCGATGGTGAGGGCACTGTCGACGCGGTCGAGACCCTTTGGCTGCAGCGGGTTGATGCCTTGCACCCCATTGTCGGTGACGTGCTCGGTCCAGTTGGCGCCGTCCCAGTAGCGGAGTTGATGGCGACCCATGGGGTCGGCGTACCAGTTGGCCGGAGTGGTGCTCATGCCGCCATCGTACGCGCGTGCCGGGCGTCGAGTCGTTGCGCGGCTAGCGGAGCTCGTGCGCCATGAGGATGACCTCACGAGCGAACGGGTCGAGCTGTCGTTTGGCGATGCGCTCGGTGAGGTTGATGACTGTGGACGGGTCGTCGACCATGCCGCTCCAGCGGATGTAGCCACCCATGATGCCGATGAGCTTGTCGTCGACCGACTCGTTGTGCGTAATGACCTTCGTGCTGGCCTCGAGTAAGCCGTTGATCTCGAGGTAGAAGGCCTTCAGCCACATGCCGAGGTCGTCAGTGCCGGTGAATGGGCGGTGCAGGTACGGCAAGCCCAGCTCGTCGTAGTTGTGCAGGTTGTGCGTGGCCGGGATGATGCTGACCACGCAGCCGAAGCCATTTTCGCGCAGCCAGATGATCTCTTCCTGGCGACGGACACGACGATGGTTGTCGCCGTATCCGCCTGGGCGTTCGCACACCGCAAGTTTTTCTTTCAAGAACCACGTGAAGTTGCGCGGCGTGATGCCCAGCGCCCACTTCCCGCGCAGCCTGGGAGGCATGAGCCTTCCTCCACGTGTAGTGCCAACGAATGTCGGCACAGGTTACTCGCTGAGCGGGGTGATCGTCGGGCCGAGGGCGAGTCGTTGCCGATGACGCTGCACGCGGCGCCCGGAACCGACCTCGGTGGCGATGGCCTCACCGCGCGCCACGGCCAGGACGCGCTCGACGGTGGCCGCGTCGGGCGGATGGCTGGTGGCCAGCCAACGGCGCACGGCGCGGCGGGCGAGCGCCACCGGGGCGCCCGCCAACGCCCGCGCATCGGTGGGGTCGAGTTCGCCGGCGAGTCGCTCGAGCAGGTCGTCGTCATCGCGGACGAGTGCGGCCTGGCGAGCGAGCACCGGGCCCACGTCGCGGGCCGACAGCTCGTTCATCAGCGGCAGCAGTTCGTGGCGAACACGATTGCGCAGGTGTCGTGCGTCGAGGTTGGACGGGTCGTGCACCACAGGCAGGCCCAGGGCGTCGCACAAGGCCACGGTGTCGGTTCGGCGCAGCGCGAGCAACGGGTGCTGCAGTCCCGGGCGCATGCCGGCCAAACCGCTGGTTGCGCCTCCACGCAGCAGGTTCAACAACACGGTCTCGGCCTGGTCGTCGGCGGTGTGGCCGGTGAGCACACCGGCGGGTAGAACGGCGTAGCGCGCCCCCCGGGCGCGGGCCTCGAAGTTGGGCCCGTCGTCGAGTTG
>Ga0105047_10011216_pt1 | contig 14563 bp, 13 predicted proteins | sample MAT04_FD_78384 | JGI IMG/M metagenome (GOLD analysis project Ga0105047, IMG submission 78384) | Freshwater microbial communities from Lake Fryxell liftoff mats and glacier meltwater in Antarctica - MAT-04 (megahit assembly) | ecosystem: Environmental > Aquatic > Freshwater > Ice > Liftoff... | reverse complement strand
CCTTCGCGAGTGGATGCTCGCCCAGCTCGCAGCAGTGCCGCCCTCCATCGTGGTCCCCGCGCACGGCAAGCCGGTGGATGCGGTCGACGTAGCCGCCCAAGCGAGAAGGCAGATCGAGCGCCTGTGAGCGGCTGCGGCGTTCGCACGTAGGGGCACCCCTCGTGGGTGCCCTCTGACGCCGGCCACCTCCTCGCGCCCGCGAGCACCTTCTCGGTGCGCTGTGCCACCTGCCGCTCGCAAGGCGCCTCCCTGGGGTCGCCAGCCGGATGCGGCGCGTGACCCCGGCCTCCGTGCTGTGGCGAAGCCCCTCCACGCCGCTACGAGCACCTCGGCGTCGTGACAGCGGCACACCTTGGCGTTGCAGCCGACGTCCACGCGGCGACGACGTGGCCGGGTGTGCCAACGAGGGCGGCCAGCACCCTGGTCATGGATGGCCTGCTCGATGTCATTGGCGAGTGGCGCATCGATGAGCACCGCTTTCTCCCCGAGGGCCACCAGCTCCTCGACGAGCTCGGCGCCGAGCCGCCGCGCAGTGGCCCCGTCGAGTGTGATGCCCGCCATCCACGCTTGCCCGGGATCGACCGCGAGCTGCGTCGCGAGCTGGAAGGTAGAGAGGCGAGCGCTCACGCGGCCCTAGACCGCGACTTCATGAACGCCTGGAGCGCGGGGTGGACGGTCCATTCACCGACACCGGTCTGCACGACCTGGCCGCGCTCCACGAGGGGGAGGCGCTTGTCGTCGAGGTTGAATGGGTGCCCCTCGCTGACACGCGCTAGGAGGCTCAGCGAAGCATCATCCAGTCCGACGGCCTTGGCGCCGCCCACGGCCCGAAGGGCCACGCCGACGTCCTCCGCCGTCACGTGTGGGTGGCCGAGATCGTAGGCGTGGCGCGCGGCGCGGGTGGCGATGCTGAGCAGGTCGCGCAGCACGCCGCCTGAGCCCCACGCCGCGAGGTCGACCGCGTCGTCCGGGAACATTTCGACGGGCGCACGGCCGCGCAGCACGGACGACAGGAAGCCCCTCCCCTCGGGGGTCAGGCCGTTCGCGGTCTGCACCACGTGGATCTCGTCGAATAGATCGGCGATCGCACGATCCTTGGAGAGCGCGAACCGGTAGGGGCCGACTACTGCGACGCCGATGCCCGCGCTTGCGAGCGCCGGAAGATCGTGAGTGACGGCCTCGGCGAACCGAGCGCTGTTCTCGAGGCGGTCTAGCGAATCGAAGAACAGGGTAACGTGGGCTCCAAGCGCCTCGCGGAGGGTGCGCAGCGCTCCAGCGAGTTCAGCGAAGCGGGTGGACTTGCTCGGCGGCGGCTTGAGGGCGCCCGGATGGCGGACGGGAACGCTATCGTCGACCTCGACGTCGTAGTCACGCTCGTCCTCCTCCTCGTCGTCCCAGTCCGGCCCGAGATCGAGCCGGTCCACCCACTCGATGTAGTCGTGCGCATGTCGCTCGATTGTTGCGTAGGCCGCCGTCAGAGACGCCGACAGCGGGCCGGGCTTCCGCTTGACCGCTCCGCGTAGGGCGATGCCTGCCAGGGCGAGAAGGACGCCCCCCAGCGGTTCCTCATCGAGACGGTGCTCCGCGCTGACGTCCACGTACACCACGTGGTCGCCCGCCTCCTTCACCTGGTCCTTGAGTCCATCGACCGCGCGGCGGAGCGTCGTCGTCTTCCCCGATCCGATAGCTCCCACCACCAGGTGCGAAGAGGCAGGCTGCAGCGCGAGCGCGGTCGCCAGCTGCTTGGACACGCCGTTCGGCGGCGGCACGTAGATGTCCGCGTTCCCCGCGAAGTCCTTGGGGTCGGTCGGCTCGATGCGAGCGAGCAGCGCGCGGTATCGCTCCAGGCGGGTCATCGAGGCGATGGTAGCGCGTGGGGCCGCGCCCGCGAAGTCGCGCTGCTGTCCCGACGGCCGATGCGCGGCGCAAGACTAGCGGCCCACGCGGTCGATGCTCCACCTCGCCCAGGCACGAAGTCCGGTGGGGTCGAACTCACGCTGGTCGAGATCGGCCGCGTCGTGCAGATGGGGCGGCATGGGCGACTCCGCCGCCATCGCTCCCCCGATGGCTCCGATCCACTCGATGAGGTCGATCGAACGGGCCCACTCTCGGTAGCCCGTTGTCGTGCTGACGTCGTTGGGTGGTGCGGGCCCCACGGAAGGTCCCGGCGCGCGATGGGTCGTGCGTATTGCTGTGATCGCCCTGTCGCTGGTTGGTGTCGCTGGATGTGTGGGTCCGCTCGTTCCCGGTGGCGCCGTTGCGGTCAACGGACGCGTTCGCTACCTCGCTGCCGAGGGTGGGACGCTGCTCGAGATCGACTGCCCCGACCCGAGCGCCGCGGGCCCCACTACTGGCTGCGTGGCGCGGCGTATCGAATTTGTCCCGCCGCCCGCTCGTACGCTGACCGGCCCGGAAGGAGACGCAGTGCGTGCCGCGTCAGGGTGCCCCGTCGACCAGGTCACGGTGCAATCGGGGGACGCCGACTCGGGCTACTGGCTATGGGCGTGCGGCCACCAGCGCTTCTACCGACGCATCGATGGCGCGTGGGTCGATGCCACGCCGGCAGCCCGATAGTCGAGCACGAGGACTGCACAACGCACTTCCAACGCCCGGTCGCCTTTGTTAGCCTCCGCGTTCCACTCGTTTTCTTGGAGGGCGTATGAGTTTGGATGTCTCGCTTATCGTGGGTGAAGCGCGGGCTCGGTATGTGATGTTGGGCAAGGGCTATGGGAGCCCGACCGTGATCGATCAGGGGCGTCAGACGCTCGCTGCGATGCGCAAGCACGCGGCTCCGCTCGCGGGGCATGGGCTCATCGCGGCGGACGCCGATGATCTGGAGTCGGCGGTCGAGCAGAGCGTCGCGGCCGGTGGCGCACGCGAGGGCGTGCGGACCGAGAAGGGCACGGCCTCGAGCTCGCTGGCGGATGCGATGGTGGCGGCGAAGAGCGCGCGGGTGAACATGCGCCGCGTCGGGCAGAGCGCGCTGCGCGCGAATGGGCGAAGGCCCGGGACCAAGGACGCGGCCTTCACCGAGCTCGACACCGCGCTCGATGCCTCCTCGCGTCAGCCGCGCACCGGCGAAAAGCTCGCGCAGCAGATAGACGCCCTCGCGGCGACGCTGGCCAAGCCGGCGGTCGCAGGTTTGATCTCGACGCGAGGCGGGGAGGGCGCTGCTGCGCGCGGCGCGGCCGCAGCAACGGCGCTGCGGACCGCGCTCGAGGGCACAGCCCAGGTGCCGGGCACGCCGACCGCGACTGAGCTGCTGGACCTGCTGGACGGGATCATCATCGAACTCTGCCGCGAGGCCCGATCCGCAGCCCGCGCGTACGCCGACGAGAGCGGCGATGCGGCAGTCGCCGCGGAGCTCGAGCTCACCAAGCTCGATCGGCCGTCGTCGAGCAAGAAGCCCGCGCCGCCCAACCCCTGAACGGGCCCGCGGATGGGGCATGACGAGCACTTCCTTCGGCGCCTGGACCGGGTAGCCGAAGATCACGTCGAGCTCGCGCTCACGCTCTATCGAGATCAGGAGCTGCTCGCCGAGGTGCTCGGTCGCGCGGCGCTGCCCGAGGGGACCGAGCGGTTGGCGATCTCGCTGGATGACCCGCAGCAGGGGCCGTTCGTGATCGTCACCCGCGGTGGGCGCTTCGTGACCTGCTTGGGCAAAGGGATGCGCGTCGATGGCGATCCGGTGCTCACCAAAGAGCGCCTCGATGCGGCGGTGAGCAAGGTCGAGCGGATGCGCGAGCGCCTCGCGCAGGCGGTGCGCTCCGCGGAGCACGGCGGCATCACCACCACAGGGCGCGTCTTTGCTCGCATGAAGCACCACGGCCTCGCCGTGAGCCGGGAGGACGTCGAGCTGCTGTTGCAAGTGCGGCCGCTGATGGCGCCTGGGCTGACGAAAGTGCTCTTCTCCAAGTTGGTCGAGCTGCGCGAACTGCGGCCGAGGGTGGGGGCGCTGCGATTGGACCGCCTGCGGCCGGCCGAGCGGGATCTGGTGGACGCGTACGGTCGCGCCGCTTGGATCTACGCACACATGCTGGTGCTGTCCGACCACGAGGACGTGGCGCTCCGCATGCCCGGGCTGGGCGTGCCCGAGTCGTGGTGGTTGTTCGCGCGGACCGCCGCCGAGCTGGGCACCGTCGCGCACATGACCCGCGCGCTGTGGATGCTCGCGCGGCACGCCAAGGAGGTGCTGCCCGTCGTGAAGGCGGCGGAAGCCGACCCGCGGGTCCACGTGGTCGTGCTGCGCGAGCTCTCGCTGGGGGTGATCGCGTACGCGTCGAGCAAGCTACGGGCAGAGGCGCTCAAGGCCCTGCGAACGACGCCGCCCGGGCCCCACCCCGAGACGTGGGAGCGGGGCCTCGCCCTGATCGGCGGCGAGCTCGCGAACGCGATCCGTGGAATTCGGGCGCACGAAGCGGAGTTCGATGGCGTTGGGCTGCTGACGGGCAAGCACATCGTCGTGGCGATGGTGGAGGGCGCCGCGCCTACGGACGAGCAGGTCGAGGCCGTCCCCGATGACGTCGCTCGCGCGATGTGGCCCAACCTCGGGGTCTCGATGTTGGGCGGCGACGAGGCGCTCAACGACATCGAGATCGCAAGGGCAGCTCTCCTCGCTCGCTCGGATGACCCCCGAAGCCCTGTACCTTCCGGAGCAGTACGTCTCGCGCCTGCCTCCCATGGACACTGGGACCGTGGCGGAGTTCATCCGGCGGCAGGCGCTCTACGGCAGGCTGCAGAAGCGCCCGACCGTGGTGCGCTCCGCCGCCAAGGTGGGCCGCAACGATCCCTGCCCGTGCGGCAGCGGCGAGAAGTACAAGCGTTGCTGTGCGGACTGACGAGAAGCGATGACGCGCGAACCGGACGGAGCATGAAGCGTGGGGCATGACGAGCACTTCCTTCGGCGCCTGGACCGGGTAGCGGACGATCAGGTCGAGCTCGCGCTCACGCTCTATCGAGATCAGGAGCTGCTCGCCGAGGTGCTCGGGCGGGCGGCGCTGCCCGAGGGCACCGAGCGGCTCGCGATCTCGCTGGATGACCCACAGCAGGGGCCGTTCGTGATCGTCACCCGCGGTGGGCGCTTCGTGACGTGCCTCGGCAAGGGCATGCGGCTCGATGCGGACAAGAGCCTGCCGGTGCTCACCAAGGAGCGCCTCGATGCGGCGGTGAGCAAGGTCGAGCGGATGCGTGAGCGCATGGGGCAGGCGGTGCGCGCGCAGCGGGATGGGAGCCTCACCACCTCCGGACGGGTCTTTGCTCGCATGCGAGACCACGGCCTGGGGGTCTCGCGCGAGGACGTCGAGCTGCTCTTGCAGGTGCGGCCCCTGCTCAATGGCGCCCTCAGAAAGGCGCTGTGGGCCAACCTCAGCTGCATCGTGGAGACCCGACCCCACGTCTGCGCGCTGCGGATGGATCGTCTGAGGCCGCGGGATCGGGACCTCGTCGAGGCCTACGGTGGGGCGGCTTGGATCTACGCGCACATGATGGTGCTCTGCGATCACGAGGATGTGGCGCACTCGGCCGCGCAGCTCGGGCCCCTGCCGGGCAACCACTGGTGGATGTACGCGGTCGCCGCGGGGGATCTCGGGACCCTGGCACACACCAGCCGCGCCCTGTGGATGCTGGCGCGCCATGCCAAGGAAGTGCTGCCGTCGGTCAAGGCGGCGGGCGACGATCCAACGATACAGATCGTGCTGCTGCGCGAGCTCTCGCTCGGGGTCATCGCGCTCGCCTCGAGCAAGCTCCGCGCCGAAGCGATGAAGGCGCTGCGCTCACCGAGCGCTGTGCCCCCGACCGACTCCTATGGCCAGGCGCGCGAGAACATCGGCGTTGACATCGGCAAGGCGGTGCGGGCGGTGCTCGAAGACACCGAGGTGATTGACCAGATAGGGCTCGAGACCGGCAAAGTGCTGGTGAACTCGCTCATCGACGGGGTCCTGCGGCCGAGCGAGGCCCAGATCGGGGCCATCCCGGATTCCGTCGCGCGGGCGCTGTGGCCCAACCTCGGGTTCTCACTCTTGGGCGGCCAGGCGCCGGCCGAGGTCGAGCTGGCCTGCCAGCTTCCATCGCTCGCGCGGATGCGGCCCGAGGAGCTCTATCTGCCCGAGGCGTACGTACGGCGGCTGCCGCCCATGGACATCGGGACCGTGGTCGACCTCGTGCGGCGCCAGGCGCGCTACTCGATGCTGGAGAAGCGACCGACCGTCCTACGCGCGGCGCCGAAGGTCGGGCGCAACGACCCTTGCCCATGCGGCAGCGGCAAGAAGGCCAAGCGCTGCTGCGGAGGCTAGGGGTGACGGGGTTCCCTCGTCTGAGGTGTGCGCTCGCGCCGCGCCGAGGCGCCTCGACCCTTCGTCGTGAGCGGAGCGCCACGAGGTCCGTAGGGGTTTTGATAGGCCCAGGGTCGGGAGGCGCTTGGCACGGGACCTGATACGTCTCGCTGCCATGGACGCAGCCCTCCTTCCCAATGAACGCATCATCCTCTCGCAGCCCGCGCGCCTCCTCTTGGGGATGGACCAAGGCATTCAGTCGCCCGCGCCGGCGATTGAGCCCTTCGGTGCGATGCGAGGTACGGCTTCGGCGCTCGCGCGCTTCATTCAGGAGCAGCCCATCGACGGCCAGCTGTACCTGACGAACTACCGCTTCTACTTCGAGTCCCACGGTGAGAACTGGGCCAAGGGCAGCTACAGCATCTTCTTGCCCACCATCGAGAGCGAGTACGAGCGGGACGGGATCCTGAGCGACGAGCTCCGCATCGAGTCGAAGGCGGCGAGCCACCGCTTCGTGGTGCGCAACGCCAGCGAGTTCGTCGATGCACTCAACGATCCGCAGCGAGGCGCCGTGGACCCGGAGGTGCTTCGGATCTACGTGCCCGCCGAACTCGAGCGGGTGAGCGCGGGGGCTGCGGTCCTCTGGAAGGGAGAGCACCCCAGCGCCGAAGTGCTCTCCGGCCTCGAGGACGCGGTCGAAGGCAAGCAGGCCAACACGCTGGCGGCGCTCGGCGTGCTCACGGCCCTCGAGTTGTTCGTGTGAGCTGACCGTCCTCGCTCGGAGTCGACCGAATGAGTCGCCATTCATTCTGGGCTAGGCCCCAGGCTGACTGTGCGCTATGCACTCGGTCCGCGGTTCGACCAGTGGCCCTCTGGCCCGACGAACTGTGCTGGTTTCCCTTTGGACCTTTCCAAGCAAGGACGGCAAGTGAACATGACGGCGAAAGTTATCCGCAAGGTCGGCGTACTTGGCTCGGGCGTGATGGGCAGCGGCATCGCCGCGCACATGGCGAACGCGGGCCTCGAGGTTGTCCTGCTCGACATGCCCCCCAAGGACGCGGCCGTTGGTGCGCCGAAGGCGGCACGCAACAAGGTGGCGGACGCGGCGCTCGCGGGTCTGCTCAAGGCCCGCCCCGCGCTCCTCTTCGCGAACGCGAATGCCAAGCTGATCGAGACCGGCAACTTCGAGGACGACCTCACTCGCATGGCCGAGTGTGATCTGGTGGTCGAGGCGATCATCGAGCGCTTGGACATCAAGCAGTCGATGTTCGCCAAGCTCGAGGCCATCGTGGGCGAGCACACCATCGTGGCCTCGAACACTTCGGGCCTGCGCATCCACGACATGATGGAGGGGCGCACGAAGACCTTCAAAGACCAGTTCCTGGTCATGCACTTCTTCAACCCCGTCCGGTACATGAAGCTCCTCGAGCTCGTCGCCGGTCCCGAGACGGATGCCGCCACGATGGAGCGCGTCGCGCGCTTCGGCCGCGACCAGCTCGGCAAGGGCATCGTGTTCGGCAAGGACACCCCGAATTTCGTGGGGAACCGGATCGGCGTCCACTCGATGTTGACCACCATCCACGAGATGGTGAAGGCGGGCCTGAGCCCCGAGGACGTCGACAACATCACCGGCACGCCCATGGGTCATCCCAAGAGCGCGTCGTTCCGCACCGCCGACATGGTGGGCCTCGACACCTTCGTTCATGTCGCCGACAACTGTGTGAAGTCCCTGCCTGACGACGAAGAGAAGGCGACCTTCGAGGTCCCCGACTTCGTGCGGCAGATGGTCGAGAAGAAGATCCTCGGCGACAAGACCAAGGGCGGCTTCTACAAGAAGGGCAAAGACGGGATTCAGACCCTGGATTTTGCCGCTCTTGAAAAGGGAGAAGTGACCTACCGCGACAAGGGCGGGGATCCTGCGATCGCGAAGATCACCAAAGGCCTGAGCAAGATCGAAGACCCCAAAGGGCGGGTGAAGAAGCTGGTCGCCACCGAGGGCAAGGTCGGCGAGTTCGCCTGGACCGTGCTGAGCAAGGCGCTGGCGTACTCCTCGCGCCGCATCGGTGAGATCACCGACGACGTGGCCGCCGTCGATGACGCGATGAAGTGGGGATACAACTGGGAGCTCGGTCCGTTCGAGACCTGGGACGCGCTGGGCTTCGTCGAGACCGTCGAGCGGATGAAGAAGGACGGAATCGCGCTGCCCGCGAGCATCGAGAAGATGCGGGCCTCGGGCGCCAAGGGCTTCTATCGCGAGGACGGCGCGGTCTACGACCTGGCCAAGGGCGACTACGTCAGCAAGGCCAAGGACCCGCGCGAGTATCCGATCGAGAAAGCCCGCGTCGTCGTCAATGGAAAGCCGGCCGCGGCGGTGCTCAAGAACGGCAGCGCGGAGGCGTACGACCTGGGCGACGGCGTGCTGGGCGTGACCTTCACCAGCAAGGCCAACAGCATCGACCCCGAGGTCATCCAGATGCTGCACGACGCGACGGCCAAGGCCGAAGAGTCGTTCGGCTCGATGCTCATCGCGAACACCGGCGAGCACTTCTGCGTGGGCGCCAACCTGTTCGGCGTCGTCGTCGCCGCGCAAGCCGGCCAGTGGGACGAGCTCCGCAAGATGATCAAGGGCTACCAGTCGGCGACCCAGCGCATGAAGTACGCGCGGGTGCCGGTGGTGGCGGCGCCCTACGGCATGACACTGGGCGGCGGCCTCGAGCTCTGCTTTGGATGTGATGCGGTGCAGGCGTCGGCCGAGACCTATGCGGGCCTGGTCGAGGTCGGCGTCGGCCTCATCCCCGGCGGTGCGGGCACCATGAACATGCTCTTCCGCACGCTCGAGAACATGCCCGACGGCATGCACGTGGACCCGTACGCGGTGGTCACCCAGGTGTTCAAGAACATCGCGATGGCGCGCGTCGCGACCAGCGCGGTCGAGGCCAAGCAGTTCGGCTACTTCCGTCACACCGACGGCGTGAGCTTCGATCGGGTGCGGCAGGTCCACGAGGCCAAGCAGCTCGCGATGGGCCTGGCGAACTCGGGCTATCACCCCCGCGCCCGTCGCGCGTTCACCCTGCCGGGCGAGAGCGGCATCGCGACGCTCGGCATGATGGTCGACACCCTCGTCGCCGGCGGCCAGGCCAGCCCGCACGACGCATTGATCGCCAAGAAGCTCGCGGTGGTGCTCTGCGGCGGCGTGGGCGGTCACACCCACGAGGTCACCGAGCAGGAGGTCCTCGATCTAGAGTGCGAAGCGTTCCTCTCGCTCGCGGGTGAGCCCAAGAGCCAAGAGCGGATGCAGTTCATGCTGATGAACAACAAACCGCTCCGTAATTAGCGGGGTGGGGCCCGCGCGTGGCGGGGCCCCACCCCGGCCGCCGCTTCGCGGCCCTGCGCGTGGGTCCCTAAACCCACTTGCGGAGATCGAAGCGCCTCATGTTCCACCAATGCATGAGCGCTCTTGGGGCTTCGCCCCGCCGCGGGGCATCGCCCCACAGATTGTGCTCGCTACCTCGCGTCTGGTTCAAAGAAGGAAACACTCGTCATGTCGAACGTCGTGATCGTGGATGCAGTTCGCTCGGCCGTGGGTCGTGCGCTCAAGGGAAAGCTCGCCTACCGTCGCCCCGACGAGCTCGGTGGTGAGGTGATTCGGGGGCTCATGGCCCGTAACCCCGGGGTCGATCCGAAGCTGGTCGAGGACGTGATCCTCGGCTGTGCGATGCCCGAGGGCGAGCAGGGGCTCAACGTTGCGCGCGTCGTCGGGTTGCTCGGAAACCTGCCGGAGAACGCCGGCGCGGTGACCGTGAACCGCTTCTGCGCCTCGGGCCTTCAGGCCATCGCGCAGGGCGCGTACGCCATCTTGGGTGGCCAGGCCGACGTGATCGTCGCGGGCGGCGCGGAGTCGATGTCGATGGTACCGATGACGGGCAACAAGCTCAGCGCCTCACCCGAGGCGATGGAGCGCGTGGCCAGCGTCTACACCCCGATGGGCATCACCGCGGAGAACGTCGCGACCCGGTTCGGGATCTCGCGTGAGGTGCAGGACGCGCTCGCGCTCTCCTCGCAGAAGAAGGCGTCGGAGGCCATCGAGAAGGGCCGCTTCAAGGACGAGATCGTCGCGGTGACTGGCCTCGCTTTCGAGAACGGGGAGCGCAAGCCCTTCGTCTTCGACAGAGACGAGATGCCCCGCCCCGACACCACCATGGAAGGCCTCGCCGCATTGCGTCCGGTCTTCTCGGCCAAGGGCAGCGTCACCGCCGGCAACTCGTCGCCGCTCTCCGATGGCGCCGCCGCGGCGCTGCTCATGAGCGAGGAGAAGGCCAAGGCACTCGGCATCAAGCCGCTCGGTTTCTTCCGCGCGTTCGTGACCGTGGGTGTCGACCCCGCGATCATGGGTATCGGTCCTTTGCCCGCGGTGCAGAAGCTGCTCGCCAAGACGGGCCTCACCATCGCGGACATCGATCTCATCGAGATGAACGAGGCCTTCGGGAGCCAGGCGGCGTACTGCCAGAAGGAGCTCGGCATCCCGGACGCGAAGCTCAACGTGAACGGCGGCGCCATCGCGCTGGGTCATCCCCTCGGCTGCACCGGGGCCAAGCTGACTGCCACGCTCCTGCACGAGCTCAAGAAGCGCGGCGGGCGCTACGGCATCGTCACCATGTGCGTGGGTGGCGGTCAGGGCGCAGCAGGTCTCTTCGAACTCGCGAAGTAGGCATACCGACCCAACGAGAGAGGCCGCCACGAGACATCTCGCGGCGGCCTTCTTCGTTTCCCGGCGCTTCGTTCAGAGCCTCAGGGCTTGATCGCGAGGCCCTTGGCGATCGCAGGGCGCGCCTTCAAGTCGCCTATCCAGCGGCCTACGTTGGGGTACTTCGTGATGTCGAGGCCAGCCCGCTCGTAGCCCATCGCCCAGGGGAGCGAGGCGACGTCGGCCACCGTGAGCTCGGCCCCGGCCAAGAACGGGTGGTCGGCCAAGCGTTTGTCCATCACGCCATACAGACGCTCCGTCTCGGTCTGGTAGCGATCGATAGCGTAGGGGATCTTTTCCTTCGCGCTCTTGAAGTGGCCGAGCTGGCCCAGCATCGGACCGAGGCCACCCACCTGCCAGAAGAGCCACTCGAGTGCGGCGATGCGGTCGCGCGGATCACTCGGCATCAGACGCCCGGTCTTCTCGGCCAAGTAGAGCAGGATGGCGCCCGACTCGAAGATGGCCTGCGGCGCGCCACCCGCGGTGGGCGCGTGATCGACGATGGCGGGCATCTTGTTGTTGGGGCTGATGGCCAGGTACTCGGGCTTGAACTGGTCGCCCTGGCCGATGTTCACGGGCTTGATGGTGTAGGGCAGGCCGAGCTCCTCGAGCGCGATGGTGATCTTGAGCCCATTGGGCGTGGGCCAGAAATAGAGGTCGATCATCGGGGCGTCGTGGGGCTCGTGCATGCGCGTGTCCAGTGTCGACGGATCACCAGGCCGCGAGGTCGTGCTAAGGCGTCCGCCGTGCGCGCTTTGCCTTCAGCACTCGGCCTCGCGGCCCTGCTCGCGCTGGCCTTCGCCGCCTGCGGTGAGCCGGCGGAGACTGATGCGCCCGAGGTGCCCGAGCACGTCGTCGAGGAGACGCCGCCCGAGCCGGAAGGGCCGCCCGAGGGCGTCGACCACGCGATGGTCGAGGGCGAGACATTGTGGGCCGTCGCGCGCGCCTACGGCGTCACGGTCGACGCGATCATGGAGGCCAACGAGCTGAGTGCTCGCGACGTGCGACGGATGAGCCGAGGGACCGTACTGCTGATCCCCGGCGTGACCGCCCCGCTCCCTCCTCCCGAGGAGGTCGTGCTCCCAGAGCTCGAGGACGGCGCGTACCACACGCTCGCCGAGGGCGAGACCCTCTGGGATGTCGCGCATCTCTACGAGGTCAGCGTCGAGGAACTGCTGAACGCCAACGCGCTGGACGATGAAGGCGTGCGGATGCTGCGCGCAGGTCGACAGATTGCGGTCCCGGGGATCGACGAGGACGACGTGGAGCGCGCCACCCGCGATCGGGCGACGGCGCCGGCCACGCCGCGGGGCTTTCGTCACGAGGTCGCTGGCGGGGAGACCATCTGGGATCTGTCGCGCGCGTTCGGCGTGAGCGTGGCCGAGATCATGGCGGCCAACCGATTGGACCGAGAAGAGGCCGGCGCGCTGCGCGAGGGGGCGGGCCTGTTCATTCCCGGGGTCGCGACCGATGGACGGGCCGCCGGTCGTCCCCGCGAGCGGCGCATCAGCGAGCGGCAGCGCGAGGCCCTGGCGCTCGCTGCGCGGCTCGGTCTGGGGGTGCACCGCGCGGGCGGTGATCTCTTGCACGGTCGGGTGCGCGACGAGTGGATCCGCCAGGCGAGTCGCGGCAGCGCGCGAGGTCGGACGGCGGGCACGCTGCGTTGGCCGGTGGCGAACGGCTGGTTCGTGCGCGGGTTCGGATCAGGGGAGGGCGGCTACCACCAGGCCGTCGACATCATGGGTGAGATCGGGTGGAACGTTCGGAGCGCGGCGCCCGGCATCGTGGGCTACTCGGGCGACGAGATCCCCGGCTACGGCAACGTGGTGCTCGTGATCCACCCGGGCGGCTGGGTCACGATGTACGCCCACAACTCGGTGAACTTCGTCGTCGCAGGCGAGCGCGTGCCTGCAGGCGGCATCCTCGCGGAGCTGGGCTCAACCGGCATCAGCCGCGGACCGCACGTGCACTTCGAGTTCATCTTCGATGGTCGCAATTGCGATCCGGGCGCGCTCTTTCGCCCTGGGATCCGTCATCGTGACGGGCACATGACCCCGATGACGTACCTGACGTGGCCCAACGTCGACGAGCGCCCCGAGCGGGTTCGCTGCGAGCGCCGTCGCCATCACCCAAACTCACGCTGGGTGATGCACGAGACGGGGGGCGAGGGCGAGTAGCGCGGGTTCTCGCGCTCGGGCCTTGCCCTCTAGGAACGGACGAGCACGAACCAGAAGTCGAGCAGGATGTCCTTCTCGCCGTCGCCGCTCGAGGCCCGCCCGATCGAGACGTGCTCGCTCACGCCGCGCATGAAGTCGCGGGTGCCGTTGTAGACCAGGCGCTGCAGACCCTGCGAGTTGGGGATGACCTTGGGCCAGCCTTCGGGGAGCCGGCCATCACTTGGAGGGACGATGCGGTAGTCGATCACGACGCCGCCCCGATCGGCCCAGCGCGCACGGTCGCCAGCATCGAGATGCGGCGCGTCGGTCTCGTACGCGACGAAGTAGCCGGGCCGGATGAACCATGCCGCGCTCTCGTTGTAGCCGTGCACTTCGCGCGCGTCTGCGGCGGGCTTCATGAAGCGCTTCTCGAAGTTCTGGAAGCGGCGGAAGGGCGGGATGGTGTTGCGTCCTGGGTGATGCACCGCCGTGAGCGGCGCGCCGCTGTCGGGGACGAAGTGACGCAGGCGCAGCGGCGGCGCGGTCGCTGCGAGATCCCACAGCGCGAGCTGCTGCGCGCGATCGAGCGCGAGCCCTTGGTTCTTGCGTTCGTCGGACGAGAGCGCGTCGAGATGATGCGCGAGGTCAGCGATGGGAGCGCCCTTGGAAACCATCTCGGCCAGCGTCATCGTGGCGGAGAGTACGCGCGCTCACGAGCGAAGCGAAGTGTCTGTGGGCATGTTCCGCACCGCGCCGAAGGCGCGAACCAACCACGCCAGTTTCTTGCGCGGTCGATAGCCTCTCTAGTATCCGGGAATGGAGGCGAATCCGGTTCGGTGGCGAGTGCCCCGGACGCATCGCCGGGAGGCATCCATGGTGCGTGCTACGCGCGGGCTCTTGCCCGTCTTGGTCCTGTGCTCCGTCCTGTTCACGCCCCCGCTCGCGTCCGGGCAGCGGGGCGCCGTGCGTCTCCCTGTCTCCGTCGGTGACACGGGCACGATGGTCGGCGGAAGCCCCGTCGCCGAAGCGCTCGGAGTCGCGTTACACGACGCGATCGCAGCGCGCCCCGATCTGCGCGACGAGTCGCGTCCGGGGCGCGCACGCTACGTCGTCACCGGCTCGGTCACCGAGCTACACACGCACGCAACGGCCGGCGGACACGAGGTCCGCATCGCGGTGTCGATCGTGGTTGCGGATCGCGGTGGCTCGGTGCGCGCGATGCTCGCGGGCCGCGCAGGCGCGAGCGGCGGCGAGGATCCTAGCCGTCTCACCGAGAACGCCCTGCGCGCCGCGGTCCGGAGCGCGATGCGGCCGCTGGGCGCGACGCTTCGCTGAGTACTCGCCTTCCTGTGCGGCTCGCTTGTTGCTCGATAGCCTGGTGCATGAACCACCGT
>Ga0105047_10011215_pt1 | contig 14563 bp, 15 predicted proteins | sample MAT04_FD_78384 | JGI IMG/M metagenome (GOLD analysis project Ga0105047, IMG submission 78384) | Freshwater microbial communities from Lake Fryxell liftoff mats and glacier meltwater in Antarctica - MAT-04 (megahit assembly) | ecosystem: Environmental > Aquatic > Freshwater > Ice > Liftoff... | reverse complement strand
TCGCTCCTCGTCGCCCAGCAAAAACCCAATGCCGAGAAGCTTTCCGCCTATGAGTGCGGGTTCGAGCCGTTCGACGACACACGCCGCCGCTTCGACGTGCGGTTCTACCTCGTCGCCATCCTGTTCATCATCTTCGATCTCGAAGTGGCGTTCCTGTTTCCGTGGGCGGTGGCACTCGGCGACATCGGCTGGCTCGGCTTCTTCTCGACCGGATCCTCGAAGTCGGCCGGGTTGAGGTCGCGATACTTGTCGAGGCGCTCCTGCTCCGCGGCGATCTCCTCGGTGAAGTGCTGGTGCATGTAGCGCTGGAGGTCGGTGCGCGCGAACGGCTGGTTCGACGAGAAGAGGTAGCGCTGGAGGTCCTCCGCCATCTCGCTCGCGTGGCGGTAGCGATCGTCGCGGTTCTTCGCGAGCGCTTTCATCACGATGCGCTCGACCTGCGGGGAGAGGTTCTTGTTGAAGTGGGTGGGCGGGACCATCTCCACGTTTCGCACCTTTTCCAGCGTGGAGAAGTCGCTCTCGCCGAGGAAGAGACGATCGCCGACCAGCAGCTCCCAGAGCATGATCCCGCACGCGAAGATGTCCGATCGGTGATCGAGCTCGACGCCGCGCACCTGCTCCGGGCTCATGTAACCGAACTTGCCCTTGAGCACGCCGGCCTGGCTCTTGGACACCTTGTGGCGCGCGAGCGCGATGCCGAAGTCCACGACCTTGACCTCGCCTTCGAAGCTCACCAGCAGGTTCTGCGGAGAGACGTCGCGGTGGACGAGGCCGATGTCCTTGCCGGTGTCGTCCTTCTTTCGGTGCGCGTAATCCAGGCCTTCGCAGCACTTCATCACCAGGTAGCAGCTCATCGCGATCGGCAGCAGGCGGTTCCTGCGGCGCGCGCGATCCCAGACCGTGCGCAGGTCGCCGCCGGACACGTACTCCATCGAGATGTAGTAGCGATCCTCGACCTTCCCGAGATCCATCACCTGCACGACGTTGGCGTGCTGGAGCTGCACCGTGAGCTTCGCCTCGTCGACGAACATCTCGATGAACTCCTCCTCCTTCGAGATGTTGGGGAGGATGCGCTTGATCGCCACCAGGCGCGCGAAGCCGTCGACGCCGAAGGACTTGGCGCGGAACACCTCGGCCATACCGCCGACGTTGATGCGGTCGAGGAGGACGTACTTCCCGAATTTCTGGAACTTGGGCTGCGGGAAAAAGGACACGGCGGCGCGGATGCTACCGCGTCAAGGCCGAGGCGACCAGGCCTCGGTCACCGCCGACGCGATGCGCGTGTGCGCCGCGAGATCCATCCCGTGGCGGTTGAGTGTGAACACCGCGATCCGCGCCAGATACGCCCTGAGGCCGACCGCGAGCTCGCCGCTCTGCCACGCCTCCGACAGCGCTTTTGTGAGACGTTGGGTCGCCTCGCCATAGCCCACGAGGGCGTGCCTTTCGGCTTCGCTCGCCTGCTCGAGGAGATCTTGTGGGCGAACCCGGCCCCACTGGCTCGCGTCGCGCGGGCGCTGCTCGCCGTAGCGCCACCACACGTCGAACACCTCGGCCGCGTCGGCGAGGACCGACAGGAACAGCTCGTTCAGCGCGGCGACGATGAAGAGGTCGGGAGGGATCTGCCCTTCCCCGCGCTGGTGTCGCCGCCGAAGCGCGCGCGCTCGGGCTCGTAGACCGACGGGAACCAGCGCACGATCATCCCGCGCGCGACGAGCGCATCGAGGATCGCGTCGATGTCGCCGCCCTTCAGCCGCAGGCGCAGATCGGTGCTCTTTCGCTGGAAGAAGATCCGCGGGACGTCATCGAGCCGAGCGAAGAGCTGCCGCGCGCTGGCGACCTTCGGCGCGGCGAGCTCGATGTTCCGCTGGATCCAGGCCAAGGCCTCGACACTCTACCAGGAGACGCCCGCGGAGAAGAAAGGCGAAGCCAGGGTCGTGACGATCGCGCCGCTCTCGACCACCAGCGCGAGGCCGAGATCGAGCGGGATCTCGAGCCCGATCGCCGGCCGCACCGCGACCGCGTTCGTCTCGTGGAGCATCACCGCCAGATCGACGCTCGCGCTCACCTGCACCTCGGCCGTGCCAAAACTGGCGATCGCGCCGGGACCGGCCGAGACCCAGACGTCGTGGGTGTCGTGCCCTTCGAACAAGCTCGCGCGCAGCGCCACCGCGAGGTTGTCGCGATCGAGGATCCGCAGCCGGGCGCCCGCGCGCGCGAGCTGCGCGTACCCGAGCGTGGCGACCTCGACGTCGAGACCGATGCGCGGCGTGAGCCCGTGCAGGAGCCGGAGGTCGACGGACGGCGTGCCGTTGGCGTACGCCACCCCGATGCCGAGGGTGGTCTGGTCCTCCGCAGCGCCGAGCGCGGACAGGATCCAGGAGTTCGACGGCGCCTCGGGGGAGGCGGTAAGGAGGGTGAGCAGTGCGATCAGCTTCATGAAGACCAGCGTACGCATCGCTCTGACAGGACCGATCAGAGCTGTCAGCGGCCTGTTTCGCGGAGGATCTGTGCCGTGTCATAGTTTGGCCGCAGCGGCCGTTTTGCTAGCTATTTTTGGCTGCGCTTCGTCGGTCGACTACGCCACCGGGCTCCCGACGCTGAACGACTACACGATCGCGCAGGAGATCGACCTCGGGACCAAGCTGGCGACGGCGATCATCGCCGCCGCGGAGGCCGGTGGGCGCACGATCGATCCCGACGACCCGCTCACCCGCACGATCTGGCGCGTGACCGGGCGCCTGCTCTCGGTGCCCGAGAACCGCGCGCGTATGCCGCCGCTGCCGTGGGAGGTGCACGTGATCGGCGCCGAGCCCGCCAACGCGTGGTGCTTCCCGGGCGGTCAGGTGCTGGTCATCGAGGGCCTGCTGCGCCACGGGCTCGCGCGCGACGAGGACGAGCTCGCGGCGCTGCTCGGCCACGAGATGGGGCACGCGGCCGCGCGCCACGGCACCGAGAAGCTCACGCTCGAAGCGCTCGATGCGCGGCTCGGCCCGTTGGGTCGCTTCCTCGGCCCGCGCTTGCTCGAGCTCGCGCATCCCGACACGCCGCGGCGGATCCAGGAGGCGTTCGCGAAGGGCGTCATCGCCTACGACATCGTGCAGGAGATCGAGGCCGACATCATCGGGCTCGAGATGATGGCTCGCGCGGGCTACGATCCCTCGCGCGCAGCCGAGATCTGGCACCGCTGGTCCACCGACGCCAAGGCGGTCGACGCGGCGACGCACCCCTCGTCGGTGGAGCGCGAGCGTGTCCTGCGCGAGCACGTCCTCACGGCGCGCTACGTGGCGTCGCGGCGCGCCTCGGTGTCGTCGGATCCGCCGGAGCGCGCGTGGACCTGGAGCGCGGAGCTGGAGAGCGTGACCAGCTCGAAGTCGTCGATCGCCGATCTCCGTCCGCTCCCGGATGGCCCGCGGGTGCGATCGATCGGCGTTCGCCCGCCGCCCGCGCTGCTCGATGCGACGGTGAGCGTGCGCGCCGGGCCGAACGGTGAGGCGCTGCGCGCGGCGATCGAGGTGACGGTGGGCCGAGATCTGCGCGAGGACGCGCTGCCGTTCTCGGCCGAGCTGATCATCACGGGGAGTGGCGGGCTCTCGCAGCGCTACCCGCTGGCGGATCGCGCGCCGCTCGATCGCACCGCGATCCCGATGCGCATCGCGCTGCGTGCGCTCCCGCCGGGATACTATCGCGCGCGGGTCCGCGTCACCGTCGGTGCGCTGGTGCGCACGGTGTCGCGCAGCTTCGACGTCGGTCAGTCGAGCGATCCCTGAGCCCTGCACCAGTTGAAGCTGGCGATGCCGGCCACGCCCAGGCCCGTGCACATCTCGGCCGTCCCCTCCGTCGTCTTCACGAACTTGATGATGCCGCCCGCCCCGCGACAGCACGCCTCCGACTCCTCCAGCGTGAGCCCGATGCCGGGGTCACGGTCATCGTCGGTCCCATCCCCGTCGCCATCGATGCCATCCCGGGTCGGGATGCGCCCCAAGGGCCCGGCGATCACTGGATCCTGCGAGTCCTCGAGCTCCTCCTCCATCGGCCCTCCGCAGGCGGCGGCGAGCAGGGCGGCGAGAGTGAGGGTCGCGATGTGCTTGTTCATGCCGATGAACAAAGCAACCGGCGGGCCAGCGCTCCTGGATGCCCGCGCGTCAACCCGAGGAGACGGCGCGTAATGAATCTGTAATTGCCACGCTGTCTCCGCCCGGAGACGAGCGTCTCCAGGTCAGGCGCGCAGGGCCAGCGCCGGGTCCGCGCGCGCCGCGATCCGCGCCGGCAGCATCGCGCCGATCAGGGCGCTCAGCGCGCCGACCAGCCACGCCCCGAGCAACAACAGCGCCGGGAACGCGACGAAGTGCGGCGGCTTGAACGGGATGTCCGGCAGAAACGCGATCGCCAGCGCGTCGAGCCCGAGCGCCGAGGCGACGCCGAGGACCACGCCCGCGAGGCCCGCCACGACGCCGAGGAACAGCGCCTCGGCCATCACCAGGCGGAAGAGATGACGCCGCTGCGCGCCCATCGCGCGCAGCACCGCGAGCTCGGTCCGGCGCTCGCCGACCATCAAAAAGAACGTCTGCGCGATCGCGAAGGTCGCCATCCCGATCAGCACCAGCGCGACGAGGCCGAGCAGACCGCCTGCCGAGGCCACCACCGCGCCCACGATCTCGAGCGTGTCGTCGACGTCGAGGCCGAGCTTCTCGATCTGCTGCGCGACCGCGCTCGCGTCGGTGGGGCTGTTGGTGCGCACGTACGCGCCGACGATCGGCGTCTTGCCGTCGCCATGGCGCGCGTTCCAGCGCTCGATCGTCGCGGCGGGGACGGTGATGCCGACCATGTTGGCCTGATCGCTGAAGCCGACCACCTGCGCGATCTTCTGCTCGACCTTGCTCGGATCGGGCGTACCGCGCACGTACGACGAGCCCAAAACGAGCGTGAAAGAGAAGCCGATCACCGCGTCCTCGCTGAGGCGCGGGCGCTGGATCGCGGGCGCGACGGTGGTGTTGTAGAGATCGAGCAAGCGCCGCGCGACCACCACCGGGATGACGTTGCCGTCGGGGCCGGGGTCGGCGAACTTCTGGCCCTTCGCGATGTCGTTCTCGACCAGCGCGGGATCGACGCCGGTGGCGAACAGATCGGTGCGGATGCCCGCGCCGCCGAGGAAGCGCCCGCCGCCCTCGCCGCGCAGCGGGAAGCCAGCGCCGAGCACCGGGTAGACCGCCTTTGCGCCGGGGATGTTGCCGAGCCGGCGCACGGTCTGTTCGTCGATCCCACCGCCGCCGTCGAACGCGAGGAGGCCCAGCGAGAGGACGCGCGGCTCGACCTTGATCAGATCGAGCGGCAGGCGCGGGAGCAGCGGCAGCACCACGTTCTGGTAGAGCCCGGCGCCGATCGCGCCGAAGAAGACGATCGCCGCGACCGACACGGTGACGGCCGAGCCGACCACCATCAGGCGGCGCTTGCTGCGCGCGAGATCGCGGCGGATGAGCGTCCCGAGCTTCATGCCGGCACCAGGCGCCCTTCTCTGAGCGCGAGCACCCGATCGGCGCGCGGCGCGACGCGCGGATCGTGCGTCACCACGATCACCCCGCAATCTACTTGTTTTCGTGCCTGATCGAAGAGCCCGAGGATCGAGGCGCCGGTCTCGGCGTCGAGGTTGCCGGTGGGCTCGTCGGCGAGGATGAGCTTCGGCGCGTGCACCATCGCGCGCGCGATCGCGATGCGCTGCCGCTCGCCGCCCGAGAGCGGACCGATCGCATCGTTCGCACGGTCGCGCAGGCCCACCGCCGAGAGCGCATCGAGCGCCCTCTGCTCCGCCACCTCGTCGTCGGGCCCGTCCTCGAGCAGCCACAGCGGCAGCTTCACGTTCTCCACGACCCGCAGGTGCTCCAGCAGGTGGAACGACTGGAACACGAAGCCCACCGTGCGCGTGCGCAGCGAAGAGAGCGCGTCGTCGCCGAGGCCCTTCAGAGACTGGCCGAACAGCTTCACCTCGCCGGTGAACGCCGAGTCGAGCGCGCCCATGACGTGCAGCAGCGTCGTCTTGCCGGATCCGCTCGCGCCGACGATCGCCACCAGCTCGCCCGCGGCGACCGACAGATCGAGGTTCGAGAGCACGGCGCGATCGCCGAACTTCCGTCCGAGGCCGGTCAGCTCGACGATCGGGGCGCTCACTTGGGAGGGTTCGCGAACACCACGCGAGCCACGCCGGCCAGACCGTCGTCGGTGCTCTCCATCTTTCCTTCGACGATCTCGATGCGGTCGAGGATCGAGAGCGCCTTGGTCATGAACCCGCGGACCAGCATGGCCTCCGCGGCGCCACCGGCCAGCGCCTCGATGTCGAGCGAGCGGAGCGCGACCGCGACCGGCGCCACGTGGATCTCGACGATGACTCCGCCCTTGCCCGCGAGCTTGTCGGCCGGCGGCGCGGCCTCGGCGTCGATCATCTTCTCGGTTCGCGCCGCGGTGTTGGAGAACGACCAAGCACCGCCGCTCAGCCAGGTCTCCATCAGCATGCTGTCCACGCCGGAGGGCGCGTCGGTCATGCCGAGCACCGCGATGTCGTGCTCCTTGATCGTGCGGTTGGTGCGGGCCATCCCGCGCTGCGTGAGCACCGGATCTTGCTCCGCCTTGAACACCGACAGCTTCTTGATCTCGTCCGGCGACTTGAGGCCGATCGAGCCGGTGCTCCACAGCGCGCGCGCCGGGTTCCGCATCAGCTCGCGCACGTTGGCCAGAAGCTTGGGATCGGCGATGCCCAGCGCGAGCGCCGCATGGCCGCTCATCTGCGCGAGGACCTGGGTCCGCACGTCGACGCCGACCTCGGCCTGGATCGCCTGCACCATGCCCTCGAACTGGGTCGCCAGCTCCGAGCCGGGAGGCATCAGCGTGGCCATGACCGCGTCGACGTTGCCCGCGCCGAGCACGGTTATCACCGCTTCGGACGAGAGCACGCTCGCGACACCGGCCGGGAGCTTGCCGCTGGTCGCGAACATCGCCTTCAGCTTCGCGAGCGCCGACTCCTCGAAGCGCATGCGCAGCAGCACCGCGAGCGACTTGTCGTCGAGCGAAAGGCCCCAGCCCACGCTCTTCATCTGGAGCGCGATGCTGTCCGCCGGCAGCTCGAGCGCGGCGCCAAGGGCCGCGTTCATCTCCTTGGCCGACGGGACGATCACCCGCACCATCACCTCACCGATCGAGCCGACGAGCGGCGCGTACTCGGCGTGCGTCGCGATGCTGTCTTCCTTCTTGCGCGGAAGCGCGGCCTTGACCGCCTCGAGCCCGGACTTGCCGTTGCCGACGAAGGCGTAGCCGTTCTTGATCGTGTGCGCCGAGATCAGCATCTTTTCCGGCCCGAACTGGCCGTAGTGGCAGGTGATGTCGCTGCCCTCGAACGACTCCTGCTTGGTCTCGACGACGGTCTCCTTCGACTTCACGAGCTCGTTGATGGTGGCGTCGAGCTTCTTGGCGTCGCCGACCGGGATGATGAACAGCGCGCTCGCGCCCTGATCGATGACGTCGATCGCCATCGCGCCCTTCTTCGGGAGCCCGGCCGCGTCGAGCCCTTCGGCGGTGGTCGGATCGAACGTCAGGGTGCGCTTGAGCTCACCGATCGCGACGTCGATCTGCTCCTTGGTCGCGATGCCCTCGAGCTTCGCCGTGATCGCCGCGCGCCGAGCGACGAGCGCGCCGACGTCGGGGACCTCGATGACCATGCCCGAAGCCTTCGCGACGTAACGCGAGGGCGGCTCGGTCGGACCTCCGCCGCACATGGAACAGGCGGGAAGGAACGCGAGAATGATGAACGAAGCGAGCCTGGACGAGCGCGGGGACATGAGTACGCCCCGCCTATCACTCGCGAAGCTTGCGCGCGAGCGTATTGCGCCCGATCCCCAGCAGCTTCGCCGCCACACTCCGGTTCTGATCGCAGTGCGCCAGCACCGCCAGAATATGCTCCCGCTCCACCTCGGCCAGGGTGCGCACCCGCGCCGGCGGCGCACCCTGCGGCGCCACAGACACCTTCGCCCGCGCGAGCGGCAGGTGCTCCGGCAACAGGACGTCGCCGTCCATGATCACCACCGCGCTCTCGAGGCAGTTCTCGAGCTCGCGCACGTTGCCGGGCCACGGATACTCGACCAGCGCCGTGATCGTCGCCGCCGGGATCGACGGCACCATGCGCCCGTGCCGCCGCGCCGCCGCGGTCACGAAGTGGCGCGCGAGGCGCGAGATGTCGCGCGGGCCGCGATCGCGCAGCGACGGCAGCCGGATCTCGACGACCTTGATGCGATAGTAGAGGTCCGCGCGGAACGTCCCCTGCGAGACCATCGCCTCGAGATCGCGGTTGGTCGCCGCCACCACCCGCACGTCCGCCTTGACCGGCTTTTCCCCGCCGATCCGCTCGAACTCGCGATCCTGGAGCACGCGCAGGAGCTTCCCTTGCACCGCCAGAGGCAGCTCGCCGATCTCGTCGAGGAAGATCGTCCCCTTCGCGGCGAGCTCGAACTTGCCGGTCGAGCGCGCCTCCGCGCTGGTGTACGCGCCGCGCTCGTGGCCGAAGAGCTCGTTCTCGATCAATGTCGCGGGCAGCGCCGCGCAGTCGACCTTCACGAACGGCCCCTCGCGACGCGCCGAGTTCACGTGCACCGCGCGCGCGAAGAGCTCCTTGCCGGTGCCGCTCTCGCCGCGCAACAGCACGGTCGCCTCGGTCGCCGCCGCCTTGGCGGTCAGTCGGCACGCGGCGAACAGCGGCTCGGACTCGCCGACGATCAGGTTGAAGCGCCCCGTCAGAGGCAGCGATTCGGCGTCTTTCCCCCGGGGAGAGGCCAGCTCCTGGTACAGCGTGGTGGCCTCGATCGCGAGCGCCGCTTGCGACGCGAGCTCGACCAAGGTGGCGCCGTCCTCGACCGAAAAACGCCCACCTTTGTGGTTGAGGAGCTGGACGACGCCGATGATCATGCCGCCGCGATCGCGGATCGGCGCGGCGAGGATCGACTCGGTGCGGTACTTGGTCTTCTCGTCGACGCCCGGAAAGAAGCGGATCTCGCCGCCGGTGGTCGGCACGTTGACGACGTCGCCGGTGGCCGCGACGTGGCCGGCGACGCCCTGCCCGATCGCCAGACGGATCTCGTCCAGCTCCGGCAGATGCGCGGCCTTCGAGAACAGCTCGCCCTTGGCGCGATCGACCAGATAGATGGTGCCGCGATCGGCGGACATCCTCTCGGCGATGCGATCGACGAGCCGGAGCAACAGATCGCCGATCGCGATCTCCTTGCCGACCAGCCCGCCGATCGCCCCGAGGATCGCGTCGTCTCGAGAAGCCACGTCCGTCTCTAGCATCCGCGCCGCGCTGTTCACAGGTGGATCGTCGTCCCTTCTCGCGCGGCAAAAGAAGCTGTGAACAGCGCCTTGGCCTCGCGCTCCATCGCCTCGACCACGTCGTCTCCGTGGGTCGGGTCGTGGTGGAACAAGGCCAGCGCCTTCGCTCCGCTTGCCCGCGCGATCTCGGTGGCCGCCACGTACGTCGAGTGGCCCCACCCCTTTCGCGACGGGCCGTTCTTGCCCTCGTACTCGGCCGGCGTGTACTGCGCGTCGTACACGAGCAGGTCCACGTCGCGCGCGAGATCGAGGATCGCCTCGTCGATCCCGTCCGCCTTGTGCTCCACGTCCGTCGCGAAGCAGAAGCTCTTCCCACCGACCTCGATGCGATAGCCGAGCGATCCCTGCGGATGGCACAGCGCGCGCGTCCGCACGTCGAACGGGCCCTTCGCCAAGGTGTCGCCGCTCGCGATCGTGCGGAAGCTCTTCTGCGACGCCATCGCCTCGAGCGGCACCGGGAAGCTCGGCGGCATCATCTGCCGCGCGAACACCTCGCGCAGATCATCGGACGCGCCGTAGAGCTCCAGCTCCGTGTCGGGCCGGAACGCCGGGCCGAAGAACGGAAAGCCCTGGATGTGATCCCAGTGCAGGTGCGAGAACAGCATGGTCGAGGCGATCCGCTTGCCGAGCACGCGCGCCTCCGCCAGCAGCTTCTCGCCGAGCCCACGCAGGCCCGTTCCTGCGTCGAGGATCAGGCGCTCGCCCTCGTGGCTGACCTCGAGGCAGGTGGTGTTCCCGCCAAACCGCGCGAAATCGGGCCCAGAAACCGCGATCGAGCCGCGCACGCCCCAGAAAGTGATGTCCATGACCGTGATCCTCCTCGCTCGCGCGTCACATCGGAGACGCGAGCGACACCACGTATTGCCAGCGGCGTGCCGGCCGTATTCCCGCCCGCGCCGCTCACGTCGCACCTCGCTGCACCAAAATAGAGCTTCGGCCCTGCTCCGATCCGGACCAGACTCGCGCCCGTGCCCCGCCACGAAGCGTTGACGCTCACACTCGCGCGCGGCTCCGTCGATCTCGCCCCGGCCGCGCAGGGCGAGATCGAGGTCGAGGTCGCCGCCACCGGCCTCAATCGCGCCGACCTCCTCCAGCAGCGCGGCCACTACCCCGCCCCGCCCGGCGTCCCGCAGGACGTGCTCGGGCTCGAGTACGCCGGCACCGTCGTCGCGCGCGGCGAAGGCGCGACCCAGCACGCGATCGGCGATCGGGTGATGGGGATCGTCGGCGGCGGCGCGTTCGCTCGCCGCGTCGTGGTGCACGAGCGCGAGGCCCTCCCGATCCCCACCCGCCTCTCCTTCGCCGAGGCCGCTGCGGTCCCCGAGGCCTTCATCACCGCGCACGACGCGCTCTTCACCCGCGCGCAGGTGCAGAAGGGTGATCGGGTGCTGATCCACGCCGCCGCCAGCGGGGTCGGGACAGCCGCGATCCAGCTCGCCCGCCGCGTCGGCGCGACCGTGGTCGGGACCACTCGCGGCGCCGCCAAGGCCGACGTCATCCGCGGCCTGGGGGCCGAGGCGGTGGTGGTGGAGGACGGGAAGTTCGCCGACCAGGTGCGCCCGGTCGACGTGATCATCGACCTGGTCGGGGCCGTGTATTTCGCGGAAAATCTAGCTTCAATCGCCATCCTCGGCCGGTGGGTCGTGCTCGGCCTCGTCGGCGGCGGGACCGTCGAGCTGCCGCTCGGAGCGCTCCTGTCGCAGCGCATCACCCTGGTCGGATCGGTGCTCCGGGCCCGGACCCGGACCGAGAAGATCGCCGCCAGCGAGGCCTTTCAGCGCGACTGCGGTGCGGCGCTGGCCGACGGGCTGCTCCGCCCGATCGTCGATGAAGTGTTTCCGATCGACAGCGCGGCCAAAGCCTTCCGCCGAATGGCGGAGAACGCGACGATAGGAAAGCTCGTCCTGGAATGGTAATCCTGGTGAGACATGGTCGACGCGCTCAACCGCCGGAACAACGTCACGACGATCGACACGACGAACGTCGGTGACCTCACGGCGCCCACGCTCCCGCCGACGACGATCCCGGTAGACGCGCTCGTCACGACCAACCTCCGCAACCATCGCGTCGACCTCCCGCACACCAACCCCGGCAGCTTCATCGACTACATCCGCGAGAGCCCCACGACGCGCGCGGTGATCCTCGGCGCGGGCGGCCTCTCCTCGCTGTTCGTCGGCGCGACGAGCAGCAGCGCGACCGCAGCGACGGTCAACGTCGGCACCAGCGCCACCGTCGCCAACACCGGCCCGAAGAGCATCGTGTACGTCGGCATGAACGCCGAAGCGCAGCACGAGGTCGACGAGCTCGCGGGCCGCACCGGCGCCGCCGGGATCACGTTCATCAAGCCGGCCAAGGTGCAGGGCCAGATCACCCACGCCGGCCAGACCTACGATCTCAACAGCCCCGAAGGCCGCCTCGGCTTCGCCACCGCGCTGGGCCTCCCTGCCGATCGCGCCAGCGCGCTCGCGTCGATCCTCGAGGGCACCGACGACAACGCCCGCGACGAGGCCGGGCAGCTCGCGCGCACGTTCCGCGAGGTCGAGCAGAACAAGCGCACCATCGAGCGGATCGTGCTGTCAGGCCACTCGGTCGGCAGCGGCGTCTGGGGCGACGGCAACGGCTACTTGAGCATGAGCGTCATCGGGAACCTCGCGCTCATGTTCCCGAAGGCCGCCGGCCAGGTGCAGGACCTCATGATGGCCGCCTGCTACTCCGGCGGTGAGTCGAAGATCCCCGTCTACAACGCGATGTTCCCCAACCTGAAGTCGGTCTGGGCGTACGACGGCTCGGCGCCCGGCTCGTGGAGCGGCGCGGTCCCGCACATCAATCGCTGGGAGAAGGCGACGCGCGGGGAAGGCGGCGACACCATGTCGCGCACGCTCGCGACCGGCACGCGCAAGGGTGAGAACGTCGCCGTGTGGAGCGCGGCCAAGGGCTACGACAACGGCAAAGAGAAGGGCCCGATCGAGACCGATCGCGCGACGTACACCACGTCACACGCGGACCTCGCGGCGTTCCAGAGCGGCGAGACGGCGGTCGAGAGCTCGCAGACCGGCCCGCTGCGCGAGCACTACAACAACATCCAGCGCCTGCTCGGCAGAAACGATCTCCCCGCCGCCGAGCGCACCGAGATGGAGCACGAGCGCGATCAAGTGATCCGCCTGCTCTACTTCAAGAACGTCGGCACGATGTTCCAGACCACGTACAAGAGCGAGATCAACTCGGCGTTCCAGTCGGTCGGCCTCACCGCGCCGGACTTCTCGACGCTCTCGCGCAAGGACGCCATCGCCAAGGTCAACGAGCTCGAGGCGAAGCTCAACGCGACGCCCAGCGCCTCCGCCGCCACCAAGTCCTTCGCGACCCGTCTGCACGCCGCGATCATCGATCTCGCGCCCGCGCAGGTCCCCGCCGCCTGGCTGTGATCCGCGCGATCCTCTTCGACGTCATGGGCACCCTGGTCCATGAGCCGTTCTATGGCGACATCCCCAAGTTCTTCGGCTGCTCGCTCGAAGATCTGCGCGTCCAGCGCCACCCCACCGCCTGGATCGACTTCGAAAAAGGTGAGATCGACGAGGACGAGTACGCGCGCCGCTTCTTCCTCGACGGCCGCGTCCTCGACAAGGACGGCCTCAAGCGCGCGCTGACCACGTCGTATATATGGCTCGAGGGCATGGAGGCGCTCTGCCAGGATCTCGTCGCGCGCGGCCTCCCGCTCCACGCGCTGTCCAACTATTCGCCCTGGTACGCGATGATCGAAGAGAAGCTGGGCCTCTCGCGCTACCTCAAGTGGAGCTTCGTCTCCTGCGACACCGGGCACCGAAAGCCGGATTCCGAGGCGTATCTCGGCGCCGCGCGCGCGCTCGGCTTGGCCCCCGAGGAGTGCCTCTTCATCGACGATCGTCCGGTGAACGTGGACGCGGCGAAGAAGCTCGGCATGCCGGCGGTGTTGTTCGAGGACGTCGCGTCGCTTCGGGCGAAGCTCACGACGTTGATTTAGAGCCGTTCCAGCGCCGCGCGCGCGAGCGCGATCTCGGGCGCGGGGTGATCGGCGTTCTTCCAGAAGCGCAGGGACTCCTCGTACGCCGCGCGAGCCTCCGCGGGGCGGTTCAGCTTCTCCAGGATACGGCCGCGCATGAGCTTGCCGAGGACCTTGTGGTGCGGCGACGGCCCGAAGCCCTGCGCCACGGGCGTCTCGAGGACGCGCAGCGCGAGGTCGAGCTTTCCCTCGCGCTCGGCGCAAAGGGCGAGCTCGATCAGCGACGCGTCGAAGAACTGCATCTCCGGTTCGAAGCCTTCGGTCACCACCTGCGAGCACGGTAGACAGCCCGCTGCGGCCGCCTTTTGCTCGAGCAACCGCCGGGTCGCCCGCCGATCGAAGAAGGGCTCGGCGGCGGCGAAGAACGGAGAGAGAGACGGGCACTTCTCCTCGCGCGATGCGCGCTCGTACTCGATGAGCGCCTGCGTCGCGTAGGCCTGGCCCACGACGCAGTACGCGTGGAGCGCCTCGTCGGCGCGCTCCGCGGTGTTGTCGTCGCGCAAGGCCCGGGCGAGCTGGCGCAGCGGCTCGGCGGACATGCTGGGTGGGCGTCATCCCCGTAAGGCACGGCCTCGGAGAGCGCATTTCGCAGCAGATCTTCGGCTTTTCGGTACTCACCGTCGTACGCGGCGATCACGCCCAGCCGCTGGAGCGCTATCGCGCGCGCGTAAGCGCTCGATGACACCCGAATAGGAGCCAGCCGCGCGCGCGCAGCGACGAGGTCACCTACCTCGACCTCCAGGTCGCTCGAGGCGATCAGCAGTCCGAGGCGCGGGCCGTGGAGAAGGATCGCGCGACCCAGCAACGCGCGCGCCTCGTCGATATGACCCTGGTACTGCGCGCGCTCCGCGCCGGTCAGCAGTCGCTGCGGTGCTTCCGGGGCTAGATTCTCCCAGCGCGCGAGCAGTGCATCCACGTCGGCCGGATCGATCCTCGCGGCCAGCTCCGCATGAAACTGCAGCTCGGGCATGACCTCGGCGAGTCGCCGCGTCAGGTTGGTCGCGGTCATCAGCTGCACAGTGCCGCCGGTGAGCGCCCCCTGCGCAAAGAACAGCTCCGCGCGGCTGGCCTCGGGATCGCTGAGCACCGCCTCGATGGCCGCGTTCCTGTCGAAGGTCGCCTCGCCCAAGAAGGACGCGATCTCTCGGCAGCCCGGCGCGGGCG
>Ga0105047_10011214_pt1 | contig 14566 bp, 17 predicted proteins | sample MAT04_FD_78384 | JGI IMG/M metagenome (GOLD analysis project Ga0105047, IMG submission 78384) | Freshwater microbial communities from Lake Fryxell liftoff mats and glacier meltwater in Antarctica - MAT-04 (megahit assembly) | ecosystem: Environmental > Aquatic > Freshwater > Ice > Liftoff... | reverse complement strand
CAAGTGGCAAGTGGCAAGTGGCAAGTGGCAAGTGGCAAGTGGCAAGTGACAAGTGACAAGTGACAAGTGACAAGTGACAAGGAGAGGGGAAGCATCTCTTCACTGAAAACTGACCACTGGTAACTTCCTCACCTCCTCGCCGACAGCTGACACCTCCTTTCCTCACAATTTCGTCCCCGCTGGCTGGCATGTGCCTCCCTGATGTTTTAGAATCCCGAGTCCTTTCACGGGCCGTCTGTGAAAGAGCGTCTCTTTGAGACACGAACGGCGTCGTCGACCCCGTTACTGCTGATTCCGCAAGCTGTTGCCAGCCGAGAAGTTACGAGATGCCAAACAACGTCAATGCCGAGAAGGCACTCCGTCAGAACATCAAGCGTCGTCTCCGCAATCGTGCGGCCACTTCGACTCTGCGTACGGCCATTAAGAAGGTTCGTGTCGCTTTGGCGGAGCCGACCGCTGACGAAAAGGCTGTCAGTTCGGTCTTGGGCGACGCCATCAAGCGCCTGGACCGTGCTGCTGCCAAGGGCCTGATCCACAAGAATGCTGCGGCTCGCACCAAGTCCCGTTTGGTGACCCAGCAGAAGCGTAAGTTGGGCACGACGGCTCCCGCTGCGAAGTAGTCACCACAGTCAAAGGACTGTCGCATCGTTACAGCCGTCCCTTGGGGCGGCTGTTTTCGTTGGTGATTCCCAGCGGGCTGTCGCGTCGGTTCGTAGCAGAATTCGTAAGAATTCTGACGTGCGGGGCGAGAGGGGATGCCGTCAGAATTCTCACGAATTCCGCTACGGGTCGTCGCTCTTGGCCCGGCTCCCGGTTTCTTTGCGAGGACTCGACGCGTGGCGGGCGAGAATGATAGAACTGGAGGTCTTCGCGGGCCGAAGGTGGTTGAGGTGCTGGTGTACGTTTCGTCCGGACCTAGGGGTCCAGACTACAACGGAGGGTCGGGGCCACACACCGATCGAATTCCGCCCCATTCCCAGAGGCTCCCGAGATGAACCCGCTGCTGGATCGCCGCACGCTCCTGTCTCAATTCAGTTCCGGGCTGGCGGGGATTGCCCTTTGGCAACTCCTTCCGCAGAGGTCGGTTTCCGCCAGCGAGGAACACGCTGCACCGATCCGTCCCGCGATCGACCCCGCTCAGCCACTCGCTCCCCGCGCCCCGCATTTCGCCGCAAAGGCGAAGAACATCGTCATGATCTTTTGTACCGGGGCATTGAGCCACGTTGATACCTGGGATTACAAGCCGGAACTCATCAAGCACCACGATACTCCGCTGCCCGGAAGTGAACAGCTGGTCACGTTTCAAGGCGAGAACGGCAACCTCATTAAGAGCCCCTGGCAGTTCCGCCCGCGTGGCGAGTGCGGCAAGATGATCAGCGATCTGCTGCCGAATCTGGCCGACTTGGCCGACGACATTGCCTTCATTCACTCGATGACCGCCAAGTCGAACACGCACGGACCCGCTGAGAACCAGATGAGCACCGGCTTTACGCTCGATGGGTTTCCGGGTATCGGAGCGTGGGTCAACTATGCCTTAGGGAGCGAGTCCCGCGACCTACCGGCCTTCGTCGCGATCCCCGATCCGCGCGGCGTTCCGCAGGTCGGCTCCAATCATTGGAACTCGGCGTTTCTCCCGGCCACATTCCAAGGCACCGCTTTCAGTGCCGAACGCCCGATCCCCCACCTCAAGCGGCCCGACTCGATCCCCGCTGATACCGACTCGGCGACCCTCGACTTCGTCCGCTTCCTCAACAACCAGCAGCTCGATTCACACCCCACCGATCGCCAGCTCGCCGCCCGGATTGCCAGCTATGAGATGGCCGCGCGGATGCAGCTCTCGGCTCCGAAGATTATTGATTTCGCCGATGAAACCCCTGCGACCCACGCGGCTTATGGAACGGATTCGAGCGACAAGACCCGAGCCGGTTTCGCCCGCAATTGCCTCCTCGCTCGCCGCCTGATCGAGAAGGGAGTCCGCTTCGTCCAACTCTTCAACGGAGCTTATGCGATGGGAGAGGGGGTCGGAAATTGGGACGGACACAAGACACTCCAAGCCCAATACAACATCCACGCCCCGATCCTCGATCGCCCCGCTGCAGCCCTCATCCGTGACCTCAAACAACGTGGTCTGCTCGAAGAAACGGTGGTCGCGTTTGTCACCGAATTCGGTCGGATGCCGACGTTCCAAAAGGGAGCCAGCGGTCGCGACCACAACCCCAAGGGCTTTACGGTCTGGCTCGCCGGAGCGGGCATAAAAGGCGGCCACAGCTATGGTTCCACCGATGAATTTGGCGCCCAGGCCATCGAGAACGTGACCACGATCTACGACCTGCATGCCACATTATTGCATCTGCTCGGCATCAACCACGAACGTCTCAGCTATTACCACAATGGCATCGAACGCCGCCTTACTGATGTCCACGGGCACGTGTTGTCGGACGTTTTGACTTAGTGGATTTCCGGGACTGGGAGCGGCCCTCTGGCGATTCCACTGGAGCATGGTAGACCGACGCCATTCTTTGGATGTGCTTGAAGATCAACTCCCGCAATGACCGGGGAGCCAGCACTTCGGCTTGGTCTCCGTAGCCCAGCACCCACCAGGAAATCTCTCTGATTCCCGACACGTCCGCATGAAAGTTCAGCGAGCCATCGGGGTTCCACACCAAGCGTTGAGTTGCATGCCACAGCACTTCGGACACGTTTTGAGCGACGAGAGGTTTGAACTGCACCACCACTTCGACCTCGGGTTCCTCGCGAATCATTCGCCAAGCATTGCCGAAGTATTTCTTGAGCGTAAATCGGGGGGGAATCTCGTAGGCGTCGCTTGTCAGCATCGTTGATTGGATACGGCCGACGTGAAATGTTCGCACGTCCTTGTGCAGCGAGGATCTCCCAATGACATACCAAGATCGATTCTGAAACAGCATCTGATATGGGCTGACCAGCGTGCTGATCTGCTTGTTTTCTGCCAAGCTGTCATAGCTCAACCGAATTTTGCGACGTTTCTCGATTGCTTCCAGCACTCGCTGGTAGTGCTCTTGCGAGTCCGAGAATAGATGCTTCGGCCCCAATGAAATCTGCAAGTGGTCCGACAGGCTCGACAAATGGCTTCTCAGCTGAGGCGGAAGGTTCGCCAACAGCTTGAGGGCTGCGTCTCTCGCGGAAGAATGGAACGGGACACCCGAGCCCGCCCCCCCGAGCTTTTCTCCCAACAACAAGAGTGACAGCGTCTCATTGACGGTCAAATCGGTCGGCAGCAAAAACTTCGACGGCGGAATCCAATATCCTTGCCCCGTCTCGTCATACAACAATTGCACTCCCGAGTCTTGCAACACCTTGAGATCGCGAAAGATCGTCCGCTTGCTCACACCCACGAACTCAGAGAGTTCACCTGTGTGATACCGACGACCAGACTGCAGGTACTCCAGAATCTGAAGTAGCCGACGGATTTTTCCAACGGAGCTCATGGGCAGCGGATGCCCGGAAAAGGGGAGGCTGTAAGTTCGGAGAACTGGGCATTGAGAGCAATCGCTCGGCTACCACATCAATTTACCTTGGAACGGTAGGACATGTTCTGGCGAAGACACGGTAGTTCCTTGTGATTTCGAACAATTCCACGCATCGACACACGTTTGCGGTCGGAGTTGAATGAACGGCATGTCGTTCCAAGAGGCAAGAAGGAATCATTCGCCAGTCGGTGGTCGCAGGCGATGATTCCGGACTGCGATCCGAAATCGACGCCCCTCTTCGCCCGGCAAGGGCAGTTACCCACGCTGGCCTGGGGTGCAATCGATGGGCGCCTTGGCTCGAACAGTCTGTTCCTTTTCATCGCTGATGTTCGGGGCGGTTTGAAAAGCCGCCGACTTTCTTGATGCGCACACGACTACGGAATTGTGGCTCCCGGCTCTCGCCAAAACGTGGGAGGGCAGGGTATAACGCGAAATCGATGGATCTTGGCCCGCTCTCATTAGTTTTGCTGACTGTCTCATGAAGCAAGAAACGAAACTCTGGCTGCTGATTGGTATCGTCGCGGGACTGGTTCTCGTCGGGCGGGCTGTGACCACGGGAGCCGGCACGGGCTACACGGAAACGGTGGACGGGATCACACAGCCGACGACCTATACCCAGGCTCAGCTGGGCTTTGGGGAAGCGAGTCTGGCCCGCACTGCGGGGATCTGGACGGCGGCGTTGATGACGCTGGCTGTGTTTTCGTTCCTCTACAAGGACAACGTGGTTTACAAGCTATCGGAGTCGGTGTTTATCGGCGTTTCGGCGGGGTATTGGATGGTGGTCAGCTTCTGGACTGTGTTGGTGCCGAATCTGCTCGGGAAGCTGCTGCCGAGACTCACGCAGTCGTGGGCCATGCCGGGATTGTCGCCGGTACATGATGAGCACTGGCAGATCAATCTGGTGCCGCTGGTGCTGGGAATCATGCTGTTGTGGAGGCTGGCTCCCCGGGGGGCTTGGATTTCTAGGTGGCCGCTGGCATTCATCATCGGGACCACAGCGGGGCTGAAGCTGGTGAGCTTCTTGCAGGCCGACTTTTTGAGCCAGATTAAGGCCTCGATCAAGCCGCTGCTGGTGACGGACGCCAGCGGGGCGATCCTGTGGCTCGATAGCCTTTCGAGCACATTGCTCTTGGTCAGTATGCTGGCGGCGTTGACGTATTTTTACTTCTCGTGGGAGCACAAGGGAGCCTTTGGCAAGGTTTCGCGTGTTGGCGTGCTGGTGCTGATGATTACCTTTGGGGCGGCGTTCGCGAACACGGTCATGGCCCGGATTGCTCTGCTGGGGATTCGGTTTGAATTCCTGTTTGACGACTGGCTGTGGCTGGTCGATTTGGAGAAACAGCGGTTGGGGATGTGATGGAGACGATCTCGGAGAACCGCCTCCCCTCGCAGCCGCCAACGACGAGAGCGGTCGTGGTCGGCTGTTTCGCGTCGGTGCTGGCCATGCTGGTCGGGCTGGTGTACGAGCAGAGGGTGTTGTTTTGCGGGTGTGGCAGCTGGTCGCCGTGGGTTTCGGATGTCGATAGCCAACACTGCTCACAGCACATGTTTGATGCGTACAGTGCGTCGCATGTGCTGCACGGTGTGGTGTTTTATGCGGGTTTGTGGTTGTTTCGAGACCGTTTAGGGGCGGGTGGGCGGATCTGGGCGTGTGTGACACTGGAGGCCACCTGGGAGGTGCTGGAGAACTCTCCAATGGTAATTGATCGTTATCGCACCGCGACGATTGCGCTGGGGTATACCGGAGATTCGATCATCAATTCCCTATGCGATGTCGGTTCCTGCGTGGTGGGGTATCTGTTGGCGCAGCGGATGTCCAGGAAATCGTCAGTGGCCTTTTTCGCAGCTGTGGAACTGGTGCTGCTGGCGACGATTCGGGATTCACTGGTGCTGAACGTGGTCATGCTGGTTTATCCGCTGGAGGTGGTGAAGCAGTGGCAGAGGGGTGGATGACGGGGGTTCGAAATTCGAAATTCGAACAGGGCGGTGATAACCGCTCATGAACAAAAACGCGGTTTTTGCAGGACTTCGCTCCGAAACGGAAAACTGACGACTGAAAACTGACCACTTCCGCACTTCCTCTCGCTTGCCGGTATTTGTGGGATGCGATATTCTTACCAGTTCCGACCGCTGGAGGTCATTTCTGGGCCGTCGCTCTGAAATGAGCGTGTGAAGCGGCGAGAGTCAGGATTCCGAGACATCATGCACAAGCTCATCCACGTCGCCGAAAAGCCGAATCTGCGAGCCATTCCCCTGAAATTTGAAGTCGGCGACAACGTCGATGTGCATACTCGCATCCTGGACGGGGACAAGGACAAAGAACGCATCCAGATCTTCTCGGGTGTGGTGATTGCCTTGCGGGGACGCGGCGTCGGGGAAATGTTCACCGTTCGCCGGATCGTCAATGGCGAAGGGGTCGAGCGGACCTTCCCGACCAACAGCCCGAAGATCGCCGACGTGATCGTCAAGCGGCACGGCATCGTCCGTCGCGCCAAGCTGTACTTCCTGCGAGATCGTATTGGCAAGGCGACCCGCCTCGTTGAACGCCGCGTGAAGGTCGTTGCTGCTCCAGCAGCAGCAGCAGCAGCAGCACCGGCTTCCTGAGCCGAGGCTCAGCACTCATTTTGTTCTGGTCCACAAAACCCTCGTCGCGAGATCGCGATGAGGGTTTTAGCTGTTAGTGGGTGGAGCAAAGTCGCTGATCGCTCCGCGATCAGAACCCGAATGCGGACGAGGATTTCTGGTGCCAACGTTCCGATCGGCGGAGCGATCAGCGACTTTCGGTGGGCTTTTTCGTGAGCCAAAGCCGAGAGGTTGCAAACTCGAGGATTTCTGGTTGAGCTGCGTTTGAGCCAGAAAAACAGGGGATACCGGTTGCTTGACCATCGCGAAGGGCACGGGTACACTCTTCGACTTCCCAAAAAACCGGCCCGGATGGGCTGTGAGTTCCGGACAGAGAGCGTCTGACGTCATGCCGACAATCAATCAGCTGATCCGCAAGCCGCGGGCCAAGCAATCCCAGAAGACCAAGACACCGTTGCTGGAAGGCTGCCCGCAGAAGCGTGGCGTCTGCTTGCAAGTGCGAACCATGACTCCGAAGAAGCCGAACTCGGCTCTTCGAAAGATCGCTCGTGTTCGCTTGTCGAATGGCAAGGAATTGACGGCGTACATCCCCGGTGAAGGCCACAACCTTCAAGAGCATAGCATTGTGCTCGTCCGTGGCGGTCGTGTGCGTGACCTTCCAGGTGTGCGTTACAAGATCATTCGCGGTGTGCTCGACACATTGGGTGTGTCGGCCCGTCGTCAAGCTCGTTCCCGTTACGGGTCGAAGCGTCCTAAGGCCAAGTAGTCCGTGCCCGTTGGTGATCCGTCTGTTGAGGCGGGACCAGCCAGGCGGCATCTTTTGATTTTGTGAGTGGAAAACCTCGATGTCCAAGAATTTCACCTCCAGTGAAGATCAGCTTCAGCCAGACGCCAAGTTCGGTTCGTTGCTCGTTTCGAAGTTCGTGAACTGCATGATGCGGGACGGCAAGAAGTCGGTCGCTCTGCGAGTCTTCTATGACGCGCTGGACATTATCAAAACGAAACTTCCTGAGACCAGCGAGTTGGAAGTCTTCCAGCATGCGGTCGACAACGTCAAGCCGGCGATCGAAGTTCGCTCTAAGCGAGTCGGTGGTGCCACTTACCAGGTTCCGACACCCGTCGGTACTCGCCGTCAACGAGCCCTGGCGATTCGCTGGCTCCTGGAAGCGTGCCGCGGTCGCAAGGGGCGTGGGATCGCCAATTCACTCGCCGACGAGTTCATGGCCGCGTACAAGCGTGAAGGCGCCGCGATGACCAAGCGGGAAAACGTCCACAAGATGGCCGATGCCAATAAGGCATTCGCTCACTTCGCGTGGTAGTTCGCAGTCGCGCGTGACTGTCGGGCATTTCCAGCGAGCCACATTCCGATACCCTCCAGGAGGCTCCCCGAACGGGGAGCCTCCTTTTGCTTTTGGGAAGTGGAACAGGTCTTCAGTCGTCAGTTTTCAGTTCTCGGTTGAGAAGTATGAGCCAGAAGGCCAGACTTCGCAGCCATTCGCGGGGCGATTGGCTGATGGCCTTTGGCCAGAATACGCTCTGGCCATCCGCCATCAGCGGCCCCTCTTCCCTTTCTCCATCGAGTCCTCCCGTGGCGACGACACCTGCAGCAGCGACCATCGCGACCCCGATCGACAAGATTCGCAACATCGGCATTGTGGCCCATATTGACGCGGGCAAGACCACGACGACCGAACGCATTCTGTACTACACCGGCGAGTCCCACAAAATGGGCAACGTCGATGATGGCACGACCACGACCGATTTCGATCCCGAGGAAGCTCAACGCGGGATTACGATCTACTCAGCTGCGATTTCTTGTCGCTGGAAGGATGTGTTTATCAACTTGATTGATACGCCCGGGCATGTGGACTTTACCGCCGAGGTGGAGCGCAGCTTGCGCGTGTTAGACGGTGCCTGCGTGGTCTTCAGTGCAGTGGAAGGGGTCGAGGCTCAGAGCGAGACTGTGTGGCGGCAGGCGACGAAGTACAACGTCCCTCGCATTTGCTTCATCAATAAAATGGACCGTATCGGAGCCAGCTTTGAGCGGACGCTCGGGCAGATGCAGCGTCGCCTGCATGCCGAGCCGGTTCCGCTGTTTATTCCTATGGGGGCGAGTACGACCTTCACCGGGATTATTGATCTCATTGATCGTAAGGCGATGTATTTTGACGAGGCCTCGCTCGGCAAGAAGATTGAGATCACCGACATCCCGGAAGAGTTCCAGGCTGCGACGGAAGAATGGCGTGCAAAGCTGATCGAGGCGGTCGCTGTTCTCAATGATACGGCGATGGAAGCGTATTTAAATCACAATGATTTGCCTGTCGAGATGATCCACTCGTTGCTGCGGCAGGCGACGCTGGCGGGCAAGATTCAACCGACTTTTTGCGGGACATCACTGCATTACTGTGGGGTCCAGCCACTTCTGGATGGTGTGCAGCGTTACCTACCGAGTCCACTCGATCGTCCGCCAGTCGAAGGGGACAATCCGACGGCCCGCAAGCAGGCGGAACTGCGAGTGACTCGCAAGCCAGATCCTGATGAGCCGTTCGCGGGATTGGTGTTTAAGATTCAAACGGACAAGCATGCGGACCTGTGCTGGGTGCGAGTCTATTCCGGAGTTCTGAAAAGCGGGTCGCGATTGCTGAATCCTCGGACGGGGAAAAAAGAGCTGATCAGCCAGCTTTGGCACATCCAGGCGGACGCGAGAGAAAAAATTGAAACCGATTTTGTGGGGCCCGGCGGAATCGCGGGTGTCGTCGGACCGAAAGAGGTAGTCACTGGCGATACGCTGTGTGATCAAAAGCATGGAATTTTGCTGGAGGCGATTGTCTTTCCGGAGACGGTGATCTCGGTGGCTGTCGAGCCGGAAACCGGCGATGACCGCAAAAAGCTCGAGGAGGCTCTCGCCCGGCTGGCGAAGCAGGATCCCACGTTTCGAGCCAAGGTCAGCGAAGAGACCGGTCAAACGATCATCAGCGGGATGGGGGAGTTGCACCTGGAGGTCCTGCAGAAGCGATTGCTGCGGGATTTCAACTTGAATGTGAAGGTCCACAAGCCCCGCGTCTCGTATCGCGAAACTGTCCGCAACTCGGCGATCGGCGAGGGAGTGTTTCATCGGGCCGTGCAAGGGGTGGTGCAGCGATTTGGAATCAAGGTCCGGGTCGAGCCATTCGAGGGAAAGGAGCCTGTCACGGTGGCCAGCGACTTGAAGCACGATGAAATCCCGGTCGATGTCGCCAAGCTGGTCGCTCAGGCGACACTGGAGGCGGCCCAGGCGGGTGGAATCGTGGGATATCCATTGATGCACGTGAAGTTCACGGTAGTCTCCGTCGATTTTGAGCCCGGAGAATCGACCGAAGAGGCAATTCGCACAGCTGTATCCCAGGCGGTCTACGCGACCCTGGGGAAGGCAGATGTGGGGCTGTTGGAGCCGATTATGAAGCTGGAGGTGCTGACTCCGAGTGAATTCATGGGAAATATTCAGGCGGATCTCAATCAGCGCCACGCGCGAATCAATGGGGCCGAACCGCGCGATCACTTGACCGCCATTGAGGCAGAAGCAGCACTTTCGCGGATGTTTGGATACTCAACGCAGGTCCGAAGTCTGTCGCAGGGTCGAGCTTCCTACTCGATGGAGCCACTGAAATACGATTTTGCGCCACAATCTGTGCTGGATGAGATGATGGGACGGTGAGATTTGCTATACTCTCCGAACGTTCGCGGGTAAGGTAGTGCTCGCGAATCGCTGTTGTTGGAGTGTTGGTCGCGACGTAACTGTTTTTTCTGCATGATGATGCGAAAATCGGTGAGTACGGCAGACGACGTGAAAAAGTGTCTCGACATCTTTTCCACGAAAGCAATCGCAGTTCGTTGACAATTTCGTCGTGAAAACTTACCATTTCTCGCTTCCCGCTTCGGACCGAGGTCAGCGGGTGTGGTGGGATGAGACGCAAGTCTTTGGATCAAGGGGATTTACGTGGCAGGTAGCCGCATTCGCATTCGAATGGAAGCGTACGATCATTCCGTTCTGGATTTGTCGGCAAGTGACATTGTCGATACTGCCAAGCGGACTGGTGCGGTGGTCCACGGACCAATCCCGCTGCCAACCAAGATCGAGCGTTACACTGTTCTTCGGTCGCCTCACATCGACAAGAAGTCTCGTGAGACATTCGAAATCCGCACTCACAAGCGGGTCATTGACATCGTGCAACCCACCGGCAAGACCATCGATGCGCTGAATAAGCTGTCGCTGCCTGCTGGTGTGGACATCAAGATCAAGGCTTCGACATAGTCGTTGCCGAGTGGGTGGGCTGGAGCTGCTGGACGGGTCGTCCAGTCGTGTCGGAAACAGGGTTGGAGTGGGGTTTGACATGCCGGTGGGACTTCTAGGCCGCAAAATTGGCATGACTCAGGTTTACGGCCCGGAAGGGCAGTCGATCGGAGTGACGATTCTGGAAGTGGGCCCTTGTCACGTTCTGCAGTTGCGATCTGCCGATCGTGATGGGTACGAGGCAGTTCAGCTCGGCTTTGCCGACAAGTTGAGCCAGGCTGACTTGGCTCGTGATCCCGCAGCTCGGTCCCGCAGCCGGGCCTCACGGGCGGAGCGTGGTCAAGTTGTTGCTCTGAACGGAAAGAATGCCAAGGCTCGCGAAGCTGCAGGCAAGCTGGCGACCCCGAAGGCGGGATGCGAGCCACAACGATTCATTCGAGAGTTCCGGACCGATGGAGAGCAGCACGGCTGCGAAGTCGGTCAAGTGTTGACCGCCAGTGCCCTGGAGGGCGTGGTTTATGTCGACGTGATCGGAACAAGCAAGGGGCGTGGGTTCTCCGGCGTTATGCGTCGGCATAACTTCAAGGGTCAGCGAGCGACTCACGGTGTGAAGAAGTGCCACCGCAAGGCGGGAGGTATTGGTGCAGCCACCGACCCCTCTCGCGTGTGGAAGGGCAAGCGGATGGCCGGTCATTTCGGCCACGATCGCCGGACGACTCGCAATCTCAAGGTCATGCGGATTGATGCCGAAAACCACATGTTGCTGGTGAATGGCCCAGTGGCCGGACCAAATGGCGGATACGTCGTGATTCGTAAGGCCTAGTTCTGGTTTTCGGTTCAGCTCTGAGCGGGAGTGACAAGTCACTCGCCAATACGGTCACAGTGGCCTTCAAGTCGGTTGTCAGGTGGAAGTCATGATCAGTGTGCCAATGGTCGACATGTCTGGTGCTACCGTGGGGACTTACGAGTTCGACCCGGCAGAACTGGCCAAGGGGATCAATAAGCAGATGCTGCACGATGTGTGCGTCATGTATGCGCTGAACCAGCGTGTTGGATCCGTGCGCACCAAAACTCGCGGTGAAGTCTCCGGTAGCACCAAGAAGTTGTTCAAGCAGAAGGGGACCGGAAACGCTCGTGTGGGTACGAAGCGCTCCCCAACTCGCCGTCATGGTGGTCACGCATTCGCCAAGCGTCCGAAGGATTGGAGCTACCGGATGCCCAAGAAGATGCTGCGTGCAGCCACTCGCATGGCGTTGCTCAGCAAGTTTCAGGACGGCGAAGCTGTGGTCTTGAGTGACCTCAATTTGCCCGAGCAGAAGACAAAAGTTGTGGCGGGTGTGTTGAAGGCCTTGGGGGTTGCTGGGCAGACTTGCCTGTTGGCCATCAAGGAGCATGATCCAGTAGTTTGGAAGTGTTCCAGAAACATCGATTCCCTATGGGTTTCGCCTGGCACGAATCTGAATGCTTACGATCTGTTGCATCAGAAGCGGCTCGTGATTACACGGGAAGCGATGGATGAGATTCGTTCCCGCGGCAAGGTCGTAGAGGCAGGGGTCTGAACATGGCGGATCAAGCAGTACAAGCCGACGCAACCCCTGCGGTTGAACTCAAGATGGGCGGGATTCAACTTGAGCCATATCAGGTGATTTTGCGACCACTGGTCACTGAAAAGGGAACGCACCTTTCGGAGCGTCACCATCAGTACCAGTTCCAGGTGCATCTGATGGCCAACAAGATGGATATTCGCAAAGCTGTGGAGCAGCTTTGGAATGTCCGTGTTTTGGAAGTTCGGACTCAGCTCTACAAGGGCAAGCCGCGGCGATTCAAGATGCGGATGGGACGAACCGGGGATTGGAAGAAGGCCATCGTGAAGCTCCACTTAGAAGACCATATCGCCTTCTTCTAGGTTCGCACGATTGTTTCGATCCCCTCTCGGTTGTGAGCCGAGTTGTGAGCCAAAGTTCAGAAGCCACATGTCAGGTGCAGAATGGGTATCCGAGTCTACAAGCCGACTTCCGCCGGCCGACGCAATGCGTCGGTGAGCGACTTCGCGGACATCACGGATCGCAAGAAGAAGCGAGAGAAGTCGCTCTCGATTCGCCTGCCACGTCACGGTGGTCGTAACTTCCAGGGGAAGATTACGTCTCGTCATCGAGGCGGTGGTCACAAGCGTCTCTATCGGATCATCGATTTCGCCCGCAAGAAGGACGGAATTGTCGGCGATGTCGCGTTCATCGAGTACGACCCCAACCGCACCTGCCGCATTGCATTGATTCAGTACGCGGATGGTGAGAAGAGGTACATCCTCGCTCCTCTGCATCTGAAGGCCGGCGACAAGATTCAGAGTGGACCGGGTTCAGAGCCGAAGCTCGGGAACTGTTTGCCACTCAGTGAGATCCCGCCCGGCACGCAGATTCACAATGTGGAAATGCAACCCGGGCGTGGTGGACAGCTCTGCCGTGCTGCGGGAACATATGCGACGCTGAATGCCCGTGAAGGGCAATGGGCGCAAATCACTTTGCCTTCGGGCGAGGTTCGCCGAGTTTCGAGTTTCTGTCGGGCCACGATTGGCCAGATCGGAAACATCGACCACATGAACATAGTGATTGGGAAAGCCGGTCGTGCTCGCTGGATGGGGATTCGTCCTTACGTCCGCGGTTCGGCGATGAACCCAGTCGACCATGCGATGGGTGGGGGAGAAGGTCGCCGTTCTGGTGGTCGACATCCTTGTAGTCCAAATGGTCGTCCGTCAAAGGGTGGAAACACGCGTAAGCGTCGGAAGCCATCGAGTCGGGCGATCATTCGGCGACGGTGGAGCCGCCGCAACGGTCAAAAGAAGGTCTGAGTCCAGGGTTCGGTTTTTGGGGTGAGCAATGGGACGTTCCTTGAAAAAGGGTCCTTACATCTGCCCGACGGTCATGAAGAAGATTCAGGCCCAGGATGCAGTTGGTCGTAAGGATCCCATCAAGACATGGGCGAGGCGTTCGACGATCTCTCCGGAGTTCGTGGGGCACACGTTTATGGTTCACAATGGTCGTCAGCACACACAGGTGTACGTGACGGAAGAGATGGTCGGGCACAAGCTCGGCGAATTCTCCCCCACGCGAACCTTCCGGGGCCATGGGGCGCGGGGCAAGAAGTAACACGCAAGCAATTGCGGAAAGCGAGAGGGTGGAACAATGGTCCTGGTTCGTGCATTAGCTCGGCACATCCGTATCTCCTGTCGGAAGGTCCGTCCGTTCGCCGACCTGGTCCGGGGAAAGACCGTCCAGGAAGGACTCGATACACTCCGCTACCTCCCGAACCGCGGTGCGCGGATGATTGAGGACGTATTGAAGTCCGCAGCTGCGAATGCTGAGGATCGTGGCGCCCGCAATGTCGAGGCACTGGTCATCGCCGAGTGTACCGTCGATGGCGGTCCGATGTTCAAGCGGTTTCGGCCACGTGGTCGCGGAATGGTGTTCACACTTCGAAAGCGATTCGCCCACATCCTTGTGGCAGTGGATGCTCCGGAAGTCGCCGAGAAGGCTCAGGATTAACCATGGGACAAAAAACACGACCAACAGGTTTTCGAGTGGGGATCACCGAAGACTGGCGCAGCAAGTGGTACGCTCCCAAGCGGGAGTTCGGGACCTTGCTGGTCGAGGACTTCAAGATCCGCAAGTTCGTCAGCGACGAATATAAGTCCGCATCGATCGCGAAAGTCGTCATCGAGCGCACCCGCGATCAGGTGATCGTGAATCTTCACTCTGCTCGTCCGGGAATGATCATCGGGCGGAAGGGTGCTGAAATCGACCGGATGAAGGCGCGGTTGGAAGACCTCACGGGTCGACGCACCGAAGTCAAGATTGTGGAAATCAACAACCCCTTCCGTACCGCGTTTCTCGTGGCGGAAGACATTGCTCAGCAGCTCTCCAAGCGTGGAAGCTTTCGCCGAGCGATCAAGAAGACTCTCGACCAAGTGATGGACTCGGGGGTTTTCGGAGTGAAGGTTCAGTTGTCGGGACGTCTGGGCGGTGCCGAGATGTCACGATGTGAGAAGGCCAGTCGCGGGTCGATCCCGCTGTCAACTCTCCAGCGTCATATTGACTATGGTTTTACCATCGCCAAGACGACAATGGGTGTGATTGGCGTAAAGGTTTGGATCGATCTCGGGGATTACAACAGCGAGGAGGCCGACAATGGCTCTAATGCCCAAGCGGGT
>Ga0105047_10011213_pt1 | contig 14566 bp, 13 predicted proteins | sample MAT04_FD_78384 | JGI IMG/M metagenome (GOLD analysis project Ga0105047, IMG submission 78384) | Freshwater microbial communities from Lake Fryxell liftoff mats and glacier meltwater in Antarctica - MAT-04 (megahit assembly) | ecosystem: Environmental > Aquatic > Freshwater > Ice > Liftoff... | reverse complement strand
GCGCCGGCCTGGGCGCAGGGCACGCCCTGGGCGGAGATGCCCAAGAGCAAGGTCGACAAGCTGAACTTCGTCGTCTGGACCTATGGCGACATCTACACAAAGATCGCCGCCAAATTCAAAGCCGACTGGGGGGTGACCGTCGACGGCACCATCTCAGCCTTCAACGACCATCCGCCGAAGCTCATGTCGATGTACGGCGGCGGCGAGAAGATCGACGTCTCGCAGTCCTCGCCCTACTCGTTCTGGAACTTTGTCTCCCAGGGGTTGGTAGAGCCGGTGCAGGACATGCCGGGTGCGGCAGCCTATGTCGCCGACATGACCGACATGATGAAAACGGTAGCGGTGCACAACGGCAAGCTCGTGGGCATGCCGTATTTCTCCACTACCTGGATCTGGAACTACTTCGAGCCACTGATGGAGAAGGCCAAGGTCGAGCCGTTCAAGACCTACGACGAACTGATGGAGCAGATGCGCAAGGCCAAGAAGGACAAGATCGCGGAATACCCGATCTTCTGGGTCGCCGGCGTGGGGTTGGAACAGTTGCCCGGCACCTGGATGCAGATGACCCACAACCGTGGCGGCGCCTTCTTTGACAAGGCCGGCAGCCATCAGCTCGGCGCCGGCTCAATCGCCCGCGAGACGCTGAAATGGTGGGTGCAGACCTTCAAGGAAGACCTCGCCGATCCGGAATCGCTGAAGCAACAATTCGTCGGCTCGGCCAAGGCGTTCAGCGCTGGCAAGAACCTGTATCGCGGTCCCAACCACCACTACACCCTGCAAGTGGCCAACGACCCGACTCAGTCGCCAAACGCCGGCAAGATCAAGGCGCACGGCTCGCCCGGCGACGGCCGCACCATCGGCACCGCGCACGTCTATTTCGTCACCACCGCCAACCGCAACAAGGAATGGGCGTGGAAGCTGCTGCAATATCTCGGCGGCAAGACCAAGGACGGCGAGTACAGCCAGGCGATCAGCCTGGCCAAGGACGCCATGCTCGGCTCGGGCTACACCTCGGTGATGAACAGCGAGGCGGTCAGCAAGGGCTGGGCGCCGTATGGTGATGTCCCGCTGATCCTGGACATCTGGAAGAAGTCGACCTTCGTCGGCGAAGTGTGCAACTCGATGTACCAGCCCTGGCATTTCCCGTGGAGCGACATCCTGAACATCGAGGTGCAGAAGGCGCTGACCGGGCAGATCACCGCCGATGCCTGCTGTGATAACCTGATAGCGGCGATCGCCCGGGTGAAGCGCGGCTGAGCGGCGCGGCGAGAAGCGCGTGAGCGCCACGGAAACCAACGGGCGCGGGGGCCAGACGCGGGCCCCCGTGCATCGTTTCGGGCGCGAGCTGCCGCCCAAAATGCTCGGCTTCGTGATGAACCTGCCGACTCTGCTGACACTGACGCTGGTGCTGGCCTATCCCATCTATTACGCTGGCTATCTGTCGCTGCATAAGGTGACGCTGATACAACTGCGCTCCGGCAACTTCCCGTTCATCGGCTTCGGAAATTATGAGCGGGTGCTGACCGACCCGCTGTTCCTGCTGTCGCTGGGCAATACGCTGATCTTTACCGCCTTCACCGTGGTGGTGGAGGTGGTCGCCGCGGTGATGATCGCCATCCTGATCAACCAGCAGGACATCTGGACCAGCCGGGTCACCCGTTTCCTGATCCTCCTGCCCTATGCCGTGCCGCCGATCGCCAACGGGTTGATCTGGTCGTTCATGTACAACGGCAAGCTGGGCTTCCTGAATCGGCTGCTCTACTCGGTGGGCGCGATCGACCGCCCGATCGACTGGACCGGGGATGCCGACACCGCGCTGTTTGCAGTGGCCGTGCCCTATATCTGGCGCACCCTGCCGTTTGCCGTTCTGCTGGTGCATGCCGCCTTGCAGGGCATCAACAAGGAATTGTTCGAGGCGGCGTCGGTGGACGGCGCCGGCCCATGGCGCCGCTTCCGCCACATCACCCTGCCGCTGATCATGCCGGTGATCGTGGTGCTGCTGGTGCTGCGAACCTCGTTTGCGGTGGCGGTGTTCGACGAAATCCTGGCGATCACCCAGGGCGGGCCGGGCGACGCAACCTGGGTGGCCAGTTGGTACAGCTACAGGAAGGGCTTCGCGCCGCCATTCGACATCGGCATGGGGGCAGCCTCGGCGTTCATCCTGGCGCTGATGGTGGCGTTCTTCGCGCTGCTCTACATCAAACTGCTCTACCGGCGCGTGGATTAAGGTCGATGCGCAAGACACCGCTACAGAAGATTCTGCTGCATCTGGCCAATATCGTGGTGATCGCCTTCATCCTGCTGCCGCTGAGCGCCGTGGTGATCGGCTCGCTGCTGGCCGAGAAGAATCTGGCCGGCGACACGCGCTCGATTATTCCGGGCGACATCACATTCGACAATTTCCGCGTGATCATTTCGCGGGGCGAACAGCGGGGGCAGGTCTTCGAGCAGGCGACCTACCTGCCCGACAACGTGAAGAAAATCTACCACGCGCTGGGCAATTCGGTGGTGATCTCGCTATCGGTCACTTTCCTAACGCTGATCTTCGCCTCGCTATCGGCCTATACCATCGTCAAGTTGCAGCTGCGCTGGGCAGCCTGGCTGTTGAGCGTCAACATCTTCGCGCGTTTTGTGCCGATCATCGTGCTGATGATCCCGCTCTACGTGGTGTTCCGCCAACTCGGGCTGCTGAACTCGATGTGGGGTGTGATCATCGCGCTGACTGGGTTCCTGCTGCCATACGGCATCCTGATTCTGGTGCCGTATTTCGCCTCGATCCCCAAGGAACTGGACGAAAGTGCCCGCATCGACGGCTGCACCCGCTTCACCGCGTTCCTGCGCATCACCCTGCCGTTGAGCACGCCGGCGCTGGCGAGCTACGGCGCTATCGTGTTCATCATCGCCTGGAACGACCTCTTGATCCCCCTGATCCTGAACAACCGGGCAGAGTTCATGACGCTACCGGTGGTGATCGCCAGCCTGGTGGGCGACGTGTTCGTGGTGTTCAACCTGATGATGGCGATCTGCCTGATCGCGCTGACCCCCTCGGTGCTGCTGGTGATGCTGCTGCGCAAGTTCGTGGTCGAGGGGCTGACGGCCGGCGGCGTAAAGGGGTGACCCTCTGGCGGGGTGGGCGCGCCCTGCTGGACTCGAACCAGCGACCCACAGCTTAGAAGGCTGTTGCTCTATCCACCTGAGCTAAGGGCGCTCTCCCGCGATACACTCTATCGGATGGCGTGCCTGCTGCCGAGAGGTCATGCCAAGTCCACCCGCGCGCCATGCTCGGCCACGCCGACATGCCAGCCCAGTTCCTCCTGGATACGCAGGCGCAGGGCGTCGAATGATGATCTTGGGGAAGGGGTTGGTGTTCAGCGCCTTCGATGCGTTCACGTCGCGCATATCTTGCGCCACCGCCCCGGCGGCACGGCATTGCTGCGGGGTAAAGTGGCTGAACCCCGGATGGCGCCACAGGATGTCGGTGGCATTCTGCGCCTTCGGGCTGTCGAGGAATACCGGCAGATCGGGGATGCACCCGCCCGCCTTCAGCACCGCGAGGTGGTGCAGCAACGCCTGGGCGCGGCCGACGGCGAAGGCAGGCACCAGCACGCTGCCGCCGCGCGCCGCGATGCGGGTGATCACCGCGGCCAGCGCATCTTTCGGCGAGGCTCGGTCGTGGTGGCGGTTGCCGTAGGTGGATTCGACCAGCAGGTGGTCGGCCTCCGGCACCGCCTCGGGGTCGGGCATCGTCGGGCTGTCGTAGCGGCCAAGGTCGCCGGACACGACGAGGCGGCCACCGGGATGGGTCAGTTCGACGCCGGCCGCCCCCAGGATGTGGCCGGCAAGGCGGAAGTGCCGCGTGATGCCGGGGGCGATGGCATGGGCGGCGCCGACCGCCATCGGGCGGAAGCGGTGCAGGGCGCGTTCGGCGTCGTCCTGGGTGTAGAGCGGCAGGGCGGGCTGGTGCTTTGAGAAGCCGTGGCGGTTGGCGTAGTCGGCGTCCTTTTCCTACATGTAGCCGCTGTCGGGCAGGATCAGCGCGGAAAGGTCCCGCGTCGGTTCGGTGCACCAGACCGGGCCGCGAAAGCCGTTTTTCACCAGCAGCGGTAGGTAGCCGGTGTGGTCGAGATGGGCGTTGGTCAGCACGACCGCGTCGATGCTGGCCGGGTCGACCGGAAAAGGCGCCCAATTGCGCAGGCGCAATTGCTTGAAGCCCTGGAACAGGCCGCAATCGACCAGCAGGCGGCGGCCGGCGAGTTCGACCAGGTATTCAGAGCCGGTGACAGTGCCGGCGCCGCCGAGGAAGGTCAGCACGGCTTGGTTTGCGTGGGCCATGGTGTGCCCTCCCTGTGGCGCGGCCAGTCTGCGTCGGACCTGGGCGTCGTGCCTAGAGCGGCGCGGGTTGCGTGCAGCGCGGCGCATGCCGACTATGCAGCTGTAAACGAGGGGAGGCGAGGCATGACCAAGATCTTTTCGCTCGACGGCAAGGTGGCGCTGGTGACCGGGGCGTCGCGCGGGCTCGGCCGGGCGATGGCGCTGGCCCTGGCCGGGTGCGGCGCGCATGTAATGGTGAACGGGCGCAACGACGCGGGGATCGAAGCGACGCGGGCGGCGATCGTGGCAACTGGCGGGACCGCCACTGCCATGGCGTTCGACACCACCGACATCCCCACCGCAAACGCGGCAATCGACCGCATCGAGGCCGAGCTCGGGCACCTCGATATCCTGGTGAACAACGCCGGCTACGGCAACGGCCGCAGCGGCAGCGAGACCACCAACGACGAGTGGAACGAGATCATCGATGTCGACCTCAACGCCTGTTTCCGGCTGGCGCGGCGCGCCTCGGTGGGGATGATCCGGCGCGGCTGGGGACGGATCATCAACATCTCCTCGGTCAATGCGCACATCGCGCGCGAGGCCAATGCCAGCTACTGCGCCGCCAAGGCGGGGCTGGAGGGGATGACGCGGGCGCTGGCGGTGGAATGGGGGCCAAAGGGCGTCACGGTGAACGCGATCGCCCCGGGCTACATGATGACGCCGGACAACATGGGCCACGCGTTGCGCGCCGACCCCGTGCACCGCGCACGCTTCGCCGAGCGCACGGCGCTGGGGCGCTGGGGCCAGGGTGACGAACTAGATGGGGCAGTGGTGTACCTGGCCAGCAACGCCGCGTCCTATTGCACCGGGCATGTGCTGGTGGTCGATGGCGGAATGACGGTGAAGATCTGATTCCAGCGGCCTGATGATTGAGCGATGAAGAAAGGCAAGGCCAGGGCCTTGCTCTGGACCCACCAGGTCCAGAGCGCGCCTTCGCGCGCCGGGCCAAGCCCCTAGACCTTATACCAAGTCGCGTAAAGGATGACTTATCGAAGCCAAGCATGTGGCTTCGCCCCAAACCCCACCAGGGGCCGAGCCCCTGGACCTCATGACATTGAAATGGATGGGTTTCCAAAGGCCCTCGGCCTTTGGCGGGTTCAGGGCAGAGCCCTGGCCTTGCCTTGCTTCTATGGGTCAGTGTTAATAAGGGTTGGTATTAAATATATGAAAACGGCAATGATGCGGGGCCGGCAGTTACCTCTCGGGTCGATCCCGAGAAATCCTGTGAAGAACAAAAATCATCAATATAGCGCCGAGATAGATTCCCAATATATTGGCAAGAACGATCGCGCTACTGGTGAAAACGAGATTAGTATTGTTCTTTGTTATTCCGAGACCCAACCCAAGGCCTAGCATGACGACGGGTGGAATCAACGCGACGGAGATCGCGATTCCAGCGACGGCCTCGTGAATCTTAGGCGAAAAAAACGCATATGTTCCGGCCAGTCCAGAAAAAAAGGCGACGAAAAAATAGTCTCCGGTCGCACTGCTTAGGCGATTGATGATTTCCGACCGGAATTCGGTCGCATGGAAAACACCAACAACGACGGCTGTTGCAACGGCGACGAGAAAGCCGATTGCAAATGTCCCGACAGCCCGAAATAAATCATTCCAGTTAGACTGATAAGTTGCGGCAGCAGCGAAGATGACCGGAAAGAGCAACGGTGAAATAACCATCGCCCCAATGATGATGGAGGCGTTGTTCATATTGAAACCAAAAGCACAAATAACGCCCGCAGAGGCCGTTAGCAGCAGGAAATCGAGGCCAATCTTGGCGCGGTCGGCGAGATCACGGTAGGTATCGTACAGTATCTTCTCAGTGATATGTCCTCTCATTGCCCCCTCGTAGGCGGAACCTGCCCAAACCTGTCATCGCCTTGGAGGCTCATCGTTACCCAGTGCGGACTGGTCAACAGGTTACACAACATCGATGCCTATATCGTCATTCCCCAGATGGGCGGCCCATCCATCCATCCATCCATCCATCTTAGCGAGCAATATTGCCTGACTTTTCGGCATTGAACAGCCTCCCAGGTGATTTTCCCTGTTGGGGAGCCCTTTTTCGCCACACCGCGAGCGCGCATCGCATCGGCGGCAATGCTTCCCCTTGAATTTGGGCGCACTTCGCCCACTGGTCGGGCGGCAGCCGGTGATCGGCGCCGACGTCAGCATCGGGTGACCTGGGGCATTCGCAGATCTGCGATCATCGCCAAGCCACCCGCGAACATGTCGCGCGCCACAGCGACGTCGGCCATCTGGACCCCTGGAGAACCACGTTGGCCTTGAGGCGGATCGTGTTCCTGTAGCCTTCGGCTTCACGGAAGTCGTCGAGATCGGGGAAAGCCTAGGCGGCATCGCCTCGGGAGTACCGGGCGTCGTCTTGCCCCGTTACCGCTCCACCACGGGCTCCAACACCCGCCGCCATCCTTCGGCGCTGTGGATATTGCCGCGCCGCAGCGCGCACCGTTTCAGGCCACCGAACTGGTTGAACGCGAACGGGGGATGATAGCAACTGCGGCGTCGCCCAAGTGTTCACCGCGCCCGCGCTCAACCGCAAGTTATGGCCAATCGCCCGCTGGCTCATCCCTTGGGCGAACCGAAGCCGCAACACCTCGCGGATCTTCCGCATCGACACTCTCTCGCCCGGCATTCCAATCCCCTGCTGCTCAGCCTAGGACCGGCTCTACCCCTGGTTGAAGATTGTCGGCAGCAGAAGCCCACAATGGCGCCCCGGGAACGTGTTCATGATCACCGAAACCGGTGTTCACGATCGACCGGATTCGGCGTTCAGGATCGACTGGATTGGATGTTCACAATCACGCGGGATCAGTGTTCACAATCGACCGGAATGCGCAAGAAAGGCACGGGCTTTGCGGGCTCGGCACTCCCAATCCTTGGCAAGGCGGCGGCAGCGATTGAGCCAGGCCAGCGTCCTCTCAACAACCCATCGCTTTGGCAGCACCACGAACCCCTGTTGGGGACCCGATCGTTTGACGATCTCAACGTTGACCTGCGACATGATCGCTTGCATGGCGTCCTGGAATCCAGGTCCTTGATACCCGCCACCGGCGGAGAGCTTCGTCAGAAAGGGGAACAGACTGAACAACGCTGCCATCAGCAACGCGCCGCCGTCCCGTTCTTGGATATCGGCCGCATTCACTACGGCATGCAGCATCAGGTCCGTCGTGTCGGCGAGTATGTGCCGCTTTATCCCCCTGATTTTCTTGCCCGCGTCGTAACCGATCGGATCGATATGCCCCCCTTTTTCCGCGCTCTTCACCCTTTGGTTGTCAATCACGGCGGCCGTCGGGCTGGCCTCTCGGCCATCTTGTTCGCGGCATTTCACATACAGAACATGGTGCATCTGCTCCGGCGTGCCATCGTGGCTCCATCGGTCAAAATAGTCATGGACTGTGCTGCGCGGCGGCAAATCCTTGGGAATTGCGCGCCATTGGCAGCCCGTGCCGAGAAGATACATCAGTCCGTTGACCACTTCGCGGATATCGACCCACCGCTTATTGCCGCCGGGACGGGCCGGCGGAATGAGAAGGCCGACCTCGGCCCACTCCGCATCGGTCAGGTCGGTCGGATAGCGCAGCCCATCGCGCTGATAGAGAGCGCGGTTTTTCTTTGTCCAGATGCAGCACCTCGCAAAACGGTACCGCGTAGAGAGTCACAAGACACTCGCGTCGGGCGAGGCTCTAGGTCTAGTACGCCGTTTCCATGGATCGGCTCCTACCACGCTGGCTCGGCGATCTTGTAGGTCCAATGATGGATCACGGGGTCACGGTTGATGTCTTCGAGGTAGGCGAGGATCCGAGCTTTGAATTCTGCCTTGGACGCGACGCGGATGTGGCGGAGCATTGAGCGCGCCATCTTGGAGAAGAAGCCTTCGATGAGGTTGAGCCATGAGCCGTGTTTAGGAGTGAATACGAAGTAAAACCGGCCCTCAGGTTGGCCTTCGAGCCATGCTTTGGCTTCCCTGGAGATGTGAGCGGAGTGGTTGTCAAGTATCACCTTGATCGCCGTGTCGGGCGGATAGGCGGTGTCGAGTTTCTTGAGCTAGCCGATGAACTCGCGCGACCGATGACGGTCCTCGATGCTGGCGTGCACCTGACCGGTCAGCAGGTCGATGCCGGCCAGCTGGCTCAAACTGCCATGACGCTTATACTCGTGGTCGCGCGCAAACGCCGGGGTGCGATCGCGGTTGCGGCGGCAGATCGGGCGCGGTCGTGCCGATCGCCTGGATGCCGGGCTTCTCGTCATAGGAGATGATGGCGACGTGGCTCTCTTCCTGGCTCTCGCGCAGAAGGGCGACCTCGCGATCGACGCACAGCACCTCAGCCATTTTCGCCTCGAACGCCTCGTCGCGCCGTTCGAGTTAGTAACGGACCTTGTGCGGCTTGACCTCGTGGCGGGCGAGTATCTTGCAGACCTTGCCTTGCACGATGGTGGCCATGCACGGATGTCCGGCCATCCACGCATGCGCGCGGACGTGACGCGCCAGCAAGCGCGTGGTCCACCGCTCGTGCGGATACCCAAGGTGTTTCGCCTTCTGGCAAGGCAGTGACACCAGCCAGGCACACGCTTCAGGCGTGATCACACGCGCCTTGCCCGGTCGCGGGCTGTCGTCGAGAGCCACCATGACGCCGAACTGTTGGGCGCCTCACTCCGATCCGAGCGCCCACCGCGACCGAAGACGGGTTGACATGATAGGCCAGAAGCAGCCGCGCCCGCTCGACCCGAATAGCCGCCTCGGTTCGCGATCGAGCAATCGCCTCCAACTGAGCCAACTCATACCAATCACTGTTTGGGATGACCCATGGCCAAGCAAGGCCAGGGCGTCGCCCTGGACCCACCAGGGGCCAAGCCCCTGGACCTTAAATATACGAAAATAAATGGGTTTCCAAAGGCCGTCGGCCTTTGGTGGGTCCAGGGCCAAGCCCTGGCCTTGGCTTTCTCTATCGGTCAATCAATAGAGGGGTTAGTATAATACGATATCAAAATAATATGCAAAAAAACCCGAACACATCCTAAATTGAGCCCGATGGTAGTGCACTAAAGGCAATGCGGCGGGGAAATTTCGAGCGGCCTTGTCGTAGCGCGGCGCCCCATATGCGTCTGGTGGGGTTCGTGGTGCCGGCCGCAACCACGGCTCCTGCAGCGCCTGACGACGACGCGCCGCTGCGATTGCTCCAGTCGGCTGGTCGTGGCGCAAAGCTCGGCGCCGATGCGAGAGGCTTGCGCGCTCAGCAGTGGTATCCCGTACGAGATTCGAACTCGTGTCGCCGCCGTGAAAGGGCGGTGTCCTAGGCCTCTAGACGAACGGGACGCGCGGCATGGCGCGCTGGGTAGCCGAGGGATCGGGGCGGGTCAAGCCGGCGTGGTGCGCGGCGGGCCGGTCAGGTCTCGGCAAGATCGGTGATGATGAAGCTGGTCGAGACGCGGCCGTTCCATTCCTCGGCGCGTAGATGACCGGCAACGTGCAGCGGCGCGGCGCCGCGCTCTAACAGCGCCACGGGCAACGGACCATCCTTGGCGCGGAACATCACCGCCTTGAGGCGCGGGCCGCCGCCCTCGCCCTCCAGGAAGGCGCGGATGGTGGTGAGTTCGCGGCCAATGCGTTCGGCGCGCACGATGCGGCAGCGCGCCAGGGCCAGCACCGGCTCCTCGTTGCCGTTGCCGAAGGGGGCGAGGCGGACAAGGCTTTCGGCCAGTTCCAGGGTGCAGCCGGCAACCGCCACACTGCCTTCCACTACCAGCTCGGCGGCGGTGGGGTAGGCGGCAGCTGCGGCCAGGCGCGTGTCGAGGAAAGCGTGGAACTCGTCCATGCGGGCAGCGGACAGGGAAAAGCCCGCGGCCATCGGGTGGCCGCCGCCGGTGGCCAACAGGCCAGACTGGCGGGCCGCGATCACCGCGCCGCCGAGGTCGATGCCGGTGATCGAGCGGCCGGAGCCCTTGGCGATGCCGTCGGCGATCCCGGCGACCAAAGCCGGGCGATTGAAGCGTTCCTTGATGCGGCCGGCCACGATGCCAACCACGCCGGGGTGCCAGTCCGGCCCGCCCACCAGCACCGCGGCGTGGCCGGCGGCGAGCTGGGCCGCGGCGGCGTCCAGCGCCTGGGTCAGCATGCCGGCCTCCACGGTCTGGCGCTGGCGGTTCACGCCGTCGAGCGTGGCGGCCATGGCGCGGGCGTCGATCGGGTCGTCGCTGAGCAGCAGGCGTAGCCCAAGATCGGCTTCCCCGATGCGACCGCCGGCATTGATGCGCGGCCCCAGCGCAAAGCCGAGCGTCATGGCGCTGACCTTGTCGCGCACCGCCGCGACCTCCAGCAGGGCGGCGATGCCGGAGCGGTCGCGGCGCTGCATCACCCGCAGGCCCTGGGCAACCAGCGCGCGGTTCACGCCGACCAACGGCATCACGTCGCACACGGTGGCCAGCGCCACAAGGTCGAGCAGGGACATCAGATCGGGCGCGCTGCCAGCGCCGAAGTGGCCGGCACGGCGCAGGTTGCGCACCGTGGCGATGGCAGCGAGGAAGGCCACCGCCGTCGCGCACAACATCTTCTGACCAGATGTGCAGTCGAGCCGGTTGGGATTGACGGTGGCCACCACCCGCGGCGGCGGGCCTTCGGCGGTGTGGTGGTCGAGCACCACGATGTCGGCGCCGGCCAGTGCTTCCAGCACCGCGCCAGCCGCGGTGCCGCAGTCCACGCAAACGATCAGGGTGGCACCGCGTGCCACCAGCCCCTGGAGCGCCGCGAGGTTGGGGCCATAGCCCTCGGCGATGCGGTCGGGCACGTAGGGCAGCACCGGGCAGCCGAGGTCGCGCAGCACCGTCGACATCAGGGCAGCACTGCACGCGCCGTCCACGTCATAGTCGCCGAACACGCCAACCGTCTCGCCGTCGCGAACGGCGCGGGCCAGCCGGTCGGCGGCCGCATCCATGTCGATTAGTCGCGACGGGTCGGGCAACAAGGCGCGCAGTGTGGGGTCAAGAAAGTGCGGCGCCTCCTCGATGCCCACGCCGCGGGCGGCCAGCAGGCGGGCCACCACCTCGTCCAGGCCAAGGCGTTGGGCGATCGCCAGCCCGGTGCGGGCCTCGCCCTCGCGCCAAACCCAGCGCCGGCCGGAGAGGCTGCGGCTGACGCCGAGAGCGAGGGGCGTTTCGGTCAGCGGGGGGTCCAGGTCTTGGTGGCGAAGTTGTGGTGCGCCTCGATGTAGCGCACCGTGCCGGACTTGCTGCGCATCACCACCGAATGGGTCATCGCGCCGTGGCCATAGCGCCGCACGCCCTTCAGCATGGCACCTGTGGTCACCCCTGTGGCGGCGAACATCACGTCGCCCTTGGCCATGTCCAGGATCGACAACACCTTGTGCGGGTCTGCCATGCCCATGGTTTTGGCACGGGCAATTTGACTGTCGTCCTCGAACAACAGGCGGCCCTGCATCTGGCCGCCAATGCAGCGCAGGGCGGCGGCGGCCAACACGCCCTCGGGCGCGCCGCCGGAGCCCATGTAGATGTCGATCTCGCTGTCGTGCTGGGCGGTGGCGACCACACCGGCCACGTCGCCGTCGGAGATCAGCATGATGCGGGCGCCGGCCTCGCGGACCTTGGCGATCAGCTCCTTGTGGCGGTCGCGGTCGAGAATGCAGACGACAAGGTCGCTGACCTCGCGGTCCTTGGCGCGTGCCAGGTTGCGCAGGTTGACGTGCACAGGCGCCTCGATGTCGACCACGCCATCCGGCAGGCCGCCGCCAACGGCGAGCTTGTCCATGTAGATGTCGGGCGCATGCAGAAAATTGCCATGCTCGGCTAGCGCCACGACGGCCATGGCGTTGGGGCCGCCCTTGGCGGTGAGCGTGGTGCCCTCCAGCGGGTCGACGGCGATGTCCATCCTCGGGCCGCCGGCGCCGACTTTCTCGCCGATGAACAGCATCGGCGCCTCGTCCATCTCGCCTTCGCCGATCACCACGGTGCCGCTGATGGCGACGGTATCGAAGGCGGCGCGCATGGCCGTGACGGCGGCACCGTCGGCATCGTTCTTCTTGCCCAGGCCCATCCAGTGACTGGCAGCGAGTGCCGCGGCCTCGGTGACGCGCACCAGTTCGAGTGCCAGGTTGCGGTCGGTGACTGTTTCCGGAGCTGGCTTGTCTGCCATGGCGGGTCTCCCTTGGGGCGGTTGGGGCGATTGTATAACGAAGGCGGCAGGGGAGAAAGGAAGGCCAGGGGGCCGAGCCCCGGGCCTTGGTTACGCGGGCTCGATGCGGATCAGCGCCGGCGGCTCCAGCACCGCGCCCAGAGCGGCGATCCGCGCGATGGCGGCGCGCATGGCGGCCTCGCCGGTCTCGTGGGTGACCAGCACCACCGGCACCGCCTCGCCGGGCGAGCGGCCGCGCTGCAGCATGCTTTCCAACGAGATGCCGGCGTCGCGTAGCACGGCGGTGACATCGGCGATCACGCCGGGGCGGTCGACCACCATCAGCCGCAGGTAGTAGGCGCCGACATGCGACTCCATTGGCACCGATGGAGCGGCGGAGAGGGCGCCGGAGGCGGCACCCCACACCGGTGTTGCGCGGCCGCGGGCGATGTCGATCAGGTCGGCGACCACTGCGGAGGCAGTTGGGCCGGCGCCGGCGCCGCGGCCTTCCAGCATGACGCGACCGACGAAATCACCCTCGGCGACCACCGCGTTGAACACCCCGTCGACGCGGGCGATCGGGGCAGTGTGCGGCACCATGCAGGGGTGCACGCGGGTCTCAATGCCCGCGTCGGTGGCCCGCGCGATGCCGAGCAGCTTGATGCGGTAGCCGAGTTCGCCGGCGAAGGCAATGTCGAGCGCCGACACACGCCGAATGCCTTCGACGTAGACCGAGCCGAAATCGACCGGGCGGCCAAAGGCCAGGGCGGCGAGGATCGCCAGCTTGTGCGCGGCGTCGATGCCGTCGACATCAAAGGCCGGGTCGGCCTCGGCGTAGCCGAGCTTCTGGGCGTCGACCAGCACCTCGGCGAACTCGCGCCCACGCTCGCGCATCACCGTCAGGATGTAGTTGCAGGTGCCATTCAGGATGCCGGCAACACGGGAAATGCGGTTACCGGCCAGGCCCTCGCGCAGGGCCTTGATGACCGGAATGCCGCCAGCGACCGCTGCCTCGAACGCTAGGACCACGCCGGCCTGCTCGGCAGCGGCGGCCAGGGCGGCACCGTGCACCGCCAGCAGCGCCTTGTTCGCCGTGACCACCGGCTTGCCGGCAACAATGGCGGCCTCGACCAGCGCCTTGGCCGAGCCCTCGGAGCCGCCGATCACCTCAACTACAACATCGACACCGGAGTCGGCGGCCAGTGCCACAGGGTCGTCGTACCAGCGCAGGCCAGTGAGCGGTACGCCGCGGTCGCGCCCGCGGTCGCGGGCCGAGACGGCAGTGACCGCGATCGGCCTGCCGGCGCGCGCGGCGATGAGGTCGGCGTTCTGGCGCAGCATCGTCAGCACGCCGCCGCCCACAGTGCCGAGGCCGGCGATACCGATGGAAAGGGGGCGGGGCGAGTTCGGCATGTGCTTTTCCATTCTGCGCGGCGCGGGCGAGAGACTTAGCAGGCTGCGGAAGAAAGCCAAGGCTGCGGGGCGCTCAAGCTGACGCTACGCGGCCCGGTGGCGTCAGTCTGCGATGCGGGCCACGCCACCGCGGCCGATCGCTTCGCCAGTGAGGCGGATGGCGTCGGCGGGAACACCGGATTGCGTCAGCGCTGTGGCGATCGCGCGCGCGCGGGCGAAGGCGAGCGCCAGGGTGGCGGCCTGGCCGGCGGCGTCGATGCCGGAAGTCTCGCCGTAGCCGACTGCCCAGATATCGTGCCCGGCGCGGCTGGCGGCGAAGCGGCGCAGCGTTACCAACGTGCCTTCCGGCAGCACGGCCGATCCGGCGGCGAAGGCGATGCCGACCGGCGCGCCGGGGGCGAAGGCGGCAGCGGCCGGCGCGGCCGAGGGCGGCGCGCGCAGGGCCGGGGTGGCGGCGGTCGCCGCTGCGACGCCAGGCAGGCGCGGCGGTGCCGGGGGCGTGGCCGGCAGGGTCAGGGCGGCCTGGGCGATGGTCGGCGGCGGCGGAGGGGCGGCCGCTGCCGGGCTGGCAGCAGCGCGCGCCACCGGGGCTGGCGCAGCGGGCGCGGCCACGGCTGGGGTCGGTGCCGGTGCCGGTGC
>Ga0105047_10011210_pt1 | contig 14567 bp, 9 predicted proteins | sample MAT04_FD_78384 | JGI IMG/M metagenome (GOLD analysis project Ga0105047, IMG submission 78384) | Freshwater microbial communities from Lake Fryxell liftoff mats and glacier meltwater in Antarctica - MAT-04 (megahit assembly) | ecosystem: Environmental > Aquatic > Freshwater > Ice > Liftoff... | reverse complement strand
CCGTCGCAGACCGCGAACTGGACGTTCATCAGGCCGATGACATTGAGTGCGCGGGCCATCACGATCGTCTGGCGGCGCAGCTCGGCCTGCAGCTCGGGCGACAGCGAATAGGGCGGCAATGAGCAGGCGGAGTCTCCCGAGTGGATGCCGGCCTGCTCGATGTGCTCCATCACGCCGCCGATGACGACGTCTTTGCCGTCTGACAGCGCGTCGACGTCGATCTCGATGGCATTTCGCAGATAGCGGTCCAATAGCACCGGCTGCTCTTCGCTGGCGGCGAAGGCGTCGTCGAGGTAGCGCTCCAGCTCTTCGGCTGAGTACGCTATCTCCATCGCGCGCCCACCGAGCACGTAGCTCGGGCGCACGACCAGCGGGAAGCCGACCTCGAGGGCTTTGGCCTGCGCTTCTTCGCGGCGCATCGCGGTGGCATTCTCGGGCTGCTTCAGGCCGAGCTTCTGGAGGAGGCCCTGGAAGCGCTCGCGGTCTTCGGCGAGGTCGATGGCGTCGGGGGACGTCCCGAGGATCGGCACGCCGGCCGCCTCGAGGCCACGTACCAGCTTCAGCGGCGTCTGGCCGCCGAGCTGCACGATGACGCCGAAGGGCTTTTCGACCTCGCAGATCTCGAGCACGTCTTCCAACGTGACCGGCTCGAAGTAGAGGCGGTCGGAGGTGTCATAATCGGTCGAGACCGTCTCGGGATTGCAATTGACCATGATCGTTTCATAGCCGTCGTCGCGCAGCGCCAGCGCTGCGTGCACGCAGCAATAGTCGAACTCGATGCCTGACCGATGCGGTTTGGGCCGGCGCCGAGGATCATCACCTTCTTGCGCGCTGTAGGCCGCGCTTCGCTGACCTCTTCGTAGGTCGAATAGAGATACGGCGTCTCGCTCGCGAACTCGGCGGCGCAGGTGTCCACGCGGAAATAGACCGGGCGCACATCCAGCGCATGGCGCTTCGCCCGCACGTCGCGCTCGCTGCTGGTGATCAAGCGCGCGATGCGCTTGTCCGAGAAGCCCTGGCGCTTGAGCTTTCGCAGAGCCTCGCGATCGAGCTCGTCGAGCTGCTTTTTCGACAGCGCGGTCTCGGTCTCGATGAGCACCAGGATCTGGTCGACGAACCACGGGTCGACGCCAGAGAGCTGCGAGACCTTCTCGAGCTTCCAGCCACGGCGGAGCGCGTCGGCGAGATAGAAGAGGCGGTCGGGTCCGGGGTGGATGAGCTCGAACTCGAGCGTCGCGTCGTCGACCGTCGGCTTCGGGTCGAGGCCGGCGACGCCGATCTCCAAGCCACGCAGCGCCTTGCCGAGCGCCTCCTGGAACGTCCGGCCGATGGCCATCACCTCGCCGACCGACTTCATCTGGGTCGTCAGGCGCGCCTCGACACCGCGGAACTTCTCGAAGGCAAAGCGCGGACACTTCACGACGACATAGTCGATCGTCGGCTCGAAGCTGGCAGGTGTCACTTTCGTGATGTCATTGCCGAGTTCGTCCAGCGTATAGCCGACTGCCAATTTAGCGGCGATCTTGGCAATCGGAAAACCCGTCGCCTTGGAGGCCAGCGCCGAGCTGCGCGACACGCGCGGGTTCATCTCGATGACGACCAGGCGGCCGTCCTTCGGGTTGACCGCGAACTGCACATTGGACCCGCCGGTATCGACGCCTATTTCGCGCATGACCGCGAAGCTCGCGTTGCGCATCACCTGGTATTCTTTGTCGGTCAGCGTCAGCGCGGGCGCGACGGTGATCGAGTCGCCAGTGTGCACACCCATCGGGTCGAAGTTCTCGATGGAGCAGATGATGATGCAGTTGTCCGCGCGGTCGCGGACAACCTCCATCTCGAACTCTTTCCAGCCGATGACCGACTCTTCGATCAAGACCTGGGTCGTCGGCGAGGCATCGAGGCCGCGCGTGGCAATCTCGCGCAATTGCTCGGGCGTGCGCCCGATGCCGCCACCGGTGCCGCCGAGGGTGAACGACGGGCGCACAATCGCCGGGTAGCCGACGACATTGGCCGCCGCCATCACCTCGTCGATGGTGCGGCAGAAGACCGCGCGCGGCATCGCGAGGCCGATCTTCTCCATCGCGTGCTTGAACAGCTCGCGGTCCTCGGCCTTCTCGATCGACTCGACGCGAGCGCCGATGAGCTCGACCCCGAACTTCTCGAGGATGCCGTGCTTGGCGAGGTCCAGGGCGCAGTTGAGCGCGGTCTGGCCGCCCATCGTGGGCAGCACCGCGTCGGGGCGCTCACGCTCGATGATGCGCGCGACCGTCTCCCACTCGACCGGCTCGATGTAGATGACGTCCGCCATGTCCGGGTCGGTCATGATCGTGGCGGGGTTCGAGTTGACCAAGATGACCCGAAAGCCTTCCGACTTCAGGGCCTTGCAGGCCTGCACGCCGGAGTAGTCGAACTCACACGCCTGCCCGATGACGATCGGGCCAGCACCAATCAACAGGATCGTTCGAAGGTCAGTGCGACGCGGCATGGGATCCTCAGGCGGAATTCTTGGTTGCGCTCGCCTCGCCACGGCTTCGCTCGCTCGGCGAATTCTGAACGAGCGTGCGCTGGCGCATGTCACTCACGAAGCGATCGAACAGGTACGCCAGCTCGTGCGGACCGGGGCTCGCCTCGGGGTGTCCCTGGAACGAGAAGACCGGCAGCGACACATGCTCGACACCCTGCAACGACCCGTCGAACAACGAGATGTGCGTCGGCCGCAGCGTCGCCGGCAGCGTCGCGGGGTCGGCCGCGAAGCCGTGGTTCTGGCTGGAGATCAAGACACGGCCGGTCGCGAGCTCTTTGATCGGGTGGTTCGCACCGTGGTGCCCGAACTTCATCTTCACGGTCTTCGCGCCGAGCGCGAGACACAGCAACTGGTGGCCGAGGCAGATGCCGAAGACGGGCAGCTCGTGCTTTACGAACTTGGCGATCGCGTCCTGCGCATAGGTCACCGGCGCCGGGTCACCCGGGCCATTGGCGAGGAAGACGCCATCGGGCTTCAGCGCCATGACGCGGTCGGCGGTCGTCTCGGCCGGCACGATGGTGATGCGGCAGCCGCGATCGACCAGCATGCGCAGGATGTTGCGCTTGACGCCGAAGTCGTAGGCGACGACGTGGAAGCCAGCCGGGTCGGCCTGGAACGGGGACCTGTCGCCCAACCAGGCGATGGACCCGTCCTTCCAGGGCGTGGTCTCGGGCAGCGTGACGATCTTCGCGAGGTCGGCGCCGGCGATGCCGGTGAAGGCCCTGGCGCGGTCGACCGCGGTGGCCACATCGAGCACGCCGCCCGACACGATGCAGCCGTTCTGGGCGCCGCCGTTGCGCAGGACATGCGTCAGGTGACGCGTATCGACTTCGGACAGGGCAACGATTTCATGGCGTTGCAGGTACTTCTCGAGCGACTCGGTCTTGCGCCAGCTCGACGCGAGGCGCGGCACGTCGCGCACGATGAGGCCTGCGACCTGGGGCCCGGCGGCCTCCTCGTCGTCCACGTTCACGCCGGTGTTGCCGCCGTGGGAGGCGGTCAGCGTGACGATCTGCTGGTGATAGCTCGGGTCGGAGAGGATCTCCTGATAGCCGGTCATCGCCGTGTTGAAGACGACCTCGCCGACGGTCACGCCGCTGGCGCCGATGCCGACACCCTCGAGCACTGTGCCGTCCGCCAGCGCCAGGAGCCCCGGAGCGCGCCTCTGCAGAGTGCTTCCCATCGCGTCAACCCTCGTTCGGAACGTCCGGAACCGGTTCCGAAGCGGGCGCGAATTAGCGCGCGCGCCTGAAAAAACCAAGCCCAAAGCGGGTCACACCTCAGGGCAAGGGTTGCACAATCGAGCCGCTCGGGTGCGGTGACCGGCAGGCCGGCGGCGCGCCGTGTCGTGTCGATGGGAATCCCGGCCTTGGTTGACAACTTGAGGCACGCGGACTCGAATCGATCACCATCGTTCCCGACCTGCATTGCCAGCGGCGGCCGATGCGTGTTCCAAGAAGCTGTCGTCTCGTTCGCGACACCTGCCACCCGCCGCGAACCCCGCCCCGAGGCACCCCATGCGCATGTCCGTCCTCACGGCCCTGGTGTTTGTCACCATCGCCCCGTCCGCGTTCGCCGCGGTCCCCGAGACTATCTTCTCGCCGATTGACCTCGCGCGCGGCGAGCTCGTCTTGCCCGAAGTGGTGATGCTAGAAGACGCGGAAGCGACCGTCATCGAGGTGGTCGGCGCGCCCGCGCGCTGCGAGGTCGCGACCTCGGGCAACATCATCTATTCGACCGGGCCTGGCACTTGCCCGGCGCTGTGGGCGATGGCGGAGCCGAAGATCGTCTCGATAAAGGTCATGGTCGAGGGCAAGAAGGTCGAGGTGAAGCTGACGCCGCAGGCGACTCCGGCGACGGTGCCGCTGAGCCTGAGCGGCACGACGCTCGCGCCGCCCGCAAGCTCGCCGGACACGACGGAAGTCGCGGTGCTGATCTGGGATGGCAGTCCGCCCAAGCCGCTCGGGTGGGAGTTCAGACCGTTCGAAGAGGGCAAGCTGGAGCTCGGTGCGATCACGGCCGACATCGCCAGGAAGGCGAATGGTCGCTACTTCGCGTTCGGCTACGACATGAGCAGCGAGGAAGGCGGCGTCTTGGTGTGGCCGGTGGTCGCGTCCGGCCCGGGCCCGACAGCCACGCCACCCGCCAATCGACCGCCGCCCGTGGCAGTGACGCCGGCGCCCGATGCGATCGGGCCGGCCCCGGTCGTGATGACGATGGAGCCTGCGCCGACGGGTCCGATCGCCTTCAAGCTGCAGGCGTTCCCGGACGACGAGCCGGTCCCCGAAGAGCTCGTGTGCCCGCCCAAGAGCCTGCCGCAGGACGACATGATCGTCGTGTGCGTCGACGCGACCGGGCCGACCATCCGCTACTGGCAGTCGCCGCGCGCGACCCACACCAAGCCCAATCATCCGTTCTATGTGCATGTCGTGCACCGGATTGAGCATCGCGCGCAGATCGTGATGGGTGGCACCGTCGGCAGCGCGCCGCCCGGATCGCGTGGCAAGTTCGTCATGTCGCAGAAGGCGCCTGCCAGCGACGGCTTCAACCTCGAAGGCGACGCCCCCAAGAAGGCGATCACCTTCGTCGCCACGGCGCGCACGTTCGCGCCACGCGTGCCTGGCTTTGTGCCGCTCGAAGTGCGGCTGATGGACGGCAGCAACGCGCTGGTCGCCGACCCGTTCAAGCTCGAGTTCCTGATCGAGCAGACCTATTCGGGCGCGTTCCGGGTGGGCGTCGCGGGCATCCTGATGGGCGCGTTGGACCAACGCTTCCGGGCGGAGACGCGGCCCGGCAGCTTGCAGCGCGAGATCGTCGCGACCGACGACTCCGCGATGGATCTCGACGTGGTGCTCGGCTACTCGCCCTACCTCGACGCGGGTGGACGCGCCGGCTCGGGCTGCGAGAATGCACCTTTCTGCTTCAACCCGTACTTCGGATTGGGGCTCATGTCGGCCAGCTCGAACGGCGACCTGCAGTGGCTCAAGTCGGTGCACCTCGGGCTCGAGTGGGAGCTGACCGAGGCGTTCGCGATCGGCATCACCGCGAACCTGCGCCGGGTCGAGCGGCTGGCCAAGGGCTTCCGCCCCGGCTACCCGGTCGAGGGCGGTGTGCCGACCGACGACGTGTTCGTCTTCGGCATGGGCATCGTCGTGAACCTGTCGCCCGAGTTCCTGAAGATCGGAGCCGGTGGCGCTGCCGCCGTGCTGCACTGAGGAGGACGCACCATGAAGACCTTCGTTGCCACCGTTTTTGCGTTCGCCCTGCCCTCGCTCACATTGTCCACGCTCGCGTGCGAAGACAACAGCGGCGGTGACCAGATCACCTGTCCAAGCGGGACCGGCCCCTTCAAGCTCGAAGACTCGCGCATCACCGGCTCGATGGCGTTCGAGCCACCGACCGAACCGCTCGGTCGCGGCGACACACTGTTCGTCAGCGGCACCGCCTTTCACGAAGACGGCCTCGCCATCCGCGAGGTGCGAGTCGCTGGGATCAGCGCGACCCGCGACGAGTTCAACTTCGGCCGCTGGACGGCCAGCGTGACCTACGAGGCGATCGTCACCGCGGGCCCGACCTCAGCCCAGGGTCAGGTCGAGTTCCAGGCGGTCGCTATCGACGCGTGCGGCAAGCGCTACCCGTTCGCGACCAGCATCGTCGGGGTCGATCCCTCGCCGCACGTCGACGTCGCCGACCTGGTCGTGACCGTCGAGTACCCCGAGGACAGGACCTTCATCCCCGCCAGCGGTGCGGTCCCCGCGATCATCACGATCAGCGGCAGCGGGCGCGCGGCAGGCGCCATCGTCAGCGTGACCGTCGACAGCGGTAACCTGCGTGGGCTCGATGACCGCGGCCACGTGATCCTGGCGGCACCTCCGGAGGAGACCGAGTCGGGAAGCGCGTCCTTGATCTTCACGCCGACCGAAGCGGGCACGGCGACCATCGTCGTCACCGTCGAGAACAAGCTGGCGGTCGCGCTGGTCAAGGTCGAGGGGCCGCCGAAGCTGTCGCCGCGACGCGCGACGCTGGTGCCGGGCAGCAGCATCGAGGTCGACGTCTCCGGTGCGACCGAGGTCGTCTGCAGCGCGAGCGAAGACATCGACCTGCTGGTGACCCACTTCGACTCGCCGCTGTCGAGCGAGCCGATGGCGATCGAGGTCGACGAGGGTGGCCGCAAGGTGATCGTGGTCGAGGCCGTCTCCGACCCGAGCGTGAGCGAGACCGAGGTCGTGGTCACATGCACCGACGAGTTCGGGCAGATCGGCAGCGGTCGCTATCGTCTCGGCGAAGGCGCGGCGGTGCCGGCCAGTGGCAGCGAGGAGCCGCAATGAGGTCGGCGCTCGTCTTTGCGTGGGTGTTGGGCGCGGCGACCATCGGGGCGGCGCTCATCGGCGAAGCCGCGCACGCCCACTGCGAAGACGCACCGAAGGCCGCGATCGCGCCGCTGGACCTGCCGTCGAGCGAGCTGGTCACGGGTGTGTGGGCGCGCGTGTATGGGTCGTTCGCGGCGCTGACGGGGCGCTCGACCGACCTGATCGTGCTGGCCGAAGGGGCGACGCAGGCGGACGGCAAGCCGTTCCCGGCGAGCGCGTTCATCTGCCCTTCCAAGGTGCCGGGCGAGACGCCGAAGCTCTACGTGACCTGGCCGCTGATTGCCAAAGCGCAGGCCAACAAGCTGTACGACACCGACTTCATCGCGCTGGTGATCGGCCACGAGCTCGGTCATCGCGCGCGTGACCTCACGTTCGAGGGGCTGCGCGACACGAAATCGGGTGGTGCCTCGATCGAGGCGCGAGCAGACGCGCACGGGGCCTTCTTCGCGGCCATCGGTGGCTACTCGACGCGGCGCCTGGCGTGCGACGCGGCGCTGGATACGTTCCTCGATGTCGAGGCGCACGTGGCCGAGGGCGTGCGCGCCGAGCGGCGCAAGCAGCTCGCCGAGGCGCTGGTCGCGTTCGATGTCTACGAGAGCCTCTATGAGGCGTCGGCCGGGCTCGCGTTCTGGGACTCGAAGACCGCGCGCAACCTGCTGACCTGGGTCGACCTGCGGCTTGGGCAGGACTTCACGCCGATCCCCGAGTTCAAGGTGTTGTTGGCGCTGACCATTCTGATGGACGTCGCGCCCGAGGCGCCTTGGACCAAGCTGGTCGCGGTGCCGGGTGCGCCGAACAATCACCTGCGCTGCGTACCGGTCTTTCCCCAGCACACCGCACTCTGGGATGAGCTGCTCGCGGCGCCGCCCGAGGGCGGTGCCAGTCGTGACCTCGGGTCGGACATGAAGACCGCGGTGACGCTCTTGAACGATGCCTTGGGTCTCGGTGCGAGCCCGCTCGCGGCGCAGTCGGCGCTGTCGTGTGCGCACGCCTATCTGGGCGATACCAAGAAGGCGAGGTCGTCGCTCGACCAGGCGCTGGCTGTTGCGAAGGGGAGGCCACAGGCGTTGCAGAGCGCGCTGGCTGGCAATGGTGCGTTCATCGCGTGGATTGATTGGATGCGCGCTTCGCAGATCCCAAAGGACAGTGCCAGCGACGCGGACAAGAAGAAGTGGGCCGATACTCTTCGCAAGGCGCGCGTGAGCTGGACGGCGAGCCCGTCGATAAGCGCCTGGGTCGACTCGCTGAAGAGCTATCCGACCCCGCCCGCACCCGCTGTCCAGGCGCCTCTCAAGTGCATGGTCGAGCCGCCGAAGGCGAACCCGGCGGACGGTTGGTCGCGGCTACCGACGTGCCCCGATGCGCCGAAGGCGGGTGGCTGTCCGTGCGGCTGGCTCGAGCTGCATCACCTCGACGACCCGCTGAGCCCGAACGATCCCAGCGACGGTGTGCGCACCTGCGTACCAGGTGGTTGGGGCACGGGCCTGCGCTGGGTCGATGTCTACCTGCCGCTGCCCGACATCAAGTCGCGTATGCTGCTCATCGATCGGCTCGACTCGGGTGGCTCGCTCGCGAGCCTGCGCACGTGGGAGAAGCGCTGCGAGCTGTTCGAACCGCGCGGGACCTCCGACCGCGGCCAGACGATCTACGCCGGCTTGTGCCCCGACCTCGGCGCGCCGCAAGTCATCCTGCAAGCGGACGATTGCCGCATTAAACGCGCGATCGTCATCGCGCCCTGAGCACCTCGCGCACGCAGCCGGACACGTTCGGTGGTTGCGCCTCGCGGCGTGAACGGGTAGCACCGACTGAGGCAGTGCTCACCCAGGGATCGCACAGCGTGAATCGAAGAAGCTGGTCATCTGCAATCGCGGCAATCACGCTCGGCGCGTGTGTCGCGGCGGGGCTACCAACCGTCGCTGATGGCGATGTCGAGCGCGCCCAGCAGATGTTCCCCGAAGCCACGCGTGAGCGCCTGGAGAGCGGTCGTCAGACCTATACGCTGCGCTGCGGAGCCTGCCACGAGACGTATGCGCCGGCCTCGCGGTCACCGACCGAGTGGGAGTGGTCGGTCGCGGAGATGTCGGAGCGCGCGGGCCTCGCAGGCGAGCGTCAGAAGATCGTTCTGGAGTATCTCCAGACGTTCGCGCAGCGCTGACCGTCGCGCTCACGTCAGGCGCTTCAGCCCCCAGACGCCATGGCGTTCTGACTCGGTGATGGGCGCGATGCCAGCCGTCTTGGTCGGTGACGTCCCAACGCCGTGCCCAGGTGTCGCCAGCGCCGCCGGCTGCAGGGGCCCGCATCACTGCACGGCACGCCACTTGCTGGCGTCAGCGCGGAGGTGACGGATGTCCGTCGCGAGTGCTGTTCCCCGCGAGTCATTGCCCCCCCTCGAGCGTAGCGTCGGTGAGACCGAGGCGGTGCGTCGCGCGCTTGGACTCGATCGCCGCAGCCGTTGGAAGAAGCGCATCATCTGGTCGGTGGTGCTCGCGCTGGTCGCTGTCGGCATCGTCTTTCTGGTCCTGCGCATCACCGCGCCCGCGCCCGCCCCGAAGTGGCTCACGGCGCCCGTCCATGTGGGCGACCTGACGACCAGCGTGACAGCGACCGGCACCCTCAAGCCGACCCACACGGTCGATGTCGCAGCCGAGATCTCCGGACGCATCATCAAAGTTGCGGCGGACCAGAACGACCGCGTCAAGAAGGGGCAGGTGCTGGTCGAGATCGACACCGAGCGCGTCCTCAGCCAGCTCGCCCAGGCCCGGGCCCAAGCCGAGGCGGCCCATGCCGCGACCCGTGAAGCGCAGGCCACCGTGGTCGAGACACGCGCCGAGCTCGCGCGCGCAAAAGAGCTCGCGCCCAAAGGCATCATCTCGAAGCGCGACCTGGACAGCGCGAGTGCGTCCTACGCGCGCGCCAGAGCCCACCTCACGAGCTCCCAGGCGCAGGAGAAGCTGGCCGCTGCCCAGGTCGCGAGCGTGCAGACGGACGTCGGCAAGGCGGTCATCGTCGCGCCGATCGACGGCATCGTCCTGACCCGCAACATCGAAGTCGGCAACGCCGTCGCGGCCACCTTCCAGGTGCCGATCCTAATGACGCTGGCCGAGGACCTCACGACGATGGAGCTGACCCTCGACGTCGACGAGGCCGACGTCGGCGTCGTAAAAGCCAATCAGACCGCGACCTTCGTCGTCGACGCCTTTCCCGAGCGTACGTTCAAGGCGACGGTTGTCTCGGTGCTCTTCGCGTCCAAGACGGTCTCGAACGTCGTGACCTACCCGGCGAAGCTGACGGTCGATAACCCCGAAGGCCTCTTGCGGCCAGGCATGACGACGACCGCGACCATCACGACCGGCGTCGTGAGCGGTGAGCTGCTCGTCCCAAACGCCGCCCTCCGCTTCACGCCGCCAGTCACGGGCGCGAGTCGCACCATGTTCAGCGGCCCGGCCGGAGGCGCGGGGACCCTCTCGCCCGAGGCGCTGGCGCGCCAGAACGCGCCCAAGGTGTACATCCTGGAGGGCGGCCAGCCGGTGCCGATGCCCGTCGTCCTCGGCGTGAGCGATGGGCAGTGGACCGCGGTCAAGAGCCTGCCGCGGAGCGCTGACGCAGGACCCGAGCCGGCCCTGCCGCCTCTCAGCGAGGGCGTCCTCGTCGTCGTCGGCGAGGACAAAGCCGGAGCCACACGGTGACGCCCGTCCCCCTCATTCGACTCGACCAGGTGACCAAGGTCTACGGCGCCGGTGAAGGCGAGGTGCGCGCGCTAGACGGGCTCAGTATCCAGATAAATGACGGCGATTTCGTGGCGGTGATGGGCGCCAGCGGCTCCGGCAAGTCGACCTGCATGAACATCCTCGGCGCGCTCGATGCGCCGAGCACAGGCACCTATCTCTTCAAGGGCGTCGATGTCGCACGCGAGCTCTCGCGCGACCAACAGGCCCTCCTGCGGCGGACCTACCTCGGCTTCGTCTTCCAGAGCTTCAACCTCCTCGCGCGCACCTCAGCACTCGAGAACGTCGAGCTGCCACTCGTCTATCGAGGCATCGGTCGCAGCGCCCGCCGCAAGCGCGCGCTGGCAGCGCTCGATCTCGTCGGCATCGCCGACCGCGCCCACCACACGCCAGCCCAGCTCTCGGGGGGCCAACAGCAGCGCGTCGCCATCGCACGCGCGCTCGTCACCGATCCGCTCGTGCTCTTTGCCGATGAGCCGACCGGCAACCTCGACTCGAAGCGCAGCGAGGAGATCCTCGCATTCCTCGACGACCTCAACCGCACGCGCGGCATCACCATCGTGATGGTCACCCACGAGGCGTCCCTCGCGCGTTGGGCGCGGCGCGTGCTGGTGTTCTCGGACGGTCGGGTGCTCTCTGACGGTCCGCCGGCGGTGGCAGCATGATGCTCGTGAGCGCCCTTTCGATGGCCCTCCGCGAAGTGCGTCGCAACGCGATGCGCTCGGTCCTGACCGCCTTGGGCATCGTCATCGGCGTCGCGGCTGTGATCGCCATGGTCCACCTCGGCAACGCGGCGACCCGCAGCGTGACCGATCAGATCTCGAGCCTTGGCCAAAACCTGCTCTTCGTCACCCCGGGCGCGCAGACGCAAGGACCGGGCGGCACCCGCTCGGCCTCGAAGGCGTTCGACGTGGCGGACGCGGACGCGATCGGCAGCGAGGTCCGCGGCACGCTCGTCGCGCCGGCCGCAACCGGGCGCGAGATCGTCGTCTTTGGCGGTCAGAACTGGCCAACGACCATCACCGGCTCGACCCCATCTTACTTCGAGGTGCGCGCGTGGTCTTTCGCAGCCGGCCGGCAGTTCGAGGCGGGCGACGTCCGCTCGGCCGCTGCCGTCTGCGTCCTCGGGGCGACGGTCGTGCGCGAGCTCTTCGGTGGTCGTTCGCCGCTCGGCGCCCACATCCGCGTGGGCAAGCTCGCGTGCCGCGTCATCGGCGTCCTCGCCAGTAAGCAAGCGACGATGGGCATGGACCAGGATGATGTTGTCATCATGCCGCTCACGACATTCCAGCGCCGGATTGCCGGCAACACGGAGGTCGGTGTGATCAACATCTCGGCGCTCGAGGACGGCTCGGCTGCCCGCGTCAAGCACGACGTCGAGCTCCTCTTGCGCGAGCGGCGCCGCCTGCGCATCTCGCTGCCAAATGACTTCGATGTGCGCAGCATGGAGGAGGTCACCAAGACCGTTGAGGGCACGACCGCAATCCTCACCGCGCTGCTCGGCGCCATCGCCGCTGTGAGCCTCCTGGTCGGCGGCATCGGCATCATGAACATCATGCTCGTGTCGGTCACCGAGCGGACCCGCGAGATTGGCATTCGCCTTGCCATCGGTGCGCGCGGCCGCGAGGTGCTCGCGCAGTTCCTCGTCGAGTCGGCGGTCCTCTCGATTCTCGGCGGGCTCATCGGCATCGGCGTCGGGCTCGGCGGCTCATGGCTCGCGACCGAGCAGCTGCATATGCCATTTACGATTGTGCCATCGATTATTGTCATCGCCTTTGTATTCTCGGCGGTCGTCGGCGTCGTCTTCGGTTGGTGGCCCGCCCGCAAGGCCGCCCGCCTGAACCCGATCGAGGCGCTGCGTCACGAATAGATGCCCGTCTTCCGCACGCTAAGATCAAGCAACTACTGGCAATCTCCGCCGTCGCGCTCTCTCCCTGGACAATCGAGCACAGCGTCGCAGACTCCGTCGCCGATCCAGAAAGCAGGGCTGCAGCCGCCAGCGCAGTTCGCGATCTCGCCGGCGCCACAGCAGTCGTCGCGACCGTACTTGCGGCAGTCGAGGGCCACATCGCAGACGAGGTCGCCGATGGTGTCCGCGACGCAGGTCGAGCCACCGCATGCTGGCACCTTGCCGACTGCGCAGGTCGTGCAGTCACCGCCGTCCCACTCGAAGGGGGCGCAGTTGAGGTCGAGGCCCAGGGCACCATCGTCGCAGTGGCCATCGCCGCGTCGCTGCGGGGTATCGCGATAACAGTTGCCGTTGCAGTCGCTGACCTCGTTCGGGCCGCAGCTCGTGCAATCGCCGCCGTCGTACGTCAACGCCACGCAGTCGAGGACCTCGTCGCAGAGGTTGTCGGAGATCCAACGCACATCGGTGCAGCCACCTTCGCAGTTGCGGAGCTCGTCCTTGCCACAGCAATCCGCCCGGTCGAGGTCCCACTTCGCGCACGCTAGGGCCGCGTCACAGGTCCCGTCACCAAGGCGCGTGGCGCTGATGCAGAGGCCGTCGCAGCTCGGGATCTGGCCGGCAGGGCAGGCCGCGCAGTCGCCGCCGTCGCCACGTCCGGCGACCGCATAGAGGTCGCAGCGCAGGTCGGGCCGCGAGCTCTTGCCGTCGTCGCAGGTGCCGTCGGCGAGCAACGTGCGGGCGACGCAGATCCCGTTGCAATCGAATATCTCTCCCTCCCCACAGCTCGCGCAGTCGCCGCCATCGTAGTCGAACGACAAGCAATCGAACGGGCCGTCGCACTCGCCGTCGCCAATCCAGCTCGCGATCTCGCAGTCGCCGCGACAGTCGCGCCGCTGCCCCGCGGGGCAACAATCGCCGCCATCGAAGTCGGCCTTGCCGCAGTCGAGCACCGCGTCGCAAGTGCCGTCTGCGCGGCTATCCGCGCGGCAGACACCATCACATGCGGCGATCTGGTCAGCACCGCAGACGGTGCAGTCGCCGCCGTCGAACGCATGTAGCTCGCAGAAGAAGTCGGCGCCGTCCGCGACAAAGGACTGGCCGTGATGGCAGGTCCCATCGCCGAGCAGCACCTCGTCGCGACAGACGCCCTCGCAGTCGCCGATGCCCCCCTCGCCGCAGCCGTCGAGCGTCGTGCAGTCGCCTCCATCGAAGCCACGCTCGCCGCAGTTGAGCTCGCTGTCGCAGATGCCGTCGCCGACCCAGTTGGTGGCGACGCAGGTGGCGATCCCGATCGAGCCACAGCCGCGTAGCTCGCCGTCGCCGCAGCAGTCGCCCGCGTCACTGTCCAGGGCCGCGCAGTCGAGGCGCGCATCACACACGCCGTCGCCAAGGCGCGCCAACGCGAAACAGCCGTTGTCGCAGTCGGGCAGCTCGCCGCTCTCGCACGAGGCGCAGTCGCCGCCATCGTTGCCACCGAAGGTCGCGCACGTGAAGTCGGCCTCGCCGCCCGTGCCGTCGTGGCAGACGCCGTCGCCGATCAAAAGCGCCGACCTGCAGCGACCAGTGCAGTCCTGCAGCTCGCCCAAGGCGCACGCCACCGGGCAGTCGCCGCGGTCCCAGCCGGTTGCGGCGCAGGCCAGGGCCGGCTGACAACTGCCATCGCCGACCTTCGCGCGCGCGCTGCAGCCGCCGCCACAGTCGACCACCTCGTCGGCATCGCAGCACGTCGCGCAGTCGACCGCGCAGGTCGTGCACGACTCTTCCAGGCCACATCGACCATCGCCACACATATCGCCGACACAGCCCGCGACCGGCTCGCCGACGCAGCGGCCGTCGCTGCAGACCTCGTTGCTGGTGCACGGGTCGCCGTCGCTGCAGGGGCCGGTCAGCGCTGCGGTCACGCAGCCGCGCGCAGGGTCGCAGCTGTCTTGGGTGCAGGCGTTGTCGTCGTCGCAGTCGAGCGGCCGCCCGACACAGCGACGATTGTCGCACGTGTCGCCGGTCGTGCAGACCGAGCCGTCGTCGCAGCGCGCACTGTT
>Ga0105047_10011208_pt1 | contig 14569 bp, 17 predicted proteins | sample MAT04_FD_78384 | JGI IMG/M metagenome (GOLD analysis project Ga0105047, IMG submission 78384) | Freshwater microbial communities from Lake Fryxell liftoff mats and glacier meltwater in Antarctica - MAT-04 (megahit assembly) | ecosystem: Environmental > Aquatic > Freshwater > Ice > Liftoff... | reverse complement strand
TGCGCCACCGAGTGCCAATCGATGTTGGCTCGACCTAGATGAGGTACGGGGCTCAAGACATAGAACGCTTCGCAACCAGCGGGTGCCAGAGAAGGATCAGTGATTGTGGGGGCATGCAGATACAAACTAAAGTCCGACGGAAGCGTATGGCCGCGAAAAATGTCACGAAGCAAACCCTCGTACCGATTGCCGAAAAGGATTGTATGGTGGGCGAGTTCATCAAAGCGACGGTTGGTTCCGAAGTACATGACGAAGAGCGACATCGACCAATCCATTCGTTCCAATCGCCGACTTGCCTTGCCCGACGCTGCATGGTTTCGATAGAGGTGCGAATAGGTGTGATGGATATCCGCGTTGGAGACAACCAAGTCAAACCGTTCGCGACCGTGGCCTTCGGTCGACACGCAATGCACGCAGTTGTTTCCCGATGATTCGACTTCGACTTTGTCAACGGGCGAGTTCAATCGCAACTCGCCGCCCAGTTCCTCGAAAAGCGCTACAAGACCATGCACCAGAGCTCCGGTACCACCCTTGGGAAAGAAGACGCCCCATTGCCTTTCGATCCAGTGAATCAGCGTGTAGATCGCGCTGGTGCTATAAGGGTTTCCGCCGACGAGCAACGGATGGAAGCTGAACGCCTGACGGAGATGTTCATTCTTTAGGAATCGCGAGACGGCTCCGTAAACGCTTCGGTCCGCCCGCAGCTTGATCAAGTCTGGCGAGACGCGCAGCATGTCTCGAAAATTGAGAAAAGGTACGGCACCAAGTTCTTCATAACCTTTGTGAAATACACGTTTGGAGTATTCTGCGAAACGCCGATAGCCCTCAACATCTGCGGGCTCTATGCGGCGAATCTCCTCAACCAATCTCGGTTCGTCCGAAACATAGTCGAAGCTAGTTCCGTCCATCCAGCGAAGGCGATACATCGGGTCCACAGGCATCAATTGCACATAGTCCTGCATAGAGCGTCCGGAGAGCTCGAACAACTCCTCAATGCAATGGGGTGCGGTGATAACGGTTGGACCCGCGTCAAATGTGAAGCCTGCGTCGCGATAGACGTATGCTCGTCCGCCCGGTTGGTCGCGGCCCTCGAAACAAACAGTTTCGAATCCCATCGACTGCAGCCGGATCGCGGCAGCCAATCCACCAAAGCCGCTACCGATTACCGCAGCACGACCACGCTTGCCAAGTCGGCTAGGCCCAGCTTTGCTGAGATTGCTGAGGCCAGCTCGATCGTCACGGGAAGCAGCCGAGTTGCTTTCCCGTACATCGCACGAGTCCTTCTCGTGCTCGGGATCGAAAATATTACTTGGCGAGATTTGCATCGGCAATCTCCCTCGCGTCGCGGCCGGAACTTGAAATGCGATTGAGCACCTTTTTCATTTCTGCAAGTGCCCGATTGTCCACTTCATGAGCTGCCAGTTGGCGAAATTGACGGTCGAGCCTTTGCTGGATCGCGGCCTCACCCCTGCGGTTGGTACGCGATAAAAGTTCACTTGCCAGTCGCGACAGGACGCGTGGATCGTTTGACGCCGATGATAACTGGTCCACCAGAGCCGCGAATTCTTCAGTTGAGCAGACCGAATGAGCCCAAGCCCACGGCCAAGTGATCCGAGCGTTGCGTAGATCTTCCATTCGCATCGTATGAAACTCGTTGCTGCCGCTCGTCATCGACCTTAGTTCTTCAAGATCGTTTCGCATCTGCAACGCGATGCCGATATGCATCCCAAATCGGGACAATGCCTTTCGCAGTGATCGATCCGCTCCTGCAGCCACGGCACCAAAGGTCGCCGACATGGAAACGAGACTACCGGTTTTCAATCGACTGATCTCGGCGACGACGCTTAGGATATCCGATGGCTCAATCCGATCGACGCGTGTGCCAAGGTCAAGCGACTGGCCGCGATGACATCGCAGTGCAGTTCGAACAAGATGATGCACCAATCGATTCTGAAGGTTGCGACTCAACGAGTCATCGAACAGCTTCTCAAGGGCTTGAAAGTACATCCAGTTTCCGGCGTTCAACGCCAGCGGTAATCCGATCTGCATGTGCAATGAAGCCTGTCCCCGTCGCATTGGCGATTCGTCCTGAATATCGTCGATAACCAACGATCCTGCGTGCAACCATTCAATCGCTTCCCCAAGACAAAGTGGTAATGGCCCCGATCCGCCCGCCATCGCAAAGACGAGTTCTACGACGGACTGTCGTATTCGTTTGCCAGATCGGTCTAGGAAATCTTCTGCCGGTTGAAGCAAATCTTTCCGCACCAACTCAGCGCAAACCTCGATGCGGTTTCGATAGGGAATCGCGACGTTCAACTGATCAACGGTACTCATATGCCAACCTCCTCAAGCGAATTTCTTACAGTCGTCGGGTTGATTCTCGCTGATGCTTGAACGCGGGTTGGTAGAAACGAGCCAACGAAGCGAAGTGGCAGGAGTCCACCAGGGGGCCATCCAATTACGATTCGAAAAGCATCTCTCCACGTGAATCGATGGGAGTAAAATCTCGCGATTGAATCGTTCGAAAGGACCTTGTAGAAGCGACGAAAAATTTGGTAACGAGACGATGGTCTCACCAGTCGAAACAGCAACCTATTCAAGAATCTTCCGTACTGAGAGCGCGTGCGATGTTTGTCAGCGAGTCTCGCGATCTCCGCTGCCGCTGATTCCGGTGTCGAGCTCGCGATTGCTTCTGCGAACGCGAGCGAGAGCGGAAACGAGTAGCCGGTGGCTGCGTGGAACCAGCCACCTGCATAACCTCCACAGATCGCATGCGAGATTGCTCCGCTGGAAGGATGCAATGTCTCTCCTGGAAGGAGTTCCGAACTGATGGGCATTGGCAAGACGCCATGTTCTTCGCGTACGATTGACCAATCCTTGACACCGATGGTGGACAGATACTTTTGGACTTGAGTGAAGCACTCGTCGCGGTTGATCGCAGGTTCGTTCGCAAATCGTGTATCCTCAACCAACACCCGCCGACGCTCGAAGGGGAGGCTATAGATGAACCGAAATCCGTCGGATTGATCGATGCAATCGTCCATCACAACGGGACCAGCAAATGGCCAGTCGGATTGCAACACGATCTCAAAGCCCCAGAATTTTTGGTAGCCGCACTGCGAGTACAGCAGCGCATTGGATGGACTTGGGCCTCGACAATCAAGCACGAGTCGCCCTGAATACCTCATACCCTTCGCGGTCGTGATCTCGCTCGCGGTGATGGCTGTCACCTCAGTGTTGGTGAGAACGACTCCGCACTTACCAGTACCGATCGACTGCGAGACCGCAACCGCAAAATAATCCGACGAGATCGATGCATACGTGAGGTCGATCTCTTTTTCAAATCGATTCAATCGCACTTGGTAATTGGGCCAGCGATACTCGACGACTGAGTCCAACCAGTCATTGGCCGTCGCCGATACATCTCGTGGATGAAACGACCACGTATGGTTTCCACCGATTCGGTCGCCGCGCTCCACGACCAGCACGCTTGCCTGCGGTTGAGAGTGCTTGAGTGCTAACACGATCAGACCGCTTTGCAATCCGCCTCCAACGATGATGTAGTCGAAGTTCGTGTTGCTCATGCTGCACTTTGCATCAGAAGTTCGGTGTTGCCAGCAGCGCGACGATTCACCATCGGCATGAGATCGTGCAAAACCAAGTGCGGTACTGCCATCCCAGAAAGTCCGAGAAATAGCGTTCGCGTCAGTTCAGAATTCAACTCGCGACCACTGTTCCAAAACCACATCCCAAGGCCACACAAACCAATGGCTCCCAACGACAGCGGCAACACTGCGAGCGTCATTGCCTTGATTGTCATGTCGTGATCGTGCATCAATTGATTCAGTCCTCGAATCGAATGCCAACCACAAAAGTAAAGGCAAAATGAAAGAGGGACCGGTGTTGCTGCTAACATGCAGACCAAGATGGTTTGGCGGATCGCTCGTGCCATCCCACCATGAGTTCTCTCGGTCTGCGAAGCTAACGAGTAACCTATGTCGACCATCGCGATCGGCACAAACACAGATGCCAATATCTGGGTCCAAAATACGATCGACTCACTCGACGCACCCATTTCTCGCGGGATAATGGCCTGCAGAATCTGTTGCATTTCAACCGGCCTAGCGATCGCCGGGATCCAAATCACCAAACCGCCCAAACCGATTACAGAGAGGGATCTCCAAAGAGATGAGGAGTAACGAGATCGATCGTCCCGACCAAAATGGTTTGCGGAAATCATAAAAAAACCGATCGCAGTCCAGACAGGAAATACCAGCCATCCGACAATTGTCGCTACCGCTATTGCCAGGTAACAAACGAAAAACGGAATGAACCAAACGCTGCCCCAACGACTTGAAAGCCATTGTCGACCTGACAGATGATCCAGCCCACCGTGAGGGACGCCGATCAAACAAACGGTGATTAGCATTCCCACGATTAGCCCCAGAGAATTGAGTGGCACCTGAAGCCAGATCAGCGCCAAAGTTCCCACGCAGCCCGCGACAAAGAAATTGTTGTGCATCGTTCGCCTGCAATCACTTGTCTTCTCTAGGCCAAACACGCTAGCCGATCGAGTATAGGAACCAGCTAACGTCTCATGCTCAGGCGAAGAGTTTCGACTCATCGAAAAGGTTTCTTCGCCCAAGCCAAATTTCAACAGTCAACTAAACTGCTGGGGCCATCGTCGGATGAATCGAATCCGCAATGCGGGTGCTTTTGGATCTCGCGATAAAGTAGATTAATATGCCAAAGCCTGCTTTGGCGGTCATATCTGCAATCGCATATCCAACCTGCAATGAAACAATTCCACCTCCATCAACGGTCCCACCAGCCTTGGCTGTCAACGCTGCGACGGTGCCACCCATCGCGTAAGCAATGGGATAGACGGCCCACGTGATCAACAGAACCAGCCTCGCGACTTCAATCAATCGACGAGCAGCAACCGGCTGCGTCGCGAGCGAATTTGTCAACTCAACCCACAATACATAGAGGATGTAGAAGAAGGGTACCGACGACAGTGAACCCCAAATGACGCGAGTGGTCCAGCCTTCGGGTGTGGAGATGATTTCGCCAGGATAGCCCAACGCAATCATCAGGGCAGCCGCGATCACGAGTCGAGTAAGCAGCGATGTCGCTTTGCTTTTTTCCAATCTCAGGACCGCAACCAACTCCACCATCAGTAACGGCACGGTGAGGATCCAATCTGCGTATCGGTAAAAGTCATTGAATCCCGCACCGCTTCCTTTGTAACCACCTTCCGTCAACGTGTAGGCACCTTGCCAGGAGTGCCGGATCATAAAGTAGTGGTAGCAAGCGATCGCAACGACTATGCCTGAGATCATCAACGCGGGTCGATATTCTTCGTCGACAGACGAACGCGACAAGAATAGAAACAGCGCTGCTGCCCCCATCGTTGCGACAGTCATCGAGAAGATGTTGTCAACAATGTTGTACTGAAATACTGAAAGGTCGGGCATCGCGCCCAACAGGGTCGGAACCAACAGAGACATGGCGACACTCCAAAGGAAACTTGAGGGACAGATCCGATAACGCCCTCTCGACACGGAGAGGAATCCGCGAGTCAAAAGAGGGATGCAGGTCACCTTAGTGGGTTGTCAAGGGAAAATTTTCGCGCACTTGATTTTTTGGCTGCGGTAGCCGCAGTGCACTGCTCCTTCGCCCCACGTGATGCATGTCACTCGTCTGAATCAGCACCAGCAAACCACGAGCCACGGTTGCCAAGTGCTAACAGTGCATCGGCAGAGAGGTAAGTCGCAGTAGCGTATTTGGAGCCTTGACGAGACATGAAACCAACGCGTATTCACCCGATCTTCGAGCGTTTCGCCAAGCTCTACGATGCCTGCAGCTCTGAAAACCAAAGGCGACTTATGGAAACGTCGATCCTTTGGCTAGCAGTATCTGGATTCCTTATTCACTTGGCGTTGATCGCGTTGGTAAGATCTTTTCCGATCCTTCAAACAGGATTGCTCGCGGAGTTAGATCGCAACTTTCTTCATGCGGTCTACACACCGTTCAGCTTCATTCTGTTCTATGAAGTTCTGTTGTTAGTTTTCGCATTGCCGAAGTCGCACACCAGTTCCATCGCCATGCAATACGAGATCCTCTCACTGATTGTGATCCGCCGCGTGTTCAAGGATATCGGTGAATTCCGCGATCCGGTGACGTGGCTCGAACAGACCGATGCGGCGTTGGCCGTGGTTCTTGACATGCTGGCGGCTCTGGCAATGTTCGCGCTCATCGCATTGTTCCGCCGCGTGCGTCGCACCGTCCAACATGCACCGGAACATCCGCACTTGAATCGATTCGTCGCAATCAAAAAATCGGTGGCCTTCTTGCTGTACGGGACCTTGCTACTGTCGGCTGCGTACAACGTTCTTCAATGGCTGCTTGGAGTCCTTGTATTAACCGGTGACGCCGCCCATTCAGTAACTGATCTCGACTATTTTTTCTTTCCGATGTTCTTCGAGTTCATGATCTTTACCGACATCTTTCTGTTGATCGTGTCGATTCCGTTTTTCGAGCGGTACGAGTACGTCGTTCGCAATGCGGGCTTCGTCATCTCGACGGTGCTCTTGCGATTCGCGCTTTCGACCCCAAAGCCTTACGACTTGCTGGTCGGCCTGACAGCAATCGCCTATGGATTGGGTGTTCTGAGCGTCTTTTCCTACAGCACCCAAGTCCACCCGGATAGAAACAAGGAAGGATCGGCAAGCGAGCGCTGACCGAAGACAGCAGTTGTCAGCACTTAAGCGTACTCGCGCCAGTTCCCAATGACTCGCCGTTGATCCATTGATTCGCGATCCGGCAACAGCAACGCGCCCACAATCATCGTTCCCAGGGTCACGGTGTGAACTAGCCAGCAATGATCCAGGACGATGACGGTTCGGCACGTAATCAGCGTGACCGCTAGCAATACGCCCAGAAACCAGTGCTCAGCGACGCGGGCCGCAGCGCCCGATGTCAATTTGCTCAGCCCCAGTGCGACCGAACCAACGATCGGCAACGAAAAAACTTCGATCAACGAGAATAGTAGCGCCCAGATTGACATGCTCGCGTCCCTTCGAGTGAAAAGATAAGTAACTTGCGATTTTTAAAGAAGATAGGCAATCAACATTGTGTTGATTGGCACATCCTCGGTAACCGTCCACGGATTGTTTGTCAAAAAAGCCCCCGGCGATGGAAGCTCATTTCTTAAATAAATTCACAAAAATATTAAGAAATATTCCGCTCGAACACGATTTCTACTATTTACCTGACTTTATAAAAGGCGACAATGAAGGCGTTCGGTAAGTCCAGTATTAACCCATTGTGGCGGCTAGCGCCCCGCAACTAAACACTTGACCCTCAATCGGAGTGAGCGATGTCGACGAAGCCAATACGTGCGGTCGCTGTCATTGAACTTGGTAATTGCCGTCAAACGCCTGATTCGCATCCAGCGGCGAAATTCGCGGAACGAAATCTCAAGGGCCAATCGCTGATCGGCCGCATGGTCAGGCGCTTGAGCGAATCGCCGCTCGTCAAAGAGATAGTGATCAGCGGCGAACAATTGCCAACGACGATCCTGACGGCTGGGATTCCCGGTGCGCTAATTCTGGACTTGCCGCATACTCATGTAATTGAACGACTTGCTGCGGCGGCTGATCGAACAGATGCGGATTGGGTCGTCTTTTTGCCGGGCAATCGACCGTTTGTCGACCCCGTGCTCATCGATCGGTTACTGAGCGAAGCCGGTCGCGCAACCGATTGCGATTACGTTGGCTTCTTCTCGGCTCGCGGTGGTTGGCAACGGATGCAGCATCTTGGCTTGGCAGGCGAAATCTGCCACGCCGATGCACTTCGTCGGCTCCGCCGAAACCTCGACCGCATGACCAAAACGACAGAGTGCATGAGCCTTTCTGCGTGGTTCCAAGATGCGCCTGGTGTTTACCAAATGCGTTTCATTCCCGTTCCCGTCGAGCTGGACCGCAGTGACCTACGGTTTGCCATCGAATGCGAACGCGACTGGGATAACGCGCAAGTCCTATGTGACTCAATCGCCAGCGACGATACGCAATGGCAGCCATTAGCAGACATCGCCATCGGAAACGCAGACCTTCGCGCGTCGATGGCAGCCCGCGTGTCCTAGAGCTTTGCTCAGAGTAGAACAATTGTCCCAATTGTTTTTCGAGTTTAGAGTAGAACAATTGTCCCAATTTGTTTTCCATGCAACAGGGTCGAATGCTCTGCTCTAAGCCCTAGACCTAATCTTGAACAAAGCACTGTTCCCAAGGTTCGCCTTGCTGTGGGACAGCGCAAACCACTTCTTCGCAACGCAAAAACTCCGCCTTCATTTCCGCAGACACTTCCACCGCCCCGTCACCTCTTAGGACCGTTCGATCAATAACTGTCCGATTTTTGAAGTGGATAGGCTTCCAGCCTGTCATTCTCAATGCGACAGGCTGGAAGCCGAGGGCTGTAAGGATATTACATTCAGGGAATCCCGCAGGCTTGCCCTGCGGATCGTTGGGTTTTTCGCTAATAAACGATTCTACCTCCCCCGCGCCCGACGTACGCACGTCGGAGAAACACGGTTGAAGCTATTCAGGGTAGGCAGAAACCGAATCATCCGCAGGGCAAGCCTGCGGGATTAGTAGTCACTAGACACCCTTACACCCTTACATCCTTACACCCTTACACCCTGGGCTGGAGCCTATCCCACTAATTGATCGAGCGATTCTTAAACGATCGAGGACGGAGCTTGCGATGGCAAGTTGTAGTCTTTTGGCAGCGATTTGATGGTAGCTAAAACTTCTTGACGGGTTATATCCACATCTTGTTGCAATCTATTCATCCTACTCGGACGCCGCCTATGTATGTAGCTTCGCAGCTACTAACAATCCGCCGCCGATGCGGCTTACAACCACCTTCGCCACCGACAAAGGCGTCTCAGTTCGGCCGCATCAAAATCGGTGTCCCCGTTTCGGCTCCACCAGCTCTCGACGCACGGATCGACGAACTCAATAAGCAGAAGAATCAGCTCGAGCTTGAACTGTAGCCGCTTCGCGTAATCGATGCGTTTGATCTTTGACAATTTGGTTGGCTTATGCATTATGCAGCCTAGCCTCGCACGCCTGACCGTTTTCTGGCATATCACGATTACTCAGGCGGAGATTGCCATTCGCCTTCAATCAAGGCCGCAAGCACTTTGGCGAGAGCCATTTGATCTTCTTTAGCTGGTGGATATCCAACTATGTTTGCATGATTCCGGTTACTTGGAAGAAGTGGATCTGGAATCACTTTCAAGGTCTCATAAACACAACTTCTCGCGCGTATATTTGCCAGACCGTAAAGAATTTTGTTGCGCTATGAAGCAATTTCGAAACCGATACGCCAAGTTTCCTCTGCCGACGCTTCGCGATGTCGATTTACCGACAGCTCAGTCCACTTGTAAGGCATGAAGAGCTTATGATTGACGTTTCCATCTTCGCGTTTTTCATTGCTGTTGTAGATAAACCTCTTGAGCAATTCATTGTCCGCTACCGGTGGAACGTTCTCAGGATCAATCACCTTCAAAAACCCTTGCGATTTGATCAAGGATGATTTCCGGGATTCTCTCTATGTAGCGAGCGTTACCGCGAGGTGACTCCGTTCCAATCAGCGCGCCCAATGGAGCCGACCGTTGGGGCTGATACTGACAGATAGCACTCGGCGCGGTAAACGATACCATTCAAGGTTGATATGGCCATCGGGTTCGCTGCTAACCTCCGGCTGCGGAAAGCCAAGGGGAAGCTTTTGGATAAAGCGAATCAAAGCGTCTTTGACATCTTCTGGTACTGCAATTTCGTCAGCGTTTAACTCCCAACGTTCATCTGTCGGTTGCCAAGCTTCGAAAACAGACTCAATCGTATCACTTCGGGATAACGTCACCGATGAGTTACGCCGATCCAAAATCTGATTTCGCATTTGCTCGATTAAGAGAGCTGCGTCGCTTGTGCCTGAATCTACTGTCGCCATGTGTTACCTGTCTTTTATTTGAAGTGTTTATCCGCGTCTTTCATGTACGTGAAAAACACTTTGTTCTTAATATACCTAAGTTCGTCTAAAGTTCGATCCAAATTCTCTAAAGCCACCGCTTCCTTGGTGGAAACATCAATGTCCACGATCAATACACGTTTACTTCCCGTTTTCTCGGCTGCGGGCTGCATTGCACGGATCAATCGGACTTCGTAAGGATATCCCTTTAGAGGTATCGTGTCTTGATGAAAAAAGCTTCGGCACGCAGGTCTAGACCAATAAGCGGTGGTGGTAATTTCTGTACGTATTTTGAAGCTTTGTCGTTCTCTTTCAGAGGAATTTGCGCAATAAACCGGACACCAACCGCCTCTATTATATCCGGTTCGCCAGCTTTGCGGTAAGCGGACCAGAACGGCATGGCCGCATCCAGCAGTTTCGGCCATGTCTCGTACGGTTGCAACCGGCTGAATACAAGGCTATTGCGTTTCCATCGACAACTATACTTGCCGTCCTCTGATTGAAGGCGATACCCGTCCCATAGGGATCGGTGGTGCGTCGCAACATTTCCGTCAGCCGAATTTTGAAAACCGGTCTCATGCTGCATTTGGTCGTGCAGCATGTAGCCAGCGAATTCCGTCGCGAGCAGTTCCCTGAGTTCGGCCCGCTGAAACGCATTTGATGGAGGCGCGTTGTCTTCTGTCGCGCGATCACGAATGCCGATGATAAAGTCTGGATAAAAGTTTTGGGGGTCCTATGGATACGGCTCGAAGCGCTCATCCTGTTTGCAACAGTTGCTCGCGACTCGAGTTAGGAAAGTCAAGCTCGTAGCGACATCAACCAAACCAGAGCATTGTAGCAGCAAATGACAAAACCTTCACCAGGTGATGCAGGCGACCCTGATTCCTCGTAGGGAACTGGCGGTGCAAGTTGCGGCGCGAACTTGATTGAGCGCAAGCTGGACTTGAGAAGGTTCAAAGTGGGATGCTTCTTGGCGAGATGCGCTGCGTGTTGGTTAGTGATCCAATCGCCTTACTCGCCACCAATGGCTTCTCGCAATTCAGCCAATGTCTCGGCTTCCTCGTTGTAGGAGGTCGTGCCGCCAGCATCGGCTCGCTTCTCCGCTTCGCTGTGCGGCCTCTGGGCGACGTAACCATTTCCTTCATTGTTACTTCAGAGGTAAAGTGAGTGGTCCGATCGCCCAATTGTGCTTAACCGCAAGCTGTTTCAAAATGCACGGATTGCGAAGCTAAAGCGAGACTACATTCACGGGACTCGGCATGGGAATGAGAATTCACTATCGCGGCACAGTGGACAATCTGAGTCGCGTCGATCAAATGAAAGATCGTGTGATGGACCTCATGTCCGGCGCCTGGGACGAACAGACTTGGTGATTCTAAGGGAGAAAAACGATGAGCGACGATCAAGCAGATTCTCAAAGCCAACGAGACGAACATGACCGCGTGGTTCAAGACTGGACGCAAAACGCGAAACGCAATGACGACGAAAACTACGAGTTTCTTCGCAGCCTGAAGAATCGTGACTACGGCTTCGAGCCAGATGAGTTGGCGGGTAAGCTGCACCAGCAAGCATTTCAGATCGTTGATTGCACCCGCTGCGCCAATTGTTGCAAGACGAAGACTCCCGAGTTCAGCGATGAGGATATAGACCGAATAGCCAGCCATCTTGATTTGGAGATTGATGCATTCATCGAAACCTATTTGGAAGTCGGTGAAAACGGTGCCTACAGAACGCGTCAGAAGCCCTGTCCGTTTCTAGGCGAAGACAATCGCTGCACGATCTACGAAATTCGCCCGACCGTCTGTCGAGAGTATCCCTACACCGACAAAGAAGGCATCGTCCACCGAACGATGAGCGTCGCCAACAATACGCAAGTTTGCCCCGCCGTCTTCTGGATCGTCGAACAGATGAAACACGAAGCTAAGGCAAGTCGACGAAATCGAAAAAACAAGTAAATAAATTGTCCGGATTGCTTGGAAAACAATGGGGACAATGGCTTTACTCTGCCATGCCAACCGTAATTCGGAATAGAGGCAAAGCACTAAAATGACAGCGAACCAGGTTCTTTCGGCGCTTCGTGCGGTGGCTTGCGAGGAGAAAGCTGTGTCCTTGCCGATGTTCGTCAGGCGGTTGCATGACGTCCATCTGTGAGTTTCGGATATGATCGTGTAAACTTCAAACACCCTAAGAGTTTTAAAAGTGAATTACATCCTTTTCACGCCAGCGCGACGAGGCCGCCGAACCCATGCCACCTGATGTCTACCCAGTCAACGATTTCGGTCCGATCATGAAAGGCTTGGCCATCGGCGGATTAGGAATCTTCCACGTTTTTTTGGCGCAGTTTGCGATTGGTGGCGGATTCTTGATGTGCTACTTGCAATGGCTCGCCATGAAGAAGCAGAGCAAACTAGCAAGGGCATTTATGGACAGCTACTTTAAGTTTCTCGTCCTTGTCAGCTTTGTCATGGGGGCGGTGACAGGCGTCGCCATGTGGTTCACTTCGATCCAGGTTAGTCCTCGCACGATTGGTCTCATGGTGAGCGCGTTTCATTGGGTTTGGGCAACCGAGTGGACATTCTTCTCGCTGGAAGTGGTAAGTGGTTATGCTTTCTATCGCTATGGAAAATATCTCAACGATCGAGCACGGATGACGCTCCTGGTGCTCTACACGGTCGCGGCTTGGTTTAGCCTTTTCTGGATCAATGGGATACTTAGCTGGCAACTTACGCCCGGAGAATGGATCGACTCGGGAAGCGTTTGGGTCGGCTTCTTCAACGCCGGCTTTTGGCCATCGCTTTTGTATCGAACGGTCGCTTCGATGTCCATCGCTGCGTTGGTTGGACTAGTAGTCGTCAACCTTATTCCCGGCTTGACACGAAGCGAGCGTGAGGAGTTAGTTAGGCAAGTTGCCACGTTGCTCATACCCATCGCGCTCATGCCGGCTCTCGGTTTCTGGTACATCCAGTCGATGCCTGAGGATAGCCGCGCGTGGGCGACAGGGGGCTCAGTGGCAATGACAATGTTCTTTACGATCGCCGTGGGATCCTCTGCTTTGATCGGTACCTACAGCTTGGTTGCGCTCTGGTATGGTCGACTATACATCAACGGGGCCACCTCGGCCCTGCTAGTTTTACTGGCGTTTGGAGCCACGGCTGGTGGCGAGTTCGTGCGCGAGGGTGTTCGCAAACCGTTCACGGTACGCGGAACATTGTATAGCAACGGAATTCACAAAAATGACATACCTGCTTTGAGACTTAGCGGACTTAGCACGCAACCTGGCGAATACCCACTGCGTCACTCAGGTCGTTACGCCAACGATCAACTCAGACAAGGCGCGCTGGTGTTTCGAGAGCAATGCAGCGTTTGCCATACATTAGGAGGAGTCAACGCTCTTGACGAGCTCACAAACTCCTGGTCCTTAGAGCAGATGCGACTGAACATTGCCCAACTGCAACAAACCAAAGCGTTCATGCCTCCGTTTGCGGGAACAGCCGAGGAAGTCGAGGCACTGGTGCAGTTTCTTGTTTGGAACCATGCAGATCATCCAGACTCCCAGCACATGACCAGCGACAACGACGACTACAAGGGCACGCTAGCCCGAATCCAAACGTATCTTGATGAAGCCGGCACCGAGCCAGCCGAACCGCACGTTCGTTTGAAAGCTTTACAAGACCGCGCCAACCAACGCTGGACGCTTCGATAAGGACAAGTTGATGGAACTGCCATTTCCGTTTGGATTCCCAATACCAACCGCATTCTACCTCACGTTATTTGTCGTAACGCTGGTGCTGCACGTACTTTTTATGAACTATGTCTTGGCTGGGACGGCTTGGCTCGCGTGGTCGATCGTTGTAGGTAGAGTTCGCTTAGGCCCAAAGTCTGCTCAGATTGCCAAGAGCGACCCGGCAACGAGTGAATCCATTTTAGCCGATTGGATTCCTTCGATGCTGTCCGGTGCAATTACTGCTGGCGTAGCCCCGTTGTTGTTCGTGCAGATACTTTACCAACGTGAATTCTACACCGCCAACTTGCTCCTCTTCAATCGATGGATGAGCATATTGCCGGTACTCATCATAAGCTTCTATTCGCTATATGTTTTACGAAGCGACTGGCTAACGCGTCGCGTCCCCGCGATCAAAATCGGAACCGGTTTGCTGCCGTTCCTTTGCGTTGCGTTTGTGGCTTATTCATGGACCGAGAACCATTTGCTCAGCGTGAAAAGTCCAGAACAATGGAGATCTTTTTATGCTCAAGATCGTCAGTTCTACTTCGAGCCGCAAATCATTCCACGGCTTGCCGTTTGGGCTCTCGGATCCATTCCGACAGTCTGTTTGTGGCTAGCATGGCAGATTCGCAAAAGGCAAGTTGCTCGATTGCCGTTAGATCCAAGATCGGCGACCCAATTGCCTCGCGTGGCTATTTTCGGAATCGTCGCATCCGTGGTTGGTGGTGTGGCGTACTATTTGTCCGCACCACAATTAGCAACCATCTTCTTCGGCCCAATGGCCCGTTGGTATCTACTACTTGCCGTCCT
>Ga0105047_10011206_pt1 | contig 14570 bp, 12 predicted proteins | sample MAT04_FD_78384 | JGI IMG/M metagenome (GOLD analysis project Ga0105047, IMG submission 78384) | Freshwater microbial communities from Lake Fryxell liftoff mats and glacier meltwater in Antarctica - MAT-04 (megahit assembly) | ecosystem: Environmental > Aquatic > Freshwater > Ice > Liftoff... | reverse complement strand
GAGGTGGGTTGTGATGTCCCCGCCAAGCGGGTTTTGTGGGTGAAAGTCCGGCCAGATTATGAACCGCTGTTCGCGATTCTGGATGGGCTGCGCAAGGATGGGGAATTCAGGTATTGGATAGAGCGTAAAGAGACACAAGAGGACAATCGTGGCAATAAGGCTGATACCGGACAGATGGGGACCGGAGTCAAAACTTTGCCTGTAATGTCCAACAATGTCTTGACAAGCGCCGAGGAGATTGTAAAATGATAGGGAAGCGATTAAAATGCGAGATCGCTCAGTTGCACCTGAGCGATCTCCATCGTAGACCTTTTAGCACCTTGACATAGGTTCACCATAATCAGTGATGGCCGGCAATAAGGCGTTTTGGATCATACGACCTGCGGAGAGGGTGGGATTCGAACCCACGAAGGTCCGTAAGGGCCTTAACGGTTTTCGAGACCGCCCCGTTCAACCACTGCGGCACCTCTCCGAACTGCTGCTATTTTAACACAAAAATTGCGTTTTGGGCGAAGCGGTTTTTTTCGGTTCCAGTACATTCGCTCTGGGTTCTTTACCGGAACAGGCGGATGATCTCCGGACCAAAATGCTCAAGCCGCCAGGGGACGCTGGCCATCAGGCTGTCCAGGTCGCCGGGTTGGTCGGGCGGGGTCTGGGCAATCGCTTCCATCACTTCGCGCGGCAGCACTACATCCGATTCCACCCCCCAAGACATGCCCGTGCGCCGGCGCCAGCTTTTGAGGTGCTCCAGCCGGTTGAGATAACGCTCGTCGGGGCGCGGCTGGACCGGGCGACGCAGCGGCGGGGCCTGCTGGCCGCGTTTCACGGCCTGCAGCAGCCCGTCGGCGTGGCGCTCAAACTGACGGCCGTTCAGGCCGGTGGCCTGCACCAGTTCGGCCGGGGTAGCCGGGCAGGTTTGGGCTACCTGCACCAGCAGTTGGTTGGAAAGCACCTTGAAGGCCGGCAGGTCCGCCGCGCGGGCGCGGCCGTCGCGATACAGGCATAATTCCGCCAGGATGGCGGCCTGGCGGGCAGATAATTCCTGCCCGGCGGCCACACGCCACCAGTTGCAGGCATCCGGTTCGCTGGTTTGCGGGGGGGCATCGCACAGGCGGCGGAAATCTTCTTCGGCCAACGCCAGGCGGCCCTTTTCTTCGAGCGCGGTCTTCAGGCGGTGGCGCAGTTGAATCAGGTAATACGAATCCAGGCGGGCATAGGCCAGCATGGGCGCGGTCAGCGGGCGGGCGCCCCAGTTGGCGCGCTGGTAATGCTTATCCAGCTCCACGCCAAACTCTTCTAGCAGCATGGCTGCCAGGCCCACCGAGGCCCGGCCCAGCGCGCGGCTGGCGACCATGGTATCAAACAGGTTGTTGAAGGTGAAACCAAAATCCCGCTTGAGGCAAATCAGGTCGTATTCGGCGGCGTGAAAGACCTTTTCAATGTCCGGGTTGGCAAAAATGGGCCCCAGTGCTGAAAGGTCGCTGAGCACCAGAGGATCGACCAGATAATCGGTTTTCCCCGTAGAAAACTGGATCAGGCAGGTCTGTTCGCGGTAGGCATACAGGCTGTTCGATTCGGTATCGACGGCAATCACCCATTGGCGGGAAAAATCTTCCACCATTTTTCGAAATGCATCCGGCCGGTTGACCCAGATCGGAGGCGCAGAAGGGGCAGGCAGTTCGGGTACAGGCATACTAAATATTATAACCCCATCCGCCCATTCCGTATTTTTCCGGGCTGAAAAGCGCTTGACAAGAAAACCTTATTTTTTTTGTGGCGGTATATTGACCTCTATGGTATATTTTAATGTATTGAGGAGGGCGCAATGAAGGAACGAATATTAATAGTCGAAGACGATGAAGCCATCGTCAAAGTGCTACGTCGCGGCCTGGCTTATGAGGGTTATCAGGTGGATGCCGCCCTCGATGGTGAAACGGGCCTCAACCTGGCCCGCGACCACCATCCTGATCTGGTGATTCTGGATCTGATGCTGCCCGGCATGGATGGTTTGGAGGTCTGCCAGCGCCTGCGCGCCGGCGGTAATGTGCCGATTATGATGCTCACCGCGCGCGATACCACCCAGGACCGTGTACAGGGCCTGGATGCCGGCGCGGATGACTACGTCGTCAAACCCTTCGAGTTGGATGAACTGCTGGCGCGCGTGCGCGCGCTGATGCGCCGCACCCAACCCGAACGCTCTACTGTGCTTTCCTTCGCGGATCTGACGCTGGATACCTCCACCCGCCAGGCCATTCGCAAGGGGCGGGTGATCTCGCTGACCGCCAAGGAATATGACCTGTTGGAGCTGTTCATGCGCCACCCGCGTCAGGTGTTGACCCGCGAAATGATCTTCGACCGGGTGTGGGGTTACGATTTCGGCGGCGAAAGCAATGTGCTGGATGTCTATATCCGCTACCTGCGTCAGAAGCTGGAGATTGAAGGAGAAATGCGCCTGCTCCATACCGTGCGCGGTGTGGGTTATGTGCTGCGCGAGACCCCCTGATGTCGCTGCGCCTCCGGCTGAATCTGCTGTTTATCTCCCTGCTGGGAGGCGCTATTTTGCTGTTCGGCGTGCTGGTCTACTGGCTGGTCAGTTTTGTGCTGATCCAGCAGGTGGATAGTAATTTACTGAACTCGTCCAAACAGCTCACCAGTTTGCTGCGGGTCAATACCCAGAACCAGGTGGACCCGCGTTCGATCACGAATTTTCAAACGACTGAAAATTTGCTGTTTCAGGTGTGGGGCAACGACCGCAAACTGCAAATTGCTCGCCCGCCCAGTCTGACGGTCGCTCTCGATGAAGAGGGCCGGCAGTCTGGGCAGGTTTATTATCACAGCAGCCGCGTCAGCGAGATCCACCTGCGCGTGATGAGCATTCCGCTGGAAACCGAGCGCGGCCCGGTGGGGGTGCTGCAGGTGGCGCTCAACCTGCAATTGCTGGATATCGTTCAAACCACGCTCGCCTCCATCCTGCTGGTGCTGGCGGCGGCGGCCATGCTGCTTTCGGGAGTGCTGGCCTGGCTCATGACCGGGCGCGCCCTGGCGCCGCTTTCTACCATGACCCAGGTGGCCACCCAGATTACCCGCGCCGACGATCTGTCGCGGCGCATCCCGCTGCCCAGGCGCCCCGATGATGAGGTGGGCGAGCTGATTGAGGCTTTTAATGCCACGCTGGAGCGCCTGGAAAAGCTGTTTAACATGCAGCGCCGTTTTTTGGCGGATGTCAGTCACGAACTGCGCACTCCACTGACTGTGATTAAAGGCAACGTGGGGTTGGTGCGCAAATTTGGGGTGGACGAAGAATCGCTGAGCAGCATCGAGGCCGAAGTGGACCGCCTGACGCGCATGGTGGGCGATTTGCTGCTGCTGGCACAGGCTGAGGCCGGCTCGGTGCCGTTTGATAGGGTGGTGGTTGAGCTGGATACGATTTTGTTTGAGGTGTTCCAACAAATGCGCGTGCTGGCCGGAGAACGCGTGCGCCTGCAACTGGTGGATATTGACCAGATCCAGGTGTTGGGCGACCGCGACCGCCTGAAGCAGGTACTGCTCAACCTGGCGGCAAATGCCATCCAGTATACCCCGGCCGGCGGGCTGGTGCAGTTGGGCCTGGCGCGCGTGGATAACCTGGCGCGCATCTCGGTCAGCGATACCGGGCCGGGCATTCCGGCTGAAGACCTGCCGCACATTTTTGAACGTTTTTACCGTGGCGAGAAGAGCCGCACTCGCAATAAAAGTGGTGGTTTCGGTTTGGGCCTTTCCATCGCTTACTGGATCGTGCGCAGCCACGGCGGCAGCATCCAGGTGGAATCGCAGGAAGGTAAAGGAACCACATTCAACGTTCTGATGCCGATTAAGGAATAAAACCACTCAGCGGAAGCAGAATGGCTGGCGATCGCCAGCCATTCTGCTTTAAAATCAGGCCACGTAAGCCAGCAAGGCCCGGCAGCCGTCGCCTTGCGGCTGCAGTTGGTAGGCCCCGGCGGCAGCCGGCACCAGCGCTGTTTGCAGCGGGGCCAGGTCCAGGCCCCAGCCCGCACCGGTCAGGCGCGCACTGCCGCGAGTGAGGGTGAGCAACTGGAATGACTCGCCGCGCGGGTCGAGCGGCACCGCGCTGCGCGCTCCCTGGCTTGCCAACTGTTCCAGGGTGAAATACGGGCAGTGAATCAATGCCTGGCGCGCGCCGGCATCCGCGGCGGCCGTAATTACCTGCCCGCTGAGCGCCAGATTCGTCACTGCCAGCGACTGCTCGAGGTGCAGCGGGCGGCCTGCGCTGGCCGGACGGTCCCAATCGTAGACGCGGTAGGTGATGTTGGAGGTTTGCTGCACTTCATACAGCAGCATGCCCGGCCCCAGCGCGTGCAGCATGCCCGCCGGAATGAACACCGTGTCGCCGGTGGCCACGCTCACGCGCTGCACTACGTCCAGCAGGCCGCTGCCGCGCACCGCCTGGGCCAGCGCCGCGGAGGTGGTACCCGGTTTCAGTCCGGCCAAAATCTCGGCGCCGGGCTCGGTTTGTAAAAAGTGCCAGGCTTCGGTTTTGCCAAACTGGCCCGGACCTTCCAATGCCAGGGCCTGCGCATCGTTGGGATGTACCTGCACCGAAAGCCACTGGGCACAGTCCAACAGCTTGATCAGCAGCGGAAAGCGCTGCCCGGTGCGCGCCAGCGGCACGCGCCCCAGCAGTTCGGTGGGGTGCTGCGCGGCGGCTTCGACCAGGGTTAGCCCGGCCCAGGGACCGGCCTGAATGCGGTCGCCTTCGTAGACGATCCAGGCTTCGGCCGTCAACTGGCCGGGGCGCAGGCGTTGGCCGCCCCACACGTAATCGCGGTATTCGGGGATCAAGGTAAATGCGGAAATCATGGGGGCATGCTCCTAATAGGATTTAACCACGGCACTCCTACGAGTGGCCGAGGCGGCAGCCACGTGGCACACAGAGCCACAGAGAAGGAGAAACCCTTCGCCCGGTGTGGGTAGCCACCCATACACTGCTCTTTGAGGCAAAGACTTTCTTCTCAGTGTTCTCCGTGGTCCGTGGTTATTTGAATCAGGGAACGGCATGGCTCAGGCTTCGTGGGCGGCTTCGGCCAGGGCGGCCACATTGGCGGGCGGCACATCCGGCAATATGGCCTCGTGGCTGGGGCTGACGATGAAATTGGGTCCCAGCAGGTCGCGCACGCGGCGCACCTCGGCTTTGATCTCGGCGGGGGTGGCGTGCACGAAGATATCCTGGGCATCGATGCCGCCCAAAAAGGCAATCTGGCCCTGAAAGTGCTTGCTGAGGGTCTCGGCATCCATATTGGCCGCCTTGGCCTGCAGCGGGTGCAGGCAGTCTACCCCGGCTTCGATCAGGCGCGGGATGACGCGGTAAATGGAGCCGCACGAGTGCAAAATCACCTGGCAGCCGTGGCGGTGGCCCTGGTCGGTGAATTTGCGGAACCAGGGCAGGATGAAGCGGTCAAATTGTTTCAACCCGCAGATCAGGTCGCGCTGCGTGCCAAAATCGTTGCCAAAGAAGTAACCATCTACCAGGCCGCCGGCCTGGGCGAAGAAGCGCTCATTGGCCTCATAATAAAAGGTGCAGACCCGGTCGGTGACGGCTTCCACTACTTCGGGATGGGTGTACATCTTGACCATGTAATTTTCCATCCCGAACAAATCCATCACGTTGTGGTAGAAACAGGTCCACATGCCGCTGGCGCGGTAGGTGTCACCTGCCTGGCCCAGTGCCTCCAGGCAGTCGTCAAAGCGCATATAGTCGGGGTTGGGCCACTCGTAGCGATCCACATCGGCTACGGTTTCGGCATTGGCCATGGGTCCGGCCTGGCCGTGGTGGGTCTTATCCATTTCCAGGTCAAACATTTTGCGCCCGGTAGGGTGCGCATAGGCGCCTTTGTAGTACTGAGGCGTTATCCAACTGTATTCGTCGCCCAGCTTGTGGCGCAGTTCGTTTTCAGTGGTAGTGCCGAAATAGCGGTGCAGGCCCGCCCACGAATCTTCATGCGGGTTGCCCAGCCAGAACCCGCCGCGATCGGCGGGTTGGCGGGCAATGATGGCGCGAATGCGTTCACGTGTGGTTTGCATAAAATGGCTCCTGAGAATTAAATATTACCATGTCAGAGAAGTACATACGACGTTTGTTAAGATATGCTCGAAATCGGCGCTGGTAAAACGCCCGGCGCCCAGCGTCAGCGCATTGGCGGTGCCGGCAGCCACGCCGCGGCGCAGCGCTTCGGGCAGTTGCATGCCGCGCGCCAGGCCCTGCACCAGCCCCGCCAGCAGGCAGTCGCCGGAGCCGACCGCGCTGACCGCTTCGATTCGCGGCGGGCAGGCCAGCCAGGCCTCGCCAGCGCGCGCGGCCACGGCGCCCTGCGCGCCGAGTGAAAGCACCACCAGCGTATGGTATTGCGCGGCAGTTTCCAACGCCGCCTGGCGGAACTCTGCCGGGCTGTGCAGGGTGCGGCCCATTAGCGCCTCGAGCTCGGTCTGGTTGGGCTTGATCAGCGTTGGGTGCCCCTGTTCCAGCCCAAGGCGCAGCGCCTCACCGCCGCAATCGAGCGCCACTGGGGCCCCGGCCGCGGCGGCTATCTGGGCCAGCGTGGCATAAAAATTGGGCGGCACGCCCGGCGGCAGGCTGCCAGAGAGGGTGACAAACGCGGCGCCCTGCACCAGGCGGGCAAAGAGGGTGCTTAGTTCCTCGAGCTTCGCCGCCGGCACCGCCTGCCCATTTTCATACAGTTCGGTTAAGGTGCCGCGTTGCGGGTCGAGAATCGACAGGCAGGTGCGCGACTCGAACTCGCACCAGCTCAATTCGGCCGCCAGGCCCTCCGCCGCCAGCCCGGCGGCGATGAACTGCCCGGCATGCCCGCCGGCCCAGCCGGTGACGCAGGCACTTTCGCCCAGGGTGCGCAGCCCGCGCGCCACGTTGATGCCTTTGCCGCCCGGCAGTTGCACCACGCTTTCCGGGCGGTGAATACGGTCTAGCGCGAACCCGGGCACCACCACCGTCTTATCGATCGCCGCGTTGGCGTTGACACACACAAACATGCGCTTGCCCTCCCACTCGGCTAAATCTTGCCGGATGCACCCACCACCTGCATGCGTTCGCGCACGGCGGCCACCATCGCCGCCCGCCCCGCCCCCAGGTACTGGCGCGGGTCGGTCTCGGCCGGGTTGGCCTGCAGCACGGCGCGCGCCGCGGCGCTAAAGCTCTGGCTCATCTGGGTGGCTACGTTGATTTTGGCCAGCCCCAGGGCAATGCCGGCGCGCACGCTGGCATCCGTCACGCCGGACGAACCGTGCAGCACCAGCGGCAGGGCCACCGCCGCGGCGATGGCGCGCAGCCGCTCCAGGTCCAGTTCCACTTCCTTGCGCTTCACCGCGTGCACCGAGCCGATCGCCACCGCCAGGGTATCCACCCCGGCCAGGCCGGCGAAGAACTGCGCGTCTGCCGGGCGGGTCAGCCCGGCGTGCGCATCGATGCCCCCGTCTGCCGCCACGCGCGGTACATCGCCCACTTCGGCCTCCAGGCAGGCCCCGGCGGCGTGCGCGGTTTCGGCCAATTGTTGGGTGATCGCCAGATTTTCTGCCAGCGGCAGGCCGTCGGCGTCAAACATGACCGAGGTGAAGCCCAGTTCCAGCGCCAGGCGCACTTCGGCGGCGCTGCCGTGATCCATGTGCAGCGCCACCGGCGCGCGCACGCTGGCGGCGGCGGCCAGCCCGATTGCGGCCATCATCTTCAGCCCGTATACCGCGTCTCCGCCGCCCACATAGAGCAGCGCGCGATGGCTGACCTGGATGATCGCCGGTGCGTTTTCCAATTCGGCTGCCCAGGCGATGGCCTGGGCCTGTTCCATATTGACGGCATTAAATGCGCCAACCGCCCAGCCTTCGCGCCGGGCCCTTTGAATCCAGGGGAGTACGTTGGTTAAGGTCATAAGGCAGCCCTCTTATTTTGAGGGGGACTATCTCAAAAGTGTTTCCCCACCCCCCGGCCCCCGCCCCACACCCCTACGGGTGGCCGATACCTCCCTGACGTGGGTACAGGGAGCGGCGGGCGGGGGAGAATTTTTTTTTTGCCAATTTTGCCCACAAGGTGGGCAAAATTGGCTTTTTCATTTCTCCCGCCCCCTCGAGGGGGCGGGCCGGGGTGAGGGTGTTTTTTTGGATAGCCCCTTTGAATATTATGGAATTAGCATAATTTTACGGTAGTCAAAGGCGTGCGCGGCCATTTGCGCAAATACCGCCGGGGCCTGAGACAGGGGAAAGCGGTGCGAGATCATCGCAGCCGTGTTCAACTGGCCGGTGCGGGCCATTTCAATCGCATCAGTCCACTCGTGGCCGGGGAAAGGCGCCGAATACGACATGAAACAGCCGCGCAGGTGCAGTTCGCCGCGCTCCAGTTCTTCAATCCAACTCAGCGGCAGGCTTTGGTCCAGCGGCTGGTTGCCGGCCAGCACCACAAAACCGCCCGGGCGCACCACGCGCACGGTTTGCTGCAGGGTCTGTGGCACCCCGGCGGTCTCCAGCACCAGGTCGGCTCCTGTGCCGGTGCGCGCCTGCACCGCCTGTACCAGGTCCTCCGCCAACGGGTCCAGCGCGGCATCCGCGCCCAGCTCCAGCGCGGCCTGGCGGTTGGCCGCGGCAATATCGCTGGAGATGATCTGTCCGGCGCCCAAAATGCGCAGCCACTGCACCGCCATCAGGCCAATCGAACCCGCGCCCAGCACCACAACGTTCTGCCCGGGCTGAAACGCGCCCAGGTCGAGAATATGGCGCGCCACCGAGGCCGGTTCCACCAGCGCGGCCGCCTCCAACGACAGGCCTGCGGGTAACAACAGCGCGTTGCGTTCCGGTAGTTCCACATACTCGGCGTAACCGCCGTTCTGGCGCGAGCCGATGAAGGAATAGCGCTTGCAGGCCGAATAGCGCCCGGCCTGGCACTGTGCACAGTCAAAACAAGGCACCAGCGGGATGATGGCGGCGGCGCGCCCGACCAGGCCCGGGCGGGTGCCCGGCCCGGCGGCGACAATTTCTCCGGAGGCCTCGTGTCCCAGCACCAGCGGAGCCACTTTATGCCCGCGGGTGTAGCGGTGCAGGTCCGACCCGCAGATGGACGCGGCGCGCACCCGCAGCAGCACGTGCCCGGCGCGCGGATCGGGCGTGGGCAGCTCGCGGTAGCTCATTTGCCCTTTACTTTCTAAGACAGCAGCATACATGATGAACCTCTATCGTTTTTACCACGAAGGCACCGAGAAATAGAGAAGAAAATGAAAATGAAAATCGTGTTCAAGGCTGCAACGCTTTGCGTGGCAGCCTTGAACACGATTAAAGGTTTTCTCTGTGCCTCCGTACCTCCGTGGTTTCATTTATATAGATATTCGATAAGCGCAGATATTTTTCAAACAGCTCCGCATAGCAGGCATGGTTGGCCGGGTCTGGCTCGTAAACCGCGCGCTCGCATAACAGCGTTTCCACTTCGGCACCGGCACTGGCGCAGCCGCCCAGCGCAGCCAGACCCAGCGCAAACAGGCCCAGCAGGTGGCCGCCGGCACCGCCTCCGGCGCGATGCGCCACCACAAAGGGTTTGCCGTACAGGTCGGCTTTGATCTGGCACCAGATGGGGCTGCGCGTGGCCCCGCCCGAACCCAGGTATTCATCCACCTGGGCGCCGTGCCCGGCGGCGACCTGGATATTGTGGTACACCGCCAGGGCGCAGCCTTCCAGCACCGCCCGCGCCAGGTCGCGGCGCGCGGTGGTGTAGCTTAGCCCGCTGAAGACGCCGCGCAACTGGCTGTTCCACAGCGGCGTGCGCTCCCCGGCCAGATACGGTAAGAAGATCACCCCGCCCGCGCCCGGCGTGGATTGGGCCGCCTCGGCGCTGAGTTGTTCGAAACTCAGATTTTCGCCCAGCAAGCCGCGCAGCCAGCCCAGCGCCCCGCCGCCTACCGTGCCGCCCTGCAGCAGAAACTGCCCGGGCAGCACATGCCGCGAAAGGATCAGGCGCGGCTCCACCACCGGCTGCGCCAGGCTGATGGCCATGCCGCCTGCCTGCCCGCCCTGCTCGTTGGCCTGCCCCGGCCGGGTGACGCCCGCGCCCAGCGCCCCGGCGGCGGCATCCAGGCAGCCCGCCAGCACCGGCGTGCCGGCGGCCAGGCCGGTTAGCGCGGCGGCCTGGTGGGTGACGCGCCCCACCACATCGCCGCAGGCGCGCAGCGGCGGCATTTTTTCCAGCGGCACGCCCAGCGCCTGCGCGGCGGTTTCATCCCAGCGCGCCTGGCGCATATCGAAGAAGTGATAGCCATAAGCCTGGGTCAGGTCGCAGGTCAGTTCACCGCACAAACGCGCGGTGAGGAAGCCCGACGAGGTTAAGAAGCAGTCGGCCTGCTCAAACACGGGCGGCTGGTGGCGCTGCAGCCAGCGCAGCTTGGGCGTGATATAGGCCGGGTCGAGCGGGTTGCCGCTCAGTTCCAGCCAGCCGGCCGCCTGGGGCGCGGCTTGCATCTCGGCTGCCTCACTTTCGGCGCGCCGGTCCAGCCAGATCAGCGCGGGGTACAGCGGGCGCAGCGCCCGGTCCACCGCCAGCAGCGTCCAACTGATGCCATCCAGCGCCACAGCCTGCACCGCCGCGGCGGGCACGCCGCTGTGCGCCAGCACAGCCTGAATGGTCTGGCAGGCCGCCTGCCACCACACTTCAGCGTCGATTTCGGCCCAGGTGGGCTGCGGCTGGTGCAGCGGGTAGGCCTGGCTGGCTTCGGCCAGAATCCGGCCGTCCAGGCTCCACAGGGCTGCCTTGGTGGAGGAAGTGCCGTTATCGAGGGTTAAAATGGCTGCGGTTGAGGTCATGGTTGGGCGAGTAATCGGGCAGAAGTAACTGGATTGTGCCCAATCATACTACAGTCTGAACCTTGATGAATGAGCAGGCTGCAAAACGGATGGAGTAGGGTTAGGCACCCGCCCTGAAAATATGAGAACGCCCACGGGTACAAATCTTTTGTGCAATCCGTTCAGCGATCATCCAACTCGTTCCACGCAAAGACCGGGCCATCTTTACAGGCCAGTTTCCAGCCGCGCTTCTGATCCACCGCGCACAGGCCGCACTCGCCTACCCCGCCGCAGGGCATGGGCACCTGCACCAGCACCTGGGCCGGCAGCGGCAGGAGGGTGTGGGGTGACAGGCCAAAGCGGCGTTTCAACCCCGGCAGCGCGCCGGGAAGCAGGTCAATTGCCATAAAATCGGCCCAGTCCAGCGCCTCGCCCAGCGCTTCCAGTGATAGCGCCTCCACTTCCGGCGGCAGCCCGCCCGGTACGTGCCGCGTATAAAGCGCCACCGCGGCGCCCTGCAGCAGGGCTTGTTCGGCCAGGGGCAGCAGGCGGTGGGGCGCCGCGGTTAGCCCCACCAGGGCCACCCGGCGCGCCGTCGCGGGCAGGCTGAAGCCGTGGCCCAGCGGCCCGTGCACGTTGAGACGCGTGCCGGCCGTCCAGGTGGGCGGCAGCGGGGGGGCCAGTTCCAACACGCCGGCAGCCACCGCGCCGCCGCGCGCAATTCCGGGCAGGCGCGCGCTGAACAGGGCGGTGGGCAGGGCCTCGCCCCCGCCCGCCGCGGCGGCATAGGCCAACAAATATTGTCCCGGAGCCGGGCGCAAACCCGGCGGGCAATCGATTCGCCCGCTCATCCCGCCGCCTTGTTCCAGGCGCACTTCCAACAGGGTTACCACGCAACGCAGCATGCCTGAATCGTATCATGCTTGCGGCGAAGGCGAAAGAGCTGGCCGCGGGTTGGCGGGAAAGCGCGCGCCGGCCCGCTGTGACCGGTTAACGGGGCATTAACCGGCTGTTGACCGAACGTTCTTAATCATTTGCTATAATCAAAAGTGAGGGAATAACCTGGCTGCGAGCCAGGCGCAGGAGGGCAGATCATGAGTTCATCATCCAACCAGTTTGGTGCGGCGGGAGCTTATCCGGTAACGTGCCCGCGCTGCGGCGCGCCAACTGCGCCCGGCAGTGCCTGCCAGTTTTGCGGCGCGCCCCTGGCTGGGCGCGGCCAGCCGCCTGACCGGCCCGTGCCGCCGCTGCCGCTGGAATATGCCGGGCTTACACGACCCAGAGTGAGCCGTTCTATTAATGGCGGCGGTTGTTTTTTGATCGGTTTTGGGATTTTCTGGACGGTCTTCAGCTCGTTTTTTATGATTATCGCGATTTCGACGGCGGTCCGAGACCAGCAGACCTACACGCTGTTAAGCCAGGAAGGCCGGGTGGTGCCGGGAGTGATTACCATGCTGGAAGTGGACGACAGTGGGGATACGACCGATTATACGGTGTCTTATCGCTACAGCGCCCCCCTGGGAGACACGCCACGGGTATATAACCAGCATCAATCGGTTTCCCCGTCTTTATTTGAGACATTTGAGATCGGCGGCGCGGCGCCGGTGGTGTATGCGGTTTCACAGCCGGGGGTTTCCCGGCTGCAGGTGGCGTTTGGCCCGCCGGACCGCTGGGGTCCGCTGCTGATGGGTGGCATGGGGCTGCTGTTTGTTGGGATTGGGCTGGCGTTGCTGGCCGGCGCGATCTCCAGCCTGTATGAGTATATTCGTCTCCGGCGCACGGGGCAGGAAATTAACGCCACCGTGTTTGATGCGTGGGAAGACAAAGATTCGGATGGAGATCGCACCTACCAGGTGGCGTATGGGTTCAAAGCCGCCATGCCCGACGGTACCCTGCGGCTGGTGACCCGCGCCGAGACTCACCGCCAGGCCTACTTTGCCGTGCACAAGGGCAGCATCATTCAGGTGCGCTACGTGCCAGACGATCCTGAGATCAGCCAGATCATCCACTTTGGCTGAGCCGCTTCATTCAATAAACCGCGCGCACTTTGTGGGCACCGCATAATGATTTTTCGTTACTGCTCAGCCCTCCCCCTACCCCCTCCCGAAGCGGATACCGTTGGCGAATTGGTGAACACCCCTCCATCCCCCGGCCCTTTCTCCCGTTGGAGGAAGGGGAGCAAGATTTAATGCCGTTTTGGGGCGACTAGTCGCCCCAAAACGGCATTAAAGGTTTCTCCCCCGCCCTGGGGCGGGGGCCGGGGGGTGGGGCAAGGTAATTCGCCAACGGTATCCGAAGCAGGAGGGGTGTGGGGCGGGGCCGTGGGTAGATCATATCAGGAAGGTTTTCGCGGGCAGGCGAGCGCCAGACCGCGAAAACCAGAAACTGCCTCGATTCTCTTTGCTAAAAATAGCAAAATTAAGTTATTATGGTAGCGAGCGTAACCTTCAATCATCACTTTTCAAGAGGCACAAAAAATATGACTTCCGCAAAGCGTGTCCATAATTTCAACGCCGGCCCGTCGGTTCTGCCGGATTCTGTACTGGAAAAAGCTCAGTATGAACTGCTCGACTACCAGGGCTGCGGCATGTCGGTGATGGAAATGAGTCACCGGTCCAAAGAATTTGAGTCGATCATTCAAGCCGCCGAAGCCGACCTGCGCGAACTGATGGGCATTCCGGCCAATTATAAGGTGCTCTTCCTGCAGGGTGGGGCCAGCCTGCAGTTTGCCATGCTGCCCATGAATCTGCGCCCCGCCGGGGCGTCGGCAGATTACATTATCACCGGGGCGTGGAGCAAAACGGCTGCCAAAGAAGGCGCCAAGCTGGGCGCCACGCGCACCGCTTTCAGCGCCGAGAGCGAAGGTTTCAAACGCCTGCCGGCCGCCGCTGAACTGCTGCTGGACCCCGAGGCGGCTTATGTGCACTTCTGTCACAATGAAACCATCCACGGCGTGGAATTTAAGCATGAGCCGGTAACAACCTCCGGCGTGCCCTTGATCTGCGATATGTCATCCGATTTCTTGAGCCAGCCGGTGGATGTGGCCCAGTATGCCATGATCTACGCCGGGGCGCAGAAGAACGCCGGTCCGGCCGGGGTGGTGGTGGCGATTATCCGCGATGATATGCTGACGCGCGTGCCGGAGAAGCTGCCGGTGATGCTCGATTACAAGCTGATGGCCGACAACGGCTCGCTGTACAACACCCCGCCCTGCTTCTCCATTTATATGGTGGGGCTGGTGCTGAAGTGGCTCAAAGAGCTGGGTGGGCTGGCCGCGATGGAGAAGATTAACCAGGAAAAGGCCGGGTTGGTTTACGGCGCCATCGATCAGAGCGGCGGTTTTTACCGCGGGCATGCCGTGCCCGCGGCGCGCTCGATCATGAATATTCCGTTCCGCATGCCCAGTGAAGAACTCGAAGACCTGTTTGTCAAGGATGCCAAGAAGGCCGAATTGATTGGTCTCAAGGGGCACCGTTCCGTGGGCGGCCTGCGCGCCTCCCTCTATAACGCGCTTTCCGTCAGCTCCGCCAAAACTCTCACCCAGTTTATGGCCGAGTTCCAGCGCAAGCACGGCTAGTCTGGCGAGATAAAATAAGGCTGGCAGCTAACCCCTCTTATCTCCCCGCCCCCATAAGCGGTAACATAAGATCATCCGCCCACCCCTCTCATCCCCCTGCCCCCTTCTCTCCCCAAAAACCGGGGAGAGAAGGGGGGATTCTATTTTTTTTGGTTCTTTTTGCCAGCAAAAG
>Ga0105047_10011205_pt1:7500-14571 | contig 14571 bp, 8 predicted proteins | sample MAT04_FD_78384 | JGI IMG/M metagenome (GOLD analysis project Ga0105047, IMG submission 78384) | Freshwater microbial communities from Lake Fryxell liftoff mats and glacier meltwater in Antarctica - MAT-04 (megahit assembly) | ecosystem: Environmental > Aquatic > Freshwater > Ice >... | reverse complement strand
GCAGGACAAGCTTGCCGAGGAGATCCTCTCGGGCCAGGTCGCCGACGGCCAGACCGTCACCATCGACACCGAAGGTTTCGGCCTCACCCTCCGCCCGGCCACCCCGGGCGACGAGGCCGAACAAGCCGAAGCCGCGTAACACCCAAAAGGCCGGTCGAAAGACCGGCCTTTCTTCTTGGTTGCACACGACGGCCGAGCGTTCCGGGTCAGGGCGACGATCGCCGCGGATCACGTGCCTCACGGCACGATCACCACCTTACCGAACAGGCCACGCGCCTCAGCCCGCTCCATCGCCGCCGCCGTGTCATTGAGCGGAAAAGTTGCCGCGATCACCGGTTTGATCACACCCGCCGCGAGCCGCGCCAACACCTTCGCCATATCCTCGCGGCGCCTCTGCTTGACGGCCGCAGCGCCGGTCAGCATGCCTTCCCAGAAGTCGTAGAAAATGGCTCGCCTGCCGTTGGGCAACGCCGACCATAACGCCAGTGTGGCGAGCAGGGCCATGAACCTCGGCGCCAGCGCCGCCTTGCTGTCGAGGTCGGCCGCAATGCCATAGACGACGAGGATGCCGCCCTGGTCGAGCAGCGCAAAGCTCTGCTTGACGCTGCTCGGTCCCAGATGGTCGAACACCGCATCGACGCCGCGCGGCGACAGTTCGCGCACCCGCGCCGCGACATCGGGGTCGGCGTAGTCGATCGGCTCGACCCCGAGTGCCCTGAGCGCAGCGTGCTGGCGCGGCGACGCCGTGCCGATGACCCTTATGCCGTCGGCATTGGCACGTTGCGCGAGGATGGTGCCGACGCCACTCGACGCGCCGAGCACGAGGATGGTCTGCCCCGGCTTGGCCTGCGCCTTGCTGTAAAGCATCTGCCAGGCGGTGACGCCGTTGACGATCACCGTCTCCGCATCGGTCGCGGTGACGCCCTCAGGCACCCGTACGATCTCGTCGGCAGGGCGAGCACATGCGTCGACCAGCCGCCGGTCTTTGTCGCGGCCGCAACCCGCCGTCCGATCAGTGAGCGGTCGCCGCCAGGGCCGACCGACAGCACGGTGCCAACCACGTCGTAGCCCGGCACGAACGGAAATTTCGGCTGCCCCGGGTAACGCCCGCGCCGCATTGCCTTTTCGGCAAACGACACACCGCTCGCCTCCATGCGCAGCAGCACCTGCCCTGCCGTCGGATTGGGGGCGCCGACGTGCCGGACCTGCAGTCCGGACGGCGCGACGATTCCGGGGAGGACGATCTGCGTGGTCGTCTGGGTATAGGGGGCGGAGGCGCTCATGGCTTTGTCCTTTGTGGGGGTGGATTCGGCGCCGCTCTCAAACGCAGCGGCGCCTTGGCGTAGGTTCAGGCGACGGCGCGCAGGCCGGCCCTGGCGACGTTGCGGGGCAGGGCGCCAAGGAAAGCGAGAAGCTTGGGCGTGACCAGTTCGGGCATTTCGGTGTGCGGATAGTGTCCGGCGCCGTCGACGATGATGGTCTCCGCCTTCAGCTTGCCGGCCAGCATGCGGGCCTCTTCAACCGCATCGGTGAAGTCGGGATCCTTGGTGCCCATGACGATCAGGGTCGGCACTTTGGTCTGGTCGAGAATGGCGGCGGTATCGGCCTTGGAGAGTGAAAGCATCGCAATCAGGGCGTCCATGCGGCCCGGTTCGCGCAGATTCTGCGTAATCGCGGCCTTCACGTCGGCATGGTCGGCAGCCTTGCGGGTCGGGAACAGGGTATTCCAGTACATGGTCCAGAACCCGACCTTCCAGGGGCCGGCAAAGCCGATCTTCAGAGACAGCTTCTGGATGAACGAGGCATCGAGATCACGGACGATCGGCCCAAGCAGCACGACGCCATTGACCTGATCCGGTGCGTCCTGAGCGGCCCACAGAGCCGAACCGGCTGCGAACGAGTTGCCTATGATGGTGGCGCGGCCGACGCCCAGGTGCTTGAGAACCGCCACTGCGTCGCGGCCAACGGCGCGGGCCGAAAAATCGCTCCACTTGGCGGAGGTTTCACCGAAACCGCGGGCATCCATGGTGATCACCCGGTAGCCGGCCTGCTGCAGGATCGGGCGGATCAGGCGATACTCGGAGCGCAGATCGCCCATGCCGGGAATGGCGAGAATTGCCGGGCCATTGCCGCCGGTATCCTCGAAAGCGACACGGCCGCCCTCGGTGGTGATGAACTGGGTCTGGATGCTGGTGGAGGTCATGATGGTGTCTCTCTGGTTGGGTTGATCGCCGGGTTGCCGCGATCTGCTTGTTGACCTCATCAAAGTAGTTGCCATACTTCTGGATGGTAATTGGCCAAGAAACGATAGCGTCGTTCCAAAAATGCATAACCTCGACTGGGCACTGCTCCGCTCCTTCCTCGCCGTGGTCGAGGGCGGCTCACTGTCTGCGGCGGCCAAGAACATTGGTGCCACCCAGCCGACATTGAGCCGGCACATCCGCGAGCTCGAGACGGTGCTCGGGGTCATCCTCTTCACGCGTTCGGCACAGGGTTTGGACCCCACCAACGCGGCACTCGGTCTGGTTGATGATGCCCGCGCCATGGGGGCGGCCGCCGAGGCGCTGAATCTCAAGGCTCAGGGACGCTCCCAGCAGTTGCAGGGCACGGTGCGGATTACCGCGTCGGTGATTGTCGCCAACCTGATGCTGCCGCCGATGCTCGCGGCTCTCCGGCAGGCAGAGCCGAGCATTCAGATCGAGATCGTCGCCTCGGACACCAACCAGAACCTGCTGCGTCGTGACGCCGACATCGCCATCCGCATGGCCGATCCGACGCAGAACGCGCTGATCGCCCGCAGGCTTGGTGACACGCCGATCGGGTTGTTTGCGACACGCGACTACTTCGATCGGCACGGCCGGATTACGTCAAAGGCGGACCTGCACCATCATGATCTGATTGGTCTCGATCGCGGTGACTTCCTCATCCGGGCCTTCTCGGCCTATGGCATCGACCTGACGCGCGATGAGTTTGCCCTGAGGACGGACGACGGCATGCTGACCTGGAATCTGCTGCTCGCTGGCGCCGGCGTCGGCGTTGGTCAACTCGTCCTCGCCAGGCGCCATGCGGACCTCGAACTGGTCGTTGGCATCAAGCTGAGCGCCTTGCCGGTGTGGCTGGTGATGAGCGAAGAAGTCCGCAGCAACGCCCGCATTCGGCGCGTGGCCGATTTTCTATCGGACGCGATCGGTGAGGTGCTCCGTAGCTAGGCGCGGGGATTACGTCGCGTGCCAGTTCCATGGCGGGCAGCCTTCTTCACAGACTTATCCCCGCTACTCGGCCCCATGCGATGCTCCGCTCGTCCGCTGCACCGAAGCGAGATCATGACGAGTGGTTGGTGCTGTGGGGGTTGGGTGGTGCGGGGTCGCCCGCATCAGGCCCAAGTTTGCGCCGGGAGGGCTTGCTCCTTGTTTTTGGGGCCGGCCGCGTCGTTGCCAGTGCTCAAATGGTCGGGAGGCCCAAGTTCCCGGCCAGTCGGTCAGGTCAGGCCGACGGGTGCGACGACGTCGGGTTTGGACCCACCACCCGCGCAGGCGAAGCCAAAAATCCCGATCGGCCGGCGAGGCGCGAGCCTCTTTTTATCTGCGGACTACCGCTCGCGAGGATCAGACCTCGCCGGCCCCGCTTCATCTGCCCGTGAGGGCAGCACTTCCCATCAACCCGAGGCGAGAACGCCGGCGGGGTTTTTGCCACGTCCGCCACCAGACTGTGGAACAGCCGGCCGCGCGGAAAGCCTATGCCCTTGCCACCTCCCGCTTCCTTGATTAGAACATATAGAGAACAAACAGGAGCGCGCCATGCCGCAACGCTACGTCCTCGACTATCTCGAGCTTCCCTCCACCGACGGTCCGGCCATGCAGAAATTCATGGCCGACGCCTTCGGCTGGTCGCACACCGGTTATGGTCCCGAATACACGGCGATCCATGCCGGGATCGAGGTCGGCATCGATTCGAGCAGCGCCCGCGCGTCCGCACCCATGCCGGTGATCCGGGCCGAGGACCTGGATGCGGCCGAGCGAGATATCCTTGCTGCCGGCGGCACCATCACGGTGCCGCAGTTCGACTTCCCCGGCGGCCGCCGCTTCCATTTTCTCTCCCCCGGCGGCGTCGATTTCGCGGTCTATATCGACAGACCCTGAGCCGTTCATCGGAGGCAGGAGTTTGGTCAGGCTGGAGGCAGCCAGCATTCATCTTCGGGGTTATCGCGGTGGGTGCCGCCGTCGCGTGGGGGCGTCACGGGGTCGGTTGACGTCCGCAAACGGGGGATGACGACGTGAACGAAGTTCGTCTTTTCCGTTCAGATCTTGTTCGTGATCGACGCCGTGCAACTTTTGCGCGCGCGGCAAAGTTGCTCCAGCCCACGAACGGAGACCGGCATGCAGGATGGAATCGACGCGCAGATGCAGGCCTGCATCGACAGTTGCATGGCCTGCTACCAGGCCTGCCTGTCGAGCGCGATGACGGAGCCGCGCGAGCAGACTGGCCCGCATGTCGAGGCCGAGCATTTCACCCTGATGATCGCCTGCACCGAAATCTGCCGGGTTTCGGCGCATTTCATGCTGATCCAATCACCCGCCCACAAGGCGATGTGCGCCCAGTGCGCCGAACTGTGCGAGAACTGCGCCGCCGATTGCGAGCGGGTGGGGCAGATGGACGAGTGCGTTTCGGCGTGCCGCATCTGCGCCGAAAGCTGCCGCGCCATGGCAGCCTGAGCAGGTTGCACTTGCCGACACGCAGAGTAGGCTCGCCCGCATGAGCACCTCCTCCGCCCCGGCCGCCGCCTTCGTTCCCGCCAACCGCCGGATCTTCGTCCTCGTTGCGGCGATCCTTGCGTCCTCGATGGGCTTTATCGATGGCTCGGTGCTCTCCATCGCCACGCCCGCCATCCGGGCGGATCTTGGCGCCAGCCTCGCCGACGTACAATGGGTGTCGAACGCCTACATGCTGTTCCTCGCCTCGCTGCTGCTGATCGGCGGCGCGGCTGGCGACCGTTTTGGCCTGCGTACCATCTTCAGCCTCGGCATCGTGCTGTTCGTCATCGCCTCGCTGCTCTGCGCCGTGGCGCCGACGGCAGTGTTTCTCATTGCCGCCCGAGCCGTGCAGGGGCTTGGCGCCGCGCTGATGATCCCGGGCAGCCTCGCCATCATCGCCAAGGCCTACCCGCGTGAGGAACGCGGCAAGGCCATCGGCCTTTGGTCTTCTTTTTCGTCCCTCACGACCATCCTGGGCCCCGTCATCGGCGGGTTCGTTCTCACCACGCTGGGTGACTGGAGCTGGCGGCTGGTCTTTGCCATCAACCTGCCGCTCGGCGCCATCGCGCTGGCGCTGCTCTGGCTCCGTGTCCCCGCCGATGCGCCCGACCGCAGCCGGCCTATCGACCTGATCGGTGGCGGGCTGGTCACTGTGGGCCTGCTGCTCGTCGCCTTCGGCCTTACCGGCAACGAGGGGGGCTCGCCCATCATCAGCCACGTCGTCATCTATACCGGTATCGGGCTTGCCGTGCTCGCCGGCTTCCTGTTCTGGGAAGCGCGCGCCAGTCACCCCATGCTGCCGTTGCATCACTTCCGCCGGCCGCAATTCTCGGGCGCGCAGGGCCTGACCTTCGCGCTCTATTTCGCGCTCGCCGCCATCAGCTTTTTCTTGCCCATGTCGCTGATCGGCGGCTGGGGCGTCACGCCGGCCGAAGTCTCCATCGTCTTTTTGCCGATGGGCATCCTGCTCACAGTGCTCTCGCCCTTTGCCGGTCGCCTGTCCGACCGCTTCGGCCCCGGGCCGATGATCGCCGGCGGAGCGACCATCGTCGCCATCGCCTTTGCGCTGATGGGCCTGCTGGCGCCGTTGCAGAACATCTGGCTCGCCGTCCTTCCCTGCACGATTCTGCTAGGCCTCGGCATGAGCGGCGTGGTCTCGCCGCTCTCGACGGCGGTGATGACTTCGGTCGAGGACCGCGATACCGGCCTCGCCTCGGGCGTCAACAACGCGGTGGCGCGGGTCGCCGGACTGCTCGCCGTGGCGCTGATGGGGGGCGTCGCCGCTTTCGTGTTCGAGCGGGTGCTGGGCTCGGCCGCCGAGCTGCCGCTCTATTTCGGCATGCATCCCGAAATACCGCTGCCGCCCGATACGGAAGCGGCGCGGATCGCCGCCAGCAATGCAGCCTTTTCGGTCATCGCCTATTGCAATGCGGCGCTGGCGCTGCTCTCGGCGGCCATCGCCTGGTTCACCCAGGACCGGAAAGGGAAACAGCCCGCGAAAGCCTAGTTGGCCTGCGCAACCGTCATCGACTTGGCGTCGCGTTCCATCAGGTCGCGGATCTGCGCGATGGTCTGCTGGAATTCGCCGTCGTACTGTGCGCCCAGCGACTTGTCGCGCGGGAGTTTTACGCTCAGCGGGTCGACGAAGCGGCCATTGACCTTGATCTCGAAATGGAGGTGCGGTCCGGTCGAATTGCCGGTCGAGCCGACATAGCCGATCAACTGGCCCTGCTTCACCCGCGTGCCCGCCTTGATGCCCTCGGCAAAGCGGCTCTGGTGGCCGTAGCCGGTCTCGAAGCCGTTGACGTGCTTGATCTCGGTGTAGCGACCATAGCCCGACACCCACTGCGCCTTCTCGATCACGCCGTCGCCCGCCGCGTAGATCGGAGTGCCGCTCTTTGAGGCCAGATCGACGCCGGTATGGAGCCGGCGGGTCTTGAAGATCGGGTGCACGCGATAGCCGAAGCGGCTGGCGAGCCGCCCGCCCCCCTGCACCGGCCGCCGCGTCAGGAAGCGCTTGCCGGTTTCGCCGTCGGGGTCGAAGAAATCGACCACGCCGTCCTCGGTTCGGAAACGGAACAGTTCGCGCGTCGTCGTGCCGAGGTGCAGCGCCACGTAGAGCAGTTCCTGGTGCCCGTCGGCATCCTTCTCGGTTTCGAGAATTTCGATCGAGTCGCCGGCCGAGATCTTCTTGGTCAGGTCCACGTCGTAGGCAAACATCGCCACTATGCGCGACGTGACGACGTCGTCGATGTCGTGCTTGCGCGCCGTCTCCCAGATCGACCGGTAGACCGAGGGCAGGTTGTTGACGTTGATCTGC
>Ga0105047_10011205_pt1:0-2500 | contig 14571 bp, 8 predicted proteins | sample MAT04_FD_78384 | JGI IMG/M metagenome (GOLD analysis project Ga0105047, IMG submission 78384) | Freshwater microbial communities from Lake Fryxell liftoff mats and glacier meltwater in Antarctica - MAT-04 (megahit assembly) | ecosystem: Environmental > Aquatic > Freshwater > Ice > Liftoff... | reverse complement strand
CCCGAGTGATCTAGCCATGTGCAGGCTGAAGGTAAGGTAACACTTACTGGAGGGCCGAACCCACGTAAGTTGAAAATTACGGGGATGACGTGTGGCTAGGGGTGAAAGGCCAATCAAACTCGGAAATAGCTGGTTCTCCGCGAAAGATATTTAGGTATCGCCTCGAGCGAATACTGCAGGGGGTAGAGCACTGGATGGGCTAGGGGGTCTCACCGACCTACCGATCCTAACCAAACTCCGAATACCTGCAAGTACTACTCGGGAGACAGACGGTGGGTGCTAACGTCCATCGTCAAGAGGGAAACAACCCTGACCTACAGCTAAGGTCCCCAAGTCATGGTTAAGTGGGAAAGCATGTGGGAATGCTTAGACAACCAGGAGGTTGGCTTAGAAGCAGCCATCCTTTAAAGATAGCGTAACAGCTCACTGGTCAAGCGTTCCTGCGGCGAAGATGTAACGGGGCTCAAACCATGCACCGAAGCTTAGGGTTTACACTTTGTGTAAGCGGTAGCGGAGCGTTCCGTAAGCCTGCGAAGGGATACTCGTGAGAGATCCTGGAGGTATCGGAAGTGCGAATGATGACATGAGTAGCGATAAAGAGGGTGAGAGACCCTCTCGCCGTAAGTCCAAGGGTTCCTGCGCAATGCTAATCAGCGCAGGGTTAGCCGGCCCCTAAGTCGAGGCAGACATGCGTAGACGATGGGAACCACGTTAATATTCGTGGGCCTGGTGGTAGTGACGGATCTCGCAGGTCTGTAACCTCTTATCGGATTGAGGTTGCAGTGAGCAGGTTCCAGGAAATAGCTCCACCAACATAGACCGTACCCTAAACCGACACAGGTGGACAGGTAGAGCATACCAAGGCGCTTGAGAGAACTATGCTGAAGGAACTCGGCAAATTGCACGCGTAACTTCGGGATAAGCGTGACCTGATCCGGCGCAAGCTGGCTTGGGTGGCACAAAAAAGGGGGTAGCGACTGTTTATCAAAAACACAGGGCTCTGCGAAGTTGCAAAACGACGTATAGGGTCTGACGCCTGCCCGGTGCCGGAAGGTTAAATGGAGGGGTGCAAGCTCTGAAATGAAGCCCCGGTAAACGGCGGCCGTAACTATAACGGTCCTAAGGTAGCGAAATTCCTTGTCGGGTAAGTTCCGACCTGCACGAATGGCGTAACGACTTCCCCACTGTCTCCAGCATAGACTCAGCGAAATTGAATTCCCCGTGAAGATGCGGGGTTCCTGCGGTCAGACGGAAAGACCCCATGAACCTTTACTATAGCTTTGCGCTGGCACTTGTGTCGGCATGTGCAGGATAGGTGGTAGGCTTTGAAGCAGGGACGCTAGTTCTTGTGGAGCCGCAAGATGAGATACCACCCTTATCGTCATAGGTGTCTAACCGCGGTGTAACAGCATCCGGGACAGCGCATGGTGGGTAGTTTGACTGGGGCGGTCGCCTCCCAAAGAGTAACGGAGGCGCGCGATGGTGGGCTCAGACCGGTCGGAAATCGGTCGCTGAGTGCAATGGCATAAGCCTGCCTGACTGCGAGACTGACAAGTCGAGCAGAGACGAAAGTCGGTCATAGTGATCCGGTGGTCCCGCGTGGAAGGGCCATCGCTCAACGAATAAAAGGTACTCTGGGGATAACAGGCTGATACTGCCCAAGAGTCCATATCGACGGCAGTGTTTGGCACCTCGATGTCGGCTCATCACATCCTGGGGCTGGAGCAGGTCCCAAGGGTATGGCTGTTCGCCATTTAAAGTGGTACGTGAGCTGGGTTCAAAACGTCGTGAGACAGTTTGGTCCCTATCTGCCGTGGGTGTAGGAATGTTGAGAAGAGCTGACCCTAGTACGAGAGGACCGGGTTGGACGAATCTCTGGTGGACCTGTTGTCGTGCCAACGGCATTGCAGGGTAGCTATATTCGGACGGGATAACTGCTGAAAGCATCTAAGCAGGAAGCCTCCTTCAAAACGAGCATTCCCTTGAGAGCCGTGGAAGACCACCACGTTGATAGGCCGGATGTGGAAGCGCCGTAAGGTGTGAAGCTGACCGGTACTAATAGCTCGATTGTCTTGATCGTTCTCATTAGTCCATGCCCGCTGGGCCATAAACCCAAGCGTCGGCTGGAACGAAATGTTGCGATCGGCACTACAAAAAGATCAATCGCCGCCCGGCTAACCGCCGGCAGGCCAAAGAACCAGAATTCACCAGAGTGTTTTTCGCCGATCCGGTGGTAATTGCAAGGGTCCCAAAACCCGATCCCATCCCGAACTCGACCGTTAAAACCCTTTGCGCCGATGGTACTATGTCTCAAGGCATGGGAGAGTAGGTCGCTGCCGGGTCTGCCAAAAACACTCCGTCTCTTTACATACTCGATACGCAAAACCCCATCCGCAAAAGCGGGTGGGGTTTTTGCGTTCAAGGCCGCAATCCGGCAGCGCAAGATGCACAGCAGGCAAGCCCGCGAGCCAGACCGCTAGCCAGACCGTTGCGGGCGGCG
>Ga0105047_10011204_pt1 | contig 14572 bp, 11 predicted proteins | sample MAT04_FD_78384 | JGI IMG/M metagenome (GOLD analysis project Ga0105047, IMG submission 78384) | Freshwater microbial communities from Lake Fryxell liftoff mats and glacier meltwater in Antarctica - MAT-04 (megahit assembly) | ecosystem: Environmental > Aquatic > Freshwater > Ice > Liftoff... | reverse complement strand
GTGGGGGCATCCACAGACGCAGCTTTCGGCGACCCTGCATAAATGGACGGAGAGAACGTGGCGGCATTTGGACACCTGCCAGTTTGAGACGCTCATCACGGCTAACGTCCCAAGCGTAAAGCAACAGGACGGAAGCATTGAGGAGATCAGCGTGCCGTGGGCGGAACGTTACCCCCACGTCTGTCTCGCTTTGCTCGGCTGTCTTGCTCATGATCTTACGCCATCAAACGCAGTTGATTGGTGATAGTTGATGGTTGATTGGAGCGGCAGACGATGGATGAGCACTGCTTTTTCTTAAAACTTCACACTTAAAACTCGGCCACTGAGAGCGAGTAAGATCAAGAGCAAGACAGCCGAGCGCAACGCGAGACAGACGTGGGCGTAAGTGGGTCAAAGAGTAAGATTTTTTCCGAGTTAGATGCGTCGCTGAGTATTTCAACAGTCTCCTACTAAACCAGTCAGGTCTATTACTGCACGACACGCAGGATATGCCCCGGCTTGCTCTCGGGAAAGAGGCGGACGAAATTACGGCGGCCTTTCCAAGTATAGCGTTCGTCATTGAGGAGGTCCTCCACGACATAAGGCTGATCTTCCGCCAGTCCGAAGCGCTCCAGCGGAACCTCCACAAATGCATCCTGCGTATGCCATGCGTCCAGGCTCACGATAATGAGCAGATGATTCGTCCCCTCGCTCTTTGAATAGGCGAGCACGAGATCGTTATCTGCAGCACAAAAATGCAGATTGCGCAGATGCTGCAACGCTGGATTGGTGCGGCGAATGGCGTTCAGGCGCGTGATGAATGGCTTGATGTTATCTGGAGCGTTCCAGTTACGCGCTTTGAACTGATACTTCTCACTGTCGAGATACTCTTCCCGGGCGAGCAGACGATAATCGCCATCGCAGATTTCCAGAAAGCGCCGCACATCGGCCGCCGGATTCCATGAGTTTTTCGCTACACCCTCATTCTCGCAGAGCTCAAATCCAGAGTAGATTCCGTAAATCGGCGCAAGGGTGGTGGCGAGAATTGTACGCACCATGAAGGCGGGGCGTCCGCCAAATTGCAGGTAGCTCGGGAGAATATCCGGCGTGTTTGGCCAGAGATTCGGGCGCATAATTTCGGCGCTTTCGCTGTGTGCAAGTTCGTTGAAGTATTCCGTGAGCCCGCTCTTCGAATTCCGCCATGTAAAATAAGTGTAACTTTGCGTGTAACCGACTTTTGCAAGCGCGCGCATGACTTTCGGCCGCGTAAACGCCTCGCTCAGAAAAATGGTGTTGGGCCACTTAGCTTGAACTTTGCAGATCATATATTCCCAAAAATGGATCGGCTTCGTGTGCGGATTATCTACCCGGAAAATGCGCACGCCTTGCTCGCACCAAAACTCAATCACGCTCGTCAGCTCGTCCCATAACGCACGCCAGTTCTCGTTATGATAATTCAGCGGATACACATCCTGATACTTCTTCGGGGGATTCTCCGCGTATTTGATCGTGCCGTCCGGACGCTTAAAAAACCATTCAGGATGATCGCGGACGTAAGGATGATCGGGCGAACAATTCAGCGCAAAATCCAGCGCCACTTCCATCTCGCACTTGTGAATCTCCCCTACGAGCCACTGGAAATCCTCCAGTGTGCCCAGTTCCGGCGCGACGTCCTTATGTCCGCCGCCATTGGGGCAGCTCTGATGAATATTCCCAATTGCATATGGAACGCCCGGCTCACAGGGATCGCATTTGAGAGAATTGTTCCGGCCTTTTCTTGCAGTGATGCCAATCGGATGAATCGGTGGGAAATAGACTACATCGAAGCCCATTGCCTTGGCGTCCTCCACCCGCGCGACACAGTCGCGAAACTTCGACCCACGGTTCGCGAGCCCCTCAGCCGAACGCGGGAAGAACTCATACCATGCTGAAAATCCAGCCGCAGCGCGATCCACCCAGACGCGAGGGTAACGTAAATCCGCTTTCGCCTTCACTGGGAAAAGCTCGGTCGTATCTGCAAACCCAAGCATAAATTCGCTACTCATCGAGCGATCGGAATACGTCGCCATCAGCCCGTTTAATACTGCGTCATGTACGATCTCGTTCACCGCGGTAGGCGTCGCTTTGGTGAACTTTTTTGCAAACGCCTTCAGCTTGTCGGCATCCGTCTTCTTCTTTGCCTTTGTCGCGATGGCGGCAGACACCTCAATAAAGGCGGCACCCTCCAGCATTTCACTTTTCAAATCATCCAGTGGCGCTGCGAACTTGGCTTCCCATTCATGCAGCCAGGATTTCCAAAAGTCCCCCCAAGCTTCGATGGTAAACTCATGCGCGGCGTTTTCCTTCACCTCAAACTGTCCCGTCCAGCGCTCATTCCCCCACGGATGCGGATGCATGGGTGTCTCGCTCCAGACGCTGTCTCCCACCTTCCGCCACTTGAGCCGCGCGCTCAGTGCATCATGTCCATCCTTAAAAATGTCCGCCTCCACCTGTATCACTTCGCCGATCACACGCTTGATCGGGTAACGACCGGCATCCACCAGCGGACTGACGTTTTCAATGACGACTGTGGCGGGAGCGATTTTCATAAGCTAGATCTGCGCGTGGGAATTGAGATTGAGTGGAAGGCTTTGCAGGAGATCCGCGAGCTTTTGCATTTCGGAAATCCGTTGTAGGATTTCAATCAGACGCGGCATCGCGATGGAGATATGCTCGAGGAAATCGTATTTACCATCCACATAGCCGAGCTTGCCGTATGCACCCAGCGCCTGCATGAGCCGCTGCATCGCGCACAAATCATACACCGCCCGGAAATCCGCCGCCTCCTGGTAGCCCGCCCCATGCAGGCCGCTCAAGTAATGCGCGAGCAGCTCTTCGCGTTCGGGCGCACTGAGGTTCACGTATGGATCGAGCAGCAGTGACGCGAGATCGTATTGTGCAAGTCCCGGGCGCAACCCTTGAAAATCAATCAGACAAATCTGGCCGCCACGGATGATGACATTCTGGCTTTGGAAATCGCGATGCACGAGACAGCGCGGTTCGGCGGCGAGACGGTCCGCAATCGTCACGAGATAATCTCGGTTGAGATGAGCGTTTATCGCTTCATCCGTCAGGCCAAAATGCCGCTGCAGACAATGCTGGATAAAGTAATCCTGTTCCCAGCGATACAGCGGCGCATTGAATTCCTGCTGAAGCGACGGACGATCCGGCACGAGATGTGCGCGGGTGTGCAAGATGAGCGCCTGATCCAGCGTCCGCTCATAAAGCGCACGCCGCTCGAACCATGGTGCATCGCAATGCGAGCGGAGGTCGTCGTGCCCGGCGTCCTCCATTAAAATCAACCCTTCGAGATCGTCATGAAAATGAATCTCAGGCACGCGCACTCCCACCTTGGAAAGGAACTGCGCGATCGCCACGTAATATCGGTTTTCCGGACGCTCCCCGCTATAACGCACGAGAATCAGCGAACGCCCGTCCATCGCCAGCCGCCAGAACTTGCGGCCAGAGCCACCTTTTTCAATGAGTGCAACGGAGACGGACATAGTCTGCTCAAGATGCAACAGACGAGACACCGACGGGAAGCATCAAATATGGAGCGCGACTTGCACGATCCGATGGCCCTGCCGTCGGAGACGGACTGTATTTCAATCCACTATCCCCGTCAGGGTAAAGATTGCCAACATACGACGCGTTGTGAACAAATGACTGCTTGAACAAAGAGCCCAACACTATCGCGAATGAAAAGGCATCCGCCGATTCCCTGAAGTCGCGCAAAATCCTCCCCGGATGTGTGCTCGCGCTGATCATGCTCGTGCTGTCGTTCTGGATTTACACGCGACACAACCAGTTCGCGTTCTTTTATCACTCGGATGAGTCGGCCAAAGTCGAGCAGGTGATCACACGGCAGTATAACTTTCATCATCCGATGCTGCTGCTCTCCACGACCGAGCTGCTTTATGGTGAAGCTGGCGACGTTAAGTCACCGACTGAACAACAGCGTGTAGTCGAGACTGGGCGTCTGGTCTCGGCCATCTTTACCGCGATTGCCGTGGAGGCGCTCACGCTCTTGGCATTTTTGCGCGCGGGCTGGCTGGCTGCCATTGCCACCGGGCTTCTGCTGACATTTAACCAGCAGCTTTTCGAGCTGGCGCATTACATGAAAGAAGATCCCGCCTTGCTGCTCGGCGTGGCGCTGTCTTTTCTTACTCTCGCCCTTTATGAAAAGAAAAGAATCTGGGGTGCCGCGTTATGCTGCGGTCTTGCATGCGGAGTTGCGGTGTCGGGCAAATACATGGGCGCGATGATGTTTGGGTGTGTGTTGCCTGTTTTTATCTTTGGCGGCGCTCTGACCCCTGGACGCCGCGCGTTACATATCAGCTTGTTGCTGCTCGGTGCGCTGCTCGTCTTTGCATTGGTAAATCTCCCGCTTCTTCGTGATCTCGAGACATTTCGCGCTTCATTCAGCCGGGAAATGGATCTGGTCGCGCACGGCTCGAAAGACATGGCGCGCAGCGTTCCGCACACGGTGTATTTGAGTATCTTCCGTCAAAACACCACGCCTGCAATCTGGCTGCTGCTGGGCGTCTTTTATTTCCAGTTTTGGAAAACGCGCCGCACACAAAGCGCCGCGTCCTGGGCGCTCGCGCTGTTTCCCATCGTGCTCACGCTCGTCTTCTCGTTCTCTCCCAAGACGAATGACCGTTACTATCTGCCAGTGACGGCAGTCATTTACTACCTCTCTGCTTTGGGCCTGGTGGATCTGGTCAAAACGATACTACCGCATTGGAAGTCCGAGTTGGAAATGCGCTGGAAGCAAACCGGAGCGGCGGTGATTCTTGTCGCGCTGCTCTGTGAAGCTCCGAAATTTTACGATGTCTTCCACGCATTCCAGCATGACGACCGCCACGAGCTGGCCGGGTTTATCCAGGAAAAGCTGCCGCCCGGCGCAAGAATCGCACAGGACGAGCGCGTGATGCTACCCGACGAACGCAACCGCAAGCGCGGGCGTATCGTGCTGGATCTCAAACAAAAAGTAATCAGCGGCAAAACCTACGCCGCGAATCTCGGCACCTTGGATGCGTTGCGGGCGAAGGGCTACACGCACGTGGCAGTCAGCCATAGCAACTACGGCCGCTTCTTTCTGGATAGCCTCGACGTCAAAGACGAGAAGCGCGAGGAAGTGGAAAGGCAGCGTGCTTTTTACGAGCAACTTTTTGCCGAGGGCGAATTGCTGTTTGAGCGTGAGCGCGGAACGGTCATTTATCTCCACCCTGGCTTGCGGCTTTACTCGATCCTTCAGCGGTAGACTGTCTCTCTTATCAAGCACTCAGTCCCAAGACAGCGTGTTGAAAAAGCCTTGGACATGGTTTGGATGAATGAAACCGAAGGTTCTTACTCTTTGTCTTACTCCAAGCGGACGTTTTCAGAGTAAGATCAAGAGCAAGACAAAGAGTAAGATTTTGCCTAGCGAAATGCGTAGCCGAGTATTTAACAGTCTCCCAAAACAGCCTTCAACTCCGCCTCGCGGGAACGGTGCGTTATCTCGTCCAGCACCGGGCTGGAAGTGATCTCCGCTGGCAGCTCCGGCAGTTGTATCCACGAACGGCAACCGCCGAATTTCGGAGAGTCGGGGAAGATGAACTGCGGCTCCAGTTTTTCGATGCGCACGAAGGCGACACTTACCCCTTCCTTGCCTTCCTCCTCTTCATAGTGAAATCGTTTTTCCATCTCGGATTCCTGCCAGAGATGAAACGGCGCAAGCTGCGCGAGTAAGGCAAGGTCTTTGACATCGTGCGTCCATTCCACCCGGGCGCGATAGGAGATGACATGTTGGCCGTCTTCACGCAGCTCAGGCAGCAGGGTTTCCTGCGGGAGCTTGAGCTTGGCGACCTGCTCGTGAAAGAGCGTCGGGAACAGTAGAAAGTCGGGGTGCTGAAAGCGAAAGCCAGCGCGTCCCTCGGCGATGCCGCCCTTGCGAACAATGATGCTCTGTGTGCCGCCGCCGAGCGCATCGCAGATGAACGTCCATTCTTTAAATCCGATATTGGTCATGACTGAAATTTAACCGCGAAGCGTGCGAAGACGCGAAGGAAAATCACCAAACCCTGAATCCGTGCCGGATCGTTTGCCTCACAGATTTCGTAATAGCGCCACGGAATCACCTGCTTGCGCCTCGCGTTTACTACGATAAACACAGTCATGCCGACCGCAAATCAAGTCACTGTGGCGAGGATTTTAATGATCCCGGTGTTTGTCGTGCTGGTTTTGGGTTACGGATGCAGTGTGGATGCGAAAGCGCCGCAGGAATGGATGCGCTGGTTGGCGCTGACGGTTTTTCTCATCGCGGCGGCGAGCGACGGTCTCGATGGCTACATCGCCCGGCGCTACAACCAAAAGACCCGCCTCGGAGCGATTCTCGATCCAATTGCAGACAAGGGACTGCTGCTCGCGGGGCTCATTGCCTTGAGTCTGACAAATTGGTCCTATGCGCTGCCGGTGTGGTTTGTCGTGCTGGTGGTGACGCGCGATCTGATAGTCGTGCTGGGCGCGGTGCTGATCAATCGCTTCCTCGGACCGGTCGAGGTGCAGCCGAGTTTTTTGGGAAGAACGGCGACGGTGACTCAAATGATCGCGCTGGGGCTGATCATGCTTTTGCAAAACCACAACTGGCTGCTCATGACGGTGCGTGGAGTTCCATTCACTTTTCTCGACCTTGGGGTCGTGATCGCCGCCGCCTGCACGCTGCTTTCCGGCGTCGGCTATGTGGTGAAGGCGTTGCGCACGACCCTGACGCCGCCTTCTCAAGGAGGATGATACAAGACCGATCAGACCAATCCGTCTGATCGGGCAGATTCCATACTTTCCGGTCTCTACCTTCCGCCTTCCGCTTTCCGCTTTCTCGGAGTTCCTCCTTTGCTTCGCGCGCTGCAACCGCTAACGAATGGTATTGTGTCTAGAACTGTTGCCATTGTTGGCCGACCTAATGTCGGTAAGTCCGCGCTTTTTAACCGCCTTGCGGGAAAGAAGATTGCGATCGTCCATGATCAGCCCGGGGTGACCCGCGATCGCATTCCTGCGGAGTGCAAGCTGGGGAAAGCGCCCTTCACCATTTTTGATACGGGCGGTATCGGCGCGGATGTGGATATGGAGTTTACCGACCAGGTACACTCGGAAGTGGATATCGCGCTGGCGACCAGCGATGTGCTGCTTTTTGTCGTGGATGGTCAGGATGGGCTTACCCATACCGACACCGCTGTCGCCAGGTTGCTGCGCAAGGCGCACAAGCCGATCTTGCTCGTGGTGAACAAGATTGATCACGCCAAGCACGGTCCGCTTACGGCGGAGTTTACCAAGATGGGTTTCGAGCATGTGTTAAGCATCAGCGCGGAACATGGGCTGGGCGTGGGGCGCCTTGTGGAAACCATGGAGGATTTGTTGCCGCCACCGATTAATGAAGATGAGGCTGCACCCAAAAACCCGCTCAAAATCGCGATCATCGGACGCCCGAATGTCGGGAAGTCTTCGCTAACAAACGCCATCCTGGGTGACAACCGCACGATGGTCAGTCCCATCTCCGGAACGACACGCGATGCGGTGGATATTCAATATCATCGCGCTGGCAACGACTACATTTTGACAGACACCGCCGGGCTTCGCGCACGTGGAAAAGTGGATAATTCGGTCGAGGTATTCAGTGCGATGCGGAGCGAGGCGAGTATCAAGCGCGCGGACATCTGCTGTCTCGTGATCGATGCGACGGTGGGAATCACCGCGCACGATAAGAAAATCGCCGGACTGGTTCAGCAAGCGCACAAACCGTGTGTGCTTGCGGTTAATAAATGGGATCTGGTGAAGGAGAAGACGGAGGACAAGGACAAGTTGAACGCATTCATGGAGGAGATGACGCGCGACTTGTTTTTCCTTCCTTACGCACCGCTGGTAATGCTCAGTGCGAAGACAGGGGCTTCGCTTACCCGGCTTTTCAAAACCATCGAGGCGATTGCAGTCGGAGCGCAAAAGAAAATCGGAACCGGTCCGCTGAACCGTCTCCTTGCCACAGCGATGACCGAGCATCCCGCCGGCTTACGTTCCGGCAAGCGCTTCAAAATTTTATACGCCACGCAGACGAACGACCAGAATCGTGGACTCATGTCGGCGCCGCATTTCACATTCTTTGTGAACGATCACAATCTGCTGGATGATTCCTACGCCCGTTATCTGGAAGCGCAGATTCGGAGCATTGCGCCATTCACCGGTTTGCCTGTGCTTTTCCATTATCGGGATCGTCCGCCGCGCAAAACCAGGACCTTCAAACCGAAGGAGGGCTTTAATCCAAAAAAAGACGGTCCCAAGTCCAAAAGCAGATAGCGGAACATGACGGTCAGTGTGAATAGCAGTGCGTGCGATGAAAGGCGGAATTCCCGGGTAGCGTGGGCATCTTGCCCGCCTCGTTTCCAGCGTCTCGCTGGAAACGCAACGGGAGAGTCCGTGAAATTATCTTTTCAGAAGCAATTTGCGCCTCCCGCGAGGCGCATCGCCTCGCGGAGCACAAAGGAGGCTCTTGAAAAGGAGGAACTCTGCGACTCATACGTTTGTTTCCAGCGAGACGCTGGAAACGGCGGGCAAGATGCCCACCCTACCCGTGAACATTACACCCGAACATGACGGTCAGTGTGTTCAATCGTCAACGCAGTGTGGCTTTTGACATGGAATGGGTGCGCTGCTTTGCCGTCGGTGCGCTGGAACAAGCTGTGAAAGAATCCGGAGACGGTAACTTTGCGCTCAGGAAGCTGGATGAGGTGGAAGTGACGATTGTTTCCGACAAGACGATCGCGCGTGTGCATCGTGATTTTATGGAGATCGACGGCGCAACGGACGTCATCACCTTTGAGCATGGAGAGATTGTGCTCAGCGCGGATACTGCCCGCTTGCAGGCTGGACTGCACAAGCACCGGCTGGAGGAAGAAATCGGCCTCTACATCATCCACGGGCTTTTGCATTTGAATGGGTTCGATGATTTGACTCCTCCTGATTTCCGTAAAATGCATAAAGTTCAAAACCGGATCTGGGAGCGACTGCGGAGCTGGGCATGAACTAATCTCGTAGATTGACTTGTCCTTCTGCGCCTTTATTTGGAGAAGCATAAACAATGAATATTTACGGTATATATAGAAAAGTACAGCCCTATTTTCGGAGCAAACGCTGGCAGCATTTTTTGAAGTTGTTTCATCTCACTGAACACACCCATATTTTGGATGTTGGAGGTATGCCGCATGGCTGGCAGCAATTTGTGCCGATTCCCGTTAAAGTGGATATTCTTAACTTTGAGCCGTGGCCAGAAGAGTGGGAGTTTCCAGAGCGGCTGGCTTTCGTGAAAGGGGATGGAAGAAAACTTCAGTATCAGGATGCTCAATTCGATATCGCTTATTCCAACAGCGTGATCGAACACGTCGGGAGCTTCGAGGATCAGCGTAATTTTGCAGAGGAAATCCGAAGGGTTGGAAAAGGTGTTTATGTTCAAACACCCAACTTCTGGTTTCCAATCGAGCCGCACTTCATCGCCTTTTTTATCCACTGGCTTCCCTTGCGTTTGAGAAAAGTATTGATTCCTCTGTTTTCGTACCGCGGCTGGTTCCACAAGGGGGATCCAAGTAACATGCAGAAGACCATTGATGAGGTTCGACTGCTGACTTTCCGGGAGATGAAAATCCTGTTTCCTGACTGTGAGATATACCGGGAGAAAATTTTGGGATTAACCAAGAGCTTTACTGCTTACCGACGAATGCCCGAATAGGTTGTTGGGCATGACAGCTCCCTATGAATAGCGGATTTCTCGACAAGCTGCTGGAGCGCCTGGGCAGGTTGCCTGAAGGGGATGTGCGCGATTACATTCTGCGTCTTGCCGGTGAAAAGGGTTTCTTCGAGACGATCTTTGATGCGCTCCACGAAGGCGTGATTGTGACCGATCCCGCAGGGCAGATTACGTATTTGAATCGCACTGCGTGTGAGTTTTTCGGACTGGAACGGGATCACTGTATTGGGCGTCCGCTGGCGGAATGTCTCCGGGGACTGGACTGGCATGCGATCGCGCAGGAAGAAAAGAGTGTGACGCGGGACATGGAGGTGTTTTATCCGCAGAATCGGTTCCTGAACTTTTACGTAACGCCGTTGCGCGTGGACAAAACTGAAGGGAAGAAAAAGAGCAAGTCGGCGCTTCAGGAGGTGATCGGGTATGCGGTGATTTTACGAGACATCACCCAAAGCCGGAAGAGCACGGAAGAGACAATCCAGAGCGAGCGGCTAAACGCGCTCACCATGCTGGCGGCGGGCGTGGCGCATGAGATCGGAAACCCGCTCAATTCCCTCCATATCCATCTCCAGCTTATGGAGCGTCGGGCGCGCAAAGTGCCGGAAAGCCAGCGCAAGGAGCTACTGAAAAGCATCGACGTCGCAAAGGAGGAGATTTCGCGTCTGGATACGATCATCCGTCAGTTTCTCGGAGCGATCCGTCCGTCGCCTCTGGAGACACGCCTGGAAAATGTAAACCAGATCGTGGAAGAGAGCGTGCGCTTTCTGGAGGAGGAGATTGCCGACCGGAATATTCTGGTGGAAACCGAGCTCCGGGCGGACCTGCCCCTGCTGGAAGTCGATCGCACCCAGCTCAAACAGGCGTTTTTTAATGTGATAAAGAACGCGTTTCAGGCGATGAAGACAGGCGGTATTTTGAGGATCAGGACGGATGTGGACGACCGCTTTCTAGCGATCACCTTTGCAGACAGCGGCGGCGGCATTCCTGAGGAGGAGATGAGCAAGATTTTCGAGCCGTATTTCACCACCAAAGCGAGCGGCAGCGGGTTGGGGCTGCTGATTGTGCGCCGGATTCTTCGGGAGCACGGAGGGGAAATCGAGTTGCTGAACGACGCAGGAAAAGGTCTTTCGATCACCATGAAGCTGCCTTTGCAAAACCAGCGTGTCCGGATGCTGGAAGGGTAGCCTATTTAGGATTTGGTTCCGACTGGGAGCACACGTGTCGATAGTGCATTCCGCTTCGGTTTCCCGCAAAGTGATCAACAATCTTTACTTCAAAGAATGTGAACTTTCTGGGTTCTAACCTGAAGAAACTCCCATTTGCGCACAATATAAGCTTAAGAATTTATCAACCCAATTTCCCGTGAAGACAATCCCCATAGTCTTGGCCACGGTAATCCTCGGAGCAGGAGTTCTGAGTCAGGGAAATGCGGCCCCGGTCGATTTTGAAAAGGAGATCCGCCCGATTCTGGATACTTACTGTTTCTCCTGTCACGACGACCAAGCCAAAGGGGGGATTAATCTGGAGGCGAATGTCGAAGATTCCGCTTTCTGGAGCGAACCAAAGGAGTGGGAGAAAGCGATGAGCCAGCTGCGGGATCGCAGTATGCCACCGGCAAAGAAGGATCAGCCCACGGATGAGGAACGGGCAAAGGTGCTGGCCTGGCTTGCCGATAAACTGGAGAATCCTGATTTGAGTAAAGTCCCGCGTGATCCAGGCCGGACGGTGATTCACCGCCTGAGTCGCCTTGAGTATAACCTGACCGTTCGCGACTTGCTCGGGGTGGACACCAAACCGGCAGACAATTTCCCTCCAGATGGCGGCGGCGGCGGCGGCTTCGATAACAACGCCTCCACGCTATTCGTTCCACCCATCCTGATGGAAAAATATCTCGCAGCCGCGAATGATATTGTGGCGGCTGCAAAACCGGATCGTCTGTTCCATGTATTTCCTCATGACGGTAAAGATGAGCCAACGGCTGCGAAGGAAAATCTGGAGTGGCTGGGAATGCGCGCCTACCGGCGTCCGATCCAGGCCGATGAGTTGTCAGGCCTGCTCTCGCTTTACCAACTGGCCCGGGATGCCGGGGAGTCCTGGGATAACGGTATCCGGCTGGCGGTGCGCGCCATCTTGGTTTCCCCGTCTTTCCTGTTCCGAATCGAAGATGAGCGGCCTGAGTTCGATTCCTACCGGATCAGCGACGTCGAGCTGGCAAGCCGGCTGAGCTATTTCCTCTGGTCGTCCATGCCGGATGAAAAGCTGTTTAACGCGGCGCTTGCAGGCAAACTGGCCGATCCGGCGATTCTGGCCGGGGAAATCCGCCGGATGCTGGCAGACCCAAAATCGCGGATACTTGCGGAAAACTTCGCGACCCAGTGGCTGCGCACCAAGGAGCTCAAAACAGGGATCACTCCCGCGACCGACAAATTCCCGCAGTTCACCTCGGCGATGCGCGAGGCGATGATCATGGAGTCGGTGGAGTTTTTCCATGCGCTGCTGCGCGATGACCGACCGGTGACGGAATGCCTCGAGGCGGATTACGTTTATGTCAACGAACTGCTTGCGAAACACTACGGACTGCCCGGCGTGGAGGGGGATCATTTCCGCAAAGTCTGGGTGGAAGATAATATCCGCGGCGGGATCGCGACCATGGGTGCCGTGCTCACGCTTACGAGCTATCCGAGACGCACCAGCCCGGTGATGCGTGGGAAATGGATTATGGAGGAAATCCTGGGAACCCCTCCACCCGCTGCGCCGCCTATTATTAAAGCGCTGCCGACTACCGATAAAGTGAGTTCGGCGGGCTTAAGTTTCCGGCAGCAGCTCGAACAACACCGTTCCAAAGCGGAATGCGCGGGATGTCATGTGCGGATGGATCAGCTCGGGTTCGGGCTGGAAAACTTCGATCCGATCGGCGCATGGCGCACGGAAGCCGGTGGCGCGCCGGTGGATTCCAGGGGGCAGCTTCCTACAGGTGAGGCATTCACAGGACCGAACGATTTGAAAAGCGTGCTCATGCTGCAAAAGGATGAATTTGTCCGCAACCTGACCGAGAAACTTCTAGCTTATGCGCTGGGACGCGGCATCGAGAACGCCGACTGGATTACCGTTCGTAATATTGCAAAATCGGTAGCTGCCGAAAATTATAGCACCCAGAAACTCATTTTCGAAATTACCAACAGTCTTCCCTTTCAATACCGTAAACCTTTGGCCACACCAAAATCAGCCTCCGCAGAACCATGAACATCACACGCCGCACCATGCTTAAAGGAGTGGGAGCAGCCCTTTCCCTCCCTTATTTGGAATCGCTCTTTTCCAGCCGGGCTCTGGCGGCTGCGACGGGAGCGCATCCGGTAAGAATGGCGGTGATGTATATGCCAAACGGTGTGCATTCGGATGCGTGGACTCCGCAGGGAGTAGGCAGCGATTTCCTCCTCTCGCCCACGCTCAATCCGCTGGCACCGGTGAAAAAGGACATCCTTGTGATGAGCGAGCTTTGGAATGGCGCGAGTAATATTGGCGACGGACATTACGTGAAAACGGGCGGCTTTCTGACAAGCACGACGATCACCCGGACGACTGGCGAGGAGTTGAATTCCAACGGCGTCTCGATGGACCAGCTTGCCGCCCGCCGGGTGGGAATTCTCACGTCGTTGCCGTCACTGGAGCTGGGACTCGAGCCGCCCGCCACCGGGGTGGATACCAATGTGGGTTATACCCAGCTTTACGGCGCACATATCGCCTGGAGCACGCCGACTACACCGCTCGCCAAGGAGATCAATCCGCGACTGGCGTTTGATCGGGTTTTTCGCAAGCCGTCCACGACCTCCAGGGAAGCCGCCGAGCTCGCAGCGAACCGCGATAAAAGCGTCCTGGATCTTGTGGCTGAAGACGCGAAGCGGCTTCAGAAGCGCCTCGGACAGGCCGATAATGCAAAGCTGGAAGAGTATCTGGAAAGCGTGCGTGCGGTGGAGCGCCGGATTGAATGGGATGAAAAGCGCCAGAAAAACACCGTGCTGGATGATCCGCTCGCGCTCGCCGAGATCGAAGGACTGGGGCGTCGGATTGATCTTTATTCCGATCCGGCTCGGGTGAGCGAACGCCGGGGAAATCACACCGAACACGCCCGACTCATGCTCGACATTATGGCGCTGGCGTTCTGGACGGATACCACGCGGATTTCCACCTTCATGTTCGGAAACGCCGTGAGCGGACGCAACTTCGCATTTTTAGGAGACGGTTTTGGCGGACACCATGAGATCTCCCACCACGAGGATAAGCCGGAGAAGCTCATGCAATATCAGCAGATCAATCAGTGGCATGTGGAGCAATACAGCTACTTTTTACAGAAACTGGCGGGTATTAAGGAGGGCGAGGGGACATTGCTCGACAATTCGATGATCGTTTTAGGGGCCGGCATGCGTGACGGCAACAGTCACAGCCCACGGAATCTACCGATCATTCTCGGCGGACGCGGCGGCGGCACCATTTCCACCGGACGTCATATTGCCTACGAGACCAATACCCCGCTCGCGAGTCTCTGGCAGGGGATGCTCAATCGTGTCGGCACCAAAGTGGATCACTTTGCCGACAGCTCCGGCGAACTTCCCGGCCTGAATGATCCGGAGTATAAAGGGAAGGCGTAGGTAGCTATGGTAAGCTAGGCTCGGGCGCCCGGGCTTGCTTGGATTATATCCCTTCTTCGCCCCATCCTGATGCCCGTAAACCGGCTTGATGGTCGTATCAATATCCAGCACCCATTGTTCACACAGCAGTGCGCCGTAG
>Ga0105047_10011203_pt1 | contig 14572 bp, 13 predicted proteins | sample MAT04_FD_78384 | JGI IMG/M metagenome (GOLD analysis project Ga0105047, IMG submission 78384) | Freshwater microbial communities from Lake Fryxell liftoff mats and glacier meltwater in Antarctica - MAT-04 (megahit assembly) | ecosystem: Environmental > Aquatic > Freshwater > Ice > Liftoff... | reverse complement strand
TTCAAATCACTCTGCCGACGATCTCAGCAACGTTCGCATCGGTGAGTTTCTGCTGTTGCGGCGTCTGGGCAGTGGTGGAATGGCGGACGTTTATCTTGCTGAACAAACTTCATTGCATCGCAACGTTGCTGTCAAAATCCTTAAAAATGACGTGATCGTCGGTGACAGTGGTATCGTGCTGAAACGGTTCGAGCAGGAAGCTCGTGCGGCTGGTGCGCTGAATCATGCCAATCTCGTGCAGATTATTACGACCGGGCGCGAAGGTGATATCAGTTATATCGTGCAGGAATATGTGGCCGGACTGAATCTCAGTCAATGGATTAAGAAGCACGGTCCGCCGGATTATGGCACGGGTTTGAAATGGATGCAGCAAATTGCCGCTGCACTACATGCTGCTGCCGAAGCAGGTATCGTGCATCGTGACGTGAAACCCGAAAACGTGATGGTGACGCGCAACGGCGTCGCCAAGGTGACCGATTTTGGACTGGCTCAGTTGAATCAGCCTTCCAGTCCGAAAATGAATCTGACTCAGATCGGCACCACAATGGGGACGCCGTGGTACATGAGTCCCGAGCAGATCGAAGGGGAGAAACTGGATCACCGCAGCGATCAGTATTCGTTCGGCGTCACTTGTTACCACATGTTTGCGGGTCGGCCTCCGTTTCCTGGAAAAAATGCAGTGACGGTTGCGGTCCAGCATCTTAAGGAAGAACCATTGCCGCTGAGCACATTTCGCGGTGACCTTCCCAAAGAATTGTGTGCAGTGATCCATCGCATGCTCCAGAAAAAGCCGGTCGATCGGTTTCAGGAACCGGCAGAACTGGAAGCGGAACTCAAGCGGCTGGATCTTATACCGATCAATGCAAAACTGGGTCCGGCTCACAGTCTGTTTGGCCAGTGGATGCCGTGGTTACCCGAAGCGCGGCGAGTTTCACTGGGTTTCCTGGCCGTGTTTGCGATTGCATTCATTGCAGGGCGACGGCTGGAAAGACCCGTTCGCATCCCTGAACCGCAGCCACCGGCAGCCGTTGCGAAAGAAAAGTCTGCCGAAGCACAATTCGCGGTCGCGATGCTGCAGCCGACGAGAACTGCGGCATGGCGAGCGGTAATTTCAAATTTCAATGACAGCTCATTGGCCGATCTTGCAAGACTGCGACTGGGTGTCGCTCTGATGTCCGGTGCTGTCCCGGATACCGAAAAGGCTCTGGAAGAATTTCGAAAAACTGCAGATGCCAGCAGTCTGGGACCAGAGAAGCATCACCTGAAGCTCCTTGGATTGGTTGGCCAGCTTTGGGTTCTGGAGAAAAGACCACGGACTGACGAAACGGATCGCATTGTGAGTGAAATTGAAGCGGCAGTGGACGAATACGAACACGCTGATGCACTCGACGCGGCACTCAACAAAGGCCCGCAGGAATTGAAATCGTTTTTTGAACGATCGCAACTGGGTAGCTCATCCGCATCCAGTTTCGACTTCGGAATTCCAGAATCACGCTTTCAGGAACGTGGACGATTTCGCCCCGAAGCTCGACGAAACGAATAAAGGCACCGACTTTTGTACAAAACACTTTTCTGGACGGGTGATGCCTGCGGGCAACTGCAGCTCCTAGATCAGACGCGACTTCCGCTGCACTTCGAAAACACGATCTGCACGACTGCGGACGATGTCTGGAACGCGATCAAAATTCTGAAAGTTCGCGGCGCGCCGGCGATCGGGGTCGCGGCGGCATATGCGCTGGTACTGGGACTTCAGCCGTCGCGTCAAGTAGCAATCGATGTGTTTCTGGCGGAAGTGGATCGCGTTGCGTCCTACCTGGCAACCAGCCGTCCGACGGCCGTCAATCTGTTCTGGGCGCTGGATCGCATGAAAAACGTTGTCCGCGAATGTAGTGCTGGTCAGGCTTTCGAATGCCATGATCGGCTGTTCGCTGAAGCCCAGTGCATCGAACGAGAAGACCAGGCGATGTGTTCGGCCATAGGACGGCATGGAAGCGAACTTCTGAAATCCGGCATGTCGATTCTCACTCATTGCAACGCGGGTGGATTGGCCACTGCCGGAGACGGAACGGCTCTTGCAATTATTTTTCAGGCGGCAGCAGAAGGAAAACATATTCATGTCTTCGCCGATGAAACTCGACCGCTGTTGCAGGGCGCTCGATTAACAACCTGGGAGTTACAACAGCGTGGAATTCCCGTCACTTTGATCTGTGACAATATGGCGGCTCAGGTGATGAAGGAGGGACGGGTTCAGATCGTGATCACTGGTGCCGATCGCATCGCCGCCAATGGAGACGCGGCCAACAAAATAGGAACTTACGGTGTCGCGGTGCTGGCCAGACATCACGGAATTCCGTTCGTAGTCGCCGCGCCGTCGAGCACATTTGATTTGAGTATCCCGGATGGCAGCGGGATCCCGATAGAACAGCGAGCGGATGAAGAAGTGACATGCGGATTCGGAACGCGAACCGCTCCGGAAAACGTCGCGGTCTACAATCCGGCGTTCGACATCACGCCGTCAGAACTGATCACAGCCATCGTGACAGAACGTGGTATTATCCGGTCTCCATCGACGCAGGCGGTCAGCGAATATCTGGCGTAATGCCTATTCGTTTGACAGATCCTCTTCTAATGGCAGAAACTCGACGTTTTCATAAAGATCGGCCAGTGTCAATTGGCACCTGATTTCCGGCAAGGGAATCACAGCGTCCATGCCAATGTAGACTTCACGTTCAAATCCGCTGTCGGCACGACGGTCCACAATTGCGGCCGCCGAAGACTGTTCAACTCGTACGTACACCCGCAGCAAATTGATCGACCGATACGATTCACACTTTTCAGACTCGTCCGTCGAGTCGATTCGGAAATGACCTCGACAACCACCTTGGTAATCAGGAGTTGCAATCATCCGCGATCCCCCAAAACAAGGGAATTCTAATTGTCGCTCAGTCTTCAAAACCGGCCAAACAAACACCCGACAGACGGGAACTTTTGTTGTCGCTGACCGGGAAGACTAATTGTCGCTAGACAGTCTTCAGCCGTATATTTGTGTGCGTTAAAAATCAGCCAACACCACTGAGTAAATCGGCTGGCGTTTCAAATCGTAGTTTCAACGAATTGGATCTTTTGCAATTCTACCGTCTGAACCTCGATCGCTCTATTCAATTTTCGACCACTTTTTTCATCCATCAACTGAACGGATTCAGCATGGTCACATCCGTGATTCGATACTCACATTCGAGAATCGCATTCAATAGCCCGATCAATGCAACCGAGTTTTCCGGACTGCCAAAGATCATCTTGAACGCAAAATCCACAAACGCCTTGATGCCCAGCGGGATCACTTCGAAGCTCCGCACAAACCTGGAACCCTCATTTCAAACCGTTCAGGAATGTAACCATTACACAATCGTCGATGTAGTCCTCAAACCATGATGAACAGCGACAAATGCGATTCACATCGTCCTGACCCAAATCGTCCTGCCAATTCCGTTGACTGCTGCGCATCCATTTTCATCATTATTCACCCTATATTCTATTCCGCCCTGCATTTTGACGAACATTCGTCTCAGAAAACCTCGGAGGGCTGACACCCTCCGCTCGCCAAATCGCATCGGCGAGCGGTGCGGCGTAAGTCCGCAGCGTGAGATGAAAGAAAGCGGAAAGCTGGGTTGGTCAATTTGAGATTCAAAATCTGAACACTTTTAAATCGACTTCACTGGGATTGACATAACAAGACGCGTAACCGGAGACTGACGTCTCGCGGCTCGCCGGAGTTCTGGTGACTACTTCACGCGCACCAACTTCATCAGGCGACCGGCGACGTTCCAGTCCTGAACGTACAAATTGCCGTCTTTGTCCCAATAAGATCCGTGTGTTCCGCTGAAGATGCCTTCTTTCCATTGGTCCTGAGGCACGTTGTAGCTGCCTCCAAGTTTCGGATCAGGGTTGTTGCCAAGAACGGCGATGATGGTATTCGTTTTGTCCAGAATCACCACGCGCCCTTTAAGATCCGGGACAGAAACAAAATCGCCGTGGATTGCAACGGAGGTCGGCATTCCCAGTCCGGTCACCACTTCTTCGATGTAGTTGCCGTCCAGATCATAGTGCAGCAGACGTCCCTTAGGTTCGTGATTACGATCACAGATCAGCAAGCGCGGAGGATCGTAGCGCGTGTCCAGCGTCATGCCATGCGCCGTATTGAATTGCTTCAGGTCATTTCCCTTGCTGCCAAAGTGCATGAGGTATTTGCCAGTCTTGTCGAACTTGAAAATGTAGTTGCTGGCGTAGCCATCGGACAGAATGATGTCACCATTTGGAGCCACTGTGATGGCCGTCGGGTTGAACTTCTGCAGATCAAGTGCCGATTCTTTTGGAAATGGCAGATGCAGCACGATGTCGCCGGTTTCTGCACTGAATTTGATTCCTTCTGCATTGGCGTTGCGTGCCCCGTAGATAAATTCTCCTTCCGCTTCATCCCGAATTTCCATGTCGTGGATGTTTGCATATTCATCGCCCACGAAGCGACGAATGACTTTGCCATCCGGAGAAAATACAAATACGCCCAGATTGGCGCTGGTGTAGATGTTTCCTGACTTGTCGATCACGACGCTGCCGTGTGTGCCCCCGATGACGGACTTTCCGTCGTCCCCCAGCCCCCAGCCTGGCACTGTGTCAAACGTCATGGCACCGCAGCCCATCCGAACAGGTGCGACGGCATCGGCAGCAGACACGGTGAAAGTCATACTGAGAGCGAGCGTGAAAACGAGTGACCTCAAAAAGTTTTTCATAATCGGAGTTCCAGGTTGATCTTTGAGTGGTTTTCATCAGACTGCTTTGCAGTCCGATGTGGGATTGAACGAATAAGTTCTAGTTCAGGAAATGTGAGGTTGTCAAATGGTCGCTCAGTATCGGCAGAATCTCAGACGCATTCTGAATCTCACATTGGCATTGACCTGCGTGCCATCGTTTCCGCTGTTTGCGGCCTCACATGCGGCAGAAACAAGCAGGCCAAACATCATTCTGATTATGGTCGATGATTTCGGGTACGAATGTGTGACAGCAAACGGCGGCCAGTCGTACCAGACTCCAAACATCGACAAACTCGCGGCGTCAGGAGTGCGATTTGAAAACTGCCATGTGCAGCCATTGTGTACTCCCACACGCGTGCAGCTTATGACCGGCAAGTACAACGTTCGCAACTATTTGAAATTCGGCACTCTGATTCGTACGGAGACCACGTTTGGACATTTGTTCCAGCAATCGGGCTATGCGACGGGGATTTGCGGCAAATGGCAGCTTGGCCATGACGTGGACTCACCTCAGCATTTTGGTTTCGAAGAGTCGTGTCTATGGCAGCAAACTCGCCGCCCTCCGCGTTATGCAAATCCGGGCCTGGAGTACAACGGTGTCGAAAAGGATTTTACTGCTGGTGAATATGGCCCGGAACTCGTCAATAACTTCGCTCTGGATTTTATCACGCGTCATCGCGAGCAACCTTTCTTTCTGTACTATCCAATGATTCTGACGCACAGTCCGTTCCAGCCGACTCCGGACAGTCCGGACTGGGATGCGACGACTCGAACCGAAAAAGAACTTCAGGACGTCAAACACTTTGCGGACATGACAGCGTTTGCCGATCAGATGGTTGGCCGTGTCGTGTCGAAGTTGGAAGAACTCAGCATACGCGAGAACACTTTGCTGATCTTTATCGGCGACAATGGTACGCTCGGAAGTGTCACCAGTCGCTTCAAAGGTACAGATTTCCGAGGTGGCAAAGGTACGACGAATCATCGCGGCACTCATGTCCCGTGTGTGGTGAACTGGCCGACTGCGATCAAGCAGAATTCGGTGAACACGGATTTGATCAGCAGTACGGATTTCCTGCCGACGATTTGTGAAGCGGTGGGGATCGATGTTCCATCTGGTATCGATGGCATCAGTTTTCTGCCTCAACTGCGCGGAAAATCGGGTACACCTCGTGAATGGTTGTATTCGTGGTACTCACCGCGTCAGAGGGCTGATTTGACGGTGCGCGAATGTGCCTTCAATCATCATTATAAACTTTATCGCACCGGCGAATTCTTCGATCTGACGCATGATCCGGACGAAAAGAATCCGCTGGAGTCCAGTTCACTCGATACCACCGGGGCTACTGCATTGAGTAATCTTCAGGCAGTGCTCGTGAAATTCAAGGATGCGCGACCGAAGGCACTTGATCGACAGTTTGAGCAGTCGGAGGAAGGCAGAAAGCCAGCGCGAGTGAAGCAGGCAGAATGAAGATTGGTAGGCTGACACCCACCGCTCGCCGGACATGACAATGATGTCCACGATAGACTTGTGGCAGTTGAAAAGGACATTTGATAATGAAACGTTTGATCGAAATCGCCGCGCGGGCGTTGACAGTGCTTCTTGCAATGACCACTTCGGCATCAATCGATGCCAAAGCGCAGGACAAGCCGGTGGCTCCGAAAGAACCGAATCCGGCTTTCGCTGATGTCATCGACGTTGCCGGTCTGCCGCGTGTCCTTCTTATCGGGGATTCGATCTCGATTGGTTACACCGTTCCCGTTCGGGACCTGCTACAGGGAAAGGCCAACGTTCATCGCCCGAAGACCAACAACGGTCCGACAACTGCGGGGCTCAGATCCATTGATGAATGGCTCGGCAATGGATCGTGGGATGTGATTCATTTCAATTGGGGTTTGCACGATTTGAAATACATGGGGCCGGATGGACAGAATCTTACGGATCCTGGTGACCCGAAAAACCATCAGCAGGTGCCGCCGGAAGAATACGAAAATAACCTGCAGCAACTTGTCGAGCGCCTCAAGAAGACTGGTGCCAGACTGATCTGGAGAAATACAACTCCTGTTCCCGAAGGGGCCAGCGGTCGCGTCGTCGGCGATGCGGCGAAGTACAACGCCATCGCCGAGAAAGTCATGAAAGAGCACGGGATCGAAATCCACGATCTTTATTCATTCGTGCAGACACAGCAGGACAAGATCATGCTGCCTGCCAATGTTCACTTCACCAAAGAAGGTTATGTCGCACTGGGACAGGATGTGGCCCGAGTGATCCTCAACGCTCTTCACGTCAGCGAACGTCCGAACGTCATCGTGTTTCTGACCGACGACCAGGGTTGGGGCGATCTTGGCTGTTATGGGCATCCGCGAATTCAGAGTCCTCACCTGGATCATTTCGCCAGCGAAGGGCTGCGGCTGAAACAGTGTTACTCGGCGTGCAGCGTGTGTTCGCCATCACGTTCCGCGATTCTGACGGGTCGCACACCGTATCGAAACGGTGTCTGGCGATGGATTCCGGAAGGAAGTCAGTACCATTTGCGGACGAGCGAAATCACACTGCCGAAGCTTCTCAAGGATCACGGTTACGATACATGCCATGCCGGAAAATGGCATCTGAATGGTCTGTTCAACAGCGACCAGCAACCTCAGCCAGACGACCACGGATACGATCACTGGCTCGCAACGCAAAACAACGCAGCGCCAAATCATTTGAATCCTGAAAACTTCGTTCGCAATCGTGAAGCTGTTGGCCGGATTGAAGGACCAAGTTCCATGATTTGCGCAAAGGAGGCATTGCAATGGCTGGAATCTCGTAAACAGTCGGGTAAACCTTTTTTCCTGACACTGTGGACTCACGAGCCGCATTTGCCGATTGAATCTGCCGAAGAATATATGAAGCCGTACGCAGATATCGAAGACGAGGGCATCCGCCAGCATCACGGCAACATCACTCAGATGGACGCAGCGTTCGGACATCTGATGACAGGCATTGAACAGCTCGGCTATCGTGACAACACTCTGGTGATTTTCACTGCCGACAATGGACCGGAAGGCGATGGACTGAAAGGTCGCACACGCGGTTCTACCGGAGGACTTCGGGGGCGTAAGAGACATTCGCACGAAGGCGGCATTCGAGTCCCAGGTATCATCCGCTGGCCCGGCCATGTCGCAGCGGGAACCGAGAGCGACACGCCGGTCATCGGTTCAGATATTTTTACGACAGTCTGTGACATTGTCGGCATCCCGCTGCCAACGGATCGTACAATTGACGGGGCGAGCCTAGTTCCACTCCTCGCTGGAAAAACCATCGACCGAAAACAACCGTTGTACTGGCGAAACCACCTGGCACCGGAAGCGTCCCGAGTCGCCATGCGAGTTGACGACTGGAAGATTATTGGTTCTGACGATTTGACAAAATTTGAACTCTACAACCTCCATGCCGACTGGCAGGAAACGACCGACGTGTCAGCGACGCACCTCGAAGAATTTGCCGACCTGCGTGACAGGCTGATCGCGTACGACGCGAGTGTCCTTGTGGAAGGACCGGATTGGTGGAAGGATGAAATCGACGTCGAAAAGAAAGCGGCGAAAAAGAAAGCGAGCGGCGAAAAAGAAAAGCAGACAACTCCCTGATGCGTGGCATGACGTCACAGCCGGTTGTTTTGAGAGAAAACCGAGCGTTTTTTTGGTAGCCCGAAGCGTGAGCCAGCGGATTGTACATAACTCGTTCCCTCGCCTACGCATCGGGCAACTACTTCGGATAAAAGTGGCGCTGTTCACCTACGCAAGTTGCGATTTCACTACCGCCAGGATTTCATCGCCGACTTCTTCGATTCCTTTTAATGCTCCGTCATCGTTCAGTCCGTGAACAGTGCGCCAGTCGAGGCGGCTGTGCGCGAGGGCGAGGTAGCAGCGGCGAACTTTTTCGAGGTACGGAAGATCGGATTCCTGGAGGTCCGCTTCCTGATCCGTGTAGTCGCGAGCAGCTTTACGAGAGACCAGCTCGCGACTCATCTCTGACGACATGTCGATCAAAATGGTAAGTGTCGGTCTGGGCAGACTGAATACATCGAACTCAATTTTTTCAATCCATGCAATCAGGGCGGTTCGCGATTCGCCTTCGAGTTTTGCTGACTGATGAGCAAGATTTGATCCGACGAATCGGTCGAGCACGACAACATCGTTGGTGTCCATCATGTTCAACAGCAGCGATCGCGATTCGAAACGATCGCCAGCGTACAACACTGCAGCCAGTTGAGGATGCACTTCGTTCAGCGCACCGAACTTTCCGTTCAAAAAATCGCCGATCGCGGTACCAAAGTTGGTCGCTGCGTAGCGGGGAAATTGCAACGAAGCGACCCTAAGTCCCGACTCACGCAACGACGCCACCAGTCGATTCGCCTGAGTCCCTTTACCTGCGCCATCCATGCATACGATGGCAATCCGCATGGCCATGCGCGGCCTCCCGAATGTTGAATGAAAGACTGGGGCATTCCGAGTTGCACAAGTTCCATTGGTTCGTCACACGGCGTTAGTTCAATGGAATTTTCGGACGAGAAGCCGATGGTCGGTACGGCGTTCGCCGCCGGTGGTTTTCTACGATCGTCGCGACCGTTTCCTGCGTCTGGCGGCATTCCACTGACTCGCTCAGCCACCACGCCAGTGCGATTCGCCGATACCGCGCGACACATGACGAACTTGCCGAGATCCTGGATCGTTCCTGGCACTTCGACCGGCATGTACCAGCGATCCGTCCCACGCACGAAGCCGAGGCGCGATTCTGATTCGCGCTCTGCAAGTACTTCCAGACGATTTCGATCCTGTGAGCCATTGACGCGGCTGAGATAAAACTGTTCTGCAAGTTCACGTTCAAGCTCAGCCAGAACATGCACACGTTCCCTGATCACTTCGGGAGGAACCTGATCGGGCATCGTGGCTGCCGGGGTTCCATCGCGACGGCTGAACGGAAACACGTGGACCTTCATAAAGCGCGCCTGACGGCAAGTTTCGAGTGTCTCCTCGAATTCGGCATCAGTCTCACCGGGAAATCCCACAATGACATCCGTGCTGAATGCCGGATCATTGCCCAGCATGTCACGAATCTGATCGAGCCGCTGCAGGAATCGATCGACGCGATATCTGCGCCGCATCCGAGTTAATACACCATTACTGCCACTTTGCAGAGCCGGGTGAAACTGCGGACACAGATGTCCGCAGTCGCCCGCGGCCTTGATGAAGTCATCGTTCACTTCGACGGTTTCGATGCTGGACAGTCGCATCCGCCAATCGCCTGGAATGCGATCCAGACGTCGCAGCAAATCCCAGAGCCGCTCCGGCCTGTCGCCTGTCGCCAGATTATTTGTGTCAACACCGAAATGCCCCATGTGAATGCCGCTGATCACAATTTCACGATAGCCATGCTCGATCAGCGCTCGAATTTCTTCTTCGATATCAGCGGGACGTCGGCTGTGGAGACCTGGCCGGACGGTAGGGATAATGCAATACGAGCATTTCAGAATGCACCCGTCCTGAATTTTTACAAAGGCACGCTGATGACCTTCGAATTCAGTGATTCCGTTTGGCATATCGACGATACCGAAGCGTCCCAGCACGTCAGGCAATTCACGCTTATCGGTCACCACTTCGATTACGTTCGGCAGCTCCGAAACCGACTTTGGATCGCGTGTCGCATAACACCCCATGACGATGGTTTTTGTACCAGGATTCTGTCGCGACAGTTGCCGAATAACCTGTCGCGATTTCGAATCGCCGGAATTCGTCACGGTACACGTATTGACCACGCATAGGTCCGCGTGTTCATCGTCGTTCGCTTCGCGAAAACCGCCCTGCAACAGGGCCTCGCGAACGATCTGAGTTTCATACTGATTGACTTTGCAGCCGAGCGTGACAAGGCGGCAGGTTCGAAGATCGGACATAACTAAACCACATAAAGCCCGCGATTGCACTCGCGGCAGCGGAGGAATTCTCCAGTGCGGATGCGAACAAGATCCTGATTAGTGACGCGACAATTGCAGCCCTCGCAGAAATCGTCTTCGATTCCTGCAAGAGCACCGCTGCCGTTGGCAATCCGCAACCGCCTGTACGCAGACAAACCTTCTCCCCCCGGAATCACTTTTTCAGCTACAGCGATCTGAGTTTTCAGGCTCTCCAGATTTGCCTGCAATTCAGGAAGTGCGGCTGCTGTGGACGAATTGATCGCTTGAGCCGCCTGGCGTCGGTTCTCAAGCTCAGTCTCAAGCTTCTTCAATGTCGCCTGAGTCGCATCGATTTCTTCCATCGCTGCCAATGCGGTTTCTTCGAGTTCTTCACGTTCACCGCGAATATTGGCAAGCTGCCCCTTGAAGATATCGAACTCCTTGTTGGACGTTGCGGCGTTGAGTTGCCCTTCAATTTTCCTGAGTTCCGATTCCTTCGTCTTCAGCTTGAGATTCAGTTCGTCGGCAGACTTGCGTGCCTGCTTGATTTTCGCTTTTTGCTCTTCGATTCGCTGTTCAGCCAGAGCCACTTGCTTTTCCGAAACGCCAATGGAACGAGGTCCGTCAGCGACGGCTGCTTCGGCATCGGCGAGTTTCATCAGGAGCTTATGAAGGTGACTTAACGCATTTGAAAGATCCGATGCCATTCTGCACTATCCCGCTGAGATTCCGGTAAAGTAAGCTGGTTCTTCGCCAGATTTCCATTTAATGTTGCAGCCGATGCTTGCCCGCTGCTCTTCGGGAGCCGGATTTCCACTGAGTACAGCATCCGCAGCAGCTCGCAAGTCCCGTCCTGTCACAGCCACACCGTTACCAGGCCGACTGGAATCAAACTGGCCACGATACACCAGTCCATGTTCCTTATCGAACAGGAAAATGTCCGGCGTGCAGGCTGCGTGATACGCCTTGGCAACGTCCTGTGAATCATCGAAGAGATAAGGAAACGTGTAACCGGCAGATCGAGCTTCTTCTTTCATCCTGTCGGGACCGTCCTGCGGATATACCACCGCATCGTTACTGCTGATACCCACGACCGCCAGACCCTTTTGCTGATACTCCGTCACGAATTCCTGCAGAGCCTTGCGAATATGAATGACAAACGGACAGTGATTGCACATAAAGACCACCAGCAATGGTTTACCGTTGAAGTCTGTTCGTGATACTGACTTTCCGTCGATGTTGACCAGACGAAAATCAGGTGCCCGCGTTCCCAGGCTGATCATTGTCGATGCTGTTTTCACCATGATTGGTTTCCTTCGAGGAGTTTTCTGACAAGAGCCTCGATGATGGGTTTCTGAACAAAATCCTTCAAGCGTCTGCTGACATCGTCCTTCGCCATTCTTGCAATCTGCTTTATGAGTGAACTTGAAATATGAGCATATCGCTCAGCGGACATTAAAAACACAGACTCGATATCTTCATCCAGGACACGATTCGCCAGGGTCATCGTAAATTCCTGTTCCATGTCCGTCAGAGTCCGAACACCGCGAAGCAGAATTCGACTGTTGCAATGCCGCACGAAATCGACAGTCAGGCCCTCAAAAGTACGAACTTCCACATTACTCAACTCAGCAACGGACTGCTGACAAAGGCTCAGTCGCTCGCTCGCCGAAAACAACATCTTCTTGTCCGGATTCACACCAATCCCGACGGTCACGTGTTCGAAAACCCTCGATGCGCGACGAATGATATCCAAGTGCCCCAGTGTAACAGGGTCAAAGCTGCCGACGTAGACGGCGGTATTCGATTTCAGATTTTGAACCATGGGTCTGACAATCCGGAAGTAAAATATCTGCACCTCGGCGTAGATAGAGTAACAAACTCCGGAGCATTTCTCCCGACTCACCCGAGCACTCATCCGGAAAACACAGAGATCGCGGTGCTGGCAAAATGGCAGAAGTTACCCAAGCCTTCTCTTCAGCCAGAACAAAACACAAGAAAATGGTAAGCTGCTGCTCTGCAATATGTTACGTCTGGCAAAAAGAACAGGATTCCGGTTCCTGGACGCGATAAGAAAATTTGGAACATTGTGTGCAGCCTGAAGCACTTGGCAGTTACCAATTGCCGTAGCTGACAATTCATTCGTGGTGACATTGTCGCGTTGCGACAACGCCCGACCACCATCCCTGGAGTTTTCAATGCCTGTATTTCGCTGGGGTCAGCCATGGGATCCTTTGCACAATCTTGAACGTGAAGTTGATCGACTGCTGCAGGGCGTCAGTATGACGCTTCACGGTGTTCGATTTGGACGCAGCTTTCCGCAGGTCAATCTTCATGAAACCACCGACAGCTACATTCTGATGGCTGAGATTCCGGGAAATGATGTGAGTGAACTGGATGTGACGATTGCTGCCAACTGCCTCACAATCAAAGGAACTCGCCTGCCGCCGGAAGAAGCTCGAGAAGACACATTTCGGCGGCAGGAAAGATTTCACGGGCCGTGGCAAAGAAAGATTCAGCTTCCTGATCGTGTGGACGAGGATGGCATGACTGCAGATTACAGCAATGGTGTGCTGCGTGTGACTCTGCCGAAAGCGCCATCGTCAGAAGTTCGCAGGATCAAGGTGAATCAGGATAACGCTCAATGACAGATCATCAGAACGTCAATAAACTCCCGGAATTGTCGGCCTTGATTCCGGCAACTGTCGAGGAACCGACAACACCGCGGTTGCTCTTCAATCCACCGATCGACATTTACGAAACACCAGAAGGCTTGGTATTGTATGCTGATCTCCCCGGGGTCGATTCGAGCGGACTCGACTTGCAGGTTCAGGACAATCGACTGACACTTTTTGGACGAGTGACCTCGTTAGAATCCGAGTCTGCGCAGATGCTGCATCAGGAGTATCAAGTCGGCGATTTTCTGCGTTCGTTCATTCTCAGCGATGAAGTGGATCATGACCGGATACAGGCGAAACTGACAAACGGTGTCCTGCGTGTCGAACTTCCCCGTGCTCCTCGGGCAAGGCCACGGCGGATTGAAGTCTCCGGCGGATGAAAAATGAACACGACAGGTATTGATGGCCCCAGGCTGTTCGCGTTCGTCTGCGATCCGGACTCTCGCATCGTTTCTTCGGCGACGATGAAAGGAAGCTGCCTCGCGCTGGCAGAGGGATGCCGATTGCTGGAATTGGTTGCGGCCACTGATCACGTGGATTTAACGACCCTGTGGCAGGAGCTTGTCGACAGCGGCTTCAGCATTCATGCCCAGGTTGATGTGACCCTGGCTGCGGATCGTTTGCCGCTACCGATGCTGCTTCACGCGATGACACTGCATTTTGGCCCCGATGAAGGGAAATTTCTTGTCACGCTGTGTTCCGGATTTCGACCGGTTTCCTCTGGCCCTGATGAAGTTGCCCGAAGTCGGGCGGTTCTCAATACCGCCGTAGATACGATCATTACCATTGACGTTCAGTGCCGCATCTGTTCAATCAATCCGGCCACCGAACGCATGTTCGGGTACTCAACAAAGGAGTTGGTTGGCAGCAACATCAACTTGCTGATGCCGGAACCGTACCATAGTCAACATGACGGTTATGTGGCGGCATATGTTCAGACCCATAAACCGTCAATCATTGGGATCGGTCGCCACGTCACGGGGCGTCGCAAAGACGGATCGGAGTTTCCTGTTTACCTTGCCGTCAGTGAATTCACGGTCCGAGGACAGTTGTATTTCACAGGCATCATCCGTGATCTGACAGAACTGGAACGGGTCCAGGCGCAACTGCTTCAGTCCGAACGGCTGGCTGCCATCGGCCAGATGGTCACTGGTCT
>Ga0105047_10011202_pt1 | contig 14573 bp, 10 predicted proteins | sample MAT04_FD_78384 | JGI IMG/M metagenome (GOLD analysis project Ga0105047, IMG submission 78384) | Freshwater microbial communities from Lake Fryxell liftoff mats and glacier meltwater in Antarctica - MAT-04 (megahit assembly) | ecosystem: Environmental > Aquatic > Freshwater > Ice > Liftoff... | reverse complement strand
TATGTGCCCTGCGACGTGTGCCGCGGCCAGCGCTACAACCGCGAGACGCTGGAGGTGATGTACAAGGGCCGCAACATTGCCCAGGTGCTGGACCTCACCGTGGAGGCGGCGGCCAAGTTCTTCGAATCCGTGCCCACCATCGCGCGCAAACTGCAGACGCTGCTCGATGTGGGCTTGTCCTATATCAAGCTGGGTCAGTCCGCCACGACACTCTCGGGTGGCGAGGCCCAGCGCGTCAAGCTGGCGCTCGAACTCTCCAAGCGCGACACTGGCCGAACCCTGTACATCCTGGACGAACCGACGACTGGCCTGCATTTCGCCGACATCGCCTTGCTGCTCAAGGTGTTGCAGCACCTGCGCGACGCCGGCAACACCATCGTCGTGATCGAACACAACCTGGATGTGATCAAGACCGCCGACTGGATCATCGACATGGGTCCGGAAGGCGGGGCTGGTGGCGGCAACGTTGTCGGTGAGGGCACGCCTGAAGATATCGCCGCGAATCCGGCCAGCCATACCGGGGTGTATCTGAAGCGGGTGTTGTAGCGGACGTTTTCCGGGGATCTGAACCCTGGTGTTCGATTTGCGAATTCTCGAGTTCGGGTTTTCCTGATGCCAATAGCTGGCACGACCGCGCCTGCCGTCGCCACAATGGGACATGCTGGTTTGCTGTGCGTTCGCTGCGCCAACCGTTTCAATTAACCCCTGCACGGAGACACTATGGCCAAGGACTTCAGCACCATGGAGGACAGCAACCGCTCCTCCAACCCCTCGATTCGCGACGTATCGGATCCCACCAGGCGAGTGGTGTTGCGCGGTAGCGCCGCTGCAGCGTTGATGTTCTTGCTGGCGCCCATGACAGGTTGCTCCTTGCCTGGCACGATGGCCAGCGGGCCCCGATTAGGGTTCAAGGGCATCCCCGCCGGGCTTGGCGACAAACTGGTCGTGCCCGAGGGGTATGTAGCCAAGGCGATCGCCGCCTGGGGCGAACCGATCGGCGTGCCGGGCAATATGCCGGCGTTCCGTTTAGACGCATCCAACAGCGCGGCCGAGCAAGCGGTGCAGATGGGCATGCACCATGACGGTGTTGAATATTTCCCTGTCGGTGGCAGTTCAAGCCGCGGCTTGATCGCCATCAACCACGAATATACCGACGATGGCCTGCTGCATGTCGGCGGCTTCAACGACATGAACGCCGAAAAGGTCAAGAAGTCGCAGAACGCGCATGGACTGGCGGTGTACGAGGTCGAGCGCAAAGGTGACGACTGGCAGATGGTGCGACCGTCGAGTTATGCGAGGCGATTCACGATGGATACGCCGTTCACCGTGCATGGGCCGGCTGCCGGCCACGCGATGATGCGCACTGCAGCCGACCCGGCAGGTCGCACCGTGCTGGGCACGCTGAACAACTGCGCCAGCAGCCAGACGCCGTGGGGCACGTATCTGTCGGGCGAAGAGAACTGGATGGGCTACTTCGGTCACGGTGACAAGACCGACGCGCACCAGAAACGCTGGGGTGCGCGCAAGGACAGCGCGTATCTATGGGACAAGTTTGACCCGCGTTTCGACGCTACGAAAAATCCGAACGAACCCAACCGCTTCGGCTGGGTGGTCGAGGTCGATCCGATGGACCCGACCAGCACACCGATCAAGCGTACCGCGCTCGGCCGTGCCGCGCACGAAGGCGCCTGGGTTGGTGTCACCAAGGACGGCCGCGCCGTGGTGTATTCGGGCGAGGACGCGCGCTTCGAATACATCTACCGATTCGTCAGCCGCGACAAGATTGCAACGGGCGGCGCCAAGGCCAACCGAGAACTGCTGGATCACGGCGTTTTGTCGGTGGCGCGTTTCGATGCCGGTGGCCGCGGCCAATGGATACCGTTGGTGCACGGTCAGGGCCCCTTGACGGCGGCCAACGGGTTTGCCGACCAGGGCGAGGTGCTGATCAAGGCACGCCAGGCCAGCGACCTGCTCCATGCGACCAAGATGGACCGCCCGGAGTGGCTGGCGATCGACAAGGCCACAGGCTGGATCTATTGCACGCTGACCAACAACAGCCAGCGTGGCGACAACAACCGTCCGGGTGTCGACGCCGCCAACCCACGCGCCAACAACACCATGGGCCAGATCATTCGCTGGAAGGAAGACGGTGATTTCGACGGCGCAGGCTTCCAGTGGAACCACCTGGTGCTGGCAGGCGACCCTGCCAACGAGCGTGCCGAGGCCAAGGGCAACGTCCGGGGCGACATCTACGGTTGTCCGGACGGCATCGGTTTCGACAAGCGCGGCGTGTTATGGATCCAGACCGACGCAGCGGCCGCGCAGATGTACAAGGGAGAGTTCAAGAACATCGGCAACAACCAGATGCTGGCCTGCGATCCGGTCACTGGCGAGACTCGCCGCTTTCTGACAGCGCCGACAAACTGCGAGGTGACCGGAGTGACGTTCACGCCCGATGGGCGCACGATGTTCATCAGTATTCAGCACCCTGGCGAGACGCCGAGCGAGCGCAGCGACCCGACGGAGCCGAACAAGTATTCGAACTGGCCGGACTACCAGCCAAATGGGCGGCCGCGCTCAGCCACCGTTGTCATACGCAAGAAGGATGGTGGGATGATCGGGACCTGAGCGTTGATCGATCTATCGGTTTTGCGCGGGCTTGCGGTTCTGAAATTCTGCTCGTTGGCAGGACGTAAGTCATTCTCTGCGTGTTTCCGTGGTGGATCAGGCCGGCGAGGCACTCTGCTCCGCGAATGTCCCCCGGCCTTTGGCCTCCGCCTTTATTTCGCTACGCAGAGCGCCTCACGCACCCCGCTGGTCCCACCGGCGCCGTATCAGACTGGTGGAAAATTACCCAAGCCGTCAGTCTTTGCCGACAGTAGCATGACCCCCAAAACCCTTGCGCATCAGCGACAGCAGCTTGTTGCTGGTATCAGCCTTGCCTTGCGAAGAGAACCGGGCCATCAGAGCGGCTGCGATCACCGGCACTGGCGTGCCTTGGCGGATTGATTCGTCGACGGTCCAGCGGCCTTCGCCCGAATCGGCGACGACCGGCGCGATTGCGGCCAAGGCGCCGGGTTCCTGCAATGCGGTGGTGGTCAGGTCAAGCAGCCAGGAACGCACCACGCTGCCGTGGCGCCAGAGCTCGGCCACCGACCCGAGATCGGGCGTGAGTTCGGGCCGGCCAGCCATCAGCGCGAAACCTTCGGCATAGGCCTGCATCATTCCGTATTCAATGCCGTTGTGGACCATCTTGGCGAAATGGCCAGCGCCGCTGGGGCCGCAATGTTGCCAGCCGCGATCGGGGGCGGGCGCCAGGGTTTCGAACAACGGCTTCAACGCCGCAATGGCGTCGGTCTCGCCGCCTGCCATCAGGCAATAACCTTCCATCAGCCCCCAGACGCCGCCGGACACGCCGCAGTCGACAAAGTCGACACCCAGCGTTTTCCAGTGCAAAGCCCGCGCCTGTGAGTCGAGGTAGTTGGCGTTGCCGCCGTCGACAAGGACATCACCCTTTGATAGCAGCCATTCGAGTTCGGCCAGCGTCTGCTCGGTGATCGCACCCGCCGGCAACATCAGCCAGACCAGTCGCCGGCCGGTCTGCGCCGACACGCTGGCGGACAGCGTCGCATGCAGTTGTACGCCCGGCTCTGAGGCCAAGGCCTCGCGCGCTTCGGCCGACGGATCGAAGCCATGTACCGTGACGGCGCCCCGGGCGAGCCGGCGCGACATGTTGGCACCCATGCGGCCGAGACCGACGACGGTGATGACGGGGGTGCAAGAATTGGATTTCATAGCTGGATGGGCTCGGATGTGATGGGCATCATTGGTTTTGCAGGCCGTTGTGCCGTGATGTTACTGCGCACGTTGTTGTCAGGCGCCGCCGCGCCGGCCCCTGGCCTCATCTCGCGGTGTGGTTTTGCGGTCGGACCGCAAAGAAGAACAGCAGCGAGCCGCAACCGGCGGTGAGCGCCAGCACCGTGAACCCGGTGCGATAGTTTCCGGTGAGGTCGGCCAGTATGCCGGCCACCATCGGACCGGCGATCTGGCCCAGGGCGATGATCACCGAGGAAAGGCCCAGGATCATGCCGATGGCATTGCGGCCGAAGTAGTCGGCGCGGATCGACTGCATCAGCGGTCCGCGCAGACCCCAGGCCATGCCGTGCAGGATCGCGAATGCGGCCACCTGCGCCGGATGCGTGGCGTAGGTCAGCAGCAGCAATCCCAGCATGTGGCCAAGCATGCACAGCGCGGCCAGATAGCGCTTCTGGAAGCGGTCGCCGATGGTGGCGCTCAGCGTCACGCCGATGACCTGACCAAACGTCAGCACCATGATGAAAAACGCGGCCTGGGTGACCGAGTAGCCCAGCCCTTCCTTCATGTGGGTGATGGCGTGCACGTTGACCGCCGTGACCACCAGCAATGCGAATCCGTGGCCCAGTGCGAGCAGCCAGAATGCACGTGTGCGCAAGGCCTGGCGGACAGTGAATTCGGTGCGAACGGGAAAGCCAACCGGTGCGTCGCCGGCCACCGTGTCCGGGATCGGCGGCAGTCCGTCGACGTTCAGCCCATGGTCCTGCGGGCGCCATCGGATCATGCGTGCCAGCGGCAGGCCCAGTGCCATGACGATGATGCCCGAGCCAAACGCCGTGGCGCGCCAGCCAAAGGTCGCCATGCACCATGCCACCACTGGCACCATGACGCCGCCCAGTGCCAGCCCCATGCTCATGATCGACAGGGCGCGGGCGCGGTAACGCTCGAACCACTGGATCAGCGCTACGGTCAGCGGGAAATAGCCCCCCAAGCTGACGCCGATGGCCATCGTCACGGCGGCGGTATAGAAGCCGCCGATGGTGTCGATCTGGCTGAGCATCAGGAAGCCGGTGCCGAACACCACCATGCCGACCTGCACCATGGCGCGTGGGCCGAACCGATCGAGCAGCCAGCCCAAAGCAGGACCCAGGATCGCGGTTTCGACCGATTGCAGCGCGGCGGCACCGGACAGCGCGGTCTTGCTCCAGCCGCGCTGTTCCGACAGGATGGCCACATAGGCGCCAAATGACTGCATCAACAGTGCCGACTGCAGGAACTGCAAGGCGGCCGCGGCGCCGGCCATGCGCCAGCCATAGAAAATCTTCACGCTGCGGTCGTGTCCTTGTGCCTCACGCCCTGGAGGCCACGATGCGCCCGTTCAGCGGGTAGGCCGGGTCGGTGTAACCGGGCGTCGACGGATGGCCCGACGGCACCAGCGAATCGACCAGCGCCTCATCCTGCGTATCGAGCGCAAACTCCACTGCCGGCAGGTAGTCCTGCCATTGCGCCAGCGTGCGCGGGCCGGCGATCACCGAACTGATCGTGTCGTTGGCCAGGACCCAGGCTGTGGCGAACTGCGCCAGCGTCACGCCACGCTGCTCTGCATGGCGGGCCAGCGTCTGCGCGATCACGAGTGATTCCTGGCGCAACTCGGTCTCGACCATGCGCTTGTCCGCGCGTCCGGCCCGGCTGGTTGCGTCGGGCGCAGCGCCGGGCGGGTATTTGCCGGTCAATACGCCGCGCGCGATCGGGCTGTATGACGCCACGCCGATGCCGTAGTGCCGACATGCCGGCAGGATCTCGACCTCGGGCATGCGATTGAGCAGGTTGTAGTACGGTTGGCAGACCACCGGCGCCGGTACGCCGAGTTGCGCGGCAATGCGCACGATCTCGGCAATACGCCAGCCGCGGAAGTTCGACACACCCCAGTAGCGGATCTTGCCGGCGCGCACCATGTCGCCCATGGCACTTGCCGCTTCCGCCAGGTCCATGTCGTCGATGTCCCGGTGCATGTAGTAGATGTCAATATGGTCAGTCTGCAGCCGGCGCAGGCTGGCCTCGACTTCGCGCATCATCCAGCTGCGCGAGTACTGGCCTTCGTTGATGCGCGCCGACATGGCGTTGCCAAGTTTGGTGGCCAGCACCCAGTCGTGACGCTGCCCCTTAATCAGCGCGCCGGTCATTTCTTCCGATGCGCCCTTGGTGTACACGTCGGCGGTGTCGATGAAGTTGACCCCATTCTCATGGGCATGGGCGACGATGCGCTCGGCTTCGTCGCGATCGGTCTGGTCGCCGAACATCATGGTGCCCAGACACAGGGCGGACACTTTCAGATTGCTTTTGCCGAGTTTGCGGTATTGCATAGGATAAATATGAGTCAGGGCCAAAGGATCGTCAGGGAGAGCCTGAGTGTTGCAGAAATGGCGGATCCAGGTTGGCCGGGCCCTTGGATTCTGCGCGGTCGTCCCCAGGTCCTAGAATGGTCCGGCATTTTCCAGCCATTGTTACAAGTCACGAATCAACCGCATGGTCCCACACCTCGTCACGGCGCTTACCGGCCCGATCAATGAACTGGAACAGCGCGTTCTGGACTCCATGCCCGCGATCGAGCGCTGGTTCCGGCTCGAATGGATGGAGCACACGCCACCGTTCTACAGCTCGGTTGATATCCGCAACGCGGGCTTCAAGCTCGCGCCGGTGGACACCAATCTGTATCCCAGCGGCTGGCAGAACCTGACACCGGCCATGATGCCGCTGGCCGTGCAGGCGGCGATGGCGGCGATCGAGAAAATCTGCCCCGAGGCGCGCAATCTGCTCATCATTCCCGAGAATGCGACCAGGGACAGTTTTTACCTGGCCGGTGTGGCACAGCTGCAGCGCATCTTCCACATGGCTGGCATGAACGTGCGGGTGGGGTCGATCAATTCCGAGATCAAGAAGGTCACAACCATCGAGTTGCCCAACGGCGAAAAAGTACGGCTTGATCCGGTCGTGCGCACCAAGCGCCGGCTCGGCGTCAAGGACTTCGACCCTTGCACTATTTTGCTCAACAACGACCTCAGCGCCGGTGTTCCCGGCATCCTGGAGGATATTCACGAGCAATACCTGTTGCCGCCACTGCACGCTGGCTGGTTCACGCGGCGCAAGAGCCGGCATTCGCAGAGTTACGAAGAGGTCTCCAAGCGATTCGGCAAGCTGCTTGGCGTTGATCCGTGGTTGATCAACCCGATGTTCAATCGTTGCGGCGAAGTTGACATGTCGCACGACGCCGGCATGGAGTGCCTGACCACCAATGTCGATGCCTTGCTGACCAAGATCCGGCGCAAGTACAAGGAATACGGCATCAACGAAAAGCCGTTCGTGGTGATCAAGGCCGACAACAGCAGCACCGGCTTTGGCATCACCACAGTGCGTGACGTCAAGGACCTGGCGCGCATCCGTGCCGACGCCAAGTCCCGTCCGCACCCCCCGCTCGAGGTGATTGTGCAAGAGGGCGTGTTGACCAACGAGCGCATGAACGACGCCATGGCCGAGCCGGTGGTCTACATGATGGATCGCTATGTGGTGGGCGGTTTTTACCGCGTGCATGCCGGCCGGGGCAGCGACGAGAACCTCAACGCGCCGGGCTCGAGTTATGTGCCACTGGCTTTTGCCGAGAGTGCGCACTTACCACAGCCGGGTATACGCCCGGGTGCCAGTGCGCCCAACCGCTTTTACATGTACGGCGTCATCGGACGCCTGGCGATGCTGGCCGCCAGTTACGAACTCGAGGCCACCGACCCGGACGCCGAAAACTACGACTGAGCCTTGCGCGCAATTGCTGCGGCGCCATATGAAAGTTGCTGCGCCGCAACATAGTGAGCGCAGTCTGCCAATTTAGAGCTTGAAGTCTGCTGACCGAGACTAGCCGCGGGCGCACAATGCGGCCTTGATTTGCAGCAATCGCGGCGGGTTTCAACCGGCCGTTATCCTCTTTTGTCCACTTCCAGATCCTCCCTTGCCGCGCTGACGATCGGCGCGATCGGCGTTGTTTACGGTGACATCGGCACCAGCGTGTTGTATGCGATGAAGGAGGTGTTCAATTCCGGACACGTGCCTTTCACGCCCGAGAACATCTACGGCATCCTGTCGATCTTCTTCTGGACGCTGACCATCATCGTCTCGATCAAATACGTGGTGTTGGTGCTGCGCGCCGACAATCACGGTGAGGGCGGACTGGTCGCCATGCTGGCGCTGGCATCGCAGGCGGTCAAAGGCAGCCCCCGCCTTCGCAGCGTGTTGCTGATGGTTGGAATTTTCGGCACGGCCCTGTTCTACGGCGACGGTGTCATCACTCCGGCGATTTCGGTGCTGTCGGCGGTCGAGGGCCTGGAAGTGGTGTCGCCGGCATTCAAGACCTATGTGATTCCGCTCACACTGGTCATACTTTTCGTGTTGTTCGCAGTGCAAAAGCGCGGCACGGGCGGCATCGGCAAATTTTTCGGACCGATCACACTGGTGTGGTTTGCGGTGATTGCGCTGCTGGGCGTGTCCCATATCGCACACGACCCGCAGATCCTGGTGGCGGTGAGTCCGCACTACGCGCTTGCGTTCATCGTCGACAACCCACTGGTGACCTTCATCATCCTGGGCGCGGTGGTGTTGTGTGTCACCGGCGCCGAAGCCCTGTACGCCGACCTCGGGCATTTCGGCAAGAAGCCGATTCGCCTGGCCTGGTTCTCGGTGGTCATGCCCGCGCTCGTCCTCAACTACTTCGGGCAAGGCGCTCTGCTGTTGCGGTATCCCGAGGCCGTGAAGAATCCGTTTTATCTGATGGCGCCGGATTGGGCGCTGATACCGTTGGTCATGCTGGCCACCATGGCCACGGTGATTGCGTCGCAGGCGCTGATCACCGGCGCATTCAGCGTGACCAAGCAGGTGATACAGATGGGTTATCTGCCGCGGCTCGATATTCACCACACCAGCGTGCGAGACACCGGGCAGATCTATATACCGCTGGTCAACTGGGGCCTGTTTGCTGCCATTGTGCTGGCGGTCGTTTTGTTTCGCTCGTCGAGCAATCTGGCGTCAGCCTATGGAGTGGCGGTGTGTACCGACATGCTGATCACGACCATCCTGACCTTCTATGTGATCCGGTACCACTGGCACTATCCATTGGCCTTGTGTATGGGGGCGACCGGTGTGTTTTTTGTCGTGGATTTCGCGTTCTTCGCGTCCAACCTGATGAAGTTGCTTGAAGGCGGCTGGTTTCCGCTGCTCATCGGCGCCAGCGTGTTCACGTTGATGGTCACCTGGAAGGAAGGTCGACGTCTGCTCAACGCGGCTCTGCGTGAGAATGCGATTGATCTGCGCAGCTTCCTGGACGCGGTATTCGTCAGCCCGCCGACCCGCGTGGCCGGAACCGCGGTATTCTTGACCGCCGACGTCGATACCGTGCCCAATGCCATGCTGCACAACCTCAAGCACAACAAGGTGATGCACGAGAACAATCTGTTCGTCACGGTGCGCAATCACGAGGTGCCCTGGATCGGCATGGACAAGCGCATCGAGATCGAGTCGCTGGGTCGCCACTGCTGGCAGGTGGTAATCCACTATGGTTTCAAGAACGATCCCGATGTGCCCAAGGCACTGAAGCAGATCCGAGGCCGCGGTTGTGACCTCGACCCGATGACGACCAGCTATTTCCTGTCGCGCGACACGGTGGTTCCCACCATCGGCAGCGGTATGGCGCCGTGGCGGGAGAAACTGTTCGCTCAGATGCACCGCAACGCCGGGGCGGCAGCTGATTTTCTGAACTTGCCGAACAACGCGGTGGTGGAGTTGGGTTCGAAGGTGGAGATCTGACACGGCTTACTGAACGGGAACCTGTTCTGGGGAAGCCTGCCGTGGCCGAGTCTTTGGCGGTGCGCTACTTTGGATTGTTACTTTTGTCCACTGCGGTACGCCGGTAGTGGATCAGGACGGCGAGGCACTCGGCTCCGCGAATGTCTTCCGGCCAACGGCCTCCCTCTTTATTTCGCTACGCAGAGCGCCTCACCGTCCTGATCGAGTGGCGTTCACGGGACGCGAGGCTTGCGTCGGTGGTGCGCTACCGGCGGCTCGGGACAAGCAGAGTGGGCGGGGGGCGCAGCGAAGTAAAGGGGGAATCAATGGGCGAAGCCCATTGGGGAGGACATGAGCGGAGCCCCCCGCCCGCTCTGCTTGTCCCACTACTGACGTCGCCGTCACGGCTACCCAGCTTGCATCGACCAGCATAGATTGTCCACCTCGCAACTTTCAATGCGCGCGCCAGATTGGCGCCACGCTACAGCGTCGTGCTGACCTTGCTGGCGGGCGTAACCTATGTGGCGCTGCGCGACGAGCTGGTGGCCGGAGACATTGCCTTCGGACTGGCCGCGCCGGTGTTCACGGTCCCACAATGGAGTTGGGGCGCGGCCATCGGCCTGGCGCTGCCGCTCTTTGTTGTCACGATGGCGTCGCAGAACCTGCCTGGTGTCGCAGCCATCCGGGCCGCGGGTTATGGCGGTGCAGGTGGGATTCCAGTGTCCAGGGTCATCACGCTGACGGGTCTGGCGACTCTGGTGCTGGCGCCGTTCGGCGCGTTCGCACTGAACCTGAGCGCGATCACCGCGGCGATCTGCATGGGTCCCGAGGCACATGAGGACAAAACGCGGCGTTATACGGCCGCGGTTTCCTGCGGCGCGATCTATGTGTTGATCGGGTTGTTCGGGGCGACGGTCACGGGCGTGCTGACCGCTTTTCCGGTTGAACTCGTGGCCGCGATCGCGGGGCTGGCGCTGCTGGGCACGATTGGTAATGCCATGGCCGCGGCGCTGCAGGATGAGACCAGCCGCGAGGCCGCGCTGATCACCTTTCTGGTCACACTCAGCGGTGTCACGCTGGTCGGTGTCGGGTCGGCGTTCTGGGGCGTGGTTGCCGGTTCACTGGCCCTGATGGTGCAGCATTTCCGTCGCCCAGCCGGTTGATTGTCGGCGCCCTGCGACGCATCGGATCTTCATCGGCACAATAGCCGTTTGCCTGAGCCATTCGGGGATGCCTTGTGACCCGGCGACCCAACGATCGAACACCATGCACATCCTATTTGTCGCCGACCCACTTGAGTCCTTCAAGATCCACAAGGACACCACGTTCTCGATGATGCGCGAGGCCCAGCGGCGAGGCCACCGGCTGTCGGCCTGCGAGGTCACCGACATGTCCTGGGTCAGTGGGGGTCGGGTGCGCGCCGGTGTGCGAGACATTGTGCTCACCGGTGACAAAAATCAATGGTTCGACGTTGGCGCCAACGGGCTGGACCGGCGTGCCTGCGATCTTGCGGATTTCGACGTGATCTTGATGCGCAAGGATCCGCCGTTCGACCCCGAATTTTTCTATGCCACGCACCTGCTCGAGCAGGCCGAGCGCGAAGGCGCCCGAGTGTTCAACAAGCCGCGTGCCTTGCGCGACCATCCGGAAAAACTCGCGGTCATGGAGTTCCCGCAGTTCACCGGGCCCACGCTGGTCACGCGCGATGCTGGGCAGGTGCGGCAATTCCATGCCGAGCACCGCGACATCATCCTCAAGCCGCTGGACGGCATGGGGGGCACCGGAATCTTCCGCGTGCGCGACGACGGCATGAACCTGGGCGCCATCATCGAGACGCTCAACCGAGACGGCGCGCAGTCACTGATGGTGCAGAAATACCTGCCCGAGATCGTCGCGGGCGACAAACGGGTGCTTCTGATCGGCGGCAAGCCGGTGCCGTATTCGCTGGCGCGTATTCCGCAAGGCAACGAAATCCGCGGCAATCTGGCGGTGGGCGGCAAGGGCGTCGCACAGCCGCTGTCGAACCGTGATCGCGAGATCGCCGAGACTCTGGGCCCGGTGCTGGCGGCGCGTGGCCTGTTGCTGGTGGGCGTGGACGTGATCGGCGACCATGTCACCGAAATCAACGTGACCAGTCCGACCTGTTTTCAGGAGATACACGATCAGGCCGGTTTTGACGTGCCGGCGATGTTTGTCGATGCTCTGGAGTCTGCGGTAGCTGCGGCCTGACAAAGCCGCCGCCGCGGCGCCTGCGCGCCATGTCGCACGAACGCTTCGATCAGGTGGCGGCGCTCACTTGCGGCGCCATCGGTCCGGCTTGCGGTATGCCTTCGACAAAGGTGATGAATTCGCCCGGTTGCAGTGCCGTCCAGTTCTCGTTCGTCGTCAAGGGTTCGGTCACGACGATCGCCAGTCGGTCCTGCGGGCAGTTGTGCTCCGACAGGTCCATCTTCATGTCCTCGTCGCGCAGATGCACTTCGGTGAACGGGTATTGACGCACCAGGTAATGCAGCTGCGTGCTGGCGTGCGCCCACAAGGCCTGGCCGTTGCTGAGCAGGAAGTTGAACGTGCCGTGCGCCGCGATCTGCGGCACCAGTTCCTTGAGCGTCAGGCTCAGTTCGGCGACGCTGGGTACGCCGGCGTGGGACTTGACGATCTCCTGCATCAGCCAGCAAAACGCCAGTTCGCTGTCGGTGTCACCGACCGGTCGGAAGTTGCCATGCAACGTGGGGGCGTAGTCCTTGAGGTCGCCGTTGTGCGCAAACACCCAGTAGCGACCCCAGAGTTCGCGCACGAACGGGTGCGCATTTTCCAGTGTGGTCGCGCCCAGGGTCGCCTTGCGCACATGGGCGATCACGTTGTGGCTTTTGATCGGGAAACTGCGCAACATCTGCGCCAGCGGGGACGTGGCCGCACTTTCCTTGTCGACGAAGTGGCGAATGCCGCGTCCGGGTTTTTCCCCTTCACTTTCAAAAAAAGCAATGCCCCAGCCATCGGCGTGATGGTCGGTCTCCCCGCCGCGCCGGGCAAAGCCGGAGAAGCTCAGGGTCAGGCTGGCTGGCAGCCGGCTGTTCATTCCCAATAACTGGCACATGTCGCAAAAGTCTCGCAGTCCGGGGGACGAACACTCGTCCGACGCGGACTGCCTCACAGTTTAGCGGCGACGCAGCCCGCTTTGCGGCACTATTGCCCGGATTGTTGCGGTGGCAGCGTATCAGCGGTCGGTGGCGCGCGCATTTGCCAGGCGGCGAGCATGGCCAGTACGCACAAGCCGGCCAGCATCAGGAAGGCTTCGTTAAAGGCGGCCAGTCGCTGCGGGCTGCTGGCGACGCGGGTCAGGTCGTCGCCATGCACGGCCAGCCGCCACTCGAGCACGATGCCACACAGGCTGACGCCGGCGGAGCCGCCGAGCATGCGGATGAAGTTGATGGTGCTCGCACCCTGCGCGATCAGGTCTTTTTCCAGTCCGCGCATCGCTCCCAGATTCAGCGATGGCAGGATGAATCCCAGCCCGATACGTCCCAGTACCGTAAATGCGACGATGTACCAGATCGGGCTGCCGAGCGCCACCACCAGGATCAGCGCGAATGACAGCGCCAGCAGGGTGAGCCCCAGGCTGATCAGGATATGGGCCGACACCTGGTCGGCCATCCGCCCCGCGATGCCGATGGTGACCGCCAGCGCAATCCCTGCCGGCAGCAGAATGCCGCCGACGTATGAAGGTGACAACTGCAGCGCCAGTTGCATGTAGACCGGAAGCAGGTAGGTGGAGCCGAACAAGGCCATGCCGTAGATGAGTGCCACGATGCTGCCCATCGCAAAGCGCCGATCGGAGAACAGGGCCTGGTTCATCAGGGGCCCGCACGCACTGCCATTGCCCATCGCTGAGCCCAGTGCGCGCTGGCGCATGATGAACCAGATGCCGATGGCCAGCGCCGCACCCAGAAGCGCCAGGGGTTGTGCACTGATGCCCTGGTGCAACTGCACCAGGCCATTGAGCAGGCTAACGGTGCCGGCGCCTGCCAGCAACAGGCTGGGCCAGTCCATCGATGCAGCCGCGCGACCCGCCTGGGCGCCTCCTGGAGCCGAGGTTGGCACATACCGCGCCGATAGCCACAAGGATGCCAGACAGAAAGGCACCACCATGAAGAAAATCGACCGCCAGCCGAACAGGTCGACCAGCACTCCGCCCAGGCTCGGGCCCAATGCGGGCGCCAGCACCACGCCTGTGCCGAAGATGCCCATGGCGCGGCCTTGCTCGTGGGGTTTGAAGGCCCGCATGATGACGATGGCCGGAATCGGCTGCACCACCCCTGCGGCCAGGCCCTCGACCACGCGGGCCGCCAGCACCAGCGGAAAACTGGTGGCGAATCCGCCGGCGACGCCTCCGATCAGCAGCAGCCACATGGTGCCGCCGTAGGTGCGCCGGTAGCCGAAACGCGCCAGCATCCAGGGTGTAGTCAGCATTGCGACGGTCATCGCCATAATGAAGCCCGAAGTCACCCACTGGGCCCGCTCCTGGCCCACGGCGAAATGATGGCTCAGATCGGGCACGGCCACGTTGACGATGGTCGACGACATGATGGCCGCGACCGAGCCCACCATCACCGCGAACAGCAGCAGCCAGCGATAACGCTCGCCATGCAGCGCCTGCAACTCGGGCAGGGTGCTGGCGCGAGTCAAATGGTGCGCACCGTGCAGGGCTGGAAGAGAACGCGCACCCCGGCCAAGGCGCGATACATGGTCAGTCGCGTGGTTCGGACCACAACTTTCCGCCGGTGGCCCAGTTCTCGCGTTTGACGTCGGTGATCAGGATGTCGACCGATTCGGGTGAGCCGCCGAGTACCTCCACGGAGACGCGGGTGATTTCCTGCACCAGCTTCTTCTTCTGCTCGACGGTACGGCCTTCCATCATTTCGACGTGGTAGGTGGGCATG
>Ga0105047_10011201_pt1 | contig 14574 bp, 16 predicted proteins | sample MAT04_FD_78384 | JGI IMG/M metagenome (GOLD analysis project Ga0105047, IMG submission 78384) | Freshwater microbial communities from Lake Fryxell liftoff mats and glacier meltwater in Antarctica - MAT-04 (megahit assembly) | ecosystem: Environmental > Aquatic > Freshwater > Ice > Liftoff... | reverse complement strand
TGCTCATCGGCATCTGGTCGCTCGCGATCACCGGCGTGGTGCTGCGTATGTCGATCGAACATCTCCCGCGCCCGGTAATGGTCGCGCTCTACATCGGGGTGGGGTGGAGCGGAATCGCCGTGTTCCCGGCGCTCTCGCGCGCGGCGCCTGCGTCGACCGTGCTCGCCCTCATCGGGGGGCTGCTCTACACATTCGGTGCTGTGGTGTACCTCACCCAGCGACCCAACCCGCTCCCGAAGGTGTTCGGGTTCCACGAGGTATTCCACGCGTTCGTGGTCGCCGCAGCGACGTGCCACTTCCTCGCGGTGTGGCCGATTGTCACTGGCTCGAACTTCTCGGCGTGAACCCGGCTCGCTGCGCTGCTACTCGGCTGCAGCGGCGGCAGCAACGTAGTCGGCGACCGCTTGCACGTCGTCGCCTGTGAGGAGGCCTGCGGGCATGCCGCCCTTACCATTCTTGATCTGCATGGCGATGGCGGCAGCATCGAAGGTCGTGTCGTCGAGGCCGGGCCCGACAGCACCTTTCGTGCCAGCGTCCGACAGCATGTGACAGCCGCCACACGATGCGGCGAACGTGTCGCGCGCCTTGGGGTCGAGCTCGGCAGGCGCGGGAGCGGCTCCCTTGCCGTCATCAGCTGCGGTCGACGTTGCGCCGTCACCGGGCGCCTTCATGCCGCCACCCTCGGCGGCTGCCGCGTCAAGCTTCTCCTGACCGGCACACTCGTTGAGCGACTCCTTCTTGGTCGCGTCCTCGGTCGACTTCGCCGTCGGAGTGTCACCGCCACCCTGTTCGCCTTCGACCTCCTTAATCTGGCGCGCACACGCGGCGCTCAGTTCACGATCGTCGTTCTTGGGCCCACCGCATGCGGCGAGCGCCAGCGAAGCGGCAACGAGGAGTAGGACGAGGGGAGCGATGCGGCGCATGCGGAACAGCCTTTCGAATCGGTCGAACACCGACGCACTCGCTCACGAGCGCGTCCGCGCGAGCATACACACGCGCGCAGCGCCGGGACATGTCCCGGCGCGTGCTCTGGTGGCCTCGCGAGCGTCCGTACCCCCAAGCGCCGACCGCATAGCTACGATGCTCACGTGCGCGAGGACCTGTCACGAATGAGGACTGACTACGGCGAGCTCCCACTCCGAGGGGCTGATGCCGGTGAGGATCCGATGGCGCTCTTCGCAAGCTGGTTCGACGCAGCGCGTGAGGATGATGCGGTGATCGAACCCAATGCCATGGCGCTTGCCACGTCCGGAAAGCTCGCGCCGAGCGTGCGCATGGTGCTCCTCAAGGCATTCGATCCGGCGACGGCGAGCTTCACCTGGTTCACCAACCTCGAGAGTCGCAAGGCGCGCGAGATTGCCTCGGGCGCACACGCTGCTCTGTGCTGGTGGTGGCCCGGCGCCGGCAGCCACCAGGTGCGCGCCGTCGGGCGTACCGAGCCAGTCGACCGAGCATCGGCCCAGGCGTACTTCGCCAGTCGTGAGCCAGCCGCCCGCATCGGTGCGAGCTCCTCACGGCAATCGCGCCCGGTCGCGACACGTGAGGAGTTCGATGGGCGCGTGGCGGCTGTCGGACCTGCGCCCACGGCGATCCCTTCCAACTGGGGCGGCATCACGCTCGTCGCCGACGAGCTGGAGTTCTGGCAGGGTCGCGCCGGCCGCCTGCACGATCGCATCACGTTCCTGCGACTCGACTCTGACGGAGCGATCAGCTCCACCGACGGGTTTGAAGCGGCCGGGGGCGAGAGCGCACTGCGCGACGCTGCCGTGCCGATCACCGATCCGTACGGCACGCGCTGGCTCCGCGCGCGCCTCGAACCCTAAGCTCCCCCAGGTCAGCGGTTGCCGACCACGTCATGAATGCGGTCGTACGCCGCAGCTACCGCAGGCGAGCGTCGCGATCCCGACGTCCACGCGAGCCACAGATCTGATGCGGGCGCGACCTTGGGCTCCACGAGCCGGACGAGCCTGCCGTCGTGTAACTGCTCCTCGCACACGTGCTTGGGGAGCACCGTGATACCCATGCCGCGTTCGGCCAGTACGGCCAACGCGGGCAGGCTGTCCGCCACGACCGCAGCGAGTGTGGTGGGTACGGTGCCAAACACCTCGCTCCAGTACTGGCGCACGAGTGGCAGCTCCTCGGCATACGCAAGGAGCGGTAGTGCCTCGAGCTGCTGCGCCCCGCGCTTGCCCGTGCGCAACGGGCCAAGCTCCACCGCGACATCCGGTGCCGCCACCAGCACGAACTCCTCGCGTGCCAACATCTCGGTCGAGACACCCTTGCGATCGAGCGGCGATGTGAGGATTGCCAGATCCAGCTCACGCGCTTCCAGTGCACGGATCACGAGCGCGTCGTCACCGACCGTCACGCGTATACGCACCCCCGCCACCATGAGCGGGCCGAGCGCAGGAAGGACGCGACCTGCGATGAACTCCGACGGACCGCCGAGGTAGACCGACGAGCCGTGAAGCGCCTCCTCGTCTCCCGCGCTCGACATGCGCCCGAGCCACTGACCCCACGCCTCCTCGACCGCATCCAGGTGCGACCCCACCTGCTCCGCCAGCTCGCGACCCGCCGGAGTGGGTTCTACGCCACGCGGCAACCTGCGAAACAGCTTGCGGCCCGTGACTGCCTCGAGGGCCTGGAGCTGCTGGGTGATGGCCGGCTGCGACATGTGCAGACTGCGTGCCGCTTCCGTCACCGATCCCGTGCGGTGGATGGCCAGGAACGTTCGCAGCCGGTCAACGTCACCCATCGTCGTGCTCGCGGACCAAATCGATGACAGCCTCGCCGTACTTCTCGAGCTTGGATGGGCCCACGCCGCTCACCTCGAGCAGCGCGCCGGGGCTCGTGGGGCGTGTCGCCACGATGTTGGCGATGGTCGCATCCGAGAACACCGTATACGCGGGCTTCCCGATACTCGTGGAGACCTCGCGGCGCCACTCGCGGAGCGCGACCACCAGCGGATGGCCTTCGTCGAGCTGGACCGACGGGCTCGACCGCCCAGATCGCGATGAGCTGCGCGTGCGCACCGGATCAGGGACTGCCATCCCGAGGTCGCGCAGGAAGGTGCTCGGCGCCCCGGCCTCGACCGCACGCGAGAGCGCCAAGTGCCGCTTCGCGCGCGTGATGCCGACGTAGAGCAGTCGACGTTCATCGTCCACGTCAGCCGCGCTCGTGCGCGACTTGAAGGGGAGCTCGCGGTCGTTGAGGCGCGGTAGGAACACCGCCGTCCACTCGAGCCCCTTGGCCCGGTGCATCGTCAGCAGTGCCACGCCGTTGCCCTCGTGACGCACGGCGAATCGTGCGCGCACCGCGTCGGCGAACTCACCCACGTCGCCCCACGCGTCTTCCTGCTCCATCGACATCTCCACGAGCCGCGACAGATCTTCCTGGAGCGTCTGCGCCTCGTCGTTGCCCTTCACCTGTCCGTCGGCGCGCCAGCCGCCGCGCTCCGCCGCGCCGCGCACCTCGCTGGGCACGTCGCTCGCGGAGCGGCGGTAGTCGAGCTGGCGCAGCACGCCGCGCGCACCCGCTCGGTCCAGATACGCGCCGCTCGTCACCACGAACGGAACTCCCGCGTCCGTGAGAGCCGCCTCGAACTCGGGTGAGCGAGCGTTGATGCGATAGAGGATGGCCATCTCGTTCCACGGCACGCCCTCGTCGAGATGCAACGCCTGGCACGCTCGCGCGATCGCCCGCGCCTCCTCGACCTTCGTGCCGAAGACCTCACAACGTACGGCGGGTGGATCGACCAACGCCGCGAGCGCCTCGCACGGCCGCAGCGTCTTCTCGAACCCACCGAGCAGCGGGGTAAGGCGGTTGGCCAGCGCGAGCACCGGAGTGGTGGAGCGGTAGCTGTCTTCCAGCCGCACGACCGTGGCATCTGGATGCCGCTCGGGGAACTCAAGCAACCAGCTCGGGCTCGCGCCCGTGAATCCGAAGATCGTCTGATAGTCGTCGCCCACGACGCACACGGATTCCGCGTCGCACGTCCAGTGATCGAGCAATGCCTGCTGGAGCAGGTTGACGTCCTGGTACTCGTCCACCGTCACCGCGCGAAAGCGCTTGCTGAGCCGCGCTGCCGCCTCCGGATGCGCATCGAGCAGATCCGCGAGCTTGCCGAGCAAATCCTCGTAGTCCCACTGGCCGCGCCGCTCCTTCGCGGCCTCGTAGTCGGCGTAGATGCGCTGCATGCGCCGGGCATCCTTGAGTGGCTGCTCGTGTCCCGTACGATCGAGCTCGTCGAGGTAGCGCTCCGGCGTCACGCGCCGGTTCTTCGCCCACTCGATCTCCTGCGCGAGCTCACGGCGCGGTCGGAAACAGTCGGGAGCAGGCAACCCTCGCACGATGTCCTCGAGCAGGAGGATCTTCTGCGGCATGAGCTGTGGGAGCTCCGAGCCCGTGTACTGCGGCCACAGGTACTTGAGCATCCACAGCGCAGCACTGTGGAAGGTGCGCGCCTCGATGCCGCGCACGCCGAGCGCGCCCAACCGCTCGCGCAGCTCACCCGCGGCCTTATCGGTGAACGTCACGGCGAGAATGTCGCGCGCCGCGAACGTGCCGCTCGCCACCTGCCACGCGATGCGCCGCGTGACCGTCGTGGTCTTGCCCGTGCCTGCACCCGCGAGGATCGCGACGGGGCCGGTGATGGCAAGCGCCGCCTCGCGCTGCGCAGCGTTGAGCGGGCCAAGGATGGCGTCTGCGGCGGTGACGTCGCTCTCGCGCGTGTGCGTGGACATGTGCGTGGGATTCTCTGAGGGAGCAGTGGGAGTGTCGAGCATGCTCTGTGATTGTGGCGCATGCGTCGGCCGCTCCCGCGATGATGCTGCAATGTTGCTCGCACCGATCACCCGTTCCGCCTTCGTATCCGGAGCCGCCCGCGCGCCATTCGCGGCTGCTGCGTCCGCATCCGCGCTCGCTGCCGCGCCGAGCGCAGCGCGTTGGCTGACGCAGGCACCGGCTGCGGCTGCGGTCGCCACGTCTGCGCCGCTCGAGGCCGCCGTCGACGGCGTCGCACGCCTGGTCAGCACACCGATCGTCGATTTTCCCGGCATCGCCGCCGGTCAGACCTTCGACATCGTCCAGGGATCCAAGGCTGGAGCTATCGGCGTGCGCGGGAGCGCGGAACTGCTGACGTTCGACCCCGACCACGCCGTCATTCACGTCAAGGCGGGTCGATTCGGCGTACATGTCGACGTCACCGTCGACATCATCCGGCTCTCCGAAGACACGGTGCGCATCACTTCGAAGGGGAGCGGCGTGCCGGATTCAAGCGTCGACGGTCGCGTGGTCACAATCCGCACCAACTACTCCGAGTTCGAGCGTATCGGGTACCCGAACGAGCGCACGATCATCTCCCACGATGGCGCTGGCAATTTGGTCATCGATACCGCCATCCCGAGGTTCGGCGTCGCGCACCTACTGCTCGATCGGCGCTGATCCTTGTAGGGACTGCCGCTCGAGGCCGCCGTCGACGGTGTCGCGCAGCTCGAGTTCGATCCGAGCCACGCCAAGATCCAGGTACGGGCCGATACGTTCGGTATGCATGTCGAGTGGTCGGTGGACATCCAACGTCTCGAAGCCGAACGCGTACGCATCAGCACGCGCGGCAAGGGCCTCCCCGGCATGGACATCGACGGCCGGGTAGTCACATTCCGCACCAACTTCTCTGAGTTCGAGCGCATCGACAATTCCGAGGACCTCACGGTGGTCTCCCATGATGGCCAGGGCAACCTGCTCATTGACACCGTGGTACCGGGAATCGGCGCCACTCATCTCGTGCTCAAGCGCGCCCGCTAGCCATCGGCTGCACCCCGAGGCCGACCCGTGGCGTACGATACGTGCATGCGAAGTGGTGGAGATGATGAGCACGGCGTGCCGCCGGTGACGGAGCGCGAGCCTGTGACGACGAGTGACACCGCCAACGAGGAGGCGGAGCTCGACCGCGTGCTCGCCACCGGCGATCAGCTCACCGACCGCCCCCACGCCATCTCCGGATCCGCCGGCGCCGCCTCCACGCGCGATCTGCTCGCCGAGGTTGCTATTCGCGATCCGCAGCTCCCCGCGCACCCGGTACTGGACCGCCGCGCAGCCGGCTTCGTGCGCTGGTTGCTCGTCACGCTTGTGTTGGTACTCGTCGCGATCTACGCGGCCATGTGGTGGCTCGATCCGATCTCCGTGACCGGCCGCCAGACGCGGTTCAGCGTCGTTGAGAACGGCGGCGTACGCCAGGCCAAGCTCGACTTGATGGAGGCGCTGCCCGCTGCGCCCGACGTGCTCGTCCTTGGCTCGTCCCGCTCGATGAAGCTCGACCCGGAGGAGATCGAGCGCGCGAGCGGCGGCTCCACCGGCTTCAACGGCGGCGTCTCGGGCGGCACCACCCAGGACATCTATCTGTACGCGCGTTACGCCGACGAGCTGTGGGGCGGCGACAAGGGCACCTACCCACACCTCGTCATCGGCGTGGTCGACGACGTGTTCAGGTTCACCGGTACCGCCGCATTCGATCCGCGTCTCAAGCGTTATCTGCCATCGGCCCAGCGCGACAACTCCCAGCTTGAGATCGCGAAGGAGCTGCTCCAGGCCAAGACGGTCGAGGCGGCTGCGCGCGCCTCGCGTCGCGTGGTGCGCCGCGACGGATTCGGCGCGCTCCTACATCCGACGGATCGGGTCGGCAACATCGACGCCAGCCTCGCCAACTCCGGCACGTAACGTGGCAACCAGCGAGAGAACCTCAGCCCGCGCGGCATGCAACTGTTCGATCCCTGTGGGCTGTGTGACAAGCCGCTCAACGTTCGCGTGGACACGCAGATGCGCGACTTCATTCGCCGCCAGTACGTCGCCGATGCGGGTTACAAGGGCATGGACGAGCGCGGTCTGCAGTACCTGCGCCGCACGATCAAGGTCGCCAACCAGAATGGCGATGTGCCCACGCTCTGGGTCACGCCCTATCAGCCGCGGGCGGAGGACTTGCTCCCCAAGGCTGACCACGAAGCGCGCGACCGACGCTTCCGTGCCGCTATTACCGAGCTGCAGCAAGACAATTCGCTGCAGTTCGCGTTCGTGGATTTCGCGGACATCGCGAGCTTCGGTGGAGATGCGGGCGAGTTCTACGATGGCATCCACATGAAGCCGACCAACACCGCCAAGGTGATCGGTACCCTCCACGAGCGAGGGTTCTTGACGGGGACGCCAACCGCTGCGAAGTAGGCGCCAAACGCGGCGCTGGCGAAGACGCGTGGGGGACCACCGAAGCGATCCCCCACGAGGTAGTTCATGTGTCGCGCTGCGTGATCGTTAGGACGTGCGGCCCCGGCGCAGAGCACCCAGTCCGAACAGCAGCCCCAGCGCACCCACGATGATGCCGGCAATGCCGAGCATGCGTGCGCTATCCACGTCGTCCTGCAGGTTCGCGACCTGCTTGGTGCTCACGCCGCTCATGTCCTTGGCTTCGGCCCTGGGCGCCTCGCTCGCGTCCTTGTCATGCTCTGCTTCCTCGGCCGCGTTGCCGTGATGATCCTCGCCCATGTTCGCCGTGAGGATCAGCTCGCCAGCGGGGTGCTCCGGCTCCGCCTTGGCGTCCGCCTCCGGGATCTGCGTCCACTCCGTCGACGTGTTCTTCTCACATGACTGGACGACGGGGAAATAGACCACCCCCTCGGTGTCCGGCAGCTTGATGGATGATGGGATCGACTCGTACATGCCATCGGGAAGGGGCTTGGACGCCGTGAACGTCACGGTATCCGGGACATCGGAGATCTCCTCGCCTTCCTCACCTTTGAGCGGCGTGTCGAGCTTCTTCGTGGTGACGGTGCCCGTCCAAAACGCGGTGCGGCCCGGCGTGAATGAGGTCGTGCCCTCGGGCAGCTGCATCTCGATCTTCGTGGTGGCGTTCCCATTGCACCCGTGGGGCACGTTGATGCTGAGCACGCCATAGCCGCCGGCGGTCATGTTGGTGGATGAGACGCTGACGTGCGCGCCGGCAACCGGCGCTGCGATGAGGGCGAGCGCGGCGCTGCCGATACAGGCTACGAGCTTCGTTCGAACGGACATGGAACCTACTCTTCGGTTGTGGTTGAGGCGAGGACCCACCCTCGCGGTTGGGGCGGCAGCCAGCACGCTGGCTATGCTGCCTTGGTGGAACTCCCGACGAGACTACCCATCCTCACGCGGGTCGATGCCGACCGGATAGCCGAGCTGCGTGAAGCGGGCGAGTTCTTCTGGCTCGATCTCGAGGATCCCAGCGAGGAGGAGCTCGGCCAGCTCGGGATGTGCTTCGACTTGCACGAGCTCGCGATGGAGGACGTCCGCCATTTTGGCCAACGTCCCAAAGTCGACGAGTATGGCGACCACGCGGTTGTCGTGTATTTCGGTGTGGCGCACGTCGGTAGCGACGAGGAGTACGTGAGCCTGCTCGAGGTGCACATCTTCGTACACGGGTCCTTCGTCGTGACCGTGCACCGCGAGCCGTGGGCCGATCGCGATCAGCTGTGTGCGACGTTCGGCGTGGTACCGGTCGGCTCCGAACAGCTGGTGATCTACCGCATTCTGGACTCGCTCACGGATTCGTTCTTTCCGCTGGTTGAGCGGCTCGATCGGGAGGTGGAAGAGCTCGAGCAGCTCGCCGTCGAGGCGCCACGACCCGAGCACGCGGCGACGGTGATGGCGCTCAAACGCGACCTCGCTCAGCTGCGCCGAACCGTCGGCCCGCAGCGCGATGTGGCGGGCACATCCGTGGTGCGCCTCGCGGATATCCCAGGGCTCGAGAACGGTCCGCGCGACTACTTCCGCGACGTGTACGACCACATGATCCGCATCGACCACGCGCTCGACGCCACGCGGGTGCTGCTGTCAGACGTGCTGGCCGTGCACATGGCTCGGTCGGCGCAGCGGCAGAACGATGCGATGGAACGGCTCACCATCGTCTCGACGATCTTCCTGCCGCTTTCCTTCGTCGTCGGTTTCTTCGGCCAGAATTTTCGGTGGATGACCGATGCGATCGACGGCAAGAGCGACTTCGTCGTCTTCGGGCTCGGTGGGCTCGTCGTTTCGCTGATGTTTCTCGTGCCCGTGGTGTCCAGCTCGCTGCTTCCGCGCATGCCGCGCTTTCGTGGTCGCCATCGGCGCCGTCGTAGGGCTGCCGTTATCACCGGGTCCGAACACGGCGACGCGGGTGAGCGTCCCGCGTCCAGGTGATGCGCCGTGCGCGAGGTGGGGGAGCGAGCAACCCGTTATCTGCTTGCCGAGCGCACCGACCCGACGATGCTGCGCCATGTTCGCCAGATCATCGCGGAAGCGTGACATCATGCAGGCGTGAGTGATCGGACGATGGCAGCTCGGTGGCATGACGCGCGTACGCGTGTACGCACGAGCGCGCGGCCACTGCTCCAAGCGGCGATCGCCGCACCTATCGCCTGGCTCGTGGCGACCGAGATCGTGGGGCACGACCAGCCGATCTTCGCGCCCATCGCCTCGCTCGTGGCTATCGGCGCGACCGTCGCACAGCCGTGGCGCCGTGCGGTGGAGATCGCACTCGGCGTGGCCATCGGCGTGGCGGTGGCGGACGGTCTCTCGCTCGTCATCGGGCAGGGCGCGTGGCAGATTGGCGTGATCGTGCTCTTGACCATGGCGATGGCTGTGTTCCTGGGCGGGAGCAACATGATCGTTGTGCAGGCGGGCACCGCGGCGGTGCTCGTCGCATCGCTTCCCAGCGCGGATGGTGCAGCATCGATTGCCCGTTGCGTCGACACGCTCGTGGGTGGGGGAGCGGCGCTCCTGATGACGGTAGTCGTGCTTCCGGTCCGGCCACTCCAGCTCGCGCAGCGCGCGCTCGGTCCCGTGCTGCGTGAGCTCGACACCACCTTCGTGCGCATCGGCGTTGGACTTCGTGAGTGCGACCCTGTCATCGCGGAGGAGGCGCTCGGGCGCGCGCGAGCCACCGGCGATCACTGGGCCCGGCTCAACGAGGCTGTGGGCATCGGGCGCCAAGCCGCGCGCATCGCACCAACACGTCGGCACGAAGAGTCCCAGCTCGTGGACGTAGCGCAAGGCGTGACGCAGCTGGACTACGCCATTCGCGACGCGCGCGTGCTGGCCCGGGTTGCATGGCGCCTCACGGAGACGGGCTATCCACACGGCGCGCGCCTTGAGCTGTCGATGCTCGAGTTCGCCGCAGCGGTGCGGGCCCTCGACGGACACCTCGCGGGCGAGTTCGATGCAACGCTTCTCGCGCGCGCGAGCGCGGCGCGCGCGACTCGCATCGCTGCGTCCGCGCCGCCCCACGCTGAGGACCTGGTGTTCACACATCTTGTCGGGCAGATCCGGTCGACCACCGTCGACCTGCTCCGCGCCACTGGCCTGAGTCGCGATGTCTCGATCACGATCATGCTCACCGCCGTCGCCGACGGTCGTGGTGAGCTCTGACCGCTCCGTCCAAGAGCAGTCTGAACATGCGAATCGATAGCATCGAGGTATGACCGCGCACGATCGCTCAGATGCGGTGACCAAGGACCCGGCTGCCCTCCTCGCGGCGCACGCGTTGCGCGTCACGGACCAGCGCATCATCGTGTTAGGGGCAATGCTCGCGGAGCCCAACGACATCACTGTGCAGGGCCTGCATGAGCGGCTGCGACCGGAGCATCCCAAGCTTGGGCTCGCCACTGTGTACCGCACGCTCAATGCGCTGGCCGAAGCGGACGTGCTTGATCGGCTCAACCACGGGCGCGACGCCATCTGCCTTCCGCTACTGCGGCCCCGGCCACCATCACCGCCGCACGTGCTGGGTATGTCACGCGGTAGTGGAACTGCACGACTGTGATCTCGACGCATGGGCGACGCGCGTCGGTCGTCAACGCCGATTCCACGCACTCGAGCAAACGGTTGAGATCGAAGTGATCTGCGCCGCGTGTGACGACATTTCAGGGAGCGATGGCACGCGCCGCTGATGGTCGATCAGCCAGCGCCCGGTGCCATCCCGCTGTAGGCATCCTCAGGGACGCCGTAGAAGAAGCCGGCCAACGTCGCACCGCAGTGCTCACACGCGATGCTCACATCGAGCACGGGGCGCATCATGTGCGCCTCGTCATTGAATCCCGTCTCGGCGGCGCATCCTGCGCAGAGTGCAACAGTTGGGGAGATCGGTGCGGTGGCGTCGATATCGGGCATCAGTTCGTCCTCGTTCGGGTTGCTCGAAGAGGAGATCCCCACCCGCGCAATCCGCAGACATCCTCCGTGCATACTCCTCCTGAAAGCTCAGTTTCTGGCTCCGTCATGGAGGTGGCGCTTGGCAGGCGGCGAGTTGCGCGGTGAGGTCGGCGATCGTTACGCCCGCCTGCGTCAACAGCGCGTCTTTGTCGATGATCGTCTGTTGGAGCGTGGCCACCTGTGCGGTCAGCGTGGTCACGTTGCTTTGGGCAGTAGTGAGGTTGTCGAGCGCGACCGCCAGCGCTGATTCCGCTGCGACGCGTGCCGCGATCGCGGTGTCCCGTGCCCCGATTGCGGTGTCGCGCTCGGCGATCGCAGCATCGCGTGCCGCCGTGACGGGTGCGAGTGCCGCCAGTGCGGTGTCGCGCTCGGCGAGCGCCGCGTCGCGGTTCGCGTTCGCGGTGGCGAGTGCGGCCTGAGCAGCATCGCGCTCGATGACGCTCAGAGCGAGCGCAGCTTGCGCCTCGCTGCGCGTGGCAATGGCTACTTCGCGTTCTGCGATTGCGGTACCTCGATCGATCAGCGCAGCATCCCGCGCGGCTGCAGCCACCGTGAGCGCGCCCCGTGCTGTGTCGCGCTCGGCGACGGCCGTCGTCAGCGTAGCCTTCGTGGTAGTGAGGCTCGAAGTCGCGGCATCACGCTCCTTCATCGTTGTGGCAAGCGACGCGCGCAGTTCTTTGCTGGTGGTCTCGTACTTTTTGAGGGTTACCGACTGTTTGGCGATGAGAACGTTCGCGGTGGCGAGACGCGACTTCACTCGACTCAGAAGCGCGGAAGTTGCCCGAAGCTTGCTACGCAGCTGCGTTGTGCTGGCTCGCAGCTCGCGGATGGCGGTCCCTTGTCGCTGCTGCAGGGTGTTCGCCTTGTCCAGCTTCGCGCGGAGATCTTTGATCGTTGCGACATTCGCTGTGAGCTCTTTGGCCTGAGCCTCATTCTCCGCCTTCAGCGCAGCGTTGACCTTCACGGGTGCCTCATCGACACCGCCACTCAGGGCTGCCATCGCGGGCGCAGCCCATAAGAGTGTCGAGGACAGGGCGGCCAAGAGCATGAGTGCGCGCGTGCGAGTGGTCATGCCGGACACGACACCGGGACCGAATGGAATCAGCGTGCGACATGGATTCGGTACGCACGATGTCCGTGTCAGACGACCGCGATGATTGGTTCAGCACCCCGAACGTTACGTTTTCTATCCAAAGTGGAGTGACCGTCCAAACCGTTCGACCGGTGACGCGTAGGTGGGCCCGGGCGATCCCGCTCGGTGGGAAACACATACCACGGCGATCGCGAAGCACTCCGTTGGAAGGGTCGACGAATGAGCGACACACACGAAGGATCGACTCAGCGCTCCGCGCTTGAGATCGTCCGGGACGACCAGGTCACACGCGGTAAGTTCCTCAAGCTCGTGGGCGGTGCAGGCGCGGTCAGCGCACTGGGCATTTTGCTCGCGGCATGTGGTGATGACGACAGCACGTCCACGACGAGCACGTCCGACACCAAGATGAAGGATAAAAAGACCACGTCGACGATGGCGGAAGCCAGCAGCGATCTCGCGATCGTCAACTACGCGTTGACGCTCGAGTACATCGAAGCTGACTTCTACGCGGCGGTCATCGAGAGCGGCCTGTTCAAGGGTGCCGAGCTCGAGACCATCAAGATCATCGGTCAGCACGAGGCGGAGCACGTCACCGCACTCGAGGGCACGGCGAGCAAGCTCGGTAAGGCTGCGGCCAAGCCGAAGACCACCTTCCCGCTCGAGAGCCGTGAGTCGGTCCTCAAGCTCGCCGCAACAGTCGAGAACGTCGGCGCTGCTGCATACCTCGGACAGGCTGGCGCCATCGTCGACCCTGAGATCCTCGCTGCTGCGCTTGCGATCCACACGGTCGAGGCTCGTCACGCCGCCGCGCTCAACACGTTGACCGGGCAGAAGTTCTCCCCGGACGGCGCATTCGCCAAGCCGATGACTATGGAAGAAGTGCTTCCATTGGTCAAGCCGTTCCTCGTCGCCTGATCACGCTCCAGCATCACAAGGGATTCACATGAACCAGCAGACTGACAACACAGCGGTGGCGGAACTTGCCGGCATCGAGATCAAGGGCATGACTCGGCAGGACTTCCTCGTCCGCGGCATGTTCGCGACAGGTGCCGTGTACGGCGCCACTATGATCGGGCCGTTCGTGCGCTCGGCGTTCGCGGCGGAGGAGATGGATGACATCGGCATCCTCAACTTCGCACTGACGCTCGAGTACCTCGAGGCCGAGTTCTACAAGCGTGGTATCGCCAACGCGAAGCTTTCGGGCGAGGCGTTGGGCGTTGCCAAGGAGATCGGTGCCAACGAGGCCGAGCACGTCCAGGCGCTCATCGGCACTATCAAGCAGCTCGGGGGTACGCCTGTGAAGGCTCCGACCGTGGTGTTCCCGTTCAAGGACCAGGCCAGCTTCCTCAAGCTCGCCCAGGTGCTCGAGGACACGGGCGTCAGCGCCTACAACGGTGCTGCTCCGGCCATCAAGTCGAAGGAAGTCCTCGGCGCCGCCGGTTCCATCGTCCAGATCGAGGCTCGCCATGCGGCGCGCATTCGTCTGCTCAACGGTGAGCCGCCGGCTCCGGTGTCGTTCGACGCCTCCATGACCACGGATGAGGTCCTCATGGCCGTCAAGCCGTTCGTCAAGGCGTAGCCACACACAGCTTCCCACCACCCTGGTGGGAACCCATGGACGCGATCGTTACTGCGGACATCGAACGGGGTCCGGCTCGCGCCGGGCCCCGTTTCGCGTTGATGTCGGCGGGCTGTTTCCCACAGGCGCGATCGAGCAGACCCGAGAACGGGCGCACCTGCACGAGCGATTCCGACTCATGCTCGACATGGCGAGCCGTTCCGAGAAGCATGCCGTTGGTACGCTGGGGCTAAGTCATTGGCGCCAGCGGTAGATTCCTTGTTAATTCGACTTTGTCGAAGTTCCAAAGAACGGGTATAAGGGGGGTCGCTGGGCCGCCTTCGGCGTCAAAGAAATCCCCCGATCCCTCCCTGAAACGGGCCATATCCGGCCAAAACCTACGACTGTAGATCGAGGCTGAATCCCGCCCGGGTGCGACGTCGATAGTCAGGCAGGTCGAAAGACCGACGTGTATCGGTTCAGTTCGGGGAAGGGATCGGAAGATGGGAAACACTGGGGTAGTCTCAATGCTTGTCACGGGGGCGGGGTTGGCCGGAGGTGTTGCGTTCGGTGTCGGTGTCGGGGTTACCGCCGAGAAGTGGTCGGCTGGTCGTTTGGAGCAGCGGAAGGAGCGGAACGGCGCGGCAATGGCTCACGACTTGCGGGGGTATCCTGCTCGCGCCAAGGCGGCTGCGGACTACATCGACACCGCCGCCCG
>Ga0105047_10011200_pt1 | contig 14575 bp, 11 predicted proteins | sample MAT04_FD_78384 | JGI IMG/M metagenome (GOLD analysis project Ga0105047, IMG submission 78384) | Freshwater microbial communities from Lake Fryxell liftoff mats and glacier meltwater in Antarctica - MAT-04 (megahit assembly) | ecosystem: Environmental > Aquatic > Freshwater > Ice > Liftoff... | reverse complement strand
GGCCACACTGGACTTTCCAACGGTGCAACTCACCGATGCCGGAATGTACTCTGTGGTGATCAGTAGTCCCTACGGCAGCACGACCAACGCGCCGGCGCAGGTGGTGGTGAACCCGGCCAACATGTGGCTGGGCATGTACGCCGGCGTGACGATTGAGGGCGTGCCGGGCTACACCTACACCATCCAATACAGCACCGACTTGCGGAACACGAACGCCTGGGTCACGGCCACCAACCTGACCTTGGTGGAACCTATCGAGCTATGGGTGGACCGGAGCGTAAATGTCTATGGCGGGCAGAGCCTGAAGCGCTATTACCGGGTGGTGGCCTATTGAAGCTTCCAACTCACCGCAAACCTTCCACCGGGCGCATGGGCCGCCTTCCGCCGCCCAACACGCCCGGCGTCAGCTTGGTTGAGGCCAGGGCTTCCACAATCCCCAGTCGCTCGTTACCACGGGCCGGCGGTCAAGTCCCCCGGCCGGTAGAAAACCACCCAGCCGCTGGCCTTGCTCCCCACGTCAATCGTAGTGCGATAGTTCGCCCGGTTGAACTTGCGCCACGAGACACTGCCGTCCTCGTAGAGGAAGTTGCCGCCCGCGGGCAGGCCGGTGCCGGTGCGGTGGTTGGCCGTCGGGACGGTGTAGGCACCCACCGTGGCCGACCAACTCGAAATCGCCGTCGGTCCAGAACCCAGCGCCTGGAGCTTGTCGATCATCACCGGCGCGCGCCGGTAGGCCCCGCCCATCTTCTTGCGATAGACCCATTCCGCCAGACCCTCGGAATTGTAGTCCGGCCATTGGTCAGACGTGCGGCCCGGCAGGAACTGGTAGCCGATCAGCGTGGCGGCATCGTTGATCGCCTCGTAGGCACGATGCCATTGGTCCGTCGGGCAGTACAACACGTCCGTCTTGTCCCGCTGATTGGCCGTCGTACCATGCCGGTTGGGGTATAGGTAAACCGGGTAGAAGTTGGTGTTCAGGTTCGGCCCCATCCACGCAAACCCGCTGCCGCCGGCGTTGTTGGGGAAGTACTCGCGATTGTCGCCGGCGTACATCACCACGGCGATGCCCCATTGCTTGAGGTTGCTGGCACACTGGCTCCTGATAGCGCTCTCCTTGGCCTTGGCCAGCGCCGGCAATAGCAGCCCGGCGAGAATGGCGATGATCGCGATCACGACCAGAAGTTCAATCAAGGTGAACCCCTGCAACCGGGCTGGCTGACGCTTCATGGCTCCAAGCTAGTGCCTGCCACCACCGGGTCAACTCACTTTCCCGCACTCCCGCCGTGCCGCCGTGCCTCCCGCTGCTGCTGGTGACGCTGGACGCCCTGAGCCTGCTCACCCGCCTGGGCAAATTGCCGCCGGACAGCGAACTCGTCCGCACTCTGCGCGAGCACCTCACGGGAGACCTGAGCGCCGCGTGGGCAACCTTTCGCCGCCAACGCGCCCAGCGTCAGGCCGGGTTGGGGCTGGGCCTGCCGGGGGAATTGGGATTGGGGGGTGCGTGGCCAGCCCGCCAGATGCGCCGGCAGCCACAACTGGCTGGCGTATCGGTCCGTTTTCGTCCTTCTTCCTGCTTCCCTCTTCCCTGATGAAACCCTCCGAACTCAAACGTGCGCTCACCAGTGCGGTCGCCGCCGCCCGCGCGGCGGGCGACGTAATGCGCCGCAATCTCAACGCCCACAAGATCGTCAATGAAGCCGCCCGCCACGACATCAAGCTGGAGCTCGACGTCCGCTGCCAGCGGCTGATCGAGCGCCAGCTTCGGACTGATTTCCCCGACCTGCCGATCCTGGGCGAGGAAGGCTTGGTGGGCAATCCTGACGCCGAGTTGCGCTGGGTGGTGGACCCGATTGATGGCACGGTGAATTTCGCCTACGACGTGCCCCACGCCTGCACCTGCATCGCTTTGCAGGCCCGCGACCCGCAGGCCAAGCCCACCGGCTTCCGCTCCATCGTCGGCGTCACTTACGATCCGTTTCTGGATGAGATGTTCACCGCCACCGCTGGCACGCCTGCCCGCCTGAATGGCCGCGTGCTGCACGTGAGCACGCGCACGAAGGTCGCTGACTCGCTCGTGGCAACGGGCTTTTCCAAGAGCCGCGCCAACATGGCGATGTCAGTTCCCTACGCCGCTGAACTCGCGCTGCGTTCGCGCAAGATTCGCATGATGGGCAGTGCGGGGACGATGCTGGCTTACGTCGCGGCGGGCCGCTTTGACGCCTATGTCGAGCTGAGTATCAGCATCTGGGACTTCGCCTCGGGCGCATTGCTGATCGAGCAGGCGGGCGGCGCTTTCTGGTGCGAACCGGGGCTGGAGCCGGCAACGTGGCGCATGGTCGCCGACAACGGCCGGCTGCGGAAGAAGCTCCCCCCCCTGCCCCGCCTGCCGGACCACTGCCATTTAGTTAAGCCCTCCGCCGGGGCGCCTGCGCTTGCGCTTGCTCTTACTCTCAATCCTATTCTCAGCGCACCGAAGCAGATTACGATTAAGAGCAGGAGCAAGAGCAAGCGTCGGGCACCCCCGACTCCCTTCCGGATTAACTAAATGGCAGTGGCCTGCCGGGCTGAGGTTGCGCGGTTGGCGAGTTGGCCCCTCGCCCCGTTCCGGTGAGGTGCAGCCGCGCCCTCGGACTCCGTCGCCGCCCCGCCTGGTTCTCCGCCTCGTTGGCTCCAGCCAGCAGTTCTCATTTTGGCCCTCGTTCGCGCCCAGAACCGGCTAAAGCCGGGACTCCAAACGGCTTTCGGCAGCGGATAGTGGGGTTTGGAGTCCCGCCTTTAGGCGGTCGGGGTCACACTGAGAACTGCTGGCCCCAGCGGAGCATCATTGAAAGCCGCCGTGCCGCACACTACCTTCCGCCCCGCCATGCTGGAAGATCGCGATTACATGCGTGCTGAACCGCCCCGCCCTGGGGCGCTGTTCAGCCTGTCGGTGTCGGTCTGGTTGATCAGCATCAATTTCGTCCTGTATGCCGTGCAGTTGATCTTCCCGCTGGCGACGCGCGTGGGCTCCAGTCGCGGAGTGCTCTTGGAACACTACTTGGCGCTCTTCCCGCCGGACTTGCTGCGCGGGCAACTCTGGGAACTCCTGACGTTTCAGTTTCTCCACGCGGGGCCCATGCATCTGGTGATGAACTGCCTCCTGCTCTACTTCTTCGGCCGCCCGCTGGAGAGCGAACTCGGACGCCGGCCTTTCCTCTGGCTCTACCTGGGCACGGGCGCGGTGGGTGGGTTGTTGCAAGCGATTTGCGGGCTGCTGCTGCCCAGCCACTTCGGCCTGGCGCCGACGGTGGGGGCCTCCGCTGGCGTCTTTGGCCTGATCGCGACCTTCGCGATGCTGCATCGCGAGCAACTGATCCACCTGCTCTTTCCGCCGGTGGCGATCAAAGCCAAGTGGCTGCTGGTATTCGAGACCGTGCTGGCGCTATTCGGCATGCTGCGGCCCGACCAGATAGCCCATGCGGCGCATCTGGGCGGGATCATCGCGGGCGTGGCATTTGCCCGCTACCTCCAAAACTGGCGCTGGCGGATGCCGCGGGGCACCGTTCGCCCGGCGCGAGCGTCGGCACTGGAAATCGTGAGCGACGACCCTGTTCGCTCCGCCCCGAAGCGGCAGTCAGCGAAAACCGCCGCGAAAGCCGCCGCCGAGGACGACTTCATGGCGCGTGAGGTGGACCCGATCCTGGAGAAGATCTCCGCGCAGGGCATCCAGAGCCTCACCGAGGACGAGAAGCGCATCCTGGAAACCGCCCGCCACCGCATGACGCTGCGTTAGAGCACCACTTCCGTCCCCACGCCTTCGTCGGTGAAGATTTCCAGCAGCACCGAGTGCGGCACGCGACCGTCCACCAGGCTCACTTTCTCGACGCCGGCGCGCACGGCGCTGACGGCGCTGTCCACTTTCGGGATCATGCCTTTGTCCACGATGCCGGCGGCTTTGAGGCCGTCCACTTCATCGCTCCGGAGATGCGCGATAACCGTGGCCGGATCTTTCGGGTCGCGCATGAGGCCAGGCACATCGGACATGAACACGAGACGCTTCGCCTTCAGTGCGATGGCGGTCATGCCGGCAGCGACATCGGCGTTGCAATTGTACAGCCGCCCATCGTAGCCGCGCGCCGTCGGGCTGATGACGGGCGTGATGCCTTGCGCGATGCAGTCGAGCAGCGGCGCGGTGTTGACTTCCACCACCTCACCGACGAAGCCGAGGTCCAAGTCCTCGCCGGCCTCGCCTTTCACCGTCAGCCGGCGGCAGCGGAAAATGTCCGGCCCGGCGAACCCGCGCGCCAGCCCGCCCAGCTTGTTGATGGTGGCGACGATCTCGGGGGTGATCTCGTGCGAGAGGACCTCGTGGACAATCTGGACGGTGGCTTCATCGGTCACCCGCTGACCTTGGATGAAGTTTGCCTTCAGCCCCGCCCTTTCCATGGCGCGGGTGATGGCCTTGCCGCCGCCGTGAACGACGACCGGATTGATCTCGACGGCTTCCAGGAAAACCATGTCCCGCGCCACGCCTGTGCGTACGGCGGCGTCAGGCGAGTCCATGAACGAGCCGCCGTATTTCACGACGAACGTAGTGCCGCTGAACCGCTGGATGTACGGCAGCGCTTCGAGGAGGGAGGAAGTTTTGGCGAGCAGGTCTTGCATGGGAGGGGAGCGGGGGCAGGTCAGAAGTCCGAAATCCGAAATCCGAAATCCGAAATCCGAAATCCGAAGTCCGAAGTCCAAAGTCCGAAGTTCGAGGTCGGAAATCCGAATCAGGAGTAGGCCGGGCGGCGCTCAATCGTTGGGCACCCAGCCTTTGCCGGGGATGAAATCACGGCTGCCGGAGGAACTCTTGCAACCAACGGACAGGGCGAGCGTGCCGGCGAGCAGGGCCAGGAGGAGGAGGAGGGCGAGGATACGTTTCACGAGGCGAGTTTAATCCCCGTTGTCAGGGGTGCAAGTTTGCGGCTAGTTTTCTCCGCCGTTCGATGCCGCCAAAATCAAAATCCCTCAAAGGCCATTTCCTCCTCGACAGCGGCCAGCTTGGCCAGTCGTGGTTCGCGCGCACGGTGGTGCTCCTCTGTCAGCACGATGCCGACGGCGCCTTCGGCCTGGTGCTGAACCGCAAGGCCCCCAGCAAGGTCGGCGACGTGCTCGTAGCCGACATCCCCCCCGCGCTCAAGGAGGCCCAGCTCTACCTCGGCGGCCCGGTGCAACCCTCCGCGCTCAGCTACCTCCATACCGAACTCTTCCTGCCTGAGTCCAACGTGCTGCCAAATCTGAACCTCGGCCACGCGCTCGACGACTTGATGTTCATCGGCGAATCCTTCTCCCCCACCAGCAAATTCAAGGTGTTTGCCGGCTACTCCGGCTGGGGGCCGAAGCAACTGGAAGGCGAGTTGCAGCGCCAAGCCTGGCTCACCTTGCCCGCGTCCCTGGACCTCATTTTCGACGTGCCGGCGGACCAGCTCTGGCAAGTCTTGCTGCGGCGCCTCGGCGGCTGGCAAAACGTCCTCCTCGCCTCGCGGCCGGAAGATCCTTCGCTGAACTGAGCCGCCGTTCCGCATGACCGGCACCCTGCTCAACGCCGCGGCGATTGTCCTCTTCGGACTCTACGCCTTGCTGGCTGGCCGGCAGTTTTCGGCCCAGGCGCAAAACTGGTTCCGCCTCGCGCTCGGCTCGGCCACGGTGTTCCTCGGCCTGCAACTGGTCTGGCAGAGCGTCAACGGATCGCCCCTGCAAGTGCTCAAGCAAATCGGCCTGCTGCTGGCGGCGCTGGTGATTGGCCGTCTGCTGGGCCGCCTGCTGCGCCTGCAAAAATTCTCCAACCGCCTCGGCCGCGCGGCGAGCGCCCGCATCACCGCCGCGCAAACCCAGCCCGCCACCACCGGCGACGGCCTGCTGGTTTGCACGATCCTCTTCTGCGCCGCGCCGCTGGGGCTGATCGGGCCCCTGCCGGACGGGCTCTCGAAGTTCTACCACCCGCTCGCGGTGAAAGCCTTCATGGACGGCCTCGCGGCGATGGCCTTTGTGCCCGCGTTCCGCTGGGGCGTCGTGTTGTCTGCCCTGCCGGTGCTGGCGTGGCAGGGCACGCTTTCCCTGCTGACGGTGGCCGCGTTGCCGTGGCTCACGGCGCATCAACTGGTGGACCCCATCAACGCCACCGCCGGCCTGCTCATCAGCTTCGTCTCGCTCATCATCTTCCAGACCATGCGTGTGGAAATCGCCGATTACCTGCCGGCGCTGGTGGTTGCTCCCCTGCTCTACTGGCTGACGGCTTGACGCCGCACATCCGCCCGCGCCCTCCCGCCACAGTGGCGCTCCAGCGTCCGGGTTGAACCGAAATCCGAGACCCGAAAGAATGCCGAAGCCCGAGCGGATCGCACCGCAGACTCGTTTGCGCCGCGCTTCTCCTGCGGCAACATGCCGGCCTGGTTCGGCTTTCTGATTTCGGTCCTTCGGATTTCGGATTTCGGGCAACCCCTGGCCGTACGGGCCGGAAAGCGCCCTTGCTTCGTGTGCGGGAATCGTTTCCCCTAGGCGCGGTCACACTATTCTGCACCATGGCATTGCTTGAAGGAAAACTCGGTCTGGTATTCGGAGTCGCCAACAAACGTTCCATCGCCTGGGCCATCGCCCAGGCGTGGGCGCGCGAGGGTGCCAAGCTCGCGTTCACGTATCAGGGCGCGCGCCTCAAGGACAACGTCGAGGAACTCGCCGCCGCGTTCGGCGCGGACACGATGATCTTGCCGTGCGACGTGACGAAGGACGAGGAGATCGCCGCCGTGTTCGCCGAGGTGCAAGAGCAATGGGGCCGACTGGACCTGCTGCTGCACTCGGTCGCCTACGCTCCGAAAGAGGCGCTGGAAGGGCGCTTCGCCAACACCAGCCGCGAGGCCTTCCGCATCGCCCATGATGTCAGCGCGTATTCCCTGGTGGCCCTTTCCCGCGCTGCCGCGCCGCTGATGACCAACGGCGGCAGCATCATGGGCATGAGCTATTACGGCGCGGAAAAAGTGGTGCCGCATTACAACGTCATGGGCGTGGCCAAGGCGGCGTTGGAAGCCTGCACGCGCTACCTCGCCTACGATCTCGGCCCGCAGAAGATTCGCGTCAACTGCATCAGCGCCGGTCCGGTCAACACTCTGGCCGCGCGCGGCATCGCCGGCTTCCTGGAGATGATCCGGCAGTACGAAACCAAAGCCCCGCTCCAGCGCAACGTCACCGCCGAGGAACTCGGCGCCACCGGCGTGTTCCTCGCGAGCGATGGCTCCGCCGCGATGACCGGTCAGGTGCTCTACGTGGACTGCGGCTATCAGATCATGGGAATGTAGGCGGGGCGGGTGCCCCACTGGCCTGTAGCCGGCTCCGAATCAGGGTGCCAGAATTCGCATTCTTGTTCCTGATCTGGATCTTCACCTTGCTCCCCGCGGCCCCAAGGAGCTACCGGTCGTTGGCCGGCGATTGACCCCGCGCCAGCGCGTCGGCAGACTTCGCCCCGCCAACGCTTGGCACACCACCGACATGCCCAAACACGAACTTGCTGGCCAGCCTGCCCCGGCGAACCTCCTCATCAACCTGGCCGCTTTGGAGGACGACTACTACCAGCGCCAGCCGGAAGTCCAAGACCCTAAACAGCTGGTCAGTTTCGGAACCAGCGGGCACCGCGGCTCCAGCGCCAAAGGGACTTTCAACGAGGCGCACATCCTGGCCATCACGCAGGCCATTTGCGACTACCGCCAGTGCCACGGCACCACCGGGCCGGTCTTCCTGGCCAAAGACACGCACGCGCTGTCGGCGCCGGCCGAGCGGACGGCTTTGGAGGTTCTCGCCGGCAATGGGGTGCAGGTTTTCATCCAAAGGGACAATGGATTCACCCCGACGCCGGCCTTGTCCTTGGCGATCCTGGCCTACAATCGCGGGCGGAAAGACGGCCTGGCGGACGGCATTGGCATCACCCCTTCGCACAACCCGCCCGGCGACGGCGGCTTCAAGTACAATGGTCCCAACGGTGGCCCGGCTGATACCGACGTGACCGGCTGGATTCAACAGCGCGCCAACCAACTTCTGCACCCCGGCAGCCACGGCTTGAAGCGCGTGGCGTACGAGGCCGCCTCGCAAGCGCCGACCACCCACCATCACGACTTCTGCCATCCTTACGTCGAAGCGTTGGCGAGTGTCCTCGACCTGGACGCCATCCGCGACCGCGGGATCAAGATCGGCGTGGACCCACTGGGCGGTGCGTCGGTGCATTACTGGGAGCCGATCAAAGCCCGGTACGGACTGAACCTCACGGTGGTCAACTCGCGGGTGGACCCGACGTTCAGCTTCATGACCGTGGACCACGACGGCGTAATTCGGATGGACTGCTCCAGCCCCGATGCGATGGCCGGCCTGGTGGCCCTGCAGGATCAATTTCAAGTCGCGTTCGGCTGCGACCCGGACGCGGATCGTCATGGCATCGTCACGCCCGGAGCCGGACTCTTGAATCCGAACGCCTACCTCGCCGTAGCCATCCGCTACCTGCTGGCGCACCGGCCCCAGTGGCCTGCCACCGCCCAGGTGGGCAAGACGCTCGTCAGCAGCAATCTGATTGACCGGGTTGTGGCCCGCGCAAAGCCGGCGCGGCGGCTCTGTGAAGTGCCCGTGGGCTTCAAGTATTTTTCCCCCGGCTTGTTCGACGGTTCGCTCTGTTTCGGCGGCGAGGAAAGCGCGGGGGCTTCCTTCCTGCGCCGCGATGGCACGACTTGGGTCACGGAGAAGGACGGCCTGCTGCTGGGCTTGCTCGCGGCGGAAATCACCGCCGTCACCGGTCGGGATCCCGGCGTCCACTACGCGGAGATCACTCAGGAGCTGGGGCTGCCTGCGTACCGGCGGCAGGACACTGGCTGCACGCTGGAGGAGAAAGGCCGCTTCAAGAACCTTACGCCGGAAGCCGTGACTGCGACCACCCTGGGAGGAGAGGAAATCCTCGCCAAGCTGACGCGCGCGCCGGGTAACAACGCGGAGATCGGCGGACTAAAAGTAATCACGGAGAACGGCTGGTTTGCCGCTCGCCCGAGCGGGACGGAGAGTCTCTACAAGCTTTACGCGGAGAGCTTCCGAGGCGACCAGCAGCTCGAGACCATCATCCGGGAGGCGGAGCAGATCGTAGCGCGGTCGCTGGCTGCCGGTTGAAGTCCAAGGCGAGCGACCAGGCCAGGCGATTTTTCTGCCTCGCGGTGTGATTTCCAGTTTCACGCCGCGCCGCATCTGTGCTAAGAGAGGCGCGGAAATGATACACAATCCCCTGGTCCGCCGTGGCAGGCGGGACAACCGACCGGGCAGGGTTCGCCCCAGCCCATCCCCTCAACCGATCCTATGAAGAACAATATTGTGGTGGTCACCGATCTCGGTTCCCTCAAAGCCTACAAACTCGCTGAAGCCCAGCCCGGCGTCAGCCCGCGCCTGGAGCTCCTGGACGAGCTGCAATTGGACAGTGCCCACCAGAAACTTACCGACAAGGTCAGCGACCACGGCGGCCAGTTTGGCAAGGGCGGTCTCGGGAGCGGCGCCGCCGTGGGCGAGCGCCATAATATCGAACTCGAACACCGCAAACGCCTCGTCAAGCAGCTCACGGAAAAAATCGCCACGCTCCTGCGCGCCGACGGTGTGGACGGCTGCTATTTCGCGGCCAGCAAAGAAATCAACCACGTCATCACGGAAGCCCTCGAACCTCAACTCCGGGCCAAGTTCGTCCGGAACATCGCCGCCGACCTCACCAAACTGGGCAAGGTCGAACTGCTCGCCCGCCTCGTGGCGGCGAACTAGCCTCCCCCCATCCACCCCCAACCCCGACCCCCTGCCCCGCCCGGCCGCTGGCAGCAATCCTTGAATTCCTTCCATGCCTCCCCGCCCCCGCAAACCCTCCAACGACCCTGAACTCACCCGCCGTGTTGACGAGTTGATCGCCTACAAGAAAGGCGGTCACAACGTCGAGATGGTCGCCGACATCATCGAAAACGCCCTGAAAATGCTCCAGGACGTCGAGCACAGCGGCGACGTGCGCGTCATGCAGACGGCCGTCCGCGAACTGCGCTACGCCTTCCGCCTGTTCGCGCCCTACGCCGACCGGCGCAAGGTGACGATGTTCGGTTCCGCCCGCACGCAGCCCAACCGCCCGGAGTACCAGCAGGCCGTCGAGTTCGGTCGCAAGATCGTCGAGGCGGGCTTCATGGTCATCACCGGTGCCGGCGGCGGCATCATGCAAGCCGGTCACGAGGGCGCGGGCGCGGCGCACAGCTTCGGGGCCAACATCCAACTGCCTTGGGAGCAAAGCGCCAACCCGGTCATCCGCGAGGACAAGAAGCTCGTCACCTTCCGCTACTTCTTCACGCGCAAGCTCATTTTCATCCGGCACTCGGACGCCATTGCGCTGTTCCCCGGCGGCTTTGGCACGCTCGACGAAGGCTACGAGGCGCTCACTTTGATGCAGACCGGTAAGAGCCAGCTCATGCCGCTCGTGTTGGTGGATCGGCCCGGTGGCACGTACTGGAAGACCTGGGACAAACACGTCCGCGAGCATCTCTTGCGCGATCAGTTGATTTCGGAGGAAGACCTCAACCTCTACCAGATCACCGACAGCACGGATGAAGCGGTCAAGCTGATCACGCGGTTCTATCGCAACTATCATTCGACCCGCTGGGTGAAAGACCTCTACGTGGTGCGGCTGCAACACGCGCCGGCCGCCACCGCCATCAACGCGCTCAACGAGGACTTCGCAGATCTCATCATCGGCGAGCCGATCCACGTCATCCCGCCGACGCCCGAAGAAGTGGAGGATGAAGAGCACCTCGACCTGGCGCGCATCGCCTTTGGGTTCAACCGGCGCGACTACGGCCGGCTGCGGCAGATGATTGACGTGCTCAATTGCCTTTGAGCCGGCACAGGTGCGGACCCATGGTCCGGCCCGAAGAAAAGGTAGAGCCGTCCGCCCCGGCTGACCGTTGGGTGCCAAAGGGAAAGGCGTCGCGCCGGCCCCTTGAGGCAAGGCTAGCCGTAACTATTCAATCGCAACCAGGGCTGACGGCTCGTGCAACCGCGTGGGACAGGCGTCGCGCCTGTCTCCAGCTTCATTCCCTGGCGTCACTAAAAGGTGTCCGCACCCCAAGCTCGGCACCGCGGAGGCCGAACCGTTTCAGACCATGTCAGAGACAGGCGCGACGCCTGTCCCACGCTCGCAGCCAAGCCTTGAACAAGGACTGCGATTGAAAGGTTACGGCTTAGCCGGGACCGACTCCCCCGCGATGCCGCGCGACGCCCGTCCCCTGGCACAGCCGCGGTCTCACGGTTTGATCCACGCCTATGGTGGCCAGCCGAGGATGTGGATTCATCGGAGCGACCTGTCGCTGACGGATCGCGGGCCGACGTTGGACCTGCGGCTTGCCCCCGGCGCCCGCACTCCCGGAACCAGCACCTTGCCCCCCGTGCGTCGCCTCCGTTAGCGTCTGCGCGTGCCGCCCAACCTCATCAGCCTCCTCGGCGTCGTCAGCTTCGTGTTTTGCGCGTGGCTCCTGTCCTCGCACAAGCGGCTGTTTCCCTGGCGCACCGTGCTGTGGGGGCTGGGATTGCAGTTCGCGTTCGCGCTGTTCGTCCTGCGCACCGAGGCGGGCAAGACCTGCTTCGGCTACACCGGCGCAGCGATTCAAAAGCTCATCCAATTCTCCAACGAGGGCTGCAAGTTCGTCTTCGGCCCACTGGCGGATGGCGCGCTGCTGACCGAGAAACTCGGCCCCGGCAACGGCCTCATCTTCGCGGTGCTCATCACCGGCACGATCATCCTCGTCTCCAGCCTCTCGACGCTGCTCTATCACTGGGGCGTGCTGCAAAAGATCGTCCACGCCATCGCGTGGGTGATGCGCAAAGCGTTGCGCACGAGCGGCAGCGAAACCTTGTCCGCGGCCGCCAACATCTTCATGGGCCAGACCGAGGCGCCGCTGGTCATCAAGCCCTACGTCCCGCGCATGACGCGCAGCGAGTTGCTCTGCATGATGGTCGGCGGCATGGCGACCATCGCCGGGGGCGTGGCGGCGGTGTATGCGCGGCTCGGCCAGGAAGCGGGGCACGCGGACGTCGCGGGGTTCCTGGTCACCGCCTCAGTGCTCAACGCGCCCGCTGCGCTGCTCATGTCGAAGATTCTCCTGCCGGAGACCGAAGTCAGCGAGACCGCCGGCACCGCCCCGCACGATCCGCCGCGGACCACGGTCAACAGCGTGGACGCGCTCTGCCGGGGCGCGGGCGAAGGCATGATGCTCGCGATCAACGTGCTCGCCATGCTCATCGCATTCGTCGCCGTGGTGGCGCTGGCGAACTTCCTGTTCACCGAAGCGCAGCGCCTCCTTGGCCTGGCGGACCCGGTAACGCTGCAAAAAGTTTTCGGCTGGCTCAACGCGCCGTTTGCCTGGCTCATCGGCGTGCCGCGGACGGATTGCGTGGCCATCGGACAGGTGCTCGGCGAGCGCATCGTGCTCAACGAATTCATCGGCTACCTCTCGCTCAACAAGCTGGTGGTCGAGCCCCGGAGCTACGCCCTCGCGACGTTTGCCCTGTGCGGCTTTGCCAACTTCGCGAGCATCGCCATCCAGGTCGGCGGCATTGGCTCGCTCGCGCCGGAGCGCCGCGGCGAGATGGCCCGGCTCGGGGTGAAGGCGATGCTCGGCGGGTTGCTGGCGTGTTACCTCAGCGCCAGCGTGGCGGGGGTGCTGCTGTAGCCGGGGTGCGGCTGCGTTCTCGCAGCGAACCCCTGAACTCGTTCCAGAAGGCACCGCTATGGTTTTGGGGCAGCCTGGCAGTCGTCGACTTCCTCAATCCCGGCAACTCCGCAACGCTGCGATTCGTCGGCGTCCTGCGTGCGGCATCCTCAGCCACACCCTTACCCATCCCCGTGTTGCACCCGGCATCCGGTGCCGGCCAGAGCGGAATGATCGTTGCAACCACCGCCACGAAAACTACGCCCGGCAGCCAGCGCTGGCGCAACCGCCGCAACCGCGCCCGCAACGCCGTCGGCAGGAGTGGTGCCGGGCGCGACTGGGAGTGGATGGAAGGCTTCAGGGAGTTGGGTTCTGGGGGTCAGGGCGCCGTTTTCTTCACTTCCGCGTTGCTGAGCAGGTAAGCCCGCCGCTTCTCGGCAAAGGTCTTCAGGCCGTTGGTGCCGGTGAGGCTGCCTTCAAACGCCTCATAGCTGTCGAGTTTGCGCGTGTCGGCCTTTACCTCGGCGGCGATGAGCGCGTGATACTGCTCGGCCACCGGACCAAGGCGTTTCCAATCGAGCCACTTGTCCGCCATGTCGCGGACGTAGCCGAGGTAGCGCGTGCGCAGCGACGGCACGGCGAGGAGCTTGGAGAGCAGCGGCTTGCCGTCGTCACTGGCGGTCGCGAGCGGATCTAGCTCCGGCCCGCCACGTCCGCCTGGCCGGCCGCCACCAGGACCGCCCATGCCAGGGCCGCCGCCGCCCTGCCCACCACGACCGCGACCGCCGGCCATGCCGCGCTGACCGCCACCAGGGCCACCGAAGTTCGGCTGTGGCAAGACCGCTGCGAGTCCGGTGCGCAGACTTTCATCATCCAGCGAACCGCGGCTGCCCTTGTCCCAATCGGTGAACCATTTGGAAAAAGTCGCCGTGAATTCGGCGCGGGTGAGCGAGCCATTCTTGTCGGCATCCAGCGCCTGAAAGAAGCCCGGCCCGATGAACCCCGCGGGGCCGAAGCGGCCGCGTCCGCCACCCTGGCCTTGGCCTTGAGCGGGTCGCTGCCCCTGTCCCTGCCCGCCACCCGGCGCGCCGCCCTGCGGGCCAAAGCCCGGCGGCGGCGGCAGGATTTCCGGCAGCCCTGCGATGAATTGCTCCTGGTCCACCTTGCCCGCTTTGTCCGCGTCGAGCTTGCCATACCAGTCGTCGGCGAGCGCGGTGAACTCCGCCTTTGATAGTTTGCCGTCTTCATTCTTGTCGCCCTGCTGGAGCATCTGCATGGCGACGATCATGCCGGGTCCAAACCCGCCGCGTCCGGCCGGTCCACCGGGGCCGCCGCCCAGGCTGAAAGTCTCGTTCGCGTCGTAGGGCAGGACGTGGAAGCGACCTTTGGGATCGAGGTAGATGCTGTAGTCGCTGGCGCGCGTCCAGAAGCCGTCGCCGTTGGCCAGGACGTTATCCCAGGCGAGGTATTTCAAGGTGCCGTCAATATCCAGCAACGGGGCCAGCGCCGCTTCGAGTTCGGCGGCGGGCGTTTCGGTCAGCACCTTGCACAGCCGGATGAAAGCGGTCCACGACTTGGGATCGTCCTTGGTTTTGATTTCGTAAATGCGCTGGTAAGCGGTCGCATCCTCGCCGAGGTAAGTCAGTCCGCCGCGGCCATTGGGGCTGCCGGGCACTTTCCAACGAGCGCCCTTGGTGGTGTCGAACCACTCCTTCACGAAGTCTTTGTTGAAGTGCTGCTGGTTGACATAGACGCCCCAAGACTCGCCGTTGATCGCCACGCGGACGAAATTGGCTTTCGAGGCGGGCAGGTAGTCGCGGGCCACCTGCAACCCGAGGACGGTGCGCAGGAAGGAGGGGTCTGCG
>Ga0105047_10011199_pt1 | contig 14575 bp, 11 predicted proteins | sample MAT04_FD_78384 | JGI IMG/M metagenome (GOLD analysis project Ga0105047, IMG submission 78384) | Freshwater microbial communities from Lake Fryxell liftoff mats and glacier meltwater in Antarctica - MAT-04 (megahit assembly) | ecosystem: Environmental > Aquatic > Freshwater > Ice > Liftoff... | reverse complement strand
TCGCCGAGCGCAGTGCCGGTGCCGTACTGGAGTGCGTACACACCGAGCGCTGCGATCAGTGTGACGTTCTCGGCGATGGAGGCTGCGGCGGGAACAGCGAACTCGCCGAACGCGTGCTGAACGGCCTGGCCGGTGACGGCGATCCCGTAGCCGAGCAACTGTGGGGCGGTCAGCACGATGAGCAGGATGGATGCGTTCGTCATGGTGCCGGTCGCGGTGTGGTGATCCGAACCGAGGGTGAACAGCCGGGCGAGCAGGGGAGAGGTGGCGACCATGAGCAGTGTGAGCCCACCGAAGGCGGCGATGACCAGACCGAGAAACCGTCCGGCGAGGCGTTCGGCGCCACCGATGTCGCCGGCGGTGATATGGGGCATCATCGCCGGGACCAACAGGGCGCCCAAGAACGCGCCGACGGCGAACTCGAACACGATCCAGGGCAGTTGGTTGGCGAGTTGGAAGATGTTGTTGAAGTAGGTCGGGCCCAGAACGGCACCGATGAGCACGAGGCGGATGAAGCCCGTTGCCCGTGACATCAGGGTCCACAGAGCGGAGGTCGCCGAGTCCTGCACCAGGGTCGGTGTCGACTGGGCGCGGTTGTTCACCATGTGGGGCGGTTGCGGCTCGACCATGCCGCGCTGTTCCAGACGACCGTCAGCCAGGCGAGGCCGATCACCAGGCCGACGACTCCGCCGACGACGGCCATCAGCTTCGGCTTCGGTGAGACTGCATCCTCGAAGACGTACGGCTGGGTGATGACCTTGGGCACGCCATTGGCGGTGGCGTCGAGCACTGCCAGGTCGTTCTCGAGCAAACGGGTCTCGATCCCGTCTATGCGCGTCTGGAGCGATGTGACCTCCGACGTCGCCGCCTGCTGCTCGGCGGTGAGCCCGGGGGTGGGGCCGGCAGGCAGGGCGACGAGAGCCGTCTGGGCCTTGGCCAGCTGGTCCTGCAGTGCAGTGAGGCGGTCGGTGAGGATCACCTTGTCCTCCCCGGACGGCACCTCGGCGACGGCGTCGACGTAGGCGTCGGCCACTTCGGCCACGATCTCCTTGGCCTCGTCGGGATCCGACGAGGTGTAGTCCACCCGAAGGATCTGCGTCGAGGGAACGAGCCCGGCGTCGAGGTCGCGTTCGAAGTCGTCGATGGGGATGCCTCGCTCGGAGGCGACGGGGACGATGAGCGACCGGCTCTTGATGGCGATGTCCTGGGTCTCGGTCCACGAGCTGCCGCGATACTCCACCTCGGTGCGCGCCAGCCAACGCTGCGGCAGCAGATGCGATCCGAAGAACCCGACCTGCGCACCGATACCGGCGAGGACCAGGGCCATGATCACGTGGGCGGCGATCCGGCGATTGGACGGGCGCGGCGGCAGGTTGTTGATGTGGTTGACGAAGCCACTGGGTTCGATCTGCCGTTCGACGACGAGTTCGCGAGAGGACGTGATGGTTGGGCTCATGATCTGTTCCAGTCGTCTCGGAGCGGCCGTGCCGTGGCGTTCGGAAGCAGCCGCTCATCGAGGGGGGTGAGGTCGGCCACCCGTTTGGTGGGACGGGCGGGGTTCCCGACGGCGACGACGCCGGGCGGAATGTCGGTGGTGACCACCGAGCCGGCGCCGATCAGGCTGCCGGCACCAATGGTCACGTAGGGCAGGATCGTGACGCCGGCCCCGATCTGGGCTCCGGGCCCGATCACCGGTCCGGTCATCAGCTCGGCGGATCGGAGCGTGCCGGGATAGAGGTCGTTGGCGATCGAGATGCCGGGAGCCAGGAATGCGCCGTCCTCGATGATCGTGAACTGGGCGATGTAGCAGTTGGAGTGGATCTTGACTCCGTGGCCTATCTGGCAGCCGTAGTCGACGATGCTGTTGCTCCACACCGACACGTCATCGCCGATGTCGCAGCGCTCACGGATAACCACGTTGTGGCCGGTGGCGAGGCGGTCGCCGATGGTCGAGCCGCTGTAGATGATGGTGCCGCTGCGGACCCGGGCACCGGTGCCGAGCCTGAGCGTTGCGAGGCCACCGCCATCTACGGGGTAGTCGAGGTGGACATCCTCGTCGGCATGCAGACCTGCGATCGAGAAGAGTTTCGAGTTCATGCGAAGTACCTGTAGAAGTGCGATCCCGCTGACGCTGTGAGGCGATCCGGGACGTTCGGGTGGGTCATGGTGGTGGTGAGTCGATCGAGAAAGTGATCAAACGATGTGGGTGGACGTCGATTGGCGGTATGGGTGGCAATCTCGGTCTCGCGGGGCCGGTAGAGGCGCTTGAACTGCAGGAGTCCGTCGGCATGGAGGTCGGTTCGTCCGAAGTCGAACGCCGGTAGTCCCAGCTCATAGCCGAGCGCTATGGCAGCATGAACCGCGCCGTGGCTCACGCCGTCGCGACGGCCGGCCTCCGAGCTCATCGAGAACTTGTAGTGCAGTGCGTCGCCGCTGCGCAGCATCAGGCAACCGCCGAGCAGTTCGCCGTCACGCTCGCCGACGACCATCCAGCCCTGACCGGCGTCGATGAAGCGCTCCTTGATGGCCTCGAACAGCTCGAAGGACTGCGCCAGCAGATGATGGCGGTGCTTGCGGACCTGTACGTGGAGCTGGTGGAGCCCGCTGAGCGTGGCTTGGTCGGTGGCGATCCGGTAGCGGATGCCACTGCGCTCGGCTCGGCGGATCTGGCGTCGAGCCAGCTGACCGTAGGACGACCACGTGGTGGGGAGATCCCGATCGAGGGGTATACGGTGGTGGACGCCGTCGATCACCGAGTCGAACAGCGGGTCGGTGGTGGCCGGATGGGTGGCGGGCGTCGCGAGGCGGACGGGGTGAGCGCCCGGGCGCTGAATCCCGAGCACGTCGCGCAGTGCCGGCCAGTCGGCCGCGGTGACGGCCGGGTCCACGAAGTCACAGAACGGCAGGGATACAACCCGCGTTCCGCGAGGATCCTCGATCGTCGAGAACGGAAGGACCGATCGCAACGATCCGTCGCCATGGGAGGTCACCGCAGCGTCCGTGCCGAAGCCGTAGACATCGTGAATGGTGGCGATCCAGCGGTGGTCGCAGAACAGCGAGTTCGCCGGGCCCGATGGTGACGCGGCGCGCCAGCGGGCGTCTGCCAGCACATCGATGACCTGCACCTCGATCGGCGAATTCGTCGGGGCGAGGGCCCCGTTGGTATCAGCGCGCACCGTCACCTCGCAGGATGGCGAAGGGGGTTCGGGCCAGGATCGACAGGTCGCGTCCGAAGGTCCACCGCTGCACGTACTGGGCGTCGAGCTCGAGCATCTCGGGAGTGGTGAGCTTGTTGCGGCCCGACACCTGCCACAGGCCGCTGCAACCGGGAGGAACGAGCAGGCGCAGCCGTTGACGGGGTGAGAACAGGTCGGCCTCCCATTGGAGCGTGGGCCGGGGCCCGACGAGCGACATCTCGCCGCGCAGCACGTTCCAGAGTTGGGGGAGCTCGTCGAGACTCAGCCGGCGCAGCAGCTGTCCGATGGGTGTGACCCGACGGTCACTCAACTTGTAGATGCCGTCGTTCGCGGCGACGTCGTGACCGGCGATGAGCCGGGTCTGAAAGGCGCGGTGCTCGGAATCGTCGTTGTCCACGGCCATGGTGCGGAACTTGATGATGCGGAACGTAGTGCCGTGTTGACCCACCCGCTCCTGGCGAAAGAGCACCGGCCGGCTGGTGGTGATCACGATCAACGCAGAGATGAGGACGAGCAGTGGGCTGAGGATCGCGAGCAGCGCCGTCGACACGACGATGTCGAGACCACGCTTGGCCCATCGGCCGGGGGTGCGGCGTCGCGGCGACGACACGGGAGCGGAGGGAGTCCGCGGGGTTGGCGTCGACTGGCGTTGAGCCGTGCGATGGAGCACGACGAAACAGGCGGCCACGCCGGCGATCCCGCCGGCGATCCCGCCGAACAGCGTCAGCTTCAGTGGGCGCGGACTGATCGGTTCATCGTCGATGAAGGCGCTGGTGACCACGCGGGGGTCGACCTCGGTGGCACCGGTTGCGGTGGCCCGGGTGTCAACCGTGAGTTGGGCGTTGGCGAGCTGCTGTCGCACCGCCACCAGCTGTTGTTGTTGGGTGGCGTTCTGCTCGAAGCTCAGCTCGGTCGGACCCTGCAGCGATGCGACCAGCGTCGCCTCCACCCGACGGAGCTCCTCGATGTAGTTGTTGATGGTGACGGTCTGGGCGTTGTCCTTGGGCGTCTCGAAGCGGGAGAGGTAGGCGTCGGTGACGCCCGTGACAACTCGCTCGGCCAGTTCGGGATCGGCGTCATCGAAGGTGATGCGCACGATCTGGGTGCCGTCCTGCACCGAGGATGCGTAGTTCTTCTGGAACTCGGCCTGATCCAAGCCTTCTCGCTCGGCTACGGGCACCCATATGGACGGGCTCTTGAAGATGGTGGCAACCGACTCGCCCAGCAGATTGGGGTCGCGGAACTCGATCTCGGTGATCGCCTGCCACTTCTTGGTGACCTGGGTGGAGGCGAGGAACGACGCTTCGGCGCCGAGCGCGGCGAGGACCCCGACCAGCAGAAGCGCTCCCACCGCCAGGCGGGCGGAAACCCGGTCGTCGCCGGGCCCTTCGTCGAGCGTGGGATCAGGCCAGGTGCGCAACATCGCCCAGTACCTCGCAAACCCGTTCGATGTCGGCGGCGTCGAGGTGCGGATGCATTGGCAGCGAGATGATCTCGCCCGCCAGTTCTTCGACCACCGCCAGTTCGAGACCGGCCTCGGGCCGGTAGGGCGCCTGGAGGTGGCACGGCACCGGGTAGTGGATGCCCCAATCGATGTCAGCGGCGGTCAAGGTCTTGCCGACCAGCTCGCGATCCATGGCGCAGCGCACCACGAAGAGGTGGAAGACGTGGCCGGCCGGCTCGGTCACGGTGAAGGGTGTGAACCCATCGGGGAGCAACTCGCGATAGAGCCCGGCGACAACCCGCCGGCGAACGTTCCATTCGTCGAGGTGGCCGAGCTTGACCCCCAGGAGGGCGGCCTGGAGGCCGTCGAGGCGTGAGTTCCGTCCGACGAGATCGTGCTCGTAACGGGACCGCATCGACCGGCCGTGGTTGGCTATCGAGCGGATGTTGGCGGCCAGCACGGGATCGTCGGTGGTGACGGCACCACCATCGCCGAGGGCGCCGAGGTTCTTGCCCGGGTAGAAGCTGAACGCTGCCGCCACGCCGAGGCTGCCGACCCGGTGACCCCCGGTCCGGGCGCCGTGGGCCTGAGCGGCGTCCTCGATCACCACGACGCCGGCGGGATCGGTGACGGCGCGCAGCGCGGCCACGTCGACCGCCTGACCGTACAGATGCACGGCCATGACAGCGGCGGTGTGCGGGGTCAGGGCCGCCCGGACGATCTCGGCGTCGAGCAGCGCGGTGGCTGGATCCACATCGACGTAGACCGGTGTCGCTCCGCAGCGCACCACCGCCTCGGCGGTGGCGATGAAGGTATTCGACGCCACGATGACCTCATCGCCGCCACCGATGCCCAGACCCTGCAGGATCAGCTCGAGTGCGTCGGTGCCGTTGGCCACGCCGATGGCGTGGGCCGCGCCGCAGTAGTCGGCGAAGTCGCGTTCGAAGTTGTCGACGCCGGCGCCGCCGACGAATCCGCTGGATTCCACGATCTCGCACCAGCGCTGGTCGAGCGCGGGACGGATCTCGCGGTGGGAGGCTGCCAGGTCGAGAAACGAGATGCGGCGGCTCATCGGGCCGCCTCCGCCAGCCGGCTCGCCCCATTGGTACTGGTCCGTAGATCGACCACCGGGCCGTAGTCGACGTCGACCCACGAGCCCGACATCACCGACTGCTCAGCGGCGACCAGCACGCTGACGACCTCGAGGCCCTGCTGGCCGCTGGCCGCCGGCGTCGACCCCGAACGGATCGACGTTGCGAACTCTTCCAGCTCGATCGTCAGTGGCTCGCGAAAGTTCACGAACGGCGACACGATGTCGCCGTGGCGGTACGACAGGGGATGGCCCGACCGGTTGCCATCCTCTCCGGGGTGGGTGACGCCCTTGTCGAAGATTCGCAGCCGCTCCTCGGTGGAAACATCGTCGTAGACGGCCATGCGATGCTCGCCGACCACCGTCGTGCGGCGGACCTTCATGGGATCGAGCCAGCTCACGTGAATGTTGGCGCTGACATCGGAGCGGTCGTAGCGCAGCGACAGGTAGGCGACGTCGAAGCGATCGGCGACCAACTTGAGGCCCCAGGCCGAGACTCTGGTGGGGCGGTCGTCGAGCAGGTGGTTCAGGATCGAGATGTCATGGGGGGCGAGATCCCAGAGCACGTCGACATCGGGTTGGTAGAGGCCGAGGTTGAGCCGTGCCGAGTTGATGTAGCGAACGCGCCCGAAACCTGGGTCGTGGATCTCCTCGGCCAGCTTCCACACCGCCGGGTTGAACTGGAAGGTGTGACCGGCCATCAGGCGGAGATCGCGTTCGGCGGCGATCGTGATGAGGTCCTGGGCATGGGCCACCGTGGTCGTCAGCGGCTTCTCGACCAGAACGTGCAGGCCAGCGTCGAGAGCCTGGCGGGCAAGCAGGTGATGCGATGTGGGGGGTGTGGCGATGACGACCGCGTCGAGCTCGTCGACGAGTTCGGTGAGCTCGGCGGCCGATGACGAGATCGGGTAGGCGCGTTCGAGCGCGTCGCGCACCGCCGGGTCGCGGTCGACGATCGAGACCTCGATGTTGTCGAGCGAGGACAACACGCGGACGTGCTTGGATCCCCAGTAGCCGCAGCCGACGACCGCGATGCGCAGCAGACGGGGGTGATGGTGCTCGGTCATGGTCACTGGGTCCTTGGAGGTGTTGGTCAGGGCGATCACGAGTCGCCGAGAGGGGATCGTTCGGAGGCGGGCAGGTGGCAGGTGGCGGTGGGGTCGGCGGCATCGACCGCCGGCCAGTCGTCACCGAGGAAGTCGGGAGGGCCGGTCCGCCACAGCGACGGGGGAAGGTCAGCGCTGGCCAGGCCTCCGCCGGCTGAGCGGTCGGTCGGTTCCGGCGTGGCATTGGCGACCGCGAGGGTGCGTTCGATGCCGGGGAAGATCTCGAGGCCCGCGCCGCGCAGCACATTGCCGGCGATGATCTGGTCCTCGGAGCTGTCCTCGACGGTGACCCCCTGGAGCACGCAGCTGCGGTAGAGCGTGTTCGTCGGGCCGGCCGGTCCCCACCAGTCGCTGAACGAGACCAGGTCGAGGATGTTTCCCTCGAAGAGGTTGGCCTGGGGCCAGTGGCCGTGCAGCGACAGGTCGGCCCGGGGCTGACGGTCCTCGTACCCCGCCGAGCCACGGGCGTGGTTGTAGGCGACGACGTTCCCGCTGGCGCCGAGTTGGATGATGATGGCGTGTCGCAGGTCGTACAGCGCGTTGTCGGCCAGCAGGCAGTTGGTGGTGTGGCGGGCGACGCTGAGGCCGTAGGCCCGGCCGCCGTCGCCGAAGTCGCTGGCACCATGGATGGTGGACCCGGTGACCTCACACGAGCGCACCTGGTCGAGTGCTACGTGCGCCCGGGTGGTCCGGCTGGACACGACGCCGTCGATCCAGACATTGCTGGCGTAGCGGAACGCCATGGTGTTGCCGTACCCGTCATCGTTGCGAACCACGGTGAACTCTTCGAGTCCGACCCAGCGCACGGCATCGACGGTGCGCACCTTGGACGACCACTTGGTGCCATAGGCGCTGAAGAGCGGTGCGGTCAGCGTGACGGTGGCACCGTCGACCGAAGCCACCTCGGCGACTTCACCAATCGAACCCGCTCCCCAGTCGACATCCCACTCGGGTTTGGTGTTGAAGGCTTCCGGATCGTTGTCCTGTTCGATCTCGATGATGTCGCCGGCCGAGAACGCCGCGCCATCGGCGACCACGATCGTGTCGGCCCCGACCGCGATGTCGGCGGCGACGGCGGTCCATTGGTTCTCGGCGCTGCCGGCGGCGACGATTCCTTCGGCGTCGATGCCGTCGAGGTCGAGCGTGAGTCGCGATGTGGGGCCTTCGCCGCTCAACACGACTCCGGTGCCGAGTTGGAGGGTCTGGTCGAGCAGGAAGTTGCCGACCGGGATGGCGACGCGGCCGCCGCCGTTGGCGATCGCTGCGGTGACGGCCTCGGCGAAGGCGGCGCTGTCGGAGTCGCCGTCGTCGGGCACCGCGCCGTAGTCGGTCACGTCGAACGAATCGTCGGGGTCGAGGCGGGGGGTGCCGGCGCGGGTCCAGTCCGGCAGCACCCGGTCACCGAAGACGGTCGTGTCGATCGGAGCGGGCGTTGTGGTGGTGGGCGCCACGATGGGGGTCGGTTCGGCGCCGTCTACGTCGGCGCCGCGGGCGCCGTCGGTCGTCGGCGCGGTGACCGCAATGGTGGTGTCGGTTGCTGTGTCCTGTGACGACGAGCAGGACGGCATCGAGGTCGACAGCGCGATGGTCGACACCACGATGCCCAGCAAGAGGAGACCGAGCCGAGCGGGCGTCCGGCGCTGTGGTGCCCCTTTCCCCGGCGCGGGGCGGAGCCGATTCATACCTGCCTCGCCCTGCGATAGGCGGCCAGGAGATTGGCGCTGCTGTGGTCCCACGAGAGGGGGCCCTCGATGCGTTCGCGACCGATGATGCTCATCGTGTGACGGCGCTCGGGGTCGTCGATCAGTTCGATGATGGCGTCGCCGAACGAGGCGGCCGTGTGCTCGCCGGCATAGATCGCCGCGTCGCCGGCCGACACCCGCGACTCGATGAGATCGAAGCTGACCACGGGGAGCCCCATGGCCATGTAGTCCATCGTCTTGATCATCGTGGAGATGTTGTTGAGGGGGCTGTCGAGGTCGGGCGCGGCGCCCAGGTCGGCGCTGGCGAGGTGGTCGAGCATCTCGTCGTCGGGGATGAAGCCGGTGAAGCGGACTCCGTCGCCGAGCCCCAATCGGGTGTGAAGGTCGAGCAACGAGGCGTAGGTATCGCCCGTACCCATGACCACGAACCCGATGCCGTCCCGCCCCCGCGCCTGGCGCACATGGGCCGCAGCCTCGAGCAGGACGTGCACTCCGTCCTGGTGACCCATGGTGCCCACGAACACCACCAGATGCTCGAAGCCATCCCGGAGCGTCGGGTTGGCGGCGCGGGGCGCGAAGAGCGCGGTGTCGGGGCTGTTGCGCACGGTGAAGACATCGCCATCGTGCATGGCGCCGCGACCGACCGCCCGCTCGCGATACGACTCGTTGGTGACGATCACGGCGTCGGCGGCGCAGTAGCTGCGTTGCTCGGTCCAGCGCAGGAGCCGGGTCACGACGTTCTCACGATCGTCACCGAACTTCGACTGGTACGTCTCGGGACCGAGGTCGTGTTGGTCGAAGATGAACCTGGTGCCGAAGGGTTTGAACATCCAGGCCAGACCGAAGAACAGATCCGGGGGGTTGGCGACATGGATGATGTCGACGCGTCGGCGCAGCGCGATCCACAGCGCCAGCGCATGGCAGGCGATGAGTGCCCACCCGTACTCGAGGGCGAAGTCGATCTTGCGCGGTCCGCCGAACGGCATCGGGAAACGCCAGATGTCGACGCCGTCGCGGCGCTCGTGGCGCCGGGTGGCGCCCATCTTGGTGTTCATCGGCGAGATGACCGAGACGTCGTAGCCGGCAGCGGCGAGAGCCCGGGCTTCGTTCCACACTCGACGGTCGTGGGGTAGCGGCGCGTTCTCGACGACGAGGAGGGTGTGGGGTCGGGGATCGTTGCGGCGCGTCACCAGGCCACCCCGATGTAGTCGGAGCCGACGCGCAGCGATACCGGCAGGCGGACCAGGTCGATGAGCAGCTGTCCGGCCCTGCGGCCGGCCAGCAGCTCGACGAGATGCGGTGAGCTTTTGGTCACGATGACGACGTCGACGTTGTCGATCATGGCGCCGAGGTCCTCGACGAGCAGGCGGTTGAGGTGGGGGATCTCCTGTTCGATGAACGCCCGGTTTCCGCCGATGAGATCGGGGGCCGAGACGTCGGCGTCGTGAATCACGCAGTCGAAGCCTTTGCCGAGGAGCCGCTCCACGACTTCGACGATCGGGCTCTCGCGCAGATCGTCGGTGCCTTCCTTGAACGAGAACCCGGCGAACCCGATTCGCTGGGCGCCGGAGTCGATCACCGTGTGCAGGAGCCGCTCGATCTGCACGCGGTTGCTCGTCAACAGGCTCGACAACAACGGGGTGTCGACGTCGTGGGCCCGGGCCGCGGAGTTGAGGGCCCGCACATCCTTGGGCAGACAGGATCCGCCGAACGCGAAACCGGGCCGCAGGTAGGCAGGAGAGATGTTGAGCTTGTCGTCAGCGCACAACAGCTCCATGACCCGGCTGCCATCGATGCCGAGGGACCGGCTCACAGCACCGATCTCGTTGGCGAACGTGACTTTGGTGGCGTGAAAGCTGTTGGACGCGTACTTGGCCATCTCGGCGACCCGCAGCGGTTCGAGGTAACGGTGGGCGTCGATGCCGTCGTAGATGCCCATCACGGTGGAGGCGGCGACCGAATCATCGCTGCCCACCAGGATGAGTGGCGGGTTGAGGAAGTCGAGGACGCCGGTTCCCTCCCGCAGGAACTCGGGGTTGGTCGCCACCCCGAGCGTGGATCCGAGACGCCGACCGCTGTGGGTCTCGAGGATCTGGGCGACGCGGTCGCCGGTCCCGGGCAGCACGGTGCTGCGGATCACGACGAGGTGGGCGGCCTCGCTACCTGCCAGTGCGTCGCCGATCTGGGCGGCGACCGCTTCGATGTAGGCCAGGTCGATGCTGCCGTTGGTACGGCTCGGCGTACCGACGCAGATGAGCGACATGTCCGAGGTCCGCACTGCCTCCGCCGGGTCAGTCGTGGCCCGCAGTCGGCCCATGGCGCGGGCGGCGACGATCATTTCGGGAACCCCGGGCTCGAGCACGGGGCTCTCCGCGGCATTGATGCGATCGACCTTGGTCGTGTTGGGATCGACACCGATCACCACGTGACCGAGGTCGGCAAGGCACGCGGCCGAGACCGTCCCCACGTATCCGAGGCCGAAGACTGCGATCCTCATGACGTTGCTCCATGTTCGAGATTGGCGATGCGCTCGGGCATCGCGCCGCCGAAGAGCCGACGGGCGATGAGCTCGTAGGACAGCAGCACGGTGAGCTCGCGGCGGTGGTTGCGCCGCCCCGAACGGTGCTCCTCGACGAGTTCGCGTAGGGCGACGAGATCGAGATGACGCGAGCAGAACGAGTCGGGGGCCAGCACGGTGTCGTCGAGCAGGACGCTGAGCGTGCCGGCGAACCACGCATCGACCGGCGTCGCGAAGCCGCGTTTGGTGCGGTCGACGATGGAGCCGGGAACGAGGGATCGGGCCGCACGCTTGTGCACGACCTTTCCGGTTCGGCCCCTCAGCTTCATCGAGGGCGGCAGGGTTTCGACGAAGTCGACGATGCCGCGATCCAGCAGCGGGACCCGAGCCTCGAGGGAGTTGGCCATCGACAACTTGTCGCCGTAGAACAACAGATCGTCGGCAAGGGAGAGCCGGGTGTCGACGTAGAGCAGCTGGGAGAACGGGTCGAGGTGCTCCACCGGTCGTTGCCAGTACTTGATCACGTCGGTGGCGCTCGCGGTGCTCGCCGCCAGGCCACCGCGAGCGATCCGGTTGACGGTGTCGGGAGCAAAGACCTGGTGGATGGCGGCGAACCGCTGCACCGGGTCCGGTTCGCCGAGGGCATCGGTGGCCCGGCGAAGGCGGTGCAGGGCCGGCACTCGCTCTCCGACGGAGCGCACGGCAGTCGAGCGGAACAGGGTGCGGGCAAACCCGCCGTAGCGCTCCCCGAGGTAGCGGTCGTAGCCGGCCCAGGGCTCATCGGCCCCCTGTCCGGTGAGCACCACCTTGACGTGGCGGGCGGCCTCGCGGCACAGCAGGTCATAGGCGAAGGTGCTCTGCGAGAGCACGGGCTCCTCGAGGTGAGCCAGCGAATGGGCGAGCACACCGTTGAAGTCGTCCACGCCGAGCGTGATGGCGTGGTGATCGGCATCGAACATCGCTGCGGTTCCCGCCGCTTCGGCGGCCTCGTCGTACTCGAAGCCCTGGCCGAACCCGACGGTGAACGTTGCGATGGGGTCGGTCGTCGCTTCACGGGCGGCGGCGAGCACCATGGCCGAGTCAACCCCTGCCGAGAGCAGGGCGCCGACGGGAACATCGGACATGAGCTGGGCCCGGACCGAACGCCGTACCAGCTCGGCATACTTGTCGGCCGCGTCGCCGGCGCTGATGCGGGCATCGTGGTCGGGGACCGGGTTCCAGTATCGGTGTACCCGGCAGCCCGCCGAGTTCGAGATCAGCAGGTGGCCGGGTCGCAGCTTGGAGACTCCGGCGACCAGCGTGTGCGGCGCCGGGATGTAGCCGAAGTGGAGCAGCAGCCGTAGCGCATCGACGTCTTCGACGGCATCGACGGTGCCGGTGGCCAGCAGGGCTCGCATCTCGGAGCCGAACAACAGTCGGCGCCCGTTGTCGGAGTAGTAGAGAGGCTTGACACCGAGGTGGTCGCGGGCGAGCACCAGTGTGCCGCTGCGATCGTCCCAGATGGCCACGGCGAACATGCCGTTGAGGCGGTCGATCAGGTCGACCCCCCACTCCTCGTAGCCGTGCGCGAGCACCTCGGCATCGGAGTCGGTGACGAAGACATAGCCACTGGCTATGAGTTCGGAGCGCAGGGAGCGATAGTTGTAGATCTCGCCGTTGAGCTGCACCCAGATGCGACGGTCACCATTGCTCATGGGCTGGTGTCCGCCCTCGACATCGATGATCGACAGTCTCCGGAAGCCGAAGCCGATGCCGGCAGCGTTGTGGAATCCGCTGTCGTCAGGCCCGCGGTGCACCATCGCGTCGGCCATGGTGGTCAGGGTGTCGATGGACGGTGTGGCGCCGTCCCGGCGGTGCTCGCCGGCGATTCCGCACACGTCAGTTGTCCCTCAGGATGGTGGTGCTGGTCCCGGCGTCGCTCGGCCTGGCGCTGTCATAGGAGAAGAGGGAATCGAGGTCGTCGGCGGCTGGGTGGTGCAGTACGGCCACCGGGCGGTGGTCGGAGTCGGCACCCCGCAGATCGATGATCGCTTCGGGAGCGGTGGTCGCCGAAGGCTCAGGACGCAGCATGCGGACGCCGGCGAATGCCAGGGCCAAAAGCGCGATGTTGAGCACGACGATTGCAGCAATGATCACTGAGTTCGGCACCGGTCTCCTCGGGAGTGGTTGCGACGGCCGACTTCACCGGAGGGTGAATAAAAGTGTCGGGAGGGGTTCTTGCAACGTAAGGAGGGGTCTCTGGTGCCGCAATGAAGCGATATACCTAGAAAGGCTTCATATGCCTTGAAGGACTGCGTGGGGGTGGGGGGCGCCCGCGAGCGCCTCGGCGCCCAGCGATCCGAGTCGTGGCGGTCGCAGCGCAGATGGGAGAGTGTGTGGGTGACGACAGCTGACGCGAGCCGAACCTGGCGCTCGATGTGGCGGGTCCACTTCTACTCCGCCATGGTGGCCATGCCCATCCTGGTCCTGCTGGCGATCACCGGCCTCGTCATCATGTACACCGATCCGATTCAGGGTCTGCTCGACGGGGGCGTCACCAGGGTCACCCGGGGGGACGGCGAGACATCGCTCGACCGGCAGCTCGCGGCGGTGTTGTCCGAGCACCCCGACGCGACGATCAGCCAGATCGCCACCTCCGCAGGACTCGACCGGCCCACGGTCTTTCGAGTCTCCGGTATCACCGACGACCGGCTCGTGTTCGTCGATCCGTACACCGCCGACGTGCTCGGCGAACGCTCCGCTGGCTGGGGACTGGTCGGTCTGGCCAATCGGCTGCATGCGTCGCTCAATTCCGATTCAGCATCATTGCCGCTGCCGTCGCTTGCGGGCCTGGTCGGGGACCTGCCGGGCTTTCTCGACGTGCCCATCGCCGAGGTCGCTCTCGAAGTGTTCGCCGGCTGGGGCCTGGTACTGGCAGCGACAGGGTTCTACCTGTGGCGCCCCCGCCGGGCTCGTGACGGGCAGCGTCGGCCGCCCCGAACGGTGCTCCTTCCCCGCGCTGGACGACGAGGGCGAGCGCGCTGGCGTGACCTTCACGCCGTTCCGGGCCTGCTGTTGTCGGGGGTGCTCACCCTCATCGTCGTGACGGGCATGCCGTGGTCGGCCTACTGGGGGGTGAATTGGACGAGCGCTGCGCAGCGCATCGCTCCCGACACCGCCTTCACCGCCCCGTTGTCGGCCCCCGAGAATCACCGGGCCGGCCACGACGCCGCCCACGGCGATCCCGGGTCTCGGGTAGCGGTGTCACTCAACGAGGTGGCCAAGGTGGCGGCGGCGCAACGGCTGTTGCCCGGCTATCTCATCGTGCCGCCTCGACCGCGAAGCGACCCGGCCGGCAATCCGCTCTACGAAGCCTTCGAGTTGCAGAACCCGTGGCCGGCTCGCACCCAGGAGTTTCGCCGCGTCTACGTCGACCAGTTCACCGGCGAACTACGCGGTCGAACCTCCTCGGGGCGCTACGGCACGGTGCCGCGCTGGACCGACATGGCCAAGCAGACCCACGTCGGGGCCCAGTACG
>Ga0105047_10011198_pt1 | contig 14576 bp, 18 predicted proteins | sample MAT04_FD_78384 | JGI IMG/M metagenome (GOLD analysis project Ga0105047, IMG submission 78384) | Freshwater microbial communities from Lake Fryxell liftoff mats and glacier meltwater in Antarctica - MAT-04 (megahit assembly) | ecosystem: Environmental > Aquatic > Freshwater > Ice > Liftoff... | reverse complement strand
GCGCTGTGCCTCGCCCTCGCGCACCAGCAGATGCACAGCGCGCAGGTTCACCGCCATGCCGACGGCCTCGACATCGGTGAGCACCTGGAACTGCCCCTCTTCGGGCGCGACGCTGCGACCGAGGTAAGGATCGAGCAGCGTAGGCGTGCCCTGTCCGACCTCGTCGGCATAGACCGCGACGACGAAATAGCCGAGATGGCCCGACGGATCGGGCGGCGCGGCGTCACCCGGAAACGAGAACGCCTCCGCGACCATCGCGTCGACGCCCTCGGCGCGCAGCGCGGCGACGGCGATCGCGGCGACCTCGAGCGGATACATCTTCGAGCGCGCGTCGTCGCGCATCATCAGCTCGAGCGCCTTGCGCGCCGTGCGCGGCGGCGTGTCGCGTGGCTCGGTCAGCGACCACGGCACGAAGCCCTTCTTCGTCGCGCGTGCGCGGATCGCCGCGACCACGCCGCGCGCCTTGTCGACGTTGCCGCTCTTGCCGCGCACCGCCGCCGACGCGAAGTCCTCGAGCGCCTCGTCGCTCTCGAGCAGCGCGAGAAAATCGCGTGCCTCGCCGTGCGCCTTACGCACGTAGCCAGCGAGCTCCGAAGGCTCGAGCGGTCGCAGCGGCGCGTCGCCCTCGACGGCATCTGGCGTGCGTCGCGCCCACCACGCCCAGCCGCCCGCCGCGAGCGCGAGCACGGCGACGATCGCGACCGGAAGCACCCACTTGGGCTGCTCCTTCACGGCCTCCTTCTTCTGTACGCCGAGCTTCTCGATGCCGTGCACGCGCATGCACTTCGGACAGCGTGGCTTGGCGTCGTCGGAGTCGAAGCGATTGTCGCAGTGGACGCAGAGGTAGCGGGACATGTGCGCTGCACGACGTACCGGACCGTACCCGTCGGCGCAAGGCCCTCTCAGCGGACCGCGCAGGGCCGAGCGCGCTCCAGCCGTTGGTTCAGCCCGCGGTGCTCGCCGCGATCACCAGCTGTGCGGCGAAGTAGAGCGGCAGGCCCCAAGCGCGATTCACGAAGCCGTGCGCGACGAATCGGTCGCGCGCGACCGACAGGTCGGAGCCGTAGAACATCAGCGCGCCGACCAAGCCGACGATGCCGCCCGGGTGATGGCTCGCGCCCGCCGCGGTCGCGACCATCGCGCTGATGACGATGAAATACGCGGCCACCGGCGCGCGCATCGGCGCCTCGATGTGCGGCGAGAGCCAGCGCCAGACGAGCGCGCCCCCGACAGAGACGACGGCGAGCGTCGGCAGCGCACGGCCGAGCGCTTGGCCGCGCAGCGCGAACGCGACGACGAACGCGACGTGCCCCAGTAGGAACGCGCCGAGGCCCGCGAGGAACGTGCGGCGCGACTTCGGGATGAGCAGCAGATCGCCGAGCATCGACAGCAACAGGCCACCAAAGACGACTCTGCCGTAGTCGCTCGCGAGCGCACCTGCGCCGACCGCGGCGAACAGAAAGCCGATGGCCGCGACTGGCTTCGTCGCCCATTTGCCGCGCTGCGAGCCGCGCGCCTCGGCGAGCAGGAGGCCGGCAGTCGCGAGAGTCGTGACGGTGACACCAGCGAAGAAGAGAGGCGACATGGCGCGCGAGCATACATGCGCCGTGGTAAAGTCGCGGCTCGCGTGTTCCGCCGAAGGAGTCTCCGTGCCGTCATCGCTTGCGCTTCGCCTCAGCTTCGCGTTCATCGTCGTGCTCAGCGGATCTCTCGGGGGCCTCGGCTGCGCCAGCAACGATGGCGGCGGGCCCGCACGGTTAGACGGCGGCCGCGCTGACGGCAGCAGCGGTGACAGCGGCGGCGCGTGCCGCAGCGCCTCCGACTGCACCGACGACGGCATCTTCTGCAACGGCGGCGTGCTGTGTCGCGATGGAGTCTGTACGACGACGCCCGCACCGACGTGCAGCGACTCGGTCGCGTGTACGCGCGACGAGTGCCTCGCGGCGACCGACGTCTGCCAGAACATCCCGGACAACTCGCTCTGCCCCGCGAGCACGGTGTGTGAGACCGGCAGCGGCTGCGTGACACCCGCGGCGTGCGAGTTCGACACCGACTGCGGCGGCGACGGGGTCTTCTGCAACGGCGACGAGGTCTGCATCACGGCGATGTGCATCTCGCCCGGCACGCGCACCTGCGCAGACACCAACAACTGCACCAGCGACGAGTGCGTCGAGAGCACGACCGCGTGCGCGAACACGCTCGCCGCGCATCGCACCGATCCACTCCACTGCGGGCCGACCGGCGCGAACGACTGCGTCGTCTGCCCGAGCCCGACGGTCGATCAGATCAACGCGGGCGCGTCGTGTGAGCTCGGCCTGTGCAGCATCGCCTGCGCGACCGGCTTCGCCGACGCGGACCGCAATTTCGCCAACGGCTGCGAGTGCGCGATCGGCGTCGGCACCGACGTCCCCGACGGCACGTACCGGGACGATGACTGCGACGGCATCGACGGCGACCTCGAGCGCGGGCTGCTCGTCTCGAACACGCTCGGCATGGACACGGCGACCTGCGGCCTCGACTTCGCGACCCCGTGTCGAACGATCGCGTTCGCCACGACGCGCACCTTCGCCGCGCTGCGCTTCGATCTGTTCGTGATGGCGGGCAACTACGACGAGATCGTCGTGCTCTCGAGCGGCATGCGCGTATTCGGCGGCTACGACACGACCTGGAGCCGCGGCGCGCGCAGCGACTCGGCACATCGCACGGTGATCCGCGGCGCGCTCGATACGGTAAGCGGCCAATATCTGACGGTGAAGGCGCGCAATCTCGTGGTCGAGTCGGTGCTCGAGAACTTGGTGCTCGTCGGGCCGAACGCGAGTGGCAACGTGATGGGCGCGGGCAACGGCTCGTACGTCATCTACGCAGAGTCGGCCTCGGCGCTGCGACTCGAGCGCGTGACTCTGCAGCAGGGTCCAGGCGCGCCAGGCGGCGACGGAACGAATGGCACCGACGCCGCGGTCAGCGCAGCGAACAACGGCGGGATCGGCGGAAACGGCGGCGAGTTCATCACTGTCTGCGATACGTCGTCGCGCGGCACTGCAGGAACCGCGGGCACGAATTCTTGCCCGGACGGCACGGCGACAGCAGGCGGAGCGGGCGGCGTGGGAGGCACGATGGACACGTCGTGTGGCTTCAGCGGCAGCTGCGCCGTCAGCGGCAACTGCGCGGCGACCGTCGGCCTCGCGGGAGCCGCAGCTGCCGTGCGCGTCGACCCTTTCGGTGCGCCCGGCGGCGGCGGCGGCACCTCCCTCACCGCATCCGCGACCGATGGCGGGCCGGGACGGCTGGCGAACGGCGCGCGCGGTGACGGCGCAGGCAATGCGCGCGGCGCCGTGATCGCGTCGTACTGGTACGCGCAGTCGGGCGGCGCCGGCGGCATCGGCGCGAATGGCGGCGGTGGCGGCGGCGGCGGCGGCGGTGGTGGCAACGACAGCGGCGACGACTCGTTCGGCGCCGGCGGCGGTGGCGGTGGCGCAGGTGGTTGCCGCGCGCGCAGTGCCGGCACCGGCGGCGGCGGCGGCGGTGGCAGCTTCGGCGTCTTCGCGGTCGACTCCGTCGTTACCGCAGCTGACTGCGACGTACTTCGCGCGAACGGCGGCAACGGCGGACGCGGCGGCAGCGGCGGACGCGGTCAGCCGGGCGGCACGCGCGGCTCGCCAGGCACGCCCGTGGACGCGAGCACAGCCGGCTTCGGCGGTGCCGGCGCACACGGCGGCCACGGCGGCGGCGGCGGCGGCGGCGCTGGCGGCGTCTCGTACGGCTTCTTCTCGCTGCGCTCCACCATCACGCAGAGCTGCGCGTTCCTCGCAGGCGCGGGCGGCGCAGGCGGTGGCGGCGGCGCACACGCACCGAGCGCGCCCTCGACGGAGCGCGACGGAAACGACGGCACCAGCGGCGTGACCGGCGACGTGGGCGAAGTGCTGATCTGCACCGCCGCCGGAGGCTGCTGACCGCGATATCCGCGCGTCAGCCGCGCAGCTCCGGGCCTCAGCCGCCCGGCTCCGACGAAGCGCCGCGCGCGCAAATTCACGGTGCCTGGGAAGCATGAGCAGTCGACGGCGCGCTGCGTCAGCTCCGATTGAATTCACAGCGCCGTTCGCGATACGGTCCCGCTGCTCGTCGGCGCGCAGCCGCGGCGGAGGGATCTGAACAATGTTCGCTGGCCTCTTTCGTTCATTCAAGTTCATGGGCGAAGTGCTCGGCATGGTGAAGGGCAACCCGCGCCTGCTCGCGCCTCTCGCCATCAACCTGGCCGTCGCCGTGCCGGTCAACATCGTCATTGCGCTGGTCTACGGCTTCCTCCACGACAGCCTCGGGATCCTCGCCTCCGTCTTCCTCGCGATCGGTCTCGTCGTCCTCTACTTCATCGACTACTTCTGCAACGGCCTCACGTGTTCGCTGATCTACGATCAGGTCACCACCGGGAACGCGCAGCTCGGCGCCGCGACGAAGCGCACGCTGAAGGCGGTCCCCGGCATCGTGATGTTCGCGTCGATCTCCGGCGCGCTCGATCTGCTGACGAGCTACGCGCAGGAGCGCAACGACATCCTCGGCAAGATCTTGCTCGGCATCATCCGCTCGATCTGGACCACCGCGACGTACGTCGTGATGCCGTCGATGATCATCGAGGGCCTCGGCTTCATCCCCGCGTTCAAGCGCTCGAAGGACCTGATGATGAACGACCCGACGCAGGTCGGCGTCGGCTACGTCGGCATCGGCTTCATCACGTCGGTGCTCGGCGTGGTGACGATGGGCGCGGCGTTCTTCCTGTCGAACCTGGTGTCCGGCCTCAGCACGATCCTCGCGGGCTTCGTGTTCGTCGGCATGGTCAACGTCTACTGGTCGGTGTCCGGCTACCTGCGCATCACCTACTACACGTGCTTCTACCTCTGGGCGAGCCAGTGCATCACCGCACAGCGGCCCGATCCCGAGCTCGCCCCCGCGCCGCTCCGTCACGCGCTCGCGGTCTGACCCGACACGCGCGCGCGGTCTGAGCCGACCCAGCACACGAACGCCGAGCCCCGCATGCCTGACGGCGCGCGGGGCTCGTCGCTTCCGTCGATCGCTTCGCGGGCTCAGCCCGCGCCGAGCACGCCGATCGGGCACGTCACGCCGGTGCCGCCGATGCCGCAGTAGCCATCCGGGTTCTTCGCCAGGTACTGCTGGTGATAGTCCTCCGCGTAGAACAGCTCCGGCTGCTCGAGGATCTCGGTGGTGATCGCGCCGTAGCGCGCGGCGCTGAGCTTCGCTTGATAGGCGTCGCGCGACGCCGTCGCGATCGCGCGCTTCTCCGCCGTCGGCAGATAGAGCCCCGAGCGGTACTGCGTGCCGGCGTCGTTGCCCTGGCGCATCCCCTGCGTCGGGTCGTGCCCTTCCCAGAACGCCCTCAGCAGCGACTCGAACGAGAGCAGGCGCGGATCGTAGACGACGAGCGCGACCTCGTTGTGCCCGGTGCGGCCGGTGCACACCTCGCGATAGGTCGGATTCGGCGTGAGCCCCGCTGCATAGCCGACGGCCGTCGTGTAGATGCCCTCGAGCTTCCAGAACAGCTTCTCGACGCCCCAGAAGCAGCCCATCCCGACCAGGAGCTGCTCGCTGCCCGCGGGGAACGGCGGCACCAGCGACGTCCCGAGGACGTAGTGTTTCGCGGGCGTGGGCATGCGCTCGGTGCGGCCGGGCAACGCGTCGTTGGGGCTTGGCATACGGGTCTTCTCGAGGGTGCTGAAGATCGACATGCGGGGATTCTCGGGCCTTTGCCCGCGACTGGGAAGGGGGCAGTGGTAGCCTGAGCGCCGAATGGCCTCGAAGAAGATTGCATTCGTGATGGTCGGCCTGCCGGCGCGCGGCAAGACGTACATGGCGCGCAAGATCGCCCGCTATCTCTCGTGGCTCGGGCATGCGACGCGGGTGTTCAACGTCGGCAGCTATCGGCGCACCCGCCTCGGCGCGCGCCAGACGCACGAATTCTTCGATCCCGACAACAGCTCCGGCGTCGAGGTCCGGCGCACGCTCGCGCTCGCCGCGCTCGACGACATGCTCGGCTGGCTCGAGTCGACCGGCGACGTTGCGATCTACGACGCCACCAACAGCTCGCGCGAGCGACGCGATCTGGTGCGCGCGAAGTGCGCCGCGCACGACGTCGAGGTCGTCTTCGTCGAGTCGGTGTGTGACGACGCGGCGATCGTCGACGCGAACGTGCGCGAGACCAAGGCGCGCTCCCCCGACTACGCCGACATCGACGCCGACACGGCCGTCCAAGACTTCCTCGCGCGCATCCACCACTACGAGCAGAGCTATCAGACGGTGACCGACGACGAGGGCAGCTATGTCCGCGTCATCGACGTCGGTCGCAAGATCGAGGCGCACCAGATCCGCGGCACGATCGCGGCGCGCGTCGTCTACTTCTTGCTCAACCTGCACATCCAGCCGCGCAGCTTCTGGCTCACGCGTCACGGCGAGAGCGAGGCGAACGTCCTCGGCCGCATCGGCGGCGATCCGGGGCTCAGCCTGCGCGGACTTGGCTACGCCGACGCGCTCGCCGACTTCGTGCGCACGCGCGTCGCGCCTGGCGATGCGCCGCTGGTCGTCTGGACCAGCACGCTGAAGCGCACGATCGCGACCGGCGCGCCGCTCGATCGGCCGACCACGACGTTCAAGGCGCTCGACGAGATCGACGCCGGGCTCTGCGAGGGCATGACCTACGCCGAGATCGCCGAGCGCATGCCCGACGAGTGGGCCGGCCGCCAGACCGACAAGTTCCGCTATCGCTATCCGCGCGGCGAGTCGTACGAGGACGTCATCACGCGGCTCGAGCCGATGATCCTCGGCCTCGAGCGCGAGCGACTGCCGGTGCTGCTGATCGCACATCAGGCCGTGCTGCGCGCGCTCTATGCGTACCTGATGGACAAGCCCGCGGAGGAGTGTCCGCGCATCGACGTACCGCTGCACACCGTCCTGCAGCTCACGCCGACGGCCTACGGCTGCGACGAGCGACGCTGGGCACTCGCGCCCTCGCCGCTCGATCAAGAGGGCTTTCGCGCCGTGTAGTCTGCGGCATTGCACCACGGCAGACGCCCGAAGTTGGTGTACCTCACGCGGGTCCCCTTCAGTCTCGACGCCGACCGCCCGATTCCTCATTTGAGCCGCCATGACGGAAACAGGACTAGCGGTCGCGCTGACGTTCGCGCTTTGCTGCCTCGTGGCGGTGATCGCGCTCGCGCTCGTGAAGCTGCGTCGTGCCGCGGCGCGAGCCGCCGCACGGGAAGAGACCCTGCGTGCGGTGATCGACGCGCTGCCGGACGCTGTCGTCGTCGCGGATCGGGCCGGTCGCTACGTCATGTCGAACCCAGCCGCGCGGCAGCTCTTTGGCGAGGAGCTCGGGACGCTGCTCGACGAGCGATGGTCAGAGCGGCTCGGTGCGTATTCGAGCGACGGGACTAGCCTGCTCGGGCCGAGCGACAACCCGCTCACGCGCTCGGTCGGCGGCGAGCTCGTCGACGACTACCGGGTCGTGCTGCGCAGCCCGAACCGCGCCGGCGACATGCACGCCAGCGTGACAAGTCGTCCGATCCACGATGCCAGCGGCGCGACCGTCGCGGCGGTCGCGGTGCTCCGCGACGTCACCGAGGCGCGCCGCGAGGAGCGCGCGCGGCAGCACACCGAGGAGCGCTTCCGTCGGCTCGCAGAGGCCACCTTCGAGGGCATCACGATGAGCGTCGATGGCATCGTCCTCGACTCCAACGAGACGTTCGCGCGCATGCTCGGCTACGAGCCCGAAGAAGTGCTCGGCCGCGACTCGACCGACTTCGTGGTCGAGCAGGAGCGGGCGATCGTCCTCGCGCAGGTCCAGACCGGCAGCGAAGACACCTACGAGACGGTCGGCCTGCGCAAAGACGGCAGCGAGGTCTCGCTAGAGATCCGCGGTCGCATGGTCGAGGTCGACAGCATGCGGCTGCGCATCACCGCGATGCGCGACATCACCGATCGCAAGCGCGTCGAGGCCAAGCTCGCCGAGCAGTCCGAGACGCTGCGCACCATGGCGATCCGCGACGAGCTCACCGCGCTCTACAACCGCCGCGGCTTCCTCGAGCTCGGCGGCCAGCAGCTGCGCCTCGCGGACCGCGAGGGACGCAGCATGGCGCTGGTGTTCGCCGACGTGAACGGCCTCAAGCAGATCAACGACGAGCTCGGCCACGAGCAAGGCGATCAGGTGATCCGCGATGCGGCCGCGGTGCTCGAGCAAGTCGCGCGCTCCGCCGATCTGGTCGCGCGACTCGGCGGCGATGAGCTGGTCGTGCTCGCGAGCGGCCTGCTGCCGGAGAACCTCGCGGCCTTCGGCGCGCGCCTCGCCGCTGCGATCGAGCATCACAACGCGCACGCTCCACGCCCGTACAAGCTGTCGATGAGCTTCGGCGTCGCTTACCGCGCAGCGCGCGCAAAGACGACGCTCGAGGAGCTCGTCGCCGAGGCCGATCAGCGCATGTACGTGCAGAAGCGCGAACGTCAAATGCAGCGCGGCGCGGCGGCCTGACGACGCGCTCACACTGGTAGTCAAGCCGTCTGCGCCAGTCGCGTGCCGCCCATGCCGGGAGTCGCCCCCATGAGGCCGACTGGCTTCTCGCCGAAGATGCGCCCGATCTCTTTCGCCGGGCGTGACAGCCAGTCGATGGCGTTCTTTAGGACGCCGGGCATCGAGTTGTTGTATTCGGGCGTGACGATCCGCAGGCTATCGGCGCTCGCAACTCCGCTCCTTCAGCGCGGTGACGACCGCGGGCGCGGCTTCAGGTGCCAGCGCGCGCTCCGCGCAAGACTTGCGACGCCGCGACGAAGTCGCGCAAGTGTACTGCTCGAGAAGACCTGGGACACCAGCGACGACGACGAAGCGATCGCTGCATGGGAGCGCGCGTGGGACGGCGCAGCGATAGAGCGCTGCGACTGGCCGAACGAGCTCGCCCTGCGCGTCCGTCGGGGTCACGGCCTGCGCAGCAAGTGGGCGCGCGCCCATCGCGACGCGAGCGGCGCCGTCTCGATGCGCGACGCGACCGACGCCGAAGACTGCGCAGCGCTGCGTGCGACGGCGCCCGCTCAGTGAGGTGAGCAGTGAGGTGCGCAGTGAGGTGAGCGCGTCGCTCGGCGCCGCGACGTTGACCTCCGCGGGGCGCTCGACGACCATCGACGCCACTGTGACCAACTCTCTCCGCTCGCCGGCGCCACTCCGCCGCCTACTCGCGGGTGTCATCGCGACACTCGCGCTCGGCGTCGCTTCGGTGGCCGGCGCGCGGCCCGTCGGCGACGCCGCGCCAGACGTCGCGCCGGGAGACGGCGCGCGTGCCGCGAAGGTCCGCCGCACCGAGTGCATCATCGCGGGACCGTGGCGCGGGACCGCCGTCGACGTGCAGGGCACGCGGTGGCGCTTCGAGCTCACGCTCGAGCAGAACGGAAGCGTGATCACCGGCGCGTTCGACTGGGTGGGCTCGAACGGCAGCCGCGGGCGCGAGCGCGTCGCTGGGAGCGTCAACTGCCGCGCGCACCAGCTGACGATGCGCGGCGTCGCGCTCGAAGGCGCGAACTCGCTCGCGCTCGCCCGCTACGCGCTGCGCCTCGACGCGGCCTATACAGCGCTCGACGGACGCTGGACGGGTGGCGTCCCGGGGACGATGAGTGGGAGTCGCGTGACCCGGCCGTGATCGCGCGCGCCACTCGTGAACCTGTCGCGCCGAGCGCGCGGCCGTCCCGTTCGGCACGCGGGCGTCGCGCTCAGGACGTTAGTGTGTAGTCGAGCGTGTAGTGGTGCTGTCCGTCGACGATCTGAATGTCCATCTTGCCGGCGATCCCAGCGAGCTCTCCGGTGCCGGAATCCGGTACGACGACGATCGACAGGGTGCGCTCGCCGCGCGTCATCAATCCGGTGTGCAGGACGACGAACGAGCCGCGCTTGCCCTCGACGGTGCCGACGATGCGCTCGAGCGCGACGTAGCCAGCGGAGTTGTCGATCGGCGTGCGCGCAGCGAGCATCTGCACCTTGCTGGTCGCGTCGAGCGGCCCCGCGAAGCGCTTGTCGAAGCTCGCGCGACCGAGCGACACGCTCGCCTCCACGTCGTACGGGGGCTCGGCCTGCATCGTGACCTCGAATGTTCCTTGGATGTTCATCCTGCGGAGATATCGCGCCCGCGCGGCGATGTCTTGCAAGAACGCGACACCTCGCGAACGCTCGCGGGGTGAGCGAGGAACCAAGCAGCACGCGGCGCGCCCCCGGTCGACCGCGCGGGATCCTGCGCGTTCCTCAGCCTGAAGGGAGGACCGAGCACCAGCGCGTGCTTCCGTCACCAGCGCTCGCTGAGTCGATCGCCCACTTCTGGTCCGTGCGCTGGGATCTGCGCACACCGTTCCTCACCGAGACGTTGCCGCATCCGTGCGTACATCTCGTGTTCGAGTCGCCAGGCAGGGGCGAGATCGCTGGCGTGAGCACCGGCCGATTCATGCGAAACCTGGCCGGACGCGGCAGCGTCTTCGGCGTCAAGTTTCGACCGGCGGCGTTCCAGCCGCTCTATCGCCGCTCGCTCGGTCATCTCCGCGATCGCGTGATCGACTGCGCGCAGCTCTTCGGCGATGAAGCCGCGCCGCTCGCTGTGGCGATCCACCGCGCCGCGTCGATGGATGCGGCGATCGCCGCCGCCGAGGCGTTCTTTGTGCAGAAGATCGACGCCCTACCCGCGCCGGTCGTCGCAGTGCGTGACCTCGTCGAACGTCTCGCCGAAGATCGCACGCTGCTGCGCGTGGAGGACGTCGCGGCGCTCGCCGGGCTCGACCTGCGCACGCTTCAGCGCCGCTTCATGCGCTACGTCGGCGTGAGCCCGAAGTGGGTGATTCAGCGCTATCGCCTGCACGAGGCCGCAGAGCAGCTCAAGGGCACATCGCCACCGTCACTCGCCGCCCTCGCGGCGTCGCTAGGCTATTTCGATCAGTCGCACTTCGTGCGCGACTTCAGAGCAATGGTCGGACGCGCGCCGGGCGCGTTCGCGCGCGCGGAGGGCGTCAAGCGATAGCGCTCGAAACGCGGCGTGAGCGAGAGCGGTCCGCTACGGGCGTTTGGCCCTTCTGGTCATCGCCGCGGCCCACGCTACGCTGCGACCATGAACTTCGCACGATTCACGCTCTTGCTGCTCTTGCCCACCGCGCTCGCGACCACGTCTGGCTGCAGCGGCTGCGATGACGGCACCGTTGTTCCGAGCCGTCCCGATGGCGGCGCGCGCGACGACCTCGGCACCGCCGGCGATCTCGGCGCGATCGACTCGGGCGCGCGCGACTTCGGTCCACCGCCGGATCTCGGTCCGCCGCCTGGCGATGTGCACGTGGTGATCACCGCCGACAACGCGTACAGCTTTGCGTACGGCAGCTCGAGCGCGATCGACACGTTCATCCGCGGCTCGCGCGCGCTCAGCGCCGGGCAGATCTTCAACTGCCCGATCGGCAACGGCCCGGAGGCGTTCACGGTGCCGACCGCGGCGGCGCCGTCGGGCGCGTACCTCTACATCGTGACCTGGGACGACCTCTCCGTGACGCAGGGCGTGCTCGGCGAGTTCGAGCGCGATGGCAGCTTCGTCTACACCGGCGACGCACGCTTCGAGGTGTGCGCTACCGGCCTCGACTACTCGGAAGCGCGCGACGGAATCGACCCGATCGCCGGACCCACGGAGGACGTCGTCGAGGCAGAGATCGCGCGCTGCAACGCGGCCGCAGGCGACGCGGCGACCACCAGCAAGGGCTGGGTCGATCTCGCCGGCCCCGTGACGCCTGGCGCGATTGGCACGCTCGCCGTCGGCGAAGCGAACGACATTGCACCTGGCGGCGAGTTCCCCGGGGTGTGCCAGGCCGACGACACGATGGGCGGCATCGGCATCGACGCGGCAGCGCAGTGGATGTGGTACACGCCCGGCGGTCTCAGCGGCTCGGCGTTCCGCTCGACCGGGACGAACACGTTCAAGGCCTTCTTGATCTTCCGCCTCCCCGCCGACGAGATCATCTTGTTCTGAGAGCTGTCGCGCCGGGGCGCTGCGCGCTGCACGAGGCGCACGAGTCCGCCGATGATCTTGGCGGACTCGATGCGCCAGCGGGCCTCGACCACGCTCGGTATCGACACCTGCTCCATGCTCGCTCGCGCTACGCCTTGCCGCGCGACTTCAGCTCCGCGGCCTGCCGCGCTTCTTGGGCGCGCAGTTTGGGTGTCATCGCGTCACCGAAGTCCTCCGCGGAGAACACCTGCCGCAGCTCGACCTCGGCGCCGCCCTCGAACGGCGCGCGCTTGAGCCACTCGATCGCTTCGTCCATCGAGCGCACCTCCTACAGCCAGTATCCGGCGATGAGCTCCTTCGTCTCGGCGAATGGTCCGTCGATCACCGCCTTGTCCTTGCCGGAGAAGCGCACGCGCTTGCCCTTGGAGCTCGGATGCAGCCCATCTGCGGCGAGCATCACGCCGGCCGCGAGCAACTGATCGTTGAAGTTGCCCATCGTGGTCAGCTCCGCTTCCGTGGGCATCTGACCCGCTTCCGACTCCTTGCTTGCCTTTACGATCACCATGACGCGCATGACATCCTCCGATCACGCGGTGTCGACCCGATTGAGCTCGCGGTCGCGCAGAGCTTCCGCGCTCATCCACTCGCGGAGTCGCTCTTGCTGCCGAAGCACCTCCGCCCACCGCGCGTCAGGCAGTTCGACCTCCCGCGGGTCCGACGGGAAGCGGGGACCGTCGAGCGATCCAGACAGCTTCTTCAAATCGTCGTCGACGGTACTGAGCGCCCACGACCGAGAGAGGATTACGTCGTCGAGTCCGTTGCCGCGCGGGTTCGAGACCCGCGGAAGCTCGTTCTCACTCCACGGCGCGGGCGAAAACGAGCGCGACGAGAGACGATGGGCCATCAGCCACGAGGTCGGCGGCAACACCAACATCGCGACACTGAAGACGACCCACGGCCACGACCGTTGGCGCCGTTCCCCGGCTACCTCGGGCGCGTCTCTGGGTCCACGCATCCCGCGCATCTTATGACGGCGCGCTGCCACACGCTCGGCCCAGACGCAGCGACGGCAGAGGAGACTTCGACGTGTCGCGTCCGCGCGCAGCGTAGCGCGGCTCCGGGCGCGACGCGCGATGCGCTGCGTCGCTCGTTTGACCGATCCGCGCGACTTGACTTCCGATAAGTCGCGGCTTATCAATCGCCGATGCAGGCGACCGACGCAGCGGAGAGCAAGATCTTCTACGCGCTGGCCGACCCCAGCCGTCGCGCGATCTTCGAGTCGCTGACGCGCGGAGAAGCGGCGGTGAAGGATCTCACCGCGCGCTTCGACATCTCGCAGCCGGCGGTCTCACAACACCTCGCGGCTTTGAAAGGCGCCGGCCTCGTCAACGCGCGCCGCGAGGGGCGCTGTGTCTATTACCGGGTGGAGCCACGCGGCATGAAGCCGCTCGTCGACTGGATCGCGCACTACCGCGCCTTCTGGACTGAGCACGTCGATCGTCTCGAACAGCTGCTGGAGGACATGGACGAATGAGCCCCATCGACAAGACCGCACCATCCCAGACGGACTCCGTCGCGCTAGAGTTCGACTTGAGTCATGCGCCGGAGAAAGTCTGGCGCGCCCTCACCGAGCCCGCGCTGCTCACGCAATGGCTGCTGCCCATCGTCGAGCTCGAGCTCGAGCCGGGGGCATCGTTCGTGTTCAAGACGCAGGCACATCCCGGCTGGGACGGCACCGTCAACTGCCGTGTGCTCGAGATCGAAGCGCACAAGAAGCTCAGCTACGCCTGGATCGTAGGCGGTATGGAGCTCGACACAGTGGTGACGTTCACGCTCACGCCCACGGCGTCAGGCACTCATCTGTCGCTCGTGCAGTCTGGCTTCAAGCCGCATCAGAAGCAGAACTGGGGCGGCGCCCGCTACGGCTGGAACATGATGGGCGGCAAGCTCGTCGACCTCCTCGGGAGGATCGCATGAGCTGGATTCGGCCCGCCCATCGCTGGGTGTCCATCGTATTCACCGTCACCGTCATCGCCAACTTCGTCGCGATGGGTCTCGGCGGCGGACAGCCGCCGGCGTGGATTACATACGCGCCGCTGCTCCCCCTCGCTTTGCTGCTGTTCAGCGGCCTCTATCTGTTCTTCCAGCCGTATGCTGCCAAGTGGCGTAGCCGGCGAATCAGCTCGTGATCGGCGCCGCGGATTCAGCTACAGAACGAAGGTACGACGATGAAGAGTCAGCCAAAGCCTCCCTCCGACAAGCCCGCCTCCACGCTCATCAGCGAGCGAATCGCGACGTTGGGAGGCTGGCGACGCGACACCCTCGCGAGGATGCGCACTCTCATCGCGGACGCCGATCCCGACGTCGTCGAAGAGTGGAAGTGGATGGGAACGCCGGTGTGGTCCCACGACGGCGGCCTCTGCACCGGCGAGTCGTAGGTGCGTCGGGTGCCGATGTGGATTCGCCTCCAAGCGCTGCTTCAAGCTCGCGAGTAGACCGTCACCCCCGCTCGTCGGCTTGTCACGTGTCTTGGCTGTCTTGGGTATGGCTCGAAGTCTGCGCGCG
>Ga0105047_10011197_pt1 | contig 14577 bp, 14 predicted proteins | sample MAT04_FD_78384 | JGI IMG/M metagenome (GOLD analysis project Ga0105047, IMG submission 78384) | Freshwater microbial communities from Lake Fryxell liftoff mats and glacier meltwater in Antarctica - MAT-04 (megahit assembly) | ecosystem: Environmental > Aquatic > Freshwater > Ice > Liftoff... | reverse complement strand
GCATGATTTGGCCATTCAGGCGCTCGCCGGGACGGTCAGCATCAATCTGGGCAATGACGGCGAGCCCTGTAATCCGAACGTGCCGGCAGCCGATATGGCGGCGTCGCTGATGGCGTTTGCGGGCATCATGATGGCGCTTTATCGGCGCGAATCGAGCGGTTTGGGCGACTACTTGGACTTGTCCATGCACGATGCGCTGCTCGCCTGGTTGCCCAATGTGATGGGCCCGGTGTTTGCCGAAAACCGCGCGCCAGTGGTCAAACAAGAGCGCAGTTGGGGCGGCTCGGCGATGTACCGGCTCTATCAAACCCTCGACGCACGCCACATTGCTATAGGCGGCAGCGAGCCCAAGTTTGCACAGAACCTCTTGGACGCGTTGGGCCGGCCTGATTTGCTTGATCTGATGCGCTTGCCGCCGGGTCGTGGGCAAGATCCGCTCAAGGTATTTTTCAGCCAGACTTTTGCCACCCGCTCCTTGGCCGAGTGGCAGGTGTTTCTCGCGCCGATTGACTGCTGCTGGGCGCCGGTGTTGAACCTGCACGAGGCGCTTAGCTGCGATCAAGTTCAAGCGCGAGCGATGCGCTTGAGCGATTGGCAAGGCAACGCTCATTTGGGTGTGCCGATTAAATTCATGCGTGAGCCCGCGCAACCCAAGCTCAGTGTGCCCACCTTGGGCGAAGCGTCACCAATCTGGCTTTAAAGGTATCTCAATGAAAACAATGACGCGCTGGTTTGCCTTGCTACTCGCCTTTGCTTTGGGCGGCTGCGCTACGTTCAAGGATTCGCCCAAAGAGGCCATTGCGCCTGCTGCGTCGGCCAGTGCGCAAGGGGATGCGTTTGCGCGCTTTCTTGCGTGGTTCCCCGGCGAGTACGACAACTACGAGCAGTTCTGGCTGCAAACCGTCGAATTGCCGCAAGCCGAGCGGCCCAAAGATCCACACGAACACACCCACCACATCTTTGCGCCGGTTGAGGCGCCGCTGATCGGTGCACACGTGTTTTTTGTCAAGCAAACCATGCCGGAGAAGGGCAATAAGCTCTATCGGCAGCGCCTGTATCGCGTCAGCAGCGAGGCCAACAATTCGATTCGAATGGATATTTTTTCGTTCAAGGACGAAAAAAAATACGCCGACAGCGAGCGCAAGCCGGAGCTGATCGCAAAGCTTAGCGCCGCTGAACTCAACCAAGTGCCGGGTTGCGAGGTGCGCTGGTTTTTCAACGGCAGCGACGCCTTTGACGGCAGCGTCAACCGCAAGACCTGCCGGATCGATTCGGAGCGCTTGGGCGGCCGGGTCTTTGTTGAAGACCGCTGGAAGCTCGATCGCGAGCAAATTCTGATCCGCGAGGCGGCGACCAACGAAGCCGGGGTCGCGGTTTATGGCCGCGCTGAGCCGCATGCGAACCGCCGCGTGCGCTTTTTTGAGGGTTGGGGCGCGATCAAGAAAGAGGGCAAAGACGCGCCGCGCGAATCCAAAAATTGGTATGGCACACGCGGGATTGTGATCCACAGCGAAGGCCAGCTTTTCCCGCTCAAGAAAGACGATGGCAGCCCCGCGGGCTATTCCATTCAGCTAGCTAGGCTGACCTACCAAAACACCCAGCAGCCCATTTTAAAATTTACGCTGGTGGACGATGCGACCGGCAGATCGATCGCCTATTCGTGGGCCGAGATCGACGCCACCCGCATCGGCATCAATCTCGGCTGGATTCAGGCCGGACTCACTCTCAAAAAAGAACGTCCTGAATGGAGTTGGTAAAGAGCTACTACGAACACGGCGTTGATCGCGGGGACGTTTACCCGCCGTTGGTCAGCAACCACAAAGCCCGTCTGGCCATCATCGGTGGTGGCTACGCCGGCTTGGCCACCGCGCTTGGGTTGGCTGAGCGCGGCTATCGGGATATCGTTCTTTTAGAAGCCGTGCGAATCGGCTACGGCGCGTCGGGCCGCAACGGTGGCTTTGTGTTTGGCGGATATTCGCGCAGCGAGGAAAAGCTGGTCAGTGAGCTGCCGGGCGATCGCGGCAAGCGCATGTATGCGCGCACCACGGCGGCGGTGGATCTGATTCGCGAGCGGATCCGGCGCTACGAAATCGACTGTGATCTCCTCGACCAAGGCGTGGTGTGGGCAAACTGGTTTCGCTCAAGCGCCGTACTCGAACGCAAAGCGCGCTTCCTGCGCGAAAAGCTGGGCGTGGAATGGCTGCCGCTTGATCGCCAAACGCTTAAGCAGTACGTGCGCTCCGAGCGCTACTCCGGCGGCCTGCTCGAGCGCAATGCGATGCACCTCAACCCGTTAAAGTATGCGTTAGGCTTGGCGCGTGCGGCGAGCACCCTCGGGGTCAAGGTTCACGAACAGTCTGAGCTGCGCAAGCTCTCCGGCAAGCGCGGCCAATTTGTGCTGCGGACCGCGCAAGGGGTTTTGAACGTCGATGAAGTAATCATGGCCGGCGGCGCTTACCAAAACAACGTGCTGCCGGTTACACGCCGCGCGATGCTGCCAATTGCAACCTACGTGATGACCACCGAGCCACTCGGCGATCAGGTTCATCAGCTAATTCCGGGCGATGCCGCCGTTTACGACACCCGTTTTGCCTTCGACTACTACCGCAAACTCAACGATACCCGCTTGCTTTGGGGCGGGCGCATTTCGATCACCGAACGCAACCCCGAACGCATCGCCGCGCTGCTGCGGGCGGATCTGATCCGGGTCTTTCCAAGCCTCAAAAATGTGCGCATCGATTTTGCCTGGAGCGGCCTGATGAGCTATGGGCGCCACCAAATGGTGCAGATCACCCAGGCTCAGCCGGGGCTTTGGGCGCTGCAGGGATTCGGCGGCCACGGCGTTGCTGCGACCACTGCAATGGGCGAGGTCTTGGCCGCGGCGCTGGCGATCAACGACCTCAGCTGGACGGAGTACAACCGCTACCCGCTCAATCACGCGGGCGGCCCGTTTGGTCTTTGTGCGGCCCAGCTCAGCTACTGGGGCTACCAGATTCGCGATGCGCTGGGTTAAGCCTTGGCCTTCGGCTTCGTCACGTTAGCCGGTCACGGGCTCAATCTTCGCCGCTTTTTTAAGTTCTTGGATCAGCGAATCGATGCGCTTTTTCTCAAGTGACTGTTTCACCCCGGCACTGACTTCCTCAAAGCTCGGCGCATTCAAAGGGCGGGTTTGGTTGACCCTCAAAACGTGGAATCCGAACGAGGTCTTGATCGGTACCTTGGTGAAGTCGCCAGTCGCCAGTCCAGGCAATACCGCGGCAAACTCAGGCGGTACTTGGGCCAGATTGATCCAGCCCAGATCACCCGCCTGAGCGTCGTCTCGGCCCTTGGTCAATGCCTCGCCGGTCGCCGCAAAATCGGCGCCATTGAGCAGCTCACCGACGGCCGCGAGTGCTTCTGCCTCTTTGCTGAACAGCATCTGGCGGACTTCATATTCTTTGCCGCTGATTGTCGCCACCTTGGTCTCGTATTCGGTTTTGATCTCCGCTTCGGTGACCGGTTTCTCGGCGATCACCTTGTCGGCGGTAAAATCTGCCAAGCGCGACAGGCGCAGCAGCGCCATATCCGCCGCGAACTCGGGGCTCGCCTCAAGTTTGCGGCGCTCGCCTTCTTGCGCCATCAGCATGACTTTTTCAATGTCCTGTACCGCTCGCGCGCTGTCCTCGGACGTGGGCTCGGGAATGCCGCGTTGGCGCAGGAGCGCATCCACCATCCCTTGGTCGACAACCCCGTCGTTGATCCGCACCAGCGCGGTCGAGGCCGCGCCGGAATCCGCAGATGCCGCGTCTTTATCGGGCGTAGCGGGCTTGCCGCAGGCGGCGAGAGCAAGCGCGATCGCGCCGGTGAGAATCAGTCTATTCATCTTAAGTTAGGGTGCCGGTTGGGTGAGTGGTTTGGTGGGCGTGCGCGCAATCACGGTCAGCGCGTGGATATCGGTCTGCATGAGATCGCCCAAGGCGTCGTAGATCAGTCGGTGGCGTTCAAGCATGGAGCGGTTTTCGAAGTGCTTCGACGCGATGATCAGGCGAAAGTGCCCGAGGCCGGTTTGCGCGCCCACGTGGCCCACATGCAAATGGCTTTCGTTGATCAGCTCAAGCTCAGTTGGCTGCAAACATTCGCGCAGCCGCGCGGTGATTTTGGATTCGCGCTCGCTCACGGCAGAACCCGCTTGAATGGCCGCACCAGAATGCGCTCGTAAACCTGCGCTTCGACGTAGGGATCGGCTTTCGCCCACTCCTGCGCGGCTTCCAGCGAGGCGAATTCAGCGACGATCAGCGAGCCCGAAAAGCCCGCGGGTCCAGGGTCGGGCGAATCGATCGCAGGGCAGGGGCCGGCCAATACCAGACGACCGGCGGCTTTGAGTTCCTCCAAGCGCGCCAAGTGCAAAGCGCGCGTGCTCAGCCTGCGCTCAAGGGCATCGCGCGCATCAAATCCTTCGATCAGATAAAGCATGGTGGTCACTCGCAAGAGGGTAAGCGCGCAGTGTAGCCGCTTGCCCGCTTTACGCGGCACAGCGACAGGGCCATGATCTGGCGGATCAAGATTATCCAGACACGCTTCCATGAGATCGATCAAGCGCCACGTTGAACGCCACCGCACTGTTCACATCGGCTGGCTGCGCGCGGCCGTGCTCGGCGCCAACGATGGCATCGTCTCAACCGCCAGCCTGTTGATTGGCGTCGCGGCGGCAGGCGCTGCGTCTGCGGACGTGATGATTGCCGGCGTCGCGGGGCTGGTTGCCGGTGCGACGTCGATGGCAGCCGGTGAATACGTCAGCGTCTATTCGCAAGCCGATACCGAGCGCGCGGATCTGGCCCGCGAGCGCGCTGAACTTCTCGCAGATCCAGCGGCCGAGCAGGCCGAATTGGCGTCGATTTATGTGGCCCGTGGGCTTGATCGCGAGCTTGCCAAACAAGTAGCCGCGCAGCTGATGGCGCGCGATGCGCTCGGCGCGCACGCGCGCGATGAGCTCGGCATATCGGCTTTGCAAAGCGCCAAGCCGGTGCAAGCGGCAGCGGCCTCCGCCGCCAGCTTTGCGGTCGGCGCGGCGCTTCCCCTGCTGGTGGCTTGGCTGTTTAGCACCCAGCTGATTGTTGCGGTGGCGTTGACCTCGCTTTTGTTTCTCGCGCTGCTGGGTGCGCTTGCAGCGAAAGTCGGCGGTGCGAGCATGCTCTTGGGCGCCGCCCGGGTCGGCTTCTTTGGCGCTGCGGCGATGGCCATCACCGCAGGCGTGGGCAAGCTTTTTGGCGCGGTGGTTTGAGCGTAGAGTCAGCGCTGAACTCCCTGCCATTTGAGCCCGCCATGCGCCACGTCCTGTTGTTGACCATCGTTTTCTTTCTCAGCGCCTGCACGCAAGCGCCGCCGCCTCCGCCCGCGCCAGTCAAGACCGTGATTGACGATCAGTTGCGCGCACTGGATAAAGCGGCAGCCACGGAGCAGCAGATTCTCGATCAGGCCAAAGCGCAGTCAGACGAGATCGATCGGCAAACCCAGTAGATCTAAAACGCGTGGTTTAAGCGCGCGACGGCGGATGCGGTCTATCATGCGCCCGCCATGGCCCTGCGACTCAGTATTCATCCCAAAGACCCACAAGCGCGTTTGATTGCGCGCGCGGTGGAATCGTTGGCAGGCGGTGGGCTTGCGCTTTATCCCACCGACTCGGGCTACGCCTTCGGCTGGGCGGCGGGCCAGAAGTCGGCGCAAGAAAGGGTGGAGCGCATCCGCAGGCTCGACGCCAAACATAATTTCACCGTGATTTGTCGGGACTTAAGCCACATCGCGCACTACGCCCGGGTCAGCGATTCAAGCTACCGCCTTATGCGCTCGCTAACGCCCGGCCCATACACCTTTATCTTGCCGGCGACCAAAGAGCTCCCGCGCCGTCTGCACAACGACAAGCGCAAATCCATCGGTATTCGGGTTCCCGACCACAACATTGCGCGCGCGCTGACTGACGCTCTGGGCGAGCCGCTGATGACCTCAAGCGTGCTGATTCCGGGCGAGGATTTGACCGCGCTCGAGCACGAAGAATTATTTGATCTGCTTGATGCGCAGGTCGATCTGATCATCGACGGCGGCCACGCCGACAGCGATCCGACCACGGTGATCGATTTGCTCGGCGACGAGCCCGTGGTCCTGCGCCAGGGCCGCGGCGTTATTTAAAGAGCCAGCCATGTCGCTGCCGCGTTTGCCCCCATTGAACGTGTTGCGCGTGTTCGAACGCGCGGCAACCCATTTGAGCTTCAAGCGCGCGGCTTTGGATTTGAGCGTGACGCCCTCGGCCGTCAGTCATCAGATCAAGGCGCTGGAAGGACAGCTTAAGATCGCCCTGTTCGAACGCGGCGCGCGCTCGTTGAGCCTCACCGCTGCGGGAGCCGACTACGCCAAAACGCTGCACGATGTTTTTGAGCGCATCGAACGCAGCACCGCGCAGCTGCACGCCAACTACGGTCGCTTTGCGCTGCGCCTGCACGTCACCCCGTTTTTTTTAGGCGAGATGCTGATTCCCAAACTGCACGGTTTTCGCGACCGCTTTGGCGATATCGATATCCAAGTCGAAACCGCCCTGTCGCGACTCGATGAGCACCCAAGCAGCGCAGACTTATCAATTGTGCTGGGCGAGGGCCCTTGGCCGGGGCTGGTTGCCGACCACTTGGTTGCGCTTAAGCTGGTGCCCGTGTGCGCCAAAGCGCTGCATGATCAGTTGAGCCAAGATCAACTGACCCGGTTTCAGTCAGCCACCCTGATTCGCTACTCTTCGCGACTGGACGCGTGGGATTTTTGGGCCGAAAAAGCGAATATTGGGGCTTTTATTGCCGACAGAACGCTGAGTTTTGACTCTATTTATGCAGCGCTCAGAGCCGCCGAACAGGGCCTCGGATTGGCTATGGCGCCCCTACCTTTGGCACAAAGCTGGCTGGAAAGAGGGCGCTTGGTGCGGGCCAGCGAGCACGAGGTCGAAACGCCGCTCGGGTTTTACCTAGTGCATCGGCAATCAGACGCACTGCGGCCGGCCGTGAAGGCATTTCGCGCGTGGGCACTTGGGGAATTCGCCGCGGATAGATGAATGTTTCTCATCTTGCAGTGCACAATTTTCGCTTGCACGCGCGCTTGCGATTGGACCACCATGCATCCGTGTGTTGCGGAGCGGGTCAGCTCTGACTCCTCCCTCGTGATCTGGCCCATCAATACTCACGCCGCGTCGCGAAGCCAAAAAAAGTTTCTCCGTAGTCCTCCTCCCACGGATCTTTGGTGTACGCGAGCGGCACGCAACACACGCTTTTTAGTCAAAGTAGCCCTCGACCCACCAGCACTCTGGTGCACGCAAGTCTTGCCAGATTAAAAGCAACGTGCCGTCGGCGCGCTTCGCCACCCAATAGTCGCGGGCCTGGTCGAAGCCATCCCACCAGCCTGATTCAATTCGCTCGGGTCCAAGCACACGCTCCACGCTTTCGATGGCGATGCGCTCGGGTCTGGCGCTGAGCAAAAGCGGTCGCGGCCCCGCTGGTGGCTCGCCCGCAAGCAGGCGATGGCTTACGCGCAGGCGGTGGTCGGCGCTTAAAGCCGGCTGTTGAACTGCCGCATCTCCCAGCCGCGCGCGGAGGCGATCAAGCACCGGCGCGCGCTCTGATTTTGCGTGATCGGCGCGCGCAAAAAGATCACCCGTTTGCGGCGCCAGCGCGCCTGTTTGTGCAGCGATTAAGGCGATTGCAAGCACCTCAGCGCGAAGAACGCTGTCAGCCAGCTTGAGCTTAAGCGCCGCCATGAGTTGGCTGCTGTCGCCCTGTGGCGTGCTGAAGCTCAGCCGGTAGTCGCTGCTCTTTTGGCCTTCGTGGCGCAGGCGCAAGACCAAAGCGAGTGCTCCCAGTTGGCGCGAGTTGAGCGCCGTCGCGATCTGCTCACAGGCACGTTTGAGCGCAAATTGGAGCGCATCAAACTGGTGCGCAGGGTGGGCCAGATCAAGTCGCGTTTGGATCTGCTCGGGCTGCTTGAGCGCAAGCCAGCCTGGATCAACGCCGCCATTGAGCAGGTCCAGCGCGGCGACCACTTGCGGATCAATGCGGCGCGCCAACTCGGCGCGCGGCAGGGCGCGCAGGGCCTGGATGTTTTTGAGCCCAATGCGCTCCAAGGCGCTGATCTCAGCGCGGCCCAATCCGAGCGCCTGCACAGGCGCTTGAGCAAGATCAGCCATCCCGCTTCGCGCCAGCACGAGTGCTGCGTATGGTGCCGTCGCGGTCGCGCTGGTAATACGCACGCCTAGGCGGTGAACGGTTGCAAGGATGGCGCTCTGCAAGGCGTCGCTGCCGCCAAACAAGCGCGCCGATCCCTCGATTTCGATCAGCAGCTCGGCCGGCTGCACGCGCCACTGTTTGGGGCTGAAGCGGAACAGTGCGCTTCCGATCGAGCGCATCAATGCCTCGCCTTGAGCCTGAGCATAAACGGCAATGTCGAGCCCTCCGCTTAGCGAAAGTGCGGCCTGCTGGCTCAGCCCCGCGTGCACGCCGGCGTCGCGCGCGATCGCATCCGCCGACAGCACCTGTGGGCGGGCGCCTGAGCTCACTACGATCAGTCCGCGCGGTCCGGGTTCGAGCGACCCGAGCGCCCATTCAAGCGGCAGATCTTGAACGATAAGCGCCAGCCAGTCGGCGCTCATCGCTCCCGTCGGCGCAGGATCAAGCTCGCGCTGATCACCCCTGCCGCCACCAGCAAAACCACGATCGTCGCCAGCGCATTAATTTCTGGGGTCAGGCCCAGCCTTACCTTGGAATAAATCACCATCGGCAGCGTGGTGGCGCCCGGTCCTGAGGCGAAACTGGCAATCACCAGATCGTCGATCGAAAGGGTAAACGCGAGCAGCCAGGCGGCCAGCAGCGCCGGCGCAATTTGCGGCAGGGTGATCACGAAAAATACCTTCCAGGGGCGGGCGCCTAAATCCATCGCGGCTTCCTCCAGGCTCTCGTCCATCTGGGTCAGCCTCGATTGCGCAACGATGGTGACGTAGGCCGTCAACAGCACCACGTGCGCCAGCGTGATCGTCAGCACGCCGCGCTCGGCCGGCCAGCCGATCAGCTGCTTTAGGCTCACAAACAGCAAAAGTGCAGACAGGCCCAAGATTACCTCCGGCATCACCAGCGGCGCCGAGAGCATCAGCGCAAAGGGCGTGCGCCCGCGGAAACGGCCAAAGCGGCTTAAGGCGAGTGCGCCCAGCGTGCCGATGACTGTCGCGACCGACGCGCTGATCACGCCCACCAGCAGGCTCAGTTTGGCGGCGTTGAGAATCTCTTCGTTGCGAAAAAGCGCCGCATACCATTTCAGGCTAAAGCCGCCCCAAACCGTGACCAAGCGCGATTCGTTGAATGAAAAAACGATCAGGCTCAAGATGGGCAGGTACAAAAACGCAAAGCCCACGACCATCATCAGGGTGATGAACCAAGAGCGCTGTCCGTTCATTTCTGCGCCGGCTCCTGGCGCTCTTGGACCTTCTCAAACAAAAGCGTGGGCACGACGATAAAGGCCAGCATCGCGACCGCAACGCTTGCTGCCAGCGGCCAGTCGTTGTTGGTGAAAAATTCGGTCCACAGCGTGCGACCGATCATCACCGAGTCGGGCCCGCCGAGCAGATCGGGAATCACAAATTCGCCAATTGCGGGAATGAACACGAGCAAACAGCCCGCAGCAATACCGGGCATCGACAGCGGCAGAGTGATTTTGAAAAACGCCGTGGTCGGTCGGCAGCCCAAATCCGCTGCGGCTTCAAGCAGGGTTTGGTCCATCCGCACCAACGTTGCGACCAGCGGCAGCACCATGAAGGGCAGGTAGCAATAAACGATGCCGATGTAGACCGCAAAATCAGTGCGGATCATTTGCAGCGGCTGGTCAATCAAGCCCAACGCCAGCAGCGCGTTGTTGATCACGCCGGTGTTGTTGAGCAAGCCGATCCAGGCATAAATGCGGATCAAAAAGCTGGTCCAGAACGGCAGGATAATCAGCATGAGGAGCGTTAGGCGCCACGCTTTGGATGTGCGCGCAATGCCGTAAGCCAGCGGATACCCAAGCAGCAGCGCGAACAGCGTTGAGATGGCCGCGATCTTGATCGAATTAAGATAGGCGCCGAGGTAAAGATCGTCCTGCCAGAGCAGCAGATAGTTCGAAAAATTCAGCTTGATCGTCAAATAACCGCCCTCGGCCCACGCCCAAAGCGAGGTATATGGCGGCTGTGCGAGTTCGGCTTCGCTGAAGGAGATCTTGAGGATGATCACAAAGGGCAGCACGAAAAACAGGCCCATCATCAGGAGCGGTACGCCGATCACCACCGCGCGCCCGCGCTTGCCCTGAATCTCGCGGCCGAGCACGCCAAGCTGGCGATACAAACCGCGAAAAAAGTGAAACCACATCTGCGGCCAGTTGGTGGCGCTCACGTGGTCAGGACCACGCCCGCGGTATCGACCCAGCTCAGCACCACTTCATCGTCCCAAGTCAGCGCCTGCACGGCCTCGTGTTTGACGTTGGTGAGCTGAACTCGCACCACTTGCCCGGCGGTCGTGCGCACGTGGTAGATCGAGACATCGCCTAGGTACGCAATATCGGCGACCTGGCCGCGCAGCCAGTTGTGATCGGTCAATGGCGCGTCTTCAATCAGGCTGATCTTTTCAGGCCGAATCGCCACTGAAACCTGGGTGCCTTCGGGCAGCGGCTGGCTCATTTCGATCAATAGATCGCAGCCCGCTGCATCGCAGCGAATGCGCAGATCATCGCCTTCGGTGCCCACCACGCGGCCTTCAAACAGATTCACCGATCCCAGAAAATCAGCAACCATGCGCGTCGCCGGAAATTCATAGATGTTGGCCGGCGTATTGACCTGCACAATCCGCCCGGCGTCCATGATGGCAACGCGGGTGGACATGGTCATCGCTTCTTCCTGGTCGTGGGTCACCGTGATGAACGTGGTGCCCACGCGCTCCTGAATTGCAACCAGCTCCAGCTGGGTGTGTTCGCGCAGCTTGCGGTCGAGCGCGCCCAAGGGTTCGTCCAGCAGCAGCAGCTTTGGCTGTTTGGCCAGTGATCGGGCCAGCGCCACGCGCTGACGCTGGCCGCCCGAAAGCTGATCGGGCCTGCGTTTGGCGAAGCCGCCCATCTGCACCAGATCCAGCATTTCGCCCACGCGCGCCTTCACCTGCGCGCTCGCCATGCCCTCTTGTTTCAGGCCAAAGGCGACGTTTTCCTCGACATTCATGTGCGGAAACAGCGCATACGACTGAAACATCATGTTGACCGGGCGCAGATAAGGCGGCAGATCGGTGACGTCCACCCCGTCGATGTAAACGCGGCCCTGATTGGGAATGATGAAGCCGGCCAGAATCCGCAGCAGCGTGCTTTTGCCGCAGCCCGATCCGCCGAGCAGCGAAAAAAACTCACCCTGAAAGACATCCAAGCTGACGTCGTCCACGGCGTAAGTGTTGCCAAAGGTTCGGGTGACGCCGACGACCCGCACAAAGGGCTTGGCGCTCGCATCCTGCCAGGGTGCGAGCTGAATTTGGCGGCGCTTGGGCTGGCTCATCGGCCGGTCTTGATCTTGGTCCAGGCGCGCACGCGCAGGCGCTTGTCGGCGGCGCTGTGGACGCGCGTGGTTTTGAGCTTTGCTTCAACCGCTGGCGGCGGATAAATACCGGGGTCGTTGCGAACCGCGGGATCGAGCAGGGGTTTAGACGCACTGTTGGCGTTGGCATAGGAGACATGATTGCTGATCGCCGCAATCACTTTCGGGTCAAGCAGATAGTTAATAAACTGGTGCGCGTTGTTTGGGTGCGGCGCATCGATTGGAATCGCCGCGGTATCGATCCAGCGCACCGCGCCTTCGCGCGGAATCACGTAGCGAATGTTTACCCCGCGTTTGACCTCGCGGGCGCGGTCGCGCGCTTGGAGCACATCGCCGTTGTAGCCCATGGCGATACAAAGATCGCCGTTGGCGAGATCGTTGATGTATTGCGAGGACTGAAAGTACTTGATGTTGGGGCGCACGCCTGCGTACATCTGCGCAACGGTTGCGATGTCGGCCGCGGCGGCTGAGTTGATGTCGCGGCCTTTGAGGATCAGGGCGGCCGCAAACGCCTCAATTTCATCGTCAAGAAAACTGATCCCGCAAGACTTGAGCTTGGCCGTCGCGACCGGGTCGAAGAGCACGCTCCAGCTGTCGATGACCGCATTCGGGCCCAGCGCCTTCTTGACCTTGTCGACGTTGTAGCCGATGCCGGTGGTGCCCCACATGTACGGGACCAGGTGCTTGTTCGCCGGATCGGCGTCTACGAGTGCACTTAGAATCGCCGGGTCCAAATTGGCGTAGTTCGGCAGACGCTTTTTGTCGAGCGCCAGCAGCAGCTTGGCTTTGAGCAGCCTTTCGCCGTTCGGGCGCGCCGACGGAAAGACCACGTCATAGCCCGATCCGCCCGCGAGCAGCTTGGTCTCAAGCACCTCGTTGGCGTCATAAACGTCGTAAACCACCTTGATCCCGGTGGCTTTGGTGAAATCCTTGAGCGTGGTTTCAGCGACGTAGTCCGACCAGTTGTAGACGTTGACTTGGGCGTCTTCGGCATGCGCCGTCAAAGCCAGCGACAGGGCAATTCCCATCAGCAAACGCGCAGTGCTCATCGTTGATTTCTCGGTCGGGGTTTAGGGTGGGGCAAACAAGTTTCGGATCAAACGGCATCACCCGGGTTATGTCAACGCGTTAAATCTCACGACAAGCGGCAATGTTGGGCTCGCAGCCCGTCGGCTTCTGTATAGAATCCAAAGCCATGGCGACCATTCCTCAAGCTGCGTCTGATGGTAAAACAACCCATGTTCTGGGCTTAAGTTCGCGCCTGCGTGCGCGCCTTGCAAGTTCGATGGACGACTTGCTCAACGGCGGCTTCAATCGCGATGAAGCGATCCGCTGCTGGGAGCTGGTTAACAAGCTCAAGCGTTCCGCTGAAAACGAGCAAGCGGCTGAGCTTGTTCCGCGCTTGGTGCGGCTCAGTCGCGCGCTGGCGGTAAGCGTGCGCTCAACCGTGCGCGCCGGTGCGCCGGCGATCAACGAACTCGGCCACGCCTGGCGCCACGTTCAAGACGAATTGGTCGGCTTGCAGCCCGTGCCGGAGGTGGTTCCCTCGGTGCTGATCATTTCCTCGCTGAAGCCCGGTTTAGGCCGCTTGGCGAGTGGCCTGAGCGAGCGCGGTCTGGAAGTCAAAACCGCATTTGTGCAGCGCGCGAGCCAGGCCCTGCTGGCTGAAGAACCGCGTTTGGTGATTCTGGACGTGCCTGATTTGCACGCCCAAGGCTTGGTTGCATTCGCCCAGAACGTGCGCGAGCAGCTGCGCACGCGCCACCTGGAGGCGCCGATCCTGGTCCTTTCGGAGACCATTTCGGTCGAAACCCGAATCGCCTTGATGCGCGCAGGCATCGCTGCATACGTGCCGCTACCGGCCGAGTTTTCGGAGGTTCAGGCGCGCGTTTTCGATCTGCTGAGCGAGCCCGAACTTGATCCGTTCCGGATCTTGATTGTTGATGACGATCGCTCGCAAACCATGATTGTCGAAGCCAGCCTGCGTCGCGCGGGCTGCAAGACCCGAGTGGTCAACGAGGCCAGATTGGCGCTGGCGGCGATGCAGGAGTTCAATCCCGACTTGGCCGTGGTTGATCTGCACATGCCCGAAATCAACGGGATTGAGCTCACCCGCCTGGTCCGCGAGCAGCCCAGTTTTGCGCAGATGCCGGTGCTGTTTTTGTCAGGCGAACAAGACTTCGCCGCGCGCATTGACGCGATTCGCACGGGCGGCGATGATTTTTTAATCAAGCCGATTCAGCCGCAGCATTTGATTGCGGTGGTCAACTCGCGCGCTAGGCGCGCACGCACGCTCGGCGCACTGCTGCGTTCAACCCACGCCGAGGGCAGTGAATCGCTTTATCTTGAACGCCTGGATTTTGTCCGCGAGCTCGAACGCGAGCTCAAGCGCCAGCCGTCGATCGACTTCCCGCGGCGCTTGCTCGGCGGGCTCAAGTTCTCGCTCAATGAATCGCACTTCGACGGTTTGACCGCCGACGAGCAATCCGAACTTAAAGCCCAAGCGGCGCTGATCCTGGGCCAAGCCCTGGGGCCGAACGCGCCGTTGACCCATTTTGCGGAGCTGGGATTTTTGTCCCTGATGCGCGCGCAATCGCCCGCGCAAGGCGTCAAAGTTTTAGAGGCCGCGTCCGAGGAAATCAGCGAAAAACTCAGCGAGCGCTTTGAGTTCATGGTCAGCCTGAAGGCGCAATGCGTCGCGCTCGAACTCGACGCCAGCGTCAGCAAGGGCTCCGCACAGCTGCGCGCAGCCGAACTCGCGCTGATCAATCCAGGGCGCGCGCGCTTTGATTTGCCTCAAGAGCCTGCGCCGCCGCCGCAGCGGGTGATGGGGCTTGATGAGGCCAAAGCCCGGGTCGCACTTCGTTTTGACGTGGCTGAACTCGAAACCAAGCTCGCGCGCTTGGAGCCCGGCCCCAAGTCAGGAAACGAGCGTGAGCACCGCTACTTGCGGGTGCTGTGGCGCCCGGCGGACCAAGCGG
>Ga0105047_10011195_pt1 | contig 14577 bp, 9 predicted proteins | sample MAT04_FD_78384 | JGI IMG/M metagenome (GOLD analysis project Ga0105047, IMG submission 78384) | Freshwater microbial communities from Lake Fryxell liftoff mats and glacier meltwater in Antarctica - MAT-04 (megahit assembly) | ecosystem: Environmental > Aquatic > Freshwater > Ice > Liftoff... | reverse complement strand
TCGGGTGGCGACGCAACGACGAGTGACTCGCCCTTCGTCGATGCCGCCCTGAACGCCGGGTTCGGCGATGACACGCTCAACCCGGTGGACCCGGGTACCGGGACCGGGGCGAACCCGACGCTGGTCGCAGCGGCGTTGCCGTTGCCGCTCCCCGATGACGGTCGCGGCAACCTCGACCGGCTGTCGACGATGCTGCTGGGCGGACTGCTGCTGGTCGCCGGCCGGGGCACATTCACCCGCTCGAAGGCGGCGGCGTGAGCGCGGGCATCGATCTGAGAGATCCGTCCTTCACGATTCCGGCACCACCGGAGCCGACACCACAAGCGGCCCAACGACCCGACCCGCTCCCGGTGCTGCGTCGACGGCGCCGGCTGGTGGTTCTCGGCCTGATCGCGGTCGTTGCGGTGCTCTTGGCCCAACACCTCTGCGGTGTTCTCATGGCCGATCAGCGTCAACGTCACCTTGCGAATGAGCTCCTGACCCCCGACTCCGACATCGGCGCCGGGGAAGCGGCGATGCTCGTTCAGATCCCCGAGATCGGCATGAACCTGGTCGTGGCCGAAGGTGCCAGCTCGAGCGAGCTGCGCGGTGGTCCGGGGCGCGTGATCGGATCGGCTCGGGTCGCCGATGGTGGCAACGTGGTGGTGCTCGGCCGAAAGTTACGCTTCGGTGCGCCGTTCGGTGGCCTTGACGAGCTGGCGGTCGGGACCCCGATCGTGGTGCGGGACCGCGGCGGAATGGTCCGCAGCTATACGGTGTCGGCGGTCGAGCGGGTGCCCGATGAAGATGCTGACCCGTTGGCCAACGGTCAGGATCGCCTCACGCTCATCACCCGGGGCTCGGGTTGGCTCGCTGATGACCGGCTGGTTGTGGTTGCTGGCGCCGACTCGCCGGTTACCGGCCCCGGCGCCGATCCCGAGACCGAAGCCGCCGTGCTGTCCACCGATTCGCTCGACGAGCGTTCGACCGGTGCGGTCGGCATCCTTTTCGGACTGGTTCTCCTCGTCGCCTCGGGCTGGGCGCTCCTGGCGGGATTTCGTCGACTGGCCGAATCGTATCGGTGGGCGACAGTGGCTCAGGTGGTCATTCCTATTGGTGCATTGATCCTGGTCGTGTCGTTCATCATTGGAGATTCTCTGTTGCCGACAACACTGTGAAAAGTGCCAACCTGCCGCAGGTTAACGGAGGCACAACAGTCGTCGAACAGCGGCTCGAAACCCTTGTATGTAGGGCAATTAGCGACAAGAGTGCAACCGAGGCAGCATATTAGGCAGCCTTGATCTACACGCTGGAGTGGCAGGACGAATACCAATGAGTCCTGCTTCATCATGTCCAAACACACCCTGAGAGGGAGAAACAATGTTGCGTAAGATAATGGTTTCAATGGGCCTTGCTGCAGTGGGCCTGCTCGCTGTGGCGGGTCCGGCATCTGCTGCCGGCACGGGATCGGTTACACCGAACCCGGTCCCCATTCCGGCGATCGACCCCGCGGTCGGCTTCACCCAGAAGGTCAACGCAGTCACGGTCGAATGGTCGAACATGGCGGTCGGGCAGCCGGTCTACATCTCGATCTGCCGCCGTGCCCAGAGCGACCCGCTGTTCGGCAGCTACGGCGCGTCCTGCTCCAACCTGAGCGAGGTCATCGCCAGCCCGGCCTTCCAGGTCAACGGTGCCGGCTCGAAGACGTTCGATGTCTTCCGCGGCCTGAACCCCGATGATCCCGATACCGATTGGGGTTGCTATGCCGCCGGTGACGTGGCGCCGGCCGGCGTCCAGAAGCTGACCACCTGCTTCATCCGGTTGGCATCAGGCTCCGAGGCCGACACGACCTTTGCCCACACCATCCCGTTCACGATCACCAACGACACGTCGACGACCACGACCACCACCATCCCCGGCAACCCCGACCCTGTCGTGTCCGAGGCTTCCAGCGTCGTGCTCCTCCCCGTTGTCGCCGGTGGCATCGCCCTCCTCGCGGTGGGCGTGCAGCGTCGCCGTCGCATGGCTCAGTTCTGAGCCCGGTCATCTGACCGACGAACGATTCACCAAAAGACGATTCACCCACACGAACGAACAGGAACAACAGACACCATGAAGATCATGCGCAAGATGGCGGTCGGGGTCTCCCTCGGCGCCACCCTCCTCGCGGTCACCGGCCTTCCCGCCGGTGCCGATCCGGCCGACACGGGCTGGGATGACAAGGCCGACATCATCGTCGGCCAGGGATCGGACACCACCTACCGGGTGATGAGCGGTCTGTCGGACACCTACAACGCGGCCAACGGCTGCGTGGTCGCTACCGCCGACTCGGGCACTCCCCCCAACTACACGTCGCCGCTCTCGGGTGACTGCGTGGTGAGTGGCCAGACCTCGACCATCATCGGCGGCAACTGGGATCACGACATCGTGGCCAACAAGTACCCCGTCGGTTCCTCGCAGGGAGTCAAGGAGCTGCTCACCGGTCGGGTCGACTACGCCCGGTCCTCGCGGCCGCCGAAGACCTCCGGCGAGACCGGCTCGACCTTCTGGGGCTTCGCCAAGGATGGCATCACCATCGTGGTGATGGGTGGCCGTGCGCCGCTCAACATCACCCAGGCGCAGGCCGCCGGCATCTGGAACTGCTCGATCACCGACTGGAACCAGCTGGACGGCTCGCTGCCCTCGGCCCCGATCCACCCGTATGGCATGAACCCGTCATCGGGCACGAAGGCATCCATGGACACGTTCCTGGGCTTCGATGCCAACGCCGGTGCCTGCGTGAAGAAGCTGTCGACCAACGTGTTCGCGTTCGAGAACGACGTGAAGCAGCTCATTGACCAGCCGGCCGCAGGGACTTCTCTGGCCAACTCGATCTGGTGGGGCTCCTACGCCGAGTTCAAGACGTACGCCTTCAAGCGCCAGAGCGCCGACTACCTGTCGATCAACGGCGTGGCAGTGAGCAACGGCACGATTGCCAACAACAGCTATCCCATCAAGCGCTACGTCTACCACGTCACGAAGTCGGCGGATGTGTCGCCGATCGGCGGCGGAGCCACCGCTGGTGCCGACACCGGTAAAGGCGGCGCGGTTCGTGAGCTCACCGAGTGGATGTGCAAGCCCAAGGCCGGTCACACCACCAGTGACTACACGGGGGAGAACCTCTATGACCTCAACACCGGGGTCATCTCGAACAACGGGTTCCAGCGTATTCCTGCCGCAGAGCGCACCAACGGCGGCGTCTGCGCCGTCACCGCAGCGCCCTGATCGTCGAGCACTGACCAGCAGTATCAGCAAGTGGGGACGGCGCCTGCGGGCGCCGTCCCCGGACCACCGAGTCGCCCGAATCCTGAACTGCCCGAATTCTGAACTGCCCGAATCTTGAACTGCCCGAATTCTGAACTGATGGACACATGAGTCTTCTCGAGATCGTCGAGTCACCGCCGGTACCGGTCCCGGCAGCTCCCTCTCACCGAGCGGCATCCCCGGGTGCCGATTCGTCGCGTCCAACGCCCGCCGTGTCGCCGGTGACCGAGGCGCTGGGCAACGCCCCGTCGGCACGTTGGGAGCGGTGGGGCCTGTGGAGCATCACCGCGTCGCTGTACCTGTGGTGCGGCTGGCTCATGGCCAACGGCGACGTCCTGTCGGGCGATGCCATGTCCCGAACGCTCAGCGCATCGAACACCATCGTGGGCCGGGACCCGCACCTCGAGGCCGTCGGGTTCGTCTGGCCGCCGTTCCCGGCGTTGTTTCAGATTCCGCTCACAGCGTTCAGCCACTGGTTCCCCGCGCTGGTGAGCCGAGGGTTCGCCGGCTCGATCGTGTCGGCCCTGTTGATGGCGACCATGGTCGCGGCCGTGCGGCAGTGGCTCGAGGAGTCGGGGATGCGGCCGCTGGGCCGGCTCGGTCTTGCCGCGATCCTGGCCCTTCATCCGTTCGTGTTGCTCTTCGCCGGCAATGGCATGAGCGAAGCCTCGATGCTGTGCTTCCTCGTCATCGCCGCCAATCGTCTGTCGCGCTGGTGGGAGCGCGAAAACCCCCTCGACCTCATCGCCTGCGGCATGGCGCTCGCCATGGCGTACCTGAGCCGTTACGAGGTGGGGTTGTCGATCATCCTCGTCGGCGTCGCGGTGCTCGCCGAAGGCGCCCGCCGCTCGTCGGGCGACCTCCGGGCGCGGTTGCGTCGAGGCCTCGTGTGCGCCGCCGCGGTGACCTTCATCCCGGTATCGGCCATGGCGGTCTGGGCGACGTGGTCGTGGACCACCATCGGTGAGCCGTTCGCCCAGTTCACCAGCCAGTACGGCAACTCGGCCATCGTGGCCGGGTCGGGAGTGGGCTCGGGCATGGACCGGCTCGTGTTGTTCATCACCCAGGCGCTCATCTTCGGGGGAGCGGTACTGCTCGTCGTCGGAGCCAGCGTGTGGTTCGGCACCCGGGGCTTTGCCCGGGTCGTGGCCGTGGTCATCGTGGTGCTGTCGCCTCTGGCCTTCAACCTCGCCGCGGCCTACTCCGGTACTACGTTCGCCTTCGCCCGCTTCACCATCACGCTGGTACCGGCCGCGGTGATGCTCATGGGTCCCTTGCTTGCCAGCTTTTCCAACGACGTGGCCCGGCCGCGGATCTTCGTGTGGTCGGCGAGCGCGGTGGTCGTCGCGAGTTTCGCGATCGCCGCTGTGCTGGGCCTCCCCGTCATCTGGGACGGCCGGTACGGCACCGCCGATGAGTCGGTGCAACTGACGGCCATTCCGGGCCCGTACCGCAATGACCGGCTGGTCGTCGGCGACACCCACATCGAGGCGATGCGTGAGATCGCCCAGGACATCGACGCCATGGGCCTGCCCGACGACGCCGTGCTCACCGACGACTTCACCGCTTACATGATCGTGGCCAGCTCGAGCAATCGCCGGCAGTTCATCACCACCCCCGACCGCGACTTCGAGCGGGTGTTGTCGGCACCGCGGGTCTTCGACGTGCAGTACCTGCTCGTTCCCGACAACGACAACTCCAACTACGACGCCGTCCGCGACGTGTGGCCCGGAGTGTTCGAAGGGACCAACCCCATCGGCAAACCGGTGAAGGAGTGGGGTGACGAGCAGAACCCGGCTCGCCACTACCGACTCGTCAAGATCTCTCCGAAGGGCACCCCTGGATCATGAGGTTCCGCCGACCGAAGCTGCCGCCCATCGGGCGACCCGACCGAAGCGTCCTGCGGGACCCGCGCGTGGTGCTCTTGGCGGTGCCCCTCATCGCCATCTTGTTGTTGATGTCGAGTAGCCACGGCGCCCGACCGTTGCAGCTCGCGTCGACGGTGACGACGACCACGGTGGTCGGTAACCCAGGCGACCCGGGGGCGCCGATCGCCGAAGGGGACAAGGACGTCGCGGTGCTGTCGGACACGGTCGAGGTCGACAGCGGCGGACACTCCTCGGGTTCGTCGGGCTCATCGGGTTCATCGGGCTCGTCGGGTTCGTCGGGTTCGTCGGGCTCCCGACGATCCAGCTCCTCATCGGGTTCGACGCCGGTCGCCGTTCAGGGCGCCAATGAGGTCAACACCACCATCGCCCCAGGCCCGGCGACGACCACGGTTCCGGGAGACCTCGGGGCGTCGACCACGACCGTGGTCGGTGCACCCACCACCACCCTCGCCCCGAACGAACTGCCGGGCGCCGTCGTCAGCGAGGCCGCGAGCCCGGCGGTGATGGGTGTGGTCGGGGTCGGCGTCGCCGTCCTCGTGATCAACGGACTGCTGTTGTTGCGCCGGCGGCGCGACTCGAAGGGAACCCGATGACCGATACTCTCGAGCTACCCAGCGTCGACGCGCCGCCGGTACGGCACGTCCGGCGATCCCGACCGAGCGGCCACCTCGTCGCCCGAGTGGTGGTGGTGCTGACCGCCTTCATCGGCGCTTACCACTATTCGCTCACCACCCTGATCCGGGCCCTGAGTGTCGACAGCCCGCTCGCCTACCTGGGGTTGATCCCGTTCATCGCCGTGGGCATCGCCTGGTTCACGGCCCGACCCGGCGTCGGTGAGATGGAGGTCCACGACCGCTACCTCGACCGGATCATCGGCGTGCCGCTGGTCGTCATCCCGGTCCTGGCGTTGATGGTGCTCCCCGCCCAGCTCTCCACGTACTTCTGGGTGTGGCGGATCGACCTGTTGACCATGCCGCTCTTCGTCGCCGGTTGTATCGCCCTGGTGCTCGGCACCCGCACTCTCATCCGGGTGCGGCTCGGTGTGCTGTGGCTCTTCGCCGCCTGGCCGGTTCCGTACCAGTACGCGCTCCAGCACGGACTCGAGCCCTTCACGGGGCTCACCATCCGAGCACTGCGCTTCGCCACCAGTTTCCTGACCTTTGCCACGCTCACCGGTGGTGAGGGCACGTTCACCATCGACGGCCCGGGCCAGCCGTTCGACGTGGTGGTGGCCTCGGCCTGCTCGGGGGCCAACAGTTTGGTCGGCTTCCTCATCGTGGGTGGCGCCGTGGCGATGGTCTCGCGAGGTACCCGCCGTTCGAAGCTCCTGTGGGTGGCGACCGGCACGGCGATGGTGTGGGCCTTCAACGTGGTGCGCATCATGGTCATCTTCTGGGTGGGTGACGTCTGGGGAGAGCGCACCGCCATCGACGTCTTCCACCCCTACATCGGACTCGTCTTCTTCTCGGTCGTGGTCACCACCATGATGCTGGTGGCGCCCCGGTTCGGCATCACGATGGGTCGGCCGAAGGCGGGCGCAGTGTCACTGGCCTCGAGCGTCGACGGTGGCGCCCGGCGGTGGATGGCGGCGGGCGCTGCGGTGCTGGTGCTGGCCTCGTTCACGGGTGTCCTCGATGATCAGCTTCGTGTCGTCGATCCGGTGGCGGGCGCGCTCGGCGCCCCCCGTCTCGGCGAGTTCAGGGACACCGCCACGAGGATGGAAGGGTTCGACGGGGTGGAGATCGACCGCTTCGACTGGACCCAGCGCTTCTTCGGCTCCGACAGCGACTGGACGCGCTACGAGTTCGATGGGCCCGGCACCGTCGACCTGGCGGCGACCATCCCGATCATCGCCGATGTCGTCACCACGTCGGATGTCCAGACCTTCAACGACTTCGGCGTCGAAGCGTGTTACCGCTTCCACGGCTACGAGGTGGACAACGACCGGCGCGTCGACCTCGGGAGCGGGGTGACGGGCAACCTGCTCACGTGGAACGACCCGGAATCGCCCATCACGTGGACGACCGTCTACTGGCACTGGCCGGTGTCGACGCCCGAGGGCACCCGCTATCAGCGGATCGTTCTCATGTTCAACAGCTCGACCGGCGCCCAGGTGGCGGCGCCCACTCCCAGCAAGAGCTTGGCTAGCAGCCTCGGCATCAGCGTCGACGCTCTGCTGAACGATGTCGGCACCAGCGCCGACGGGTCGGCGAGCGGTGACCGCACCCAGGTGTTCATGGTCAGCTTCGCCCAGCAGATGGTGCGCGATTCCGCCGCCCGCTCCGCCGAGCTCTCCAGCACCCAAGGAGCCAACTGATGACAATCATCGACCTGACCGCTGCCGTCGAGCACCCGACGCCGACGCCGACGCCGACGGTGACACCGGCGCCGTTCCGGCGTGGCGTCGAGGTCGTCGCCATCCCCGCCGAGGCCGCCGAGGAGGTCAACCAGTACGGTCTCGACTGGGTCGAGAGGGTCTCGCCCGGGCAGAGCGCTCGGCACGGTATGAGCCGCAACCAGCGATGGGGGTTCATCGCCCTGGCGGTCGTCACGGTTGTGCTGTTGATCCTGTGGCCGCAGATCACCATGCGGGTCGTCGTGGCGCTGTTCACCGCCGTGTACCTCACCGCCGTCGGGCACCGGTTGTACCTGGTGCGGACGTCGTTGGGCCGTGGCCCCGGCGTATCGGTGACCGATGAGGACGCCCGCGCCGTTGCCGACGCCGACCTGCCGACCTACGCCATCCTCGTGCCGGCCTACCGAGAACCCGAGGTCATCGGTCAGCTGCTCACAGCGCTCGAGGCCATGGAGTATCCCAAGGACCGCATGATCGTGAAGCTCCTGCTCGAACAGGACGACGCCGACACGTTGGCGGCGGCACGGGCCTATGACGCGCTGGCCCCGACGGAACTGGCGATCGACGTGCTGGTGCTTCCGCCGGGCGACCCGCAGACCAAGCCCCGGGCCCTGAATTTCGGTCTGCAGTGCAGCAGCAGCGAGCTGGTCACCATCTTCGATGCCGAGGACCGGCCCGAGCCCCTGCAGCTGCGGCGGGCCGCCGTGGCGTTCAGCCGCATGGGACCCGAGTTCGCCTGCCTTCAGGCCCGACTCGAGTTCGACGATCGCGGCATCAACCTTTTGTCGAAATGGTTCACCGTGGAGTATCTCACCTGGTTCCGCCTCTTCATCGGTGGCATCACCCTCTCCAACGGTGTGGTCCCACTTGGCGGCACCTCCAACCACTTTCGACGCGTCGCCCTCGACGCCGTCGGCGCCTGGGACCCGTTCAACGTCACCGAGGATGCCGATCTCGGTGTCCGCCTGCAACGCCGCGGCTACGAGGTGGGGCTCTTGGACTCGGTGACGATGGAGGAGGTCAACAGCGACATCGTGAACTGGATCAAGCAGCGGTCGCGCTGGCAGAAGGGCTACATGCAGACGAGCCTCGTGCACCTGCGCCAGCCCCGCACCGCAATCGCCGAGCTGGGTCTGCGGCGATGGTTCCACCTGCTCATGTTCATGGCCGGCACGCCGATCCTGGCGGTGGCCAACCTGGTCTACTGGGCGATGTTCGGCGTGTGGCTCGCCACCCGGTCCGATGTCATCGAGCAGCTCTTCCCCGGTCTCGTCTACTACCTGGCGCTCGGGTCGTTGGTGATCGGCAACCTGTCGATGGTGTACCTGAGCGTGGTCACGCTGCTGCAGACCCGTCGCCACGACCACCTGCTCGTCGCCGCTCTGCTGTCCCCGATGTACTGGGTGCTCATCTCGATCGCCGCTGTCCGGGCCATGCTGCAGCTGGTGATCGACCCCTTCCACTGGGAGAAGACCCAGCACGGGATCGGGCACGAACTGGTCGTTCAGCCGAACGGGTCGAGCTCTTCCAGCTGATCCCAGGTGCCCCGCCAGGTGCGGCGGATCTCGCGGCGTCGGTCGTCGGCCGCGTGGTGGAGCTGGCCGGCGAGGAAGGCCGCGGAGGGCGAGAGGTGCTCGGCCTCGGCGGCCAGCCACTCCATGGCGACGACCGAGTCCATGAGGTCGCCGAGCTGATCCTGGAGCTCGCCGAGCTGCTTGGAGGCACCCTTGGTGCCGACCTTGATGCGACGCGCCCCTTGGAAGGCGTAGCGGGCCTTCTTGATCTCCTTGCGGAACTCGTGGAGGTCATGATCGGTCGACTCGTCCGCGAGCTTGTTGGCGGTGCGACCAACCCGCTTCCACTCCTTGGCCGCCAAGCGACCAATGGCGGTGTCGGCGTGCTGGGAGCCATCGGAGCCGTCGCGCAACGGAGGGTTCTGCGCCAGGCCGGTGAGGTCGGCGACCAGCGAGCGGTAGCGGTCGCCCGTCATGGCGTTCTGCAGCATCGTGCGGTGAAGATCCCCCCGTTCACCGAGTCGCCTGGTCAGCTCCGCCCGCTCGGCGGGACCTGCCGAGCGGCTGGGTGCCGCGTCGATCAGCCGATGCTCGAGCACCTGGGGGTCGCGTACGTCACCGAGGAGTGCGCCGAACCACTTCAATTCGACCCTCAGCGCCTGCACCCGGTCGCGGTCGAGGAGCGGGCGGAAGGTGCGCAGGTCCGAGCGGAGCCGCCGGGTGGCGACGCGGGCTCGATGGATGGCCTCGGCATCGTCGCCGAGGCGCACCGCCGGGTCCTCGGCGATCAGCTGGCGGGCACTGGAGGTGATCATCGCGACCACGAAGTCGGCGATCGAGGCGTGGCGCCCGGTTCGACCGTCGGGCAGCGGCAGGGGCGGACGGCCGCCGAGCACCCGTGCGAGCTTGGAATCGTGGTTCGACGGGGTGAAGCCCGCGGCGCTGAGGCCCTCCGAGATGAGCGTCAGTGTGTCTTGGTCGCCGACATCCACAAGCTCGGCCTCGATCTGACGAAAGCTTGGGCCTTCGCTCTCGTCTTCGGTATCACCGAGGCGCGACGTCACGGTGTCGTCCACCAGTTCGACGCTGGCCAGCACCGCGTCGCGCGAGAGCGAGCGGACCTGGCGGCTCGTCGTCACGGTGGCGACAGGGCCGAGTTCGGAGCCGTCGATGATCGTGCCCAGCAGCGCGGTGAGCTCGGCCGGCGGCTGCTCGCCATCGCCGTCGGCGTCCACTTCGGTGCGGACCACGGCCCCGTCGTCGCGACTGCCCGGTGTCGGCAGCTTCAGGGTCCAGCCGTCCTCGGAGCCGTCGGAGGCGGAGCGATGCCGCAGCGTCAGTCCCCAGGCCAGGAGTGACCGGTCGTCGGTGTCCCAGTACACGGCGGTCAACTCGACGCCGCGAGTCGACAGCGTGGTGAATCCGTCGACATCGGGGATATCCGCGTCAGGCGTTTGCTTCGGGGCATCGAACTTCAGTTCCGTCTCGACGGTGCTCATGACCACTTATTACCCGGATCAGCCGCGGCCAGCCAGGCTCAGGCGTCACTGTTCTCGAAGAGCTACCCACTCGTCATCCGTCGTCCTCGTGGTGTTCACCGACCGTGCGTACGGTCGCCCTTGGAGGTGCGGGGTGCGGAGACGTTCATTTCTGGCGGCCGCGGCGGTAGCAGCGGGCGGGGGCATCAAGGAGCCGAGACCATGAAGATGTGGATCGTTCGCCACGGACACGCCGGGGGTCGCGAGCAGTGGCAGGGCCTCGACGCCGATCGCCCACTCGACCGGTTGGGCCAGATGCACGCGCTCGGATTGGTCGGCGACCTGATGCCGGGCCAACCACGGCGCCTCATCGCCAGCCCGACGCGTCGTTGCCATGACACGCTCGAGCCGCTGGCGCGGGCGACCGGGCGGACGGTGTTGACGGCGCCGCTGCTGGCGGAGGGTGTCCGAACGGTCGAGGTTGTCGACTTCGTCAACTCCCAGACCGACCGCACCGTCATGTGTACTCACGGCGAAGTGATGCGGCCGTTGCTGGCGGTACTGGGCCATGCGGGCTTCGACATTCGCGGCTCAGCCGTGGGCGATGAGCGGTTCCGCAAGGGCGTCGTGTGGGAGTTCGACCTCGGCGAGTTGACGATGGTGATCAGGCCGTCGCTCGAGTTCGTCAGCTGAACCCGATCCAACCATCTCGCCCCGATCCAACCATCTCGCCCCGATCCAACCATCTCGCCCCGATCCAACCATCTCGCCCCGATCCAACCGTTTTGCCCCGTGAGCCTTCCGGCTAACCGGACGCCTCACGGGGCAAAACGGTGGCACTGGCCCCCGGCGTTCGTCACCTTCCACACACCTCGATGTTGCCCGATGTTCATCCGGTGGGCCTAGGTTCGGGCCCAGATGACCGACGTGCTGATCGACCCACTCCGCCGCGGCGCGAACGCGCCGCCCGAGCGGACGCTCGTCGACATCCTCATCGCCACGGCTCAGCGCTCTCCTGACGAGCCCGCCCTCGACGACGGCGTCGAGGTGCTGTCGTACCGCAACCTGCTGGTGCAGGTCGACGCGCTCGCTGCGTTGCTCAGCGAACAGGGAGTCCGGCGCGGCGCCCGCGTCGGGGTCCGGATGTCGTCGGGCACCAACGATCTCTACATCGCGATACTCGCCACGCTGTGGGCCGGCGCCGCCTACGTGCCGGTCGACGCGGATGATCCCGAGGAGCGCATCTCGCTGGTGCTCGGCGAAGCAGCGGTCACCGCCGTGCTCACCGACGGGCCCACCATCGTGGCGATGGCGACCGCGCCGGCGCTCGATGAGACCGATGAGCGCCAGCCGGTGATGGTGACCGACGATGCGTGGATCATCTTCACGTCGGGGTCGACGGGCGTCCCCAAGGGCGTGGCGGTGAGCCACCGGTCTGCCGCGGCGTTCGTCGACGCCGAAGCGCAATTGTTCCTCGCCCACGACGCCGAGCCGCTCGGTCCGGGCGACCGGGTGCTGGCAGGTCTCTCGGTGGCGTTCGACGCCTCGTGCGAGGAGATGTGGCTCGCCTGGCGCCACGGTGCCTGCCTGGTGCCGGCACCGCGATCGCTGGTGCGCTCGGGGATGGACCTGGGGCCCTGGCTGATCAACCACGGCATCACCGTGGTCTCGACCGTTCCGACGCTCGTCGGCCTGTGGCCCGCCGACGCCCTCGACAACGTGCGGCTGCTGATCTTCGGCGGCGAGGCGTGTCCGCCGGCCCTCGCCGAGCGGGTGGCCGTGGCGGGCCGCGAGGTGTGGAACACCTACGGGCCCACCGAGGCCACCGTCGTTGCCTGCGGTGCCATCCTCACTGCGGAGGGGCCCGTCCGCATCGGCCTTCCCCTCGCTGGTTGGGACCTCGCCGTGGTCGACGAGGCGGGCAACGAGGTGGCGCTCGGTGCCACCGGTGAGCTGGTCATCGGTGGCGTCGGGCTGGCCCGCTACCTCGACCCTGAGCGCGACGCCGAACGGTTCGCCCCGATGGAGACGCTTGGTTGGGACCGCGCCTATCGCAGCGGAGACCTCGTCGTGCGAGATCCCGGGGGCCTCCTCTTCGTGGGACGCGCCGATGACCAGGTGAAGCTCGGCGGCCGGCGGATCGAGCTGGGTGAGATCGACGCCGCTCTGCTCGACCTGCCCGGGGTGACGGGCGCGGCAGCCGTGGTGCAGCGCACCGCCGTCGGCCATCAGGTGCTGGTCGGCTACCTCGTCGGCGATGACCTCGACCTGCGCGCTTGCACCGAGCTGCTGCGGCAGTCGTTGCCCGCCGCGCTGGTTCCGTTGCTGACCGCCTGCGACGAGATCCCGGTGCGCACCTCGGGCAAGGTCGACCGGGGCTCGCTGCCCTGGCCGCTCCCCGGGCGCGACGAGGAAGCCGACGCCGCCCTGCACGGGTCGGTCGGGTGGCTGGCCGAGCGCTGGGCCGATGTGCTGGGAGTGCGCGTGGGCGGGCTCGACGAGGACTTCTTCGAACTCGGCGGTGGCAGCCTCGCCGCCGCTCAGCTGGTCTCGGGCCTGCGCGAGCTCTACCCCCAGGCGACTGTCGCCGACATCTACGGCTTCCCCCGTCTGGCCGCCATGGCCGATCGCATGGAGGAACTGCGTGCCATCGGCCAACCCGAAGGTCGGGCCTGGGTTCGCCGTACGCCTCGACCCACCCAAGGCCTGCAACTGCTGCTGACGCTCGGATTGCAGACGGTGGTCGGCCTGCGTTGGCTGGTGTGGACCCTCACCCTCACCGGTGTGCTCGGCCGGTTCACCGAGACCTCGTGGGCTCCGACGGTGTCGTGGTGGTGGATCTCCGCGGGTTGGCTGGTGCTGATCACCCCGCTCGGGCGGATGGCGCTCGCCGCCGGTGGAGCCAGGCTTCTGTTGCGCGGCGTCGGGCCGGGTACCTACCCTCGTGGTGGCAGTGTGCACGTTCGCATCTGGGCGGTCGAGCAGCTGGCGGAAGCGGCCGGCGCCGCCAACCTCGCCGGCGCTCCGTGGATCAGCTACTACGCCCGGGCGCTCGGTGCGACCGTCGGCAAGGGCGTCGACCTCCACACCCTTCCCCCGGTGACCGGGCTGCTGACGCTCGGCGATGGTGCCTCGGTCGAACCCGAGGTCGACCTCGCCGGCTACTGGCTCGACGGTGACGAGCTGCGGGTCGGTCGCGTCGTGATCGGAGCGGGCGCAACCATCGGCTCGCGGACCACCCTGCTTCCTGGGACGGTGATAGGACGAGACGCCGAGGTGCTGGCCGGCTCTGCGGTGAGCGGAACGGTGGCCGCCCGCGAGCGGTGGTCGGGTTCGCCGGCCCGACGCGTCAGCAAGGCGAAGCCGCCCTGGCCCGACGAGCGGCCGCCGCGCAAGCCCCAGTGGGTGCTGGCCTACGGCATTGCATCGGGGTTGATGGCGCTGCTGCCGCTGGCCGCTGCCGGGGCCGGGGGACTCGTCGTCGGGTGGGCGATCCGTGACACCGACGGTGTCGGCGACGCCCTCGGCCGGGCGTTGCTCGCGGTGCCAGTCGCCACCATGGTCGCCATGGTCACCCTCGCGCTCTGCACGCTGGCGGGCGTGCGACTGCTCGGCATCGGAGTGCGCGAGGGAACCTTCGCCGTTCGTAGCCGTATCGGCTGGCAGGTGTGGGCCACCGAACGGCTGCTCGACGCCGCCCGCACCCAGCTCTTCCCGCTGTACGCCAGTCTGCTGACGCCGGTGTGGCTACGAGCGCTCGGAGCCCGGATCGGCAAAGGGGTCGAGGCCTCGACCGTGCTGCTCCTGCCCAAGATGACGACGGTGGGTGACGGCGCGTTCCTCGCCGATGACACCATGATCGCCAGTTACGAGCTCGGCGGCGGATGGCTGCGGATCGACCAGGCCAAGGTCGGCAAGCGGGCGTTCCTCGGCAACTCGGGGATGGCCGCCGGAGGGCGATCGGTGCCCAAGAACGGGCTGGTGGCTGTGCTCTCGGCAGCGCCGAAGAAGTCGAAGGCCGGCACCTCGTGGCTCGGGAGCCCACCGGTGAAGTTGCG
>Ga0105047_10011194_pt1 | contig 14577 bp, 14 predicted proteins | sample MAT04_FD_78384 | JGI IMG/M metagenome (GOLD analysis project Ga0105047, IMG submission 78384) | Freshwater microbial communities from Lake Fryxell liftoff mats and glacier meltwater in Antarctica - MAT-04 (megahit assembly) | ecosystem: Environmental > Aquatic > Freshwater > Ice > Liftoff... | reverse complement strand
GCCACGAGATCCGCATCGCCCCATGTCCATGCCCATCATCTTCGCCTCCATGATCGTGGCCCCCGCGATCGTCCCCACCCCGTTGAGTGTTGAGTTGTTGCTGCGTTTGATCACCAGAATGGCTCAACAAGTCAACAGTCAACGGTTGGTTGCGGTTGGCGCGTACGACATCGACTAGGGCCCATATACCTAACACGACCAGAAGTAGACCGCTCAGAATCAAGTACGGGCGCATGCCGTTCTTGACGTAGCGCAGATAGGTTTGGCCAATCGAGATCCGCAAGACTGCCCCACCGAGCAGCACCAACAGGATGCCGCGGACTTCCTTATTCACAGCAACCACGATCCGACGCTAACAGCGCAGCCGATCGCAACGACGAAGGTCACCGGGGCAAATCTGGTCACGAAACTGCGCCCGAACGTTCCGCCCTGTAGCGCTATCAACTTCAAGTCGACCATTGGACCAACGACGAGGAACACCAATCGTGAGGTCAGTGAGAACTGAGTCAGACTTGCAGCCACGAAAGCGTCGGCCTCCGAGCAGATGCAGAGCACCACCGCCAGCGCGGCCATGATCAGAATCGACAGGACGCTGTGACTCGCGACGGTGTCTAGGATCGTCTGCGGAACGACGACATTAAGCGCGGCAGCCGCTAGCGCTCCGACCACGAGGAAACCACCTGCATTAAGAAAATCGTGCGATGCAGTCAACCGGAACGTTTCCAACTTTGAGGCACCGGTCAAGTGAGACCGGTCAGGGATCTTGATCCACTCGCCCTTGCCGAATTTCAGCCACAGCCAGCCCATCAAGACCGAGCACACGAGCGATGCGACAAAACGCCCGATCGCCATCTCAGGTTTTCCGGGAAACGCCACAAGCGTCGAGACGATCACGATCGGGTTGATAGCCGGGGCCGACAGTAGGAACGCCAATGCTGCTGCGGGCGCGACACCGCGCGCCATCAAACCACCGGCAACAGGCACCGATGCGCACTCGCAGCCCGGCAGCACCGCACCAGCAGCACCGGCGACTGGAACAGCCAAACTCGCTCGCGATGGCAGCACTTTCTGCCAAAACGTCGCTGGAATGTAGGCAGCTATTACCGCTGACAGCACGACTCCAAGTGCCAGAAACGGCAGCGCCTGGATGACGATCGATACAAAAATCGTGGCGCCAGTCTGTAGAGCCGGAGTATCGAATAGGCCAGCAAGTTGGCTGCGGAAGATCAGCAATACCACCAGGATTGCAACCAGCAATTCCAACCCACCAGGGCGCCAGCGATTCTCGTCAGCCACCTGCTCAACCCCACGCGCCACTTGGTCTGACTGAACTGTCACGGCCCAAGTATCACCCCACAGCCACAATCGCGAAAGCTTTTCCACAGTGCGAACGACAGGGATTCGACGATGCAACCGAGGATTCGGGAATTCGACGGTTCGAGCGCCGTCTCGCAGTCCTACAAGAGCGAGAAAGAATCCTGCCAAAGCAACCGAGATTGGCCCAAACCACCTGCTTGCGCCGATAGCATCGACAGACGGTAACCAACCCGTAGCGCAAGCCTGCCTTCTCAACAGTAGGCAGGAGATCCATCATGAAGGAGGTGCCTGCATGGGATTGCTCGATCGATTCGAACAACGGGTAGACCGCATGGTCAATGGTGCCTTCGCGAAAGCGTTTAAATCAGAGGTTCAGCCCATCGAACTAGGTGCCGCGCTTCAAAAAGAGATGGACGACCGGTCAGCCATCGTGTCCCGCGGCCGGACAGTCGTGCCCAACGCGTTCACCATCGCCCTTGCGGTGGAGGATTACGACCGTCTCGCGGTCTACTCAGAGGCACTACAAGGTGAACTCATCACGCTCGCCCGCGACTACGCCCAGGAACAGCGTTACACGTTCCTGGGCCCGATCAGCGTCACCATGCAACTTGACGACGATCTTGATACCGGACTTTTTCGCGTCATCAGCGAGGCGATGCCCGCACGAAACCCCGTAGCGCCCAATACCCAGGCCGGCCAACGCAAACTCGTTGCAGCCGGTGCCGACTACCCACTGCGCACAGGTACGACCCGCCTTGGCCGGGGCGCCGACGCCGACATCCGCATCGACGATCCGGGAGTGTCGCGACATCACGCTGACATCTTGGTCGGAACTGACACAGTGCTGCGTGACCTCGGTTCCACAAATGGCACTTACGTCAATGGCATGCAGATCTCCGAAGTAGTGCTGCGCGACGGGGCAACTATCCGACTCGGCTCCACGAGCATGACCTTCCGGAGCCAGGCGTGAGTGAACTTGCACTGACAGCACTAAGATTTGGGTTCCTCGCACTCCTGTGGTTCTTCGTTGTGATCACAGTCGGCGTACTGCGTCGGGATCTCAGTGCGCCATCAAATACCCCAGTTGCCGGGACCCCTACTCGAGCACCTCGACGCAGTCGAGCCCCGAAGTTTCGCGCGCGAAATCTTGTCGTCACCCACGGATCATTGCAAGGCACAGTGCTCCCACTAGGGACCGCTCAAGTCACGATCGGGCGCGCACCGGACTGCACGCTAGTGGTCGACGATGACTATGCCTCGGGCCATCACGCGCGCCTGTTCCAAAACGAAGGCCAGTGGATCGTCGAAGACACCGGCTCCACCAACGGAACTTGGATCGACCGAACTCGTGTCACCGGACCTACGTTGCTCGAACTCGGCTCACCACTGCGGATCGGGCGCACAATCTTCGAGCTTCGGAAGTAAGACGTGACTTCCGACCAGGACTTGGTGACCAGCGCCCGACTGCGACTGCGCTATGCCGCGCGCTCTGACATCGGTTTGGTCCGCCAAGGAAACGAGGACTCCGGATACGCCGGTGGACACATGCTGGTGGTTGCCGACGGTATGGGCGGGCACGCTGCCGGGGAACTCGCCAGTGCCACCACCGTCGCGATGTTCGCTGATCTGGACCGCGAGCCACCCGGTGAGAACGTGCTCGCAGCATTGGCTGATGCCATCGATCAGGCCCACGAGGAGTTGGGCCGGATCATTGGTGATTCCCCCGACTTCGCCGGTATGGGCACCACCGTCACTGCGATGTCGTGGGAGGGTGATCGGGTCGCCTTAGCCCACGTTGGTGACTCGCGTGCGTACATGTTTCGCGACGCCAAACTCAGTCAGCTCACCAAGGACCACACATTCGTGCAAACCTTGGTTGACTCTGGGCGAATCACCCCCGCCGAGGCCGCCGTCCACGAAAAGCGCAACCTACTCATCAAAGCCCTCGATGGAGTTCACGAGGTCGAGCCTGACTTGTCCATGCGCGAGGTTCGAGCCGGCGATCGCTTCTTGCTGTGCAGCGATGGCTTGTGTGGGGTCATGAGTCCCGAGGACATCGCCACGCTGCTCAGCTCTGGGGATCCCACAGGGGCTGTGACTGCCCTGGTGGAAAGAGCATTGGAGAACGGCGCACCCGACAACGTTACTTGTGTAGTCGCCGATCTAGTTCCCGACGACTCGAGTGACGCCGAGATTTCGGCTACCTCAACCACCTCTATTCCGACTCCCGTGGTCGTCGGAGCGGCAGCTGAACTTCGCAACAGAGACCGACTGCCGGGCATCTACTTCCCTGATGACTCACAGCCCGATCCGGATCGACCCACCCCAAGCCCAGTGCAGACGCAGGAAGCCGAGGTCGTTGCCGAGGTTGCGCCTGCGCACCGATCGCGCTCGGCCGTGCGGCTGTTTAGTTGCCTCGGTGTCGTGGCTTTGTTGTTGCTGTCGGCTGTAGGGGTGTGGGCCTACGCCCATAGCCAATATTACGTCGGCACAGTGAACGGACAAATCGGGATCTACCAAGGCGTCACCTGGGGCGCCGGCGAGCACGGATTCTCGCGCGCGATTCAGACGAGCAGCACTCCTGTTGACAAGCTGACTACGTACGCGCAAGAACAACTGTCGCAAACCATCCCGGCTCAGAGCCTTGAAGATGCCCGGGTTATCTTGGCCAGGTTTGAGGCTATCGCCAATGAGTGCGAGTTGAAGCCGACTGCCGGCGGCTGCCCGCCTATCCAGCCTGCGCCCAATCCGACCCCAACGCCCACAACCAAACCAGCGGCCAAGCCATGAACCGGTCGCTGGTTATGCCCATAAGCCCACCGGTGGGTAGCCGATGAGCGCACCCACCCAGGAGCCTCTCGCCGGGCAAACGTCCCAGGACAGTCCTGCGCGCAGCGGAAATCGCCGCAATTCCGAACTTTGGCTACTAATAGTCGCCTACACCGTGGGCTTGTACGCTTACGCCAACGTCTCGCTGGCGATCGAAGGCGCGTTACCCGAGAACTTCCTCACCGTCGCGATCGTCTTCGCTGTGATGCTGGGCTTGGCCCACACGGCTGTACGGTTCCTGGCACCCTTTGCTGACCCGATCCTGCTGCCGGCAGCGGCGTTACTCAACATGCTGGGCTTAGCGATGATCCACCGCCTAGATATCGCCGATGCCGCCCGCGCGGCAAAGAACTCCACCAAGACTCCTTCGCCTGATGTGGTCGCGCAACTGACGTGGACTGTGCTGGCTTTGCTGCTGTTCGTTGCGGTCCTGGCAGTCGTTCGTGACCACCGTCGATTGCAACGCTTCACCTACACAGCGTTGGTCGTTGGTGTCGTCTTGCTCTTGTTGCCACTTGTCCCCGGCATCGGAACGACAGTCAATGGCGCGACCTTGTGGGTTCGCCTTGGGCCGCTGTCGTTCCAGCCATCTGAACTCGCCAAGATCGCCCTGGCTATTTTCTTCGCCGGTTATCTTGTAGTCAAAGGCGACACCTTAGCTCTTGTTCGGCGCAACTTTCTGGGCCTAGGCATCCCGCGCGGACGCGACCTTGGCCCCATCTTGCTCGCATGGGGCTTGAGCCTGGCCGTGCTGGTCTTCCAGCGCGACCTCGGAACTGCATTGATGTTCTTTGGCCTATTCGTCACGCTGCTCTACGTCGCGACCCAACGGCGCAGTTGGCTGGTCATCGGTGGCATCCTCTTCGTGGTCGGTTGCTTCCTGGGATACCTGCTGTTTGGTCACGTTCGCTTGCGAGTAGAGGTCTGGCTCGACACCTGGACCTACGCCTCTGACCAGGGGTACCAGATAGCGCAGTCACTGTTCGGCCTAGCCAACGGCGGCATCTTGGGAACTGGTTGGGGTCAGGGATACCCGCAGTTCGTACCGTTCGCCAAGACCGACTTCATCACCGCTGCCCTTGGCGAGGAGCTCGGTGTCACCGGCTTCATGGCAATCTTTCTGGTGTACGGCCTCATCATCGAGCGCGGCTTGCGCACGGCGGTCGCCTGTCGAGATCCCTTCGGTAAACTACTCACGGTCGGTCTAGCAACAGTCATGGCGCTGCAAATGTTTGTCGTTGTCGGCGGTGTGACGCGCCTGATTCCGCTGACTGGCCTGACCACCCCGTTCCTTTCCTACGGCGGTTCTGCGCTAGTGGCCAACTGGATGATCATTGCCCTGATCATGCGAGTGTCCGATCGAGCGCGTCGACCGGCATTGGCCGGATCCGTCTCTGTGGGAGAGCTTTCATGAACCGAGCAATCCGTCGAATTGGAATGCTCGTCGGAGTTCTCCTATTGGCATTGATGATCAACGTCAATGTCCAACAAGTTCTGATGGCCGATTCCACCAAGAACCGACCAGGCAATCAGCGGACCGTCCTACAGGAGTACAGCCGCGAGCGCGGGCCAATCTTGGTCGGTAATGATCCGGTCGCCCGCTCAATCAGCACTGACGATCAATACAAGTACTTGCGTCGATATCAGGACGGCCCCCAGTACGTTCCGGCTACGGGGTTCTACTCGGCGCTTTACGGTGCCACGGGCATCGAACGTGCTGAGAACGACGTGCTTGCCGGCACCAGCGACATCTTCTTCGCCGATCGCGTCCAACAATTGCTCACAGGTCGTGCTGCCAAGGGTGGGGCAGTCGAGCTCACCCTGAATGCCGCCGCGCAGACTGCGGCCTTCAGCGGGTTGGCAGGCAAGGTCGGGTCCGTTACCGCGATCGACCCGACAACCGGAGCGATCTTGGCGCTGGCAACCTCGCCGTCGTTCGATCCCAATACAATCTCGACCCACAACCTGACTGCTGCCCAGAAGGCCTACGACGCGCTTTCGGCTGATCCACAAAAGCCAATGCTCAATAGGCCACTAGTTTCCACCCCGCCGCCAGGCTCAACATTCAAGCTGGTGACCACAGCTGCTGCGTTGGAGTCGGGCAAGTTCACACCCGACTCCGTGGTACCTGGGCCGAGTGCCTACAAACTCCCGCAGACCGAACGTAAGCTCAAGAACTGGACTGGGACATCGTGTGGCCCCGCCGACAAAACCACGCTGACCAATGCACTTGCCGTGTCGTGTAACAGCGCTTTCGCCTGGTTGGGCAACCAGTTAGGCGACGCCGCGATCCGCGCACAGGCCGAGAAGTTCGGCTTCAACCACAGCTTCTCGACACCGCTACGGGCATCCACCAGTGTCTATCCGGGCGAATTGGACAAACCGCAGACCGCTATGTCGGCAATCGGGCAATTTGACGTGACGGCGACTTCGCTGCAAATGGCGATGGTCGGTGCATCGATCGGTAATTCTGGTGTCACGATGAACCCGTACCTAGTCAACCAGGTACTCGGGTCCGACCTTAAGGTCCTGAAGACCTCATCACCCTCAAAGTTCGCAACGGCACTCACGCCATCTAATGCCAGCGCGGAAATGTCGATGATGGTCAATGTCGTCGAGAACGGCACCGGCTCCAACGCACGTATTCCTGGGGTCAAGGTTGGCGGCAAGACCGGAACCGCTGAGACTGGCAATGGCAGGCCTGCAGTAGCCTGGTTTGTCGCCGTCGCTCCAGCCGATGCGCCTCGCGTCGCCGTCGCTGTGACAGTGGAGAATGCAGGTGCAGGAGTAGAAGTCGGTGGCAACCTGTTGGCGGCCCCGATTGCCAAAGCAGTGATCGAGGCGGTGCTCAATGGCCAATAACCAACACGCCCACTGCGCGCTTCGCTGGATGCCAAACGTGACGGACAATGCCCGTAGGCAAACGGACAGTGTGAGCCAGCCCCGCATACTAACTAGATGCCACCCGGCAAAGGAGACATCGTGAGCGAAACCCGTCGACTTGGTGACAGGTATGACCTCGGTGAGGCCCTCGGACGAGGTGGCATGGCTGAGGTTCTTGAGGGTCGTGACCTGCGCCTGGGACGACGCGTGGCTGTCAAAATCTTGCGACCGGATCTGGCCAAAGACCCCGCGTTTCAGTCACGGTTCCGACGTGAGGCTCAATCTGCCGCGTCCCTGAACCACCCCAACATCGTCGCCGTCTACGACACCGGCGAAGACATCCTCGGGAACGAGCACGGGTCAGTCATCGTCCCCTACATCGTCATGGAATACGTCGATGGTCAGACGCTGCGCCAACTACTTTCCAGCGGGCGGCGGCTACTGCCCGAACGGGCACTAGAGATTACTGCCGGTGTGCTTGCTGCCCTTGACTACTCCCACCGCCACGGCATTGTCCACAGGGATATAAAACCCGCCAACGTCATGCTGACCCGCACTGGTGACGTCAAGGTCATGGACTTCGGAATTGCCCGCGCTCTGGCCGATGCGTCGGCCACCTTGACTGCCGGTAGCGCTGTGATGGGTACCGCTCAGTACCTCTCACCAGAGCAGGCCCGCGGCGAAGTCGTGGACGCACGCTCGGACCTGTACTCCACAGGCTGCCTTCTCTACGAACTGCTCACAGGCCGCCCACCCTTCACTGGTGACTCTCCGGTATCGGTGGCTTACCAGCACGTCAGCGAACAGGCCTCGCCGCCTTCACAGATCGATCCTGCTGTGCCACCGGGTCTTGATGCGCTCGTTATGCGCTCCCTGGCCAAGAATCCCGACGACCGTTACCAGTCTGCGGCCGACTTCCGCAACGATGTGGAACGGGCGATCGCAGGTATGCCTGTCACCTCCTCGGTCGCGCCGATCGATCCACTCGCCGCCGGTGCTGGCTTGGCGGCTGCCGGTGTTGGTGCCGACGCCACCCAGCGCTTCACTCCCGCAAGTGGCACCCCCGTGCGCAGCGTGGAGCCCCCCGAGGACAAACGCAGCCCGTGGCTGTGGATCGGTGTCGCTGCACTCATTCTGGTAGTTGCCGGCCTTGCCCTGTTCCTAGGCAAGGTTATCTTCGGTAATACAGCGGCCGAGCAGGTCAGCGTTCCGCGGCTGACCGGCCTGACGGTCGCCATTGCTGAACAGAACCTTTCATCCAAGGGTCTACAACTGGGGCAACAAGAACCTGTTGCCTCTGACCAACCCAAGGGGCAGATTCTGTCTCAGAATCCGGCCGCTGGATCGCAGTTGGCCAAAGGTCAGGCCGTTGATGTCACAGTCTCGGCCGGGCAACGCCAGGTTCAAGTGCCCGCTTTGACTGGTTTGACGAGCGTCGATGACGCGAAGCTGTCTTTGAAGGACGCTGGACTGTCTTTGGGCAGTGTCACCGAGAAGGACAGCGACCAGGCAGCCGGGACAGTCTTATCCCAATCTCCGTCGGTAGGAACGACAGTTGACGCGGGTTCCAAGGTCAACATCACGGTTTCTAACGGGAAGGTGCAAGTACCTAACGTTGTCGGCAACACCCAAGCCCAAGCGATGAGCACGCTGACCAATGCTGGGTTCCAAGTCAATGTAGTGACCCAGGTACAGAGCGGGGCCACTCCCGGAGACGTGCTCGCGCAGTCACCGCAGGGGGGCAACAAGGCGCCGCGAGGCACTCAGGTCACCATCACGATTGCCCTGGCGCCCAGCCCGAGCCCCACGCCCACCCCGACCCCGACTGTCTCCGGTACCCGAGCTAACTCCGGTGGCAACCCGTCGGCTTCCCCAGGCAGTGATGCTGCTGTCGATCCTGGATCGGTAACGACTAACTAGCTCTGTAGCTATCGGCAGCGTCAGAACGGCACTGTGCAGGTCTTGGGGCCAGTCTTGCGCTGCTCCCCGATTTCGGAGTGACGGCCTCGCAGGCTACGACGGCGATCGCACCGAGGACTACCAGCCCAGCGCCGACCGCTGCGATCGTTGGGGCGCTGCTATCACCGGTCGCAAATAGCGAGTCTGCACTACCCACACTTCCCGAGCGCCAGTGGAATTGGCGCGACTCGAACCACTTCCTGTCGTCCCGGGGGCGGAAAAATTCCAAATCCAACGACTTTCTGGGTCCAGGTCAACGGCAAATGAGCGACCGTGACATGCCAAAGCTGAATCCCCCGGACGAATGGTCCGGGGGATTCAGCTTTGGAGTACGAGAGGGGAGTGTTAGACCCGGGTCTCACGACGGCGGGCGATAACTACTGCTGCGCCACCGAGGAGGACCAGACCGCCACCAACTGCTGCGATCGTCAGTGTCCGGTCGGCGCCAGTTGAGGAGAGGTTCCCGCCGCCACCGCCGCCACCAGTGCCACCGCCACCGCCACCGCCACCGCTAGAGGCGATCGTGACTGACTTCGAGTAGGAAACGGGCGCGCCGGACTTGGTACCAGTGGCGACCAGCTTGTATGACCCAGCTTCACTGAGTTTGACGCTCTTGCAGATCGAACCGTCTGCCTTGGCCTTCGCGCTGCCGAGATCTGTGGTCGTGCCGTCCTTTTCCGCCGTGAAATCGACAGTGGATCCAGGTTCAAAGGTTCCAGCTGGGGAACACACAGTGAAGCTTTCACCGGCGGAAGGAGAGGTCGGGGTGACTTCTAGTACTCCGGGGATCGGGGTCGGGGGATACACAGCGGCAGCCGCAGGTGCGGCAACGGCCAAACACAGCGCGAATGCGCTGACGAGTAAGGCTAGTAAGCGGTTCTTCATTATTACTCCAAGAATGTTAGGCGGGTACTCCTGTGCGGAAACATACTCGACTGGTTCGTCCGTGTCGACCTGATTCGACAATTATTTGATCACGTGTTTTTGAGGGTTGCGTCACTCCTTCATCAAGAGCATCAAGAGCCTCCTAAGTACAGGGCTTCCAGTTGATTATGGTGGTTTGTGGTCTGGCGAGTGGTTGCTCGATGACCCTGGGATGCAGGGTTGAGATCGGTTCCAGAAACTCGACACTCATCGTCTGCGCCTGGCCTCGAGGCAATTCGATCGTCAGAAATACCCCAGACCGACCAGCCTCAATCACTGTCGGATATTCCTGCGCTACACCGTTGACTGTGACCGAGGTGACGACCGAATTCATCGGTAGCAGCACTTCGGCAGTGACCCTTGTGGCCCGCGGGTGCCCATTGAGTCTCCCAAAAGTGTCATTTCGAACGTCAATGACACTCGGCAGGGAGCCCGTGGCCGGTATCTGGTTGGTCAGCGTGGCATCGACTCTGGATTTCTGTTGAGTCTTGCTGCAGCCCACCGACTGATATGTCAGTGATCTGTCGAGGTAGGCATCGGCCTTGTTTCCAGCGGCGTTGTTGACCACCAACATTGCGTAGGGCCCGGCCCGATTGTCGATGGTGCCAGAGATCGGCCACGGCGCGAGTGCCTTCTCCACTTCTTTATCAACGCTATAGACCAAGATCCGACGCTCGCTGGCTCCTTTGGCCAGTGCAGCAATAAGTTTGGTCGGCGAAGTGCCCGTTTGAGTCAAACTGCTGGTCGCGGACTTGGCTATCGCCACTTGGAATGCCTTGCGGGCATTATTGTCGCGTTCAAACTGAAAGTAGATCCCGTTGGTCAGGTAGGGCACCACTTCGTTTTCCTGCAGAACCGCGCCATTGGGCAAAGTCACCGGACCCTGTTGGCTGATGATGTAGGACAGGGCAGCCGGGTCGACCGAGATCGCTCCCTGAAGTTGCTCACCAGTTTGGCGGCGCCAACCCTCAATCCATTGTTTGGCCGCGAAGGGGAAATGGGGCGAAATATTCATCCCCGACCACAGCCCCGAAGATAGGCCGTAGATCGCGTTGTAGTCAGGACCGAGTTCCACGACGGGTTTGGTGAAGTCTTTCAGCTCGCTATTTGCCCCTACCTTTTCCAATGAGACGGCCCCGTCTTTGGCCTTAAGGATTCCGTAAGTGCCTAGGAATCCTCCGGTGCCGCGAGCTTCTGCCGGGCTGGTAAAGCCGACAAAGAACCTTTGCGTGCCATCCCCGCCTAGCAATATCGGCATCACCTGCGCCGCGGTAGCCGAGGCAGACACTGTCCTGAGCATCTCCTGCAACGAGTTTCGCGCCTGGGTCACTCTGGTCTCAATAGGCCCGAATACGCCTGAGGTCGGTGCAGAATCAGCGACTGCCAGCGACTTCTGCAATAGTGCTTGCGCTTGCACCGCCGGCTTTTCAATTTCTGAAACCGCCTTCAGATCTACCCTTCCTTGCTCATCTCGCAACGTGCCCATGCTGAGCTTTCCTACGACATCGGCCAGCGGCGATATCGCACCGCTGGCTGCAATATCGACGGACTCTGTCGTCCTACCCACCGCTGTGGCTGTGGGCCCGACGAACGGGAGGTGTTGGGTCAGCTTCCACGGCAAGCTGTTGACTAGATCGTTTGCAGAGGAGGTGTTCTTAGTGATCTGGGCGATCACTTGCCTTGTTTGCGCCGTATTGCCTGCGCTCATTGCGCTTCGAGCCTGAACGATCTGGGACTGTGCCGCGCTGAGCTTGTTCGCCGCAAGAACGCCAGTCACTGCCAACCACGCGACGTAGACGATCACGACGACCAGTAGTCCAATGAGAATTCGCCGCAAATACCGGCGCGTAGGCCGCGCACTGTTCGGCGAGGAACTCATAACGGGAGCTTACGTGTGCGCCATGCCCTGCGGTCAGTGTTCAAGCCAGGTTGCCAGAGTCTGAACAAACCCGACTTCACGTCCTGTGCGTCACCTCAAGAACTGCCTCGCTAAACAGAGCCGTACTCGCCACAATCAGATCCGCGCTCATCCGGTGGACGTTGAAGCCCACCACGTGTGGGTCGGGGATGTCATCAGGGTCATGGGGAAGCAGGTTCTCGTGCGCCGGAATCGGTGTCATCCCCCGGGCGGCATCCATTTCTGCCACCAGCCAGCGCAGCCTGTCAAGTGGGTCAGCCGGCAACGGTTCTGCTTGCGAAATCGGGTTGCGTATATCAGCCTCGATCAGCTCACCGGCCGCTTTGCGTCGCCCGAATTCAAGGGGACCTGCTGTGGTGACCCACGCGGCAAGACGGCCTGCTTGTCTGGCCGTGAAGGACTTCGCCCGGGCACCTGAGTGCACCGCCACGATATTGGAAATATGGCGGCGTTCAGCGGTAATGATCAAATCGGCCGAGGCTATATTCGCCCCAGACAACTGGTGGGCAGTCTCGTCTCGATCCTGCTCGCCAATCATCGCCAGCGAGATTCCACAACTCGGTGCACCAGCAGTGGCGTGGGTACCAGCGCTGTGGATGTGGACCAATCCGTCAGCCATCAGTTCTGATTTCTCAAGTTGGCGAGTCAGGGCAAGTTCAAGTGCCGGAGATCGGCAGATGTTCATTGTGCATACGGTGAGAATTCTGAACGGCTCTGTAGGCAGCTGAGAGGCCTGCGTCTTAGGGCTATCTGCGTCTTCGGGCCCGCGCGCCCTGTCCTCACCTGAGCGTAGATCAACTGAATTGTTCATTGGCCGACAACGACAGGGGTAAGACCCTCGCTGCGTTGCACGGCAGCGCCATCCCCGCAGGTCTCCAACCAGTTGGCTAGCAGGCGGTGACCGTGTTCGGTCAGGACGGACTCTGGATGGAACTGCACACCCTCAATCGCCAAAGTCCGGTGACGCAGCCCCATGATCACGCCCGACCCTGTAGTGGCGCTGACCTCGAGCTCTGCGGGGACTGTTTGCTCCTCGACGGCCAAGGAGTGGTACCTCGTGGCTGTGAAGGGCGAGGGAAGGCTGCGCAGAACCCCGCGGCCGTCGTGTTCCACAGGCGAGGTCTTGCCGTGGAGCAGTTCCGGGGCCCGACTCACCGTCGCACCAAAAGCTTCAGCTATCGCTTGATGACCTAGACAGACGCCGAAGATCGGCACTTCACCGCCAAGAGTCTTGATGATCGGGATGCAAACCCCCGCATCGGTGGGGCTACCGGGGCCTGGCGAGAGCAGGATACCGTCGTAGTCTCGGCCTAGCGAGACCTCAATCGTGTCGTTGCGGACCACATCGCACTGGGCACCGAGCTGTTCGAGGTACTGCACGATGTTGAACACAAAGCTGTCGTAGTTATCCACAACAAGAATCCGTGTTTGCGCCGAGCTGCGCTGCTCGCCTGGCTCGCCTGAGGACTGGTAATTCACGTGCTCCATGGGTTCACCGTAGTCGAGACCGCTGACGTGGTGTCGACTGTTACGTCGTCGAAGGGAAGTCGCGGCGTCACCCAAGGGAAGACCACAGTGAACAGCAATGCGACCACTGCCACGAGGAGCACTGCGGCGCAGCAGAACTTGCTCGCAGCCGGACCGGGTAGGTGATTCCACAACCAGCCATACATAGCTATTCGTCAACTTCCTTTGGTGGGCCTTCGGCTCTTGAACCAAACCCAATCAACATGCCCCAGAACGCCCAACGCTGCGTCGATGCCCACCGTGGATTGCAAGTGGTCAACGTAATCAGTCGGTTAGAGGGCAACGGATCAACCGTGAGAGGCTGCACAGATATTGTCCACACGTCTTGCGGTCGCACAATCTCGTCGCGCATTAGTTGGTAAGTGAACCAGCCGTCGACCGTCTCAACGAAGACCTTGTCCCCAGCCTTGAGCTGGTCAAAATTCGCGAACGGCTCGCCGTGAGTCGCCCGGTGCCCAGCGATGGCGAAGTTGCCGATCTGGCCAGGCATCGCCGTTTTCACATAATGGCCGATCCCGCGAGCGAGTTGAGGTCGTTCGGTACCTTCAATAAGCGGTGTCTTCCACACGTGGTCTCGCAACCTGGGGATGTAGAGGAAACCGAAGGCTTTACCAACCTTTGGGACGGTATCGGTGCCACCCTTGGTCACTTTTCTTGCGTTGTCAAACAGTTCCTGTACTTCCGCGCGGGCTTTGTTGGTCTGCTGCGCTGACTCGACATTGGTCCACCACAATTGGTACACAGCGAACAGCAGGCAGACGGCTCCGGCAGTAATCAACAACTCCCCGAGAAGGCCGATCAACCGCAAGAAGTGGCCCTTGTTGGCCTGTTGGGTTGTGTGGTCCGAGGATTGGACATCGCTGAGCGAGTCATTGTCAGTGCCCACAGCCGGTACAGTACGACCAAACAGAACATCACACGAGTCCCTTTGGCTTTCACAGCGCAATATCGAAGGCAATTTGCCAATTCGAATCGAGCGTGCCGAGCAGGATTATCCGCAGACAGGAGCTAGTCCCCATGGCCGTACTGCCCTCACGTAAGAAGAAGTCAGACAGCGTTGACTACAAGAAGAAGCCGGTCAAGATCGGGTCTCCGCGCTGGATAGCACCATTGATGGTCACGTTCTTTGTGCTTGGACTTTTGTGGATCGTGGCCTACTACATAGCTCCCGAAGCCCCCTTCTTGAAGGATCTCGGCTACTGGAACGTCGTTATCGGGTT
>Ga0105047_10011193_pt1 | contig 14578 bp, 13 predicted proteins | sample MAT04_FD_78384 | JGI IMG/M metagenome (GOLD analysis project Ga0105047, IMG submission 78384) | Freshwater microbial communities from Lake Fryxell liftoff mats and glacier meltwater in Antarctica - MAT-04 (megahit assembly) | ecosystem: Environmental > Aquatic > Freshwater > Ice > Liftoff... | reverse complement strand
CGTCAAAAGACGATCTAACAGCGGCGTCCGCTCCTCTTCAGGAATCGGCGGTAGTTGGTGTCGGTGCGACATCTGAATTTGCTCTCGGATAGCCCTTTCTTGTGATACAGCACTTTAACTTGATGCGGTCACTTTATGATAAAAAACGATTTATTGAGCAGTTACTATTTCGTGGCGTTAAATGGGGCGAATGGTACGTTTGACAGTTAAAGGTGGGTTGCAGGGAATGACCATGCTGCGCGGCCGGTGCCTTGCATCGCATCCCACCAGTACACCCATAATTATCCAGGTTATTCACGGACAGCCCCTAAGCTCTGAAATTTGGCTGGATTGCAGGGCTATGCAGAAGTCAACTGCAATTTCAAACCTTAAGCGGAAACCAAAACTGCATGGCCCTTCACAAAACGTTCCGTCAAGCGAGCGCGGGTCAAGGTGATTGCGTCCAATCCCTGATCATTGCCAAAGAGATACATGCCGCCGGCGGGACTGACCCAGTTAAGGCACAATGTACGGGCGTTAATACCCTGCCGAAAATGTACCCGATCGCCAATTTTCAGTTCCGGCATCGGCATTGCCGCCCCCAACGCGGGCGGAGCAGTAAACTCGATCGTCTCTCTCCGAGGTGGGGTGAGCTGGGAAAGATCGGCGTTGCCATCCAACCGGGAAGCCTGGGCGATATTCGTGAGCCCATTGTCCGGCACATTGCCGCAATGCAGACCCGCGCGCGCCACTGCCGCATGCATCATCGCGAGGCGTGAAAACATGGCGTCACGTTCAGGAATGGCGATCATCAAGGCTGCACAACCTTCATGCAGACGGGAAAGCAAGGTGGGCAACATTTGCAGCATTTTCTGGGTTTCATCGCGCGAGACTTTTGGCGCCAGACTCCACAACAATGCATTCACCGCATCCCAACCGGCGATCCAGTCGGGATGTTGATTACCCTTGACCATGAAGATACCCGTCAACAAACGCGACCAATGGTGATGCAGAAAACCGAGAATTTCCTCTGGCGCGTCATGCTCAAGCAAATAGCGGTCCATCTCAGTCTGGATACGTTGCAAAACGATCTGTTCGTTGGGTTGGGGCATAAATCTGGATATGAGTTCTAATCTCTTTTTTATAACGGCAATGTAAACACTTACTTTAGCCTCAAGTACTTGCCGCTTTGTGCCGATAAATAAAACTGTTACTCTTCGAAAGCTTTCAAGGGAGTCCTCCAGTTATGAATAATTCGCCAAGTCTGCTTAAAAAACGGATTTTCCTGGCGCTGGCCACATTGCCATTTCTTGGCGTGGTTGCCGCTTTCGGTATTGCCTCCGACACAGCAACCGAAAATATCGCGCTTGAAACAGTAGTGGAAACACTAACAGTTCCTGAAGTGGATGCGAGCGATAGCGGTGTTTTCGATTTCTGGCGCGAAGAACGAATTGGACGTGGTGAAACCCTGCCCAATCTGCTGCAAAGACTGGGCGTCAATGCGGAAGACCGACAAGCCTTTATCGCCGCAGCACGTCAATCAGGCTTGATCAGCGGTCTGACTCCGGGCCGAAGTGTATTGGCCAGAGTCAGTTCTAGCGGCCGCCTGATGTTGCTGCGCTATCTGGTGTCTGACGAGAATTTGGTCAGCGCCTCCCGCAGTAATGAAAGTTTCCAATTCTCTGAACAGGCGATACAAGCCGAGATGCGACCGGTAATGCGCTCCGGCAAAATTCAGAACTCCCTCTTTGGCGCCATGGACGCAGCGGATGTGCCTGACCGGATCGCCTCCGAATTGGCGGATGCGTTTTCCGGCGATATCGACTTCCACAAGGATTTACGCCGTGGCGACCATTTTTCCGTCGTGTACGAAGCGTTTTACTTCGATGGCAGACTGATCCGAACCGGCCGTTTAATGGCTGCGGAGTTCACCAACCAGAATCAAACCTATCAGGCAATCTACTTTAAAGACCCTCAAGGCCACGATGGCTATTACAACGCCGAAGGTGTCAGTCTGAAGAAAGCCTTCCTGAAGTCACCCATGCCGTTCGACCGAATATCCTCGGGCTTTTCTTCGGGTCGTCTGCATCCAGTGCTGCAAATATGGCGTGCCCACAAGGGTGTCGATTACGCCGCCCCAACTGGAACACCAGTCCGCGCGGTAGCCGATTCGGTTGTCAGCTTTGTCGGCAAACAAGGAGGTTACGGCAATCTGGTGGTACTCAATCACCAGACACCTTACAGCACCGCTTATGGTCACCTTTCCCGCTTCGGCGAAGGTATCAAACGTGGCAGCAAAGTCAGCCAGGGTCAGTTGATTGGCTATGTTGGCGCAACAGGTCTGGCGAGCGGCCCCCATCTGCACTATGAATTTCGGATCAATGGTGCACAGCGGAATCCGCTGGCGATGAAGCTGCCGACCGCCTATCCACTGGATAGACGTTACAAGGCCGATTTCATGGCGCATGCCCAACCGCTCAGCGCCAAGTTAAATCTGCTACGCAACACCAATCTGTCGAAGCTGGATTAGTAGTCAGGGTGGTCAGGGTAGGGCGAAAGCCCCGCCAGCGAACTGACTTCAGAGGCTACAGAAAGTCAGTTCAAAAGCTACATCTTGCTCGCACGGACGTGGTTTCTGTGCGGTATCCGGACTCAACAAACGAATATTCAGCGCGTACTTGTTGGCACTGACTTCCGGGGCGCAAGGTGCGTCCAGGGCAACACGTAATAAATGTGCAGTTCGCCCGCCCAGCATAAGTTGGAACATGCCTTGCACAGCGGTGTGCTGACTGACATGACCACTGTCTCGCAAAATCCTTAGCACGACATCCACTGCTGTCTTAAGGGGCAATAACGGGCCCAACCATCCCATCAGATCGGCATTGCGCATCGAGGGGGGCTGATTCAGCCAGTAATGGTAAACCGGCAGGTCAAAACTACACGCACCACCGGGAATACCGGCTCTGCCCTTGATACCCGCCAGCCACTCGTTATCCCTGACGTGCTGCCCAATCTTGCCGGTCATGGCATGAACTTCCGCCAAAGCAGAAGTAATACGCGCCAGAATTTCATGCAGGCGAATGGAATCAACAGCGGGGTTGGCGCGCAAAGCTTCAAGGCTCGACTTTTGTCGATCAAGCTCTTGAATTAACTCACTTTTCATCTCGGACCGAGTCGTTACATCGACAATCTCGAAGACACCAAGCAAGGCCGCGTGGTGTGAACGTGCATCTTCCGCCCGAATAAAAAACAGGGCCTTGTCGAACAGGTCTTCCAGCCGCAACCAGGTACGGATGCGTTCGCTTAAAGGAAATTCGTAGACGGTCACCAGGTCAATCCGACGAGTTGGATGAGAAATTCAGCGCAAGAGCTTGAATAAGCAGTGATTTTGCAGGATTGCCCCGGTTTAGTGCAATGAATTGTTTTAACGCTTGCAAAATGACACTGCCGCAAGTTTCAAATACTTCTGATGCATTCGTTGAATTTGATGATCCAGGCCCATGATGTCACCCCGGTTTTCGATCAGATCATCTGCAATTTGAAGACGAGACGCCTGATTTGCTTGGGCAGCCAGAATAGATTTGGCCTGCTCCAGACTCAGCCCCGAGCGCGAAGCGATGCGCGCAAGTTGTTGAGATTCTTCGCAATCAACCACGGCGATGCGATTCAGCAAGTGCTGATAAGAGGCCAGGTTTTCCACCAACAAAGGCACAACAAGCAGGGCATAGGGTGCGGTAACAGTCTGCAGCCTGAGTTCGGACTCAGCCCGAATCATCGGATGCAAAATAGCTTCGAGTTTTCGCCGCGCGTTGGGATCGGCAAAAACACGTCCGCGCATCACCGCCCGATCCATCGCGCCGATGCTGTTTGCGATCTCGCTACCGAAACATGCAATGATCTCCGGCATGGCGCGCCCATCAGGCCCGGTCAGTTCATGCGCAATGACATCGGTATCGATGATTGCCGCACCCAACTGCACGAAGCGGTCGGCTACCATACTCTTGCCGCTGCCGATACCGCCTGTCAGGCCTATGCAAAAGACCTTGGACTTCATCCCAACCAAAGTTGCAACAGGGTGTCGCCCCAGAACAAGACAACCAGTCCGCCAAGCGCAAGCCAGGGCCCGAAAGGCATCGGTTTGGCGCGATCTCGGCCGGCGAAGACAATCATCGCGATGCCGATCAGCGCACCCGCAAAACTGGCTGCCAATACGACGGGCAGTATCATTTTCCAGCCTAGCCACGCCCCGAGCGCTGCCAGCAACTTGAAATCTCCAAATCCCATGCCTTCCTTGCCGGTCAACATTTTGAACAGGTGATAGATCGACCAGAGCGAAAGATAGCCTGCAACGGCGCCGATCACCGCCTCATCGAGCGGGCAGAAAACGGCGTTCAAATTGACCAGCAAACCAACCCACAACAATGGCAGGGTAATACTGTCCGGCAACAACTGGGTGTCCAGATCAATAAAGCTCAATGCGATCAAACTGGCCAGCAGGCCCCAGATCAGCACCGTTTGCATGCCAACTCCCCAACGCCATGCGGCATATCCGAACAGCGCGCCAGTCAAGACTTCCACCAACGGATAACGCTTTGATATCGGCGCACCGCATTCGGAACATCGACCGCGCAGGGCAAGCCAACTCAACACGGGAATATTTTCAAACCACATGATCTGATGTTTGCAAGTTGGGCAGGCTGAGCGTGGAAGAACCAAGTTGTAAGGCGGTTCTTCCTCAAGCGTATTGCCACTAAACCAGGCACATTGCTCTCGCCAATCACGCTGCATCATATGCGGCAATCGATGGATCACCACATTGAGAAAACTGCCCACCAGCAAGCCAAGCAGGACTGCCAGCACGACAAACAGTCCAGGCTGCGCGGCTAACAGTTGGAGCATGGGAGAGACTGAAAATATCAACGCAAGATCAGAAATCAGACGACCGATCCCATCTTGAAGATTGGCAGATACATGGCGATCACGATGCCACCGATCAACGTACCCAGAATCACCATGATGAACGGTTCCATCAAACTGGAAATACCAGCCACAGCGTCATCCACTTCACGTTCGTAATAATCCGCCACTTTTGAAAGCATGGAATCGAGCGCGCCCGACTCCTCGCCAATGGACACCATCTGTATCAGCATATTGGGAAACACGCCTGAACTCTGGAGACATACCGCCAGACTGGAACCGGTGGAAACCTCGGTCTTGATTTTCAAAGTGGCTTGCATGAAGACATTGTTGCCCGCCGCGCCGGCGACGGAATCCAATGCCTCAACCATCGGCACGCCGGCGGAGAACATCGAGGAGAAGGTTCGCGCCCAACGTGAAACCGTGGCCTTTTCGATCAATGGTCCGAACACCGGGACTTTCAGAATGATGACATCCATCTTGTTACGGAAGGCAGGCGACTGTTTCCAGGCGCGCAAAACGAGAAAAACCGTCAGCCCGATGCCACCGAAAATCAGGTACCAGTAATTCACGAAAGCATCCGAAATCCCCATCACCAACATGGTCAGTGCGGGTAGATCGGCGCCAGATTTTCCATAGAGATCCTTGAACGCAGGGATCACGAACAACATGATGCCGGCAGTTATGATGAAGGCCACGGTCAATACAATAGCCGGATAGAACAGCGCCGACTTGATCTTGCCCTGGATAGCCAGCATTTTTTCCTGGTAGGACGCGATGCGATCCAGCACGGTATCCAGAATACCGGCCTGTTCGCCGGCATAGACCAGGTTGCAGTAAAGACCATCAAAGTATTTCGGGTACTTGCGGAAAGCAACGCTCATGCTGGAGCCGGTTTCCACGTCACTCTTGATTTCACCCAGGAGGCGTTGCAACGCAGGGTTGGAATGGCTGCGGGCGGAAATATCGAAAGCTTGCAACAAAGGCACACCCGCTTTCAGCATGGTTGATAGCTGACGAGTGAACAAGGCGATGTCCTTCGAGGTGATCGTTCCACCCCGCTTGAACATTCCCTGTTTGCCGACTTTGACCACGTTGATGCCTTGCCGACGCAAGGACTGGCGCACAAACGCCTCACCCGGCGCGAGCATTTCACCCTTGATCTTTTTGCCAAGCTTGTCAGTGCCCTCCCAGACATAAGGAACTTGCTTGGTCGCTGCAACAGGTGCTGCTCGGGCCACCGCCATGGAGTTTTATCCTCTTGATCGTTATACGTTGGTCACCGCCAACACCTCTTCGAGGGTGGTGAGGCCTTGTTTTACTTTGAGCAAACCCGCCTCGCGGAGGTTGAGAACACCATCCCGCTTGGCTTGTTGTTCGATGTCGATAGCCGTGCCATTTTTCAAAATAATACGATTGATTTCTTCACTGATTGGCATGACTTGATAGATCCCCAAGCGCCCCTTGTATCCGGTTTGCTTGCAGATATCGCAACCGACCGCACCGTAAGGCTGCCATGAGCCATCCAGATCAGACTCGGAAAACCCGGCATTGAGCAAAGCTTCTGGCGGAATATCAATCGGCTTCTTGCAGTTACTGCAAAGCTTGCGCCCAAGACGCTGCGCCGTGATCAATTGCACGGAAGCCGCCACGTTATAACTGGGAATACCCATATTGATCAGACGGGTCAGTGTTGCGGGCGCATCGTTGGTGTGCAAGGTCGATAACACCATGTGACCCGTTTGCGCGGCCTTGATCGCGATATCGCCGGTTTCGTGGTCGCGAATCTCGCCAACCATGATGATGTCAGGATCCTGGCGCAGGAACGCCTTCATGGCGACAGCAAAATCGAGTCCAGCTTTCTCGTTGACGTTGACCTGATTGATACCTGGCAACTGAATTTCAACCGGATCTTCAACCGTAGCAATATTCACATCGGGCTTGTTCAGGATATTCAGGCAAGCATAAAGCGAAACGGTCTTGCCGGAACCGGTCGGTCCGGTCACCAGCACCATGCCATAGGGACGCTGGACTGCATCGACCAATAATTTGAGCTGGTGAGGCTCGTAGCCCAGTTTCTCGATCCCCATCGTGGCAGAGGTTGAATCAAGAATACGCATGACGATTTTTTCGCCATAAATAGTGGGCAAGGTCGAAACCCGGAAGTCCACTGATTTATTGCGCGACAACACCAGTTTCATGCGTCCGTCTTGCGGAACCCGTTTCTCCGAGATATCGAGTTTGGAAATAACTTTGATGCGAGAAGCGATCTTGTCCTTGATCGCAAGAGGCGGCTGCGCAACTTCATACAGGATGCCGTCCATCCGATAACGGATGCGATAGCTCTTCTCATATGGCTCGAAGTGAATATCGGAGGCGCCGCTATTGATTGCGTCAAGCAGCATTTTTTGCAGGTATTTGACCACCGGCGCATCGTCGATATCGACGGCGGCAGCGGTATCTGCCGCGTTTTGCGCCTCGTCATCACTGAACTCTAGGTTCAGATCTTCGGTTTCGATGGTTTTGAGGATGCTGTCCTCAGTAACCTCACCGTAGCTATCCAGCCAACGGCCCAACTTGTCATCCTCGACAACCACCGGCTCGGCAGCGAGGCTGGTCTGAAACTTGATATCGTCAAGCGCTTTCAGGTTGCTCGGATCGGATAGCGCAACAAACAGGCGATTGCCGCGCAGCGTGATCGGCAATACACGATGCTTGGTCAACAATTTCGGATCGACCGAGCCTTTCGGGATGACGCTCGGATCAAGCGCATCCAGATTGAATAGCGGCAAGCCAAAGGTCACAGAAGCGAAGGCTGCGATTTGATCGGCACGGAAACGTCGGGTGCGTAACAAACTGGCGATGAAAGTTTCTCCAGAACCTCGCGACTGGTTCTGCAGGCTGTCACCTTCCTCCGGCGAAAGCAGCCCCTGGGTCACCATTGCCCGGCAAAGGCCTGTCAGATTGGCGCCTACGGTTACTGCAACCATGACTCCCCACTCTCCATTGAATAAGCGGCAATTCGCTTGGGGATATTGCCCCCCGCCTTACGAAATGTAAAGAAACTCGACAACACAGAATAATTGCCCGGATTCATTGCTGGGCGCGGCGCGGACCGATTCTCGCTGTCTTCACCATGCGATCCTGAACCTGCACGACTTCTACCGGGTAGCCGGCGATCATCACACTGACACCTGCTTCCGGCATCGCCTCCAGATGTTCGAGCAACAATCCATTCAGCGTACGCGGGCCATCGAGTGGAAACTGCAACTTCAGCTTGCGATTCAGTTCCCGCAATGATGTCGCACCATCGACCAGAAAACTGCCATCTGGCTGCCGTTTGTTGGCACCATGTTCGCCGGGCATAACTGCGGTAAATTCGCCAACGATTTCTTCCAGAATATCGACCACAGCGATGAGCCCCAACAACTCACCGTACTCATCCACAACCAGGCCAAGCGAATGGCGCGTGGCTTGAAACTGGGTGAGTTGGATATAAAGCGAGGTTCCGGAAGGAATGTAATAAGGTTCCCGCAGCCAGGTCCGAAAAACATCGATATCGAATGCCTCTTCCTGCAAACGTGCCAACGCACGGCGCACATGCAAGATGCCAATGACATTATTCGGGTCGCCTTCATAAACCAGCAGCCGGGCATGGTGACTGGTTCCGAGCTGATGCAGGATTTCATCAGATTCCGCCGCAAGGTCGATCGCCTCGATTTGGCTGCGCGGCAGCATCGCATCATCAACCGTCACTTCTTCCAGCTCGAACAAGTTGGTCAGAATGCTGTGATGCTGGCTCGGCAACAAGGCACCCGATTCAGCCAGCACGGTACGCAACTCCTCCACCCCCATGCTGCGCTCCGAGGCTGCGCTGGGATTGAGCCGGTACAGCCGCAACTGTGCCTGAACGAACAAATTTACAAACCAGATTACCGGCCGCAGCAGCTTGACCAGAAAAGTCAGCGGATAACTGATGATGGGAGACAGCCGCTCCGGCCAGGAAGCGCCAATCACCTTCGGTGTGACTTCGGAAAAAACCAGGATCAGAAAGGTGACCAGCAATGTCGCCATCGTCAGCGCCAGCTCGCTTTCGCCAAACAGGCGGAAAACAATCACGGTAACCAACGCTGCTGCCGCGGAATTGACCAGATTGTTGCCGATCAGAATCGCTGACAACAATTTGTCGGTCTGCGCCAGCAACTTCTCGGCCAGATGCGCACCGCGATGACCTTCTTTTGACAGGGTTTTCAGGCGGTAACGATTCACCGCCATCATGCTGGTTTCAGAACCGGAAAAGAACGCTGATAGAACCAGCAGCAAAACCAAGGCGCCGATCAGTGCCTCCAAGGGAATGGAATCCAAATGAGTATTGCGGGAGTTTCGATAAATTCAGTTTAACAGCACCTAATAAAGCAGTTCTATCGCTCAAACAACGCAATACTTTCCACATGCGCCGTATGGGGGAACATATTGGCCACGCCAGCAGCTTTCAGCCGATACCCTTTTTGATGCACCAGCACCGCCGCATCACGCGCCAGGGTGGCGGGATTGCAGGAGACATAGACGATGCGCACGGGCAACTCGCCCACTTCATCGGCATCCGGCAATGACTTCACCAACTCGAAAGCGCCATCACGCGGCGGGTCGATCAACAACTTGTCGAAGCGGCCCAACGCCGCATAGCTTTCCGGCGTCATCTCGAACAGATTCGCCACAAGGAATTCACTTCGCTCGGACAAGCCATTGCGCGCCGCATTTTCCATCGCGCGCGTGACCAGGCCCTGGCTACCTTCAATCCCGACCACATGCGCACCGCGCCGGGCGATGGGCAGACTGAAATTGCCCAGTCCGCAGAAGAAATCGGCAATCTGTTCGCCCGACTGCACATCCAGTAAACGCATTGCGCGCCGGATCAGCATGCGGTTGATGCCGTGATTGACCTGCGTGAACTCGGTCGGCCGAAACGGCATTTCCAGATTGAACTCGGGTAGTGAATACGCCAGTTCGGCCGCATCCAGCGGATGGAACGGGTATGCGGTTTCCGGTCCCTTCGGTTGCAGCCAAAATTGAATTCCATGCAGGTCGGCAAACTCGCGCAGCTTGCTTTCATCATCTCCGGTCAGCGGATCCATGATGCGCAAAACCAATACCGATAACGTCTCGCCGGCCGCCAATTCAATTTGCGGCAGACGATCTCGAATCGACAAACTCGCTACCAACTCGCGCAACTTGGGCAACAACGCCGAAATTTGCGGCAGCAAGACCTCGCAACTGGTCATGTCGGCGACATAGCTGCTGCGCCGTTCGTGGAAGCCGACCAGGACGCCACCTTTCTTCGGCACATAACGCACAGAAAGTCGCGCCCGGGTGCGGTAGCCCCAGGTCGGGCCGTGCATCGGCGACAACATGGTTTCCGGCTGCACCTTGCCGATATGCTGGAAACAATCTTCCAGCACCCGCTGCTTGGCCGCGACTTGCGCCGCTTCATCCAGATGCTGATGAGTGCAACCTCCGCAGATGCCAAACCAGGCGCACTTGGGCGTCACCCGATACGGGCTGGACTTGATGATTCGAGTCGCCTGCGCCAACTCGAATTCAGGTTTTTTACGATAGCTGGAGGCGATCACGGTTTCACCAGTTAACGCACCATCGACAAAGATCGTCTTGCCTTCGCGGCGGCCGATGCCTTTGCCTTCGTGGTCCAGCGATTCAATATGCAATGGCAGCATCGCTGCCACGATGTCCTTCTGTTTGGCTGTCTGTTTCACCGCTTGTTTGGTGGTATCAATCTCGCTCATGCCGGCCATGCCTCAAGAAATTCGAACCAGTGATCGGCGCCGATTTCCTCCAGCGCTGTGCGCACGACAGCAATTTCATCATCGTATTGCGCAGCCGTCAGCACACCGCGCATCTTCTGGAAGCGCAGAAATACCAGATAGGTATTCACCACATCGGTCTCGCAGTAATCGCGGATGGCGTCATGCTCGCCACGCTGGAACGCATCCCACACCGCGCTGCCGTCCATACCCAGCTTGCCGGGAAAGCCATACAGCTTGGCCAGCGCATCCAGTGGTGCATTGGCGCGACCCTGGAACATCGCCAGCACATCCATCAGATCAAGATGGCGGGTGTGATAACGATTCAGGTAATTGTTGTATTTGAAATCACGATCATCATCACCCCAATCCCAATAACGCGGCGCGCTGACGCCATGCAGCAAGGAACGGTAATGCAACACCGGCAGATCGAAACCGCCGCCGTTCCAGGACACGATTTGCGGCGTGTATTTTTCAATGCCGTCGAAGAAGCGTTGCAGCATCTCGGCCTCGCTGGTTTCCGGATGCGCAAGCGACCATACCTTGAAGGTCTTTTCGGTACGCAGCACGCAGGAGATGGTCACCACGCGCTGAAGATAGTGGGGCAGAAAGTCGGAGCCGCCGGTTTGCTGGCGACGCATCAGCATCCCCATCTCGGCCACCTCGTGATCGCTGGCCTCCGGGCCAACATTGTGAAGACGGCGCAAGCCATCAATATCCGGGATAGTTTCAATATCAAAAATCAGAACAGGAGTCATGGCGGGCGGGATTCGCGTCAGAAGCAGCTAAAATTCGGCTGATTTTATCTGCATTCCCCCACTAAACCGATGCGCCTCCTCCATCCGGACTTGTTATCGAGCAATTCATCACGACCACGCTGGCATGTTGTCGATGATTCGAATTGGCTGGCAACCGCGGTCTCCTGGGTCAACCAGGCCGCAGAATCCGCGCTGGCCGCAAGGGGAGTCTTCCATCTCGTCCTGGCCGGCGGCGGCACGCCGGAAAAACTCTATCGAGCCCTGGCCGAACAGCAACAGGACTGGTCACGCTGGCAGATCTGGTTTGGCGACGAACGCTGTCTTCCGCAACAGGATCCGCAACGCAACAGTCAGATGGCATCGGCAGCCTGGCTGGATCGAGTCGACATTCCCGCTGCCAACATCCATATCATTCCTGCCGAGCAAGGCGCCGCAACAGCCGCAAAGCTTTATGCGGAGCAACTTAAAAACCAAGGTGCCTTCGATCTGGTTCTGCTCGGCCTCGGCCAGGATGGCCATACTGCCAGCCTGTTTCCCGGTAATGAGTTACCCGGCTACAACATCGGTTCAGCCTCGGACTCACCCGATGCGCTGCCGGTATTCGACGCACCCAAGCCGCCGCCAGAACGCGTTACGCTATCTGCCCAACGTTTATCCCGTTCGCGTTGTGTGTTATTTCTCATCCGAGGCGCCGACAAGCGCGAGGCTCTGAGTGCATGGCGACAGGGCGCAAATATTCCCGCAGCGGCAATTCATCCGGATGCCGGTGTTGATTTACTGATTGATACGGACGCCTGTCCGCCTGGAGAACCTGAATGAAACCCACCCTGCTCGCACTTGCGCTACTTGCCGCCAGCCCCGTTTTCGCGCTGGATGAACGGACCAGCACCGCAGCGGATCAAACCGCGCTCGCCGTCACCATCTACAACGGCGACCTGGCCCTGGTCAAAGATGCCCGCAAGATACGCGTCCAGAATGGCGATAACCTGCTCGCCTGGCGCGGCGTTTCGGCTCAACTGCAAGCTGAAACCGCACTCCTGCGCTCGACCGATGGCCGAAAACTGACCTTGCTGGAACAGAACTTCGACTTTGACCTGCTGACCCCGCAAAAACTGCTGGAAAAATCAGTCGGGGAATCGGTCCGCGTCATCCGCACCCAGCCGATCACTGGCGTTGAGTTCGCCGAACAAGCCATGGTGCTCGCAGCAAACGACGGCGTCGTGCTCCAGTTCAAGGACCGGGTTGAAACCGGCATCCCGGGCCGCATCGGGTTTGGCACCGTCCCCAGTTCCCTGCGCGACCAGCCGACACTCTCCATGCTGTTCAACACCGACGTACCCGCCACCGGCTTTCTCAATACCAACACGCAGACCGAAACCAGCATGGAACTGAGCTACCTCACCGGCGGCCTGACCTGGAAGGCGGACTACGTAGCCGAGCTTTCCGCGCAGGAAAACAGCATCGACCTGAATGGCTGGGTCACACTCACCAACACCAGCGGCACGACCTACCCGAATGCACGCCTGCAACTGGTCGCTGGCGAAGTCAACCGCACCCAACCGGAACGCGGCCGCATGCCGGTGATGATGAAAAGCATGGTGATGGCCGATGCCGCCCCCCAAATGCAGCAAGAGAGCTTGTTTGAATATCACCTCTACACGCTCGACCGCCTCACCACCCTGCTCGACAAACAAACCAAACAGGTTGCCTTGCTCTCGGCGCAAAAAGTCAAAACCAACAAGGAATTCCGCTTTCAGGGCGCGAACTGGTACTACAACAGCCAGTCGGGCGATCTCGGCAGCAAGCTGAAACCCAGCGTGTTCATGGAATTCAGCAACTCAGGCGACAACCTCGGCGTTCCATTGCCGAAGGGCATCGTGCGCGTCTACAAGAAAGATGGCGCCGGGCGTGCGCAATTCATCGGCGAAGACCGCATCGACCACACCGCCAAGGGCGAAAGGATCAAGCTCAAGCTGGGCGAAGCATTCGACATTACCGCCGACAAAAAGCAAACCGATTTCCAGAAGATTGCAGCCGGCTTCAATGCGCGTGGCGGCGTCATCGAAACCGCTTATTCCATGGAAATCCGCAACGCCAAAAACGAACCGATCGTTGCCAAAGTGATCGAGCCGATGCCCGGCGATTGGCAAATGATTCATGAAAGCCATGCCCACACAAAAGATGCGGCTCACACGGCAATCTGGAATGTGCCGGTACCCGCCGAAGGCAAAACCACGCTGACCTGGCGCGTGCGGACCAAATACTGAAACCAGAATGCCGACAGACAAGATCGTCGCCGCGCTGGCCACCTCTGGTTGGTGCGTGGTACCAGACTTTCTGAGCGCAACGGAAACCGCCGCATTAAGAAATGAGTGCCTCGCCGCGCATGCCCGCGGCGCTTTTCACGCAGCCGGCGTAGGCAAGGGTATGGCGGAAGTTCGCTCGGAAATCCGTGGCGATCAAGTACTCTGGATCGAGGAAAGCGTTGCCGGACCTGCGCTGCGAGTGGTGCAGGAAAAACTCGAAGGCCTGCGCAGCGCAGTCAATCAAGCCCTTTATCTCGGCCTGTTCGACGTTGAACTCCACTTCGCCGCCTACCCGCCCGGTTCTGGCTATCGTCGACATCTTGACCGCTTTCAAAACGACGACCGCCGCACCCTGACGGTAATTGTCTATCTGAATGAAAACTGGACAGCCGCTGATGGCGGCCAACTCCGTTTCTGGCCGGAAGAAAACAACAACCCAATAAACGACGACCCGATGAACGACAACCCGATCGAAATCGCCCCAACTGGCGGCACCCTGGTGACGTTTTTATCGGATCGTTTCTGGCACGAAGTCGCCCCGTCGCAGCGCCAACGACTCAGCTTGACCGGCTGGCTCAGACGACGCTGAAGTCGTCAAGAAGCCAACCCAACCGAACCCGCCGAACTGGAATTGCCCGGCGGGAAGGCTTGCAAGACTTATTGTTTTCGACTGGCCAGCCGCATCCAGGTACTCACCACGGTATCCGGATTGAGCGACATCGAATCGATGCCCTGATCCATCAGCCAATCGGCCAGATCGGGGTGATCCGACGGACCCTGGCCACAGATGCCGACGTAT
>Ga0105047_10011192_pt1 | contig 14580 bp, 10 predicted proteins | sample MAT04_FD_78384 | JGI IMG/M metagenome (GOLD analysis project Ga0105047, IMG submission 78384) | Freshwater microbial communities from Lake Fryxell liftoff mats and glacier meltwater in Antarctica - MAT-04 (megahit assembly) | ecosystem: Environmental > Aquatic > Freshwater > Ice > Liftoff... | reverse complement strand
TGCGGGCGATCCACTCGCGTTGCCCGGCCATGAAGCCGAGGACGAGCACCTGAAACCCCATCGCCGCCAGTGCCCAAAGCCATTTCGCTTTCATGCCGGTTCCCTCCTTTCCGGGACTTGCCGGCGCGCGCGCCGGTAGAAGAATCCTTCTGCAAACAGCACTGCTCCCACCACCAGGAAAACCGCGCCGCGCGCCAGCAGGCTTTCAAACAAGTCGAAGTAACGCCCCGTGGCCAGCAGTACCAGTACGACGGAGCCGAGCACCGTGGGGAGCAATTTCCCCTCGCGGCAACCCCGCGCCATCCAGAGTCCCGCCAGGGCCAGCAGGACCAGATTGAACAGCACTGACGCCTCGGTTTCGTAAGCCTCCACCATTCCAACGGAAGAACTCAGCACTTGCATCGCCGCCAATGCGCCTGGCACCAGCAGCCACTCCGGCTGAAACGCCGTTCGCTCCCGCGCCGGTCGTCCCCCCCACCATGCCAGCCAACCCAACCAGGCCGCCATCGCCAGGCCAAACACCGTCCAGCCATGCAGCGCCCGCGCCGCGCTGGAGAGGTCGTCGGTGCGCCAATGCAGAAGGTCGTTGGCCAGGCCGTGGAAAGAGAGCAGGTACAGGCAGCCCAGGAAACCAGCGTAACCAAAGAACGCCAGCAGTCCTCCCGCGCCGGGAAAAACCTCCCGCTCCTTCAGCCAGACTGAACCGGCCACCAGCAGCGTCGCAAAACTCAGCGCCACGCCGAAACCCATCGCCCCGCCCGCCGCCGTGGCGTTCATGATCAAGATCACGTAGAGCCCCAGCGCCAGCAGCGCCACCAGCAGGAGCGACCGCGTCCGCCAGGCCAGCCCACCCACGCCTGCCGCCAGCAGCAGCGGCGACCACCCGACCGCATCCTCGAATCCCACCGCTTCCGAGCCGCTCCACACGCACAGCAGGACCGCCGCGAGCGCGCCTTGAGGAATCGAATTCAGCGCCCAGCCCAATGCCAGCGCGCCCACGCCCCAGATCAGGAAGCCATTCGGGAAGTGCTCGTCAATGTGGTAAATCTGCGCCACCAGCCAGATGCCCGCGCCGAACAGCATCGTTCCGAGCAGACAAAGCACCTCGCCGAGTTGCCGCCGCCAATCCGCCTGCCGCAACATCGCCAGCCCGCCCGCGTGCGCCCCGCCTAGCGCGAGGAAGATCAAGCCCAGCTTCGCGAACTTGGGAATCGCCTGCCAGTTGTAGGCGAACAGCAGGATGATGCCCAACCCCGCCAGCACCGCACCCAGCCCTGAGAAGAGAAGCATCCCCCACGGCAGCCCCGGCGTCGGTGCCGGATAGAATTGCCGGATGCGCCCAGCCTGCTCGCCGGAGATCGCGCCCGCCGCGACCCACCGGTCCAGTTCGCCCCACAGCCATCGGAGTTGCTTGTTCATGGGTCAGTCTCACCCGCCACCCCACCGGTGACGTGGGACGAGGCTAGGCCCGCTTCCCCGGTCGGGCAAGCCAGCAACGATGGCAGTCGCTCGTGGTGTCCGTAACATGTACATGCGATTGCCGACCGTGGCTTTTGCGGCTCCAATGCGCACTGTGTTCACCCACCCCATGCTCGCGGGAGCGAAACCTCTTTGGGGAGCTGTGCGCAGTTTCCACGTGCCAGCCAGGCTGAGGCGCGGGCCGGGGCTGGTGGTATTTGATCCAACAAACGAAAACAAAGTGAGCAGGAAATTATCCATGAAAAAAACACTCATTCTGGCCGCCGCGACTTTGCTCGCCGGCGTCCTTGGCAGTTCCGCCGCCGTCACCGTGCAAGGGTGGTGGCATCTTGATAACGCCCCCACACCGACCGCCGACTCCAGCGGCTTGGGACGCAACTTCACCTCCGCGTATTCCACTCATCCCGCCTCAGGTGGTAACATGGGAGCCCTGGCGATCGCCAATGGCGCCGGCGGCCCCCTCGACGGCACGGGTTGGACCAGTTCGCAGTGCATCCGCTTGGGCGTCGGCGTCGGCGGCAAACGCCAAAGTGCCATGTGGGGCATCGGCTATAATCCGCCGTCCACGAACTACGGGATTGAGATTTGGTCGCTGCCCCAGAACACCGGGATTGCCGGCGGCAGCGGTGGTTGGATTCTTTCCTCCGGCCAGGGGGGCGGCGTGGCGCTGCGCGTCAACGCCCCGAGCCCTGGAAATTCCTACATTGATGCGTATATCCTCGGCAGCGGGGTCACGATCGGGAACCAGGTTCCGCTAAACACGAACAAGTGGATGCACCTGGCGATCGTCAACGACGCTGGCACGCTGACGTTCTACACCAACGGGGTGCCTTGTGGAGGGAGTGTTGCCAGCGGGGCCACGGTGCCGTCCGGCGATGTCTATATCGGCACGCCCGGTGACAACCAAGCCTTCGATGGGTACCTCGACGAGGCGCGCATGTTCACCTTCGCCCCGGGCACCTTCGCCACCAGCGACCTCCTGTTGCGGCCGCCGGGACCGAACATTGTCGGCCAGCCGGCCAATTCGTCCGTCTGGGACGGAGGCGCGGCACCATTCTCGGTCACCGCTTCTTTCGATAGCACCCTCACTTACCAGTGGCGACGCGCCGGGGCCAACATCGGCGGGGCCACTTCCAGCCGATATGTGCTCCCGGTCGTGACCCTTGCTGCGGACAACGGTGCCTCCCTCACCTGCGTCGTCAGCGACGGCAGTCTCTCGACGACCAGTGCACCCGCGATCCTCACGGTGGTGCCCGTCAATCCCGCCAATGTGAATGCCTACCGCAGCGCAGTGACCAGCGAGGCCAGCCTGCTGGCCTACTTCCCGGCTGACGGGGACACCGGTGCCACCCTGACCAACACCAAGGACGCCACTCACAACGGCACCCTCGAACTGGCCGCCGCCTACGATGGCCGCACCAACCGGGCCTTTGGCCAGCGGGCAGTCTGGTTCTCCGGGGACGGCGACGTGCAGATCCCCAACAACCCTGCCTTCACCTTCAGCGCGGGCAGCGGCACGGTCGAAGCCGTCATCTATCTGGGCAGCTCGACGCTAGACGACCCCACGATTTTCGCCGAGGCCTACGACGGCTCGGCGCCAGCTTTCAACTATGGCGCCACCAAGGATGGCGGCGGCCTGATTTACTCTACTGACCTGGGCGGACAACTCGCCTGGACGGTGACCCCCAACTTGATCGGTCGCCGGGCGCACGTCGCCTTCGTCGTGCAGAACGGGACAAACGTCACCCCCTACGTGGACGGCCAGTCCCTCGGCACGAAGACCCTGACGGACATCAACTACCCTTCCGGCGCGCCCGCGTGGATCGGTGCGCAAGGCAGCATGTTCAGCCTGAACAATCGCTGGTTCGGCAACGTGGATGAACTGGCCATCTACGGCACTGCGCTCTCCGCCAACACAGTCCAGTCGCACTACTCGAAATATATCTACGGCACCAACACCGCGGCGCCCAGCATTGTCAGCCAGCCGGCTTCCAAGACCTTGTTCATCGGCGGCTCACCGCAACTTATCGTCGTGGCCGGCGGCACCCTGCCGCTGAGCTATCAGTGGAGTTCAAACGGCGTGCCGATCGCCGGTGCCACCACGGCGACGCTCAACCTGTCGCAGGCCACCGCCGCCTTCAGTGCTGCCTATACGCTAGCCATCAACAACGCCTTCGGCACGACGAACACCACCCCGATCAACCTGACCTTCGTCGCACCGCCCACCGGTTACGCCGCCTCGGTCATGGCCGATCAACCGATGGCCTATTTCCGCCTCGACGAGCCAACCGGCCCCACCGCCGTGGATTCCGCCGGGATGAACAATGCCACCTACAGCGGCGCCCTGACCCGAGGTGCGGGCGGCATCGTCCCTTCCGATGCCGCGGTGCTCTTTAGCGGCGGCGATGCCCAGGCGCCTTGGTCCAGCACGATGAACAACCCGGCCGGCCCGTTCACGGCGGAGTACTGGATCATGCCCAATGACTTCTCCTCGCCGCCCGTGCCACTGTCCTCCCAATACCGCGCCAGCTCTCGCGCCGGCTACGCTTTCTATCAGAACAACGGCGGTAACAACCTCGTCGCCGACCTGGGTCGCGTCGGCAACACCGGGGTCTATCGCTTCACCAGCCCGCGCTCGCCGGAACCTGGCCAGTGGTCGCACGTCGTGCTGACCTATGACGGCACCACGGCCCGATTCTACGTCAATGGCAGCCTCGACGGTGAGGGCGCGCTCATCTGGGGCACCGAAATCGGCGCCAACCCCAGCGCCCCGTTGGTCATTGGCAACCGCAATGGCGGCGGCCTGGCTTACAACGGTCGCATTGACGAAGTGGCGATCTACAATTACGCCCTCAATGCGACCCAAGTCACCAATCACTGGAGCGCCATCTGGTCGGTCGCCGTCGTCACCACCGATCCCGCCAGCATCACCACGAATGAGTGGGCGACGCTCGCCCTGACCGGCGCTGCTTCCGGCGTGCCCAACACCTACCAGTGGCAGAAGGGCGGAGTAAACCTCGCCCCCATGAACAACCCCGACGGCAGCGCGCACTACCCCAATGGTGTCACCAGCCCCACGCTCGTCATCACGCAGGCGCATCCCGCCGACAATGGCCAGTATCGCCTCGTGGTCATCAATCCCGTGGGGGGCGCCAATTCCGCCGCGGCCACCGTCACCATCGCGCCCGACACCACCAAGCCTACGGTCACTATGTTGACCGGTTTGGGCACGCCCAACGGCGCCGGCGGGCCGACCCCGTACCTCGTGCGCGTGGATTTCAGCGAGCGGGTCGAAGCCACCACAGCCACCACCGCCGGCAATTACGTCTTCAGCGGCGGAGTGACCGCCAGCACGGTGCAACTGAGCGCCGACTCAACCAAGGCTTTCATCACCACGAGTGGCCTTACGCCGGGTCAGAAATACACGGTCAACGTCAGCGGCGTGCAGGACCAGGCCCAGTCGCCCAACACCATGCTGCCCGCGACCAAGAGTCTCTGGGTGCCCACCCTGGCCGCAGGCATGTTGTGGGACTTCTATCCGGGCGTCGCCAACGGCGTGGCCAACCTCCTCGCCAGCCAGTACTACCCGAACGCGCCCTACACGAACCTCGCCACCGCCGGCTTTGACTCCACTCCGATCACCGGGGGAGATTTGAACAATCGACCTGGGTTTGGCGGGGTCGGCCTCAACTACGGTTGCAGCCTCTCCGGCTGGATCACACCCACGGTCACGACGAACTACTACTTCTTCCTGGCCAGCGACGATGCGTCGGAACTCTGGTTGAGCAGCAGTGCCGACCCGGTCCTCGCCGCACCCATCGCCCAGGAAACCGGCTGCTGCCACGGCTTCCAAGAACCGGGCAATCCCACCACCTCAACCGCCATTCCGCTCCAGGCCGGCGTGAGCTACTTCATCCGCGCACTACAAACCGAGGGCGACGGCGGCGACTTCGTCAAGGTGGCCTGGAAGATGGAAGGCGATCCCACCGCTTCGACCAATCTCGTGCCGATCAGCGGCAGCGTGCTGAAAGCCTACCTCCCGGTGCCGGTGCCGAAATTCATTGCCACCACCTATTCCGGGGGCCAAGTGACTGTCACCTGGACTGGACCGAGCACCGCGTTGTTGGAGTCCACCAACCTCGTGAACTGGGCACCGGTTCCCGGCAACCCGAGCAGCCCCTACACGTTCCCACCCACGGTGCCGAAGAAGTTCTTCCGCGTGGAACAGTGAACTCTTGCGGCTGAGTGCGACCGCGTCTGCCGCGGTGCCCACAGCCTCAATGTGCGACGGTCGGGAAGTCATTCCCGGCCGTTTTCGTCTTTACCCCAGAGCCCCGGCGCCCGCTGGCGTCGCGGCCTGAATCTGGCGCGTGATCTCGAAGGCCAGATCCAGCGCGAGCTTCGCCGAGGCACCGCTGACTTTGGGGGTCTTACGAGCACGCACGCACTCGACAAAATGCAGCAACTCCTGCCGCAGCGGCTCGCCTTTGATGATCGGCACCGGCTCACGCACGATCCGCCGGCCGCCAAACTCGCTCACCACCGTCGCGTCGCGTCCGGCCAGCGCCAGCAATTTCGCCAGGGCCGAACTCGCCTGCTCGCCTTCGCGCGCGATGCGGTAGATGAAGCCTTCCTGCGCCCGGTAATCCAGCGAGATATAGCTCGGCTGCGCGCCGCCACTGAACACGCGGATCTTCCGCATCCGCTCCGCGCTCACCCGGCTGACGGTGAGGTTGGCAACGCAGCCGTTGGCAAATCGCAACCGCGCGTTGGCGATGTCCTCGCTGGCGCTGAGCACGGGAATGCCGACGGAATCCACGCTGATCACCGGCGAGTTCACGAAGGCTAACACCACGTCGAGGTCGTGAATCATCAGGTCGAGCACCACGCCGACATCCGTCGAGCGCGCGGGGTACGGCGAGAGCCGGTGAGTCTCGATGAACTTCGGTTCGGTGGCGACGGTTTGCAGGTAGTTGAAGACCGGGTTGAAGCGCTCGACGTGCCCGACCTGCAACACGCAGCCTTGCTGCTGCGCCAACGCCACCAAGGCGGCGGCCTGCGCGCCGGTGCTGGTCATGGGCTTTTCCACCAGCACATGCCGGCCCGCTCGGAGGCACTCGCTGGCAAGGTCGAAGTGCGTGGTGGTCGGCGTGACGATGTTGACCGCGTCGCAGGCGGCCGCCAGTTCGCCCAGCTTGGGAAATACGCGCGCGCTGTGTTTCGCGGCCACGGCGCGGGCGCTCTCGGGGGAAGCGTCGCACACGCCGACCAATTCCACCTGCCCGGCGGCGGCGAGTTCCGCGTAGAGGCGGACGTGTTCCTTGCCCAGCGAACCCGTGCCGACGACGCCGACTTTGACCTTAGAAAACATGCGCGAGGCTAGCGTCGCAGCCCGGCGCGGCAAAGCGGAAAACGGTTCCGCCCGCTCCGGGCCAGCGCGTATTCAGGAAGGGGCCTTTGCTGCCGGAGCGCGGGCGTCCCGCCCGCTTGGGACGACCGAAGTTCCAGCGGATTGCCCCTTTGCCAACGGCGGTTGACCTAGCCCGACCAAAGCGGGCGTGGCGCCCGCGCTCCGGGGCCTTCATGCATACGCGCTGGCTCCGGGCGGACTGCTCAAAACGCTTGCCCCCCGCGGACGCTTCGGGTAGCCACTGGGCGGCCTTCATTCCACTGCCATGAAAACAAACCACAGCCGCCGCCAATTCCTGAAACACTCCCTCGCCGCCACCGTCGTCGCGCCGCTGGTCACGAGCCTCGAAGAGCATCATCTGCTCGCGCAGGAATCGCGCCCCGCGCCCGCCGCCGCGTCCAAAGCGACCTTGCCGCTCGGCACGATTGGCAAGGTCAAGCTGAGCCGGCTCATCTGCGGCGGCAACCTCATCAGCGGCTACGCGCACAGTCGCGATCTCATTTACGTTTCGCACTTGCTGAAGGCCTATTTCACCGACGAAAAAATCATGGAGACCTGGGCCCGCAGCGAGGAGCACGGCATCAATACCATGATCTTCAATCCCGACGACAAGCGGGCGCTGGCCGTCTATGGCAAATACCGTGCGCGCGGCGGGAAGATCCAATGCCTCGCCCAACTCGCCCCGGACAAGAACAACCTTGCCGGTTGCATCAAGGAAGCCGTGGATGCGGGGGTCGTCGGCGCGCTGCTGGTGGGTAACTACGGGGACGCCTGGACGCGGGAAGGCGACCTCGACCGCATCGGCAAATTCCTGCAATTAGTCAAAGCCCAAGGCATCATCGCCGGCGTGGCGGGCCACGAATTGCGCACCATTCAAGCCGTCGAGAAGGCGAAGCTGAATCCGGACTTCTACATGAAGACGCTGCACGGAGCCAACTATTGGTCCAAGCGCCGTCCCGACCAGACCCAGGAGGTCATTGATAACTACGGCGTTGATAACTATTGGTGCCTGGACCCCGAGGGCACCGTCCGTTTCATGCAGGAACTCGAGCGGCCGTGGATTGCCTACAAGGTGCTGGCCGCGGGCGCCATTCAACCCCGCGTCGGTTTCAAATACGCCTTCGACCAAGGGGCTGATTTCTGTGTGGTCGGCATGTTCGATTTTCAAATCGCCGACGATGTCGCCGCGGCCAATGACGCCATCAAAGGCGCCCAGAACCGCGAGCGCATGTGGGTGGCGTAAGCGGGGAAGCCACTCGGGCATGGGTCGCGGCGCGGGGCTTGGTCTCTTGCTTGGACCAGCCGGAACTCACCCCCGCGGAGGTCCGGGGGCGAGGGCCATACCCAGCTTGTCAACTGCCGATAATCCCACTGCCGCAGTGGTTTCTTCCGTGGCCGTACGCTAGGCTGGCGCATGTTCTTGAATGGATTGGGAACCGCCGTCCCACCGGATCGTTACCCCCAGCGCGAGTGTTTCAACGCCCTTGAAGCGTCCCGCGTGTACGGCGGATTGCAGCCGCGCTCCCGCGCCATCCTGCGTAAGGTGCTGCTGGGCGACAATGGCATTGCCACCCGCCACCTGTCGCTCAGCCCGCTCGCTGAGGCCTTCCACCTGGACCCCGACACCTTGCAGCACCGCTTCCAGCAAAACGCCCCTACCCTCGCCACCCAGGCGGCCGAACGCGCGCTGGCTGACGCCGATTGCACCGCGCAGGACATAGACGCGGTGATCATCAGCACCTGCACCGGTTATCTGTGTCCGGGGCTTACGAGCTATGTGGCCGAGCGGTTGGGCTTGCGCCCGGCGGTCTTCGCCCTTGATCTGGTGGGCCAAGGCTGCGGCGCCGCAATTCCCAACTGGCGCGCAGCCGAGGCGCTGCTGGCGGCCGACCGAGCTGAGCGAGTGCTATCCGTCTGTGTCGAGGTGTGCAGCGCGGCAATGTATCTCGATGACGACCCCGGTGTGCTGGTTAGCGCCTGTCTCTTTGGCGATGGCGCGGGCGCGGCGGTGCTCGCACGGGAACCCGCAGCCAAGGCTCGCCGTATCGAGTGGACCACCGCGGTGTCAGTGCTCAAGCCGGGCCAGCGCGACACGCTGCGTTTCGAGCAGCGGGCAGGCATGTTGCGGAACTTGCTCACCGTCGAAGTCCCGGCGCTCGCCGCAGAAGCGGTCGAAGAAATCCTCGCCCAGGCACTTACCCGCGCTGGACTGTCCCGTCGCGACATCGTTGGCTGGATGCTGCACCCCGGCGGTCGCGACGTCTTGAAAGCCTTGCGCTCCAAGCTGGCATTGGCTTCGGACGACTTACGCTGGAGTGCGGAGGTGTTGCGAGCCCACGGCAATGTGAGCAGCGCCAGTGTTTATTTCGTGCTGCAACGCGCGCTGGCGGGCGATGCGCCGCCCGGCTGGTGGTGGCTGTGCTCGTTTGGCGCCGGGTTCAGCGCCCACGGCGCACTGTTGAAGGTCCAATAGCCATGGACCGCTGCCTCGCACCTGAACTGCTGGACGAATTGCCCGGCCACGACCCGCGGGCGCAACGCTCACGGCGGGATTTACGCCGCATCAACGCTTGGATGGGCAACGCCCGGCTCGCTGCGGCGTGCCTGGCTCCCGTCGCCCGACGCACGCCGCCTCGGCGCATCGTGGACTTGGGAGCGGGCGACGGCACCTTTCTGCTGCGCCTTACGCAACTAATGCCGGACCTCGCGTCCGGCACAGAGCTGGTGCTTGTGGACCAAGGCAACGCCGTGGACGAGCGCGTGCTGACCGGGCTGCGCGACCGCGGCTTCCACCCGCGCGTCGAGCAAGCCGATGCCTGGGCCTGGCTCCGCGAGCTGCCTACGAAGTCCGGCACCTGGGTGCTGGCTAACTTGTTTCTACATCACTTCACCGCGAGCCATTTGCGGGCCGCCTTGGCAACCCTGTCCGAGCGGACGGACCTCTGCTGCGCCTGCGAGCCGCGCCGCGCGGCCTGGCCACTCATGGCCAGCCGCCTCTTGTGGTTCATCGGGGCCAATGCCGTTACCCGCCATGATGCCGTGGTTAGTGTCCGAGCCGGGTTCGCCGGGCAGGAACTCTCCGCGCTGTGGCCAGGTAACACCGACTGGCATCTGCGCGAGCACCGCACTGGACTATTTAGCCATCTCTTCCTCGCCCAACGCGCGAGCGGCGCGACCCACGTCTCACCATGAGAGACGGCTTGCCCATAACCATTGTCGGCGGTGGCCTCGCCGGACTTACCTTGGGCATCGCGCTGCGGCAGCAGAACGTGCCGGTGACCGTATGCGAAGCCGGCACCTATCCGCGCCATCGTGTGTGTGGCGAGTTCATCTGTGGCCGGGGATTGGAAGTGCTGCGGGAACTGGGTCTGCACGCCAAGTTTGTGGCCGCCGGCGCGCGCGCAGCCCGCACCGCCGCCTTTCATTCCACGCGCCGCTCGTATTCGCCGAGAGTCCTCCCCTGCCCTGCCCTGTGTCTTTCGCGTTATGTCATGGATGAGTTGCTCGCCCAAGAATTCCGCGAGTTGGGCGGCAACTTACGGGAACGCGAACGAGTCACCGCCGCCCGCCTTGGCCCCGGCTGGGTGCGCGCGACAGGACGACGTATCGAGACCGAGCCAGCGCGGGTGAAATGGATTGGCTTGAAAGCCCACGTGCGGCATGTGTCTCTCATCGCCGATCTGGAAATGCACTTGGTGCCCGAGGGCTATGTGGGCTTGTGCCGCCTGGCTGGAGGCGAGGTGAATGTATGCGGTCTGTTCGCGGTGCAGGGGCCGGTGCCACAACTGGCAACGGGCTGGCAGGGATTCCTCCGCGGTCCAGCCGGCTCGGTGCTACAGCAGCGGCTGCACACCGCCGAGTTTGACTCCAAGTCATTCAGTGCGGTCTCCGGCCTGAACCTCCGACCGGCTGCCGCACTAACCATCGCCGAATGTTGCGTCGGCGATGCGTTAACGATGATTCCGCCCGTGACCGGCAACGGCATGTCCATGGCTTTCGAGTCGGCGCACTGGGCCGTGGAACCATTGGCCGCCTACAGTCGCGGCGAACGGACTTGGGACGCGGCGCGGTGGGCCGTGGCCCGCAACTGCGATGCCGGCTTCGCGCGGCGCCTGCGCTGGGCATCGTGGATGCAACGGCTACTCATGCAGCGAGGCAGCCGTGAGTTGCTGCTCCTGGCGGCCCGCACGGAACCGCTGTGGCGTCTCTGCTTTGCCAGCACCCGCTAAGCCGCAACTATTCCGTGGGACAGGCGTCGCGCCTGTCTCGCGCATCGTCTGAAGCGGTGCTTGCTCCGCGTTCCCGGGCTTGAGCGGCAGTCACCTTATAGTGACAGCAGGGAATGAATCTGGAGACAGGCGCGACGCCTGTCCCACGCGGCTCGCCTCGCCGTCGCCGAGTTCGCGACTGCATGGATACGGCTAAGCGCCTGTTTGGAAACTGTAGGCGCCGACGTAAGGAGACGTTGGCAGCCCAGTTTTGAACCAACAACCCACCTCCTTCCGTCGGCGCCTACAGAGGGAAGCGAATTTCCAAACCGGCTCTAAGTGCCCCCGTGACGGCTCAAGGTACGGCCTGCTCAGCGATGCGCCGGATCAGGCCGCTGAAGATCAAACCGTGGACCGGATACAGGGCATACCAATAGAGCAAGCCGAACAGACCCTTCGGTTCAAAGAACGCCGTCTGTAAGAGCAGCGTCCGGCCGTTGGACTCAGGGCGGGCTTCAAATTCAAGCCACGCGCGGCCCGGCACTCTCATCTCCGCCCGCAGCCGTACCAGCCGGCCGGGCGTCACCATTTCCACTCTCCAAAAGTCCAGGCTATCCCCGACGCGCAAGTCCTCGGGATGACGCCGGCCCCGACGCATGCCCACGCCGCCGAAGAGCCGGTCCACCATCCCGCGCATCTGCCAGGTCCAATCCATATAGAGCCAGCCCCGCGTGCCGCCCAGCCGCGCAAAGCTGCGATACACCGCGTCGGTCGAAGCGGCCACTGTCCGCTGCCGCCGCTCGATAATCATCCCCTCACTGCTGATAAGAGCCACGGGCGTCCGGTCGCCCTGACTCGACGTTAGCGCGTCACTCCAGGAAGTCTCCACCGCGCGTGCCCCCAACTTCTCCAGCGCCAGCCGGACGGCGGTCGCGTAGTCGAGCGGGTGAATCGCAGGGAAGAGTTGCCGCGCAGACGAGTCGCGCACGATGACTTCATTCCCCAGCCCCTTGATCAAAGGTTGCGCGATGTTGGCCGGAATAGGAGTTACCAGATGCACCCAGTAGGAGGAGAGCCGCGGGGTGAGCACCGGCACCGCGAGCAAGCGCCGCTTGAGTCCTCTGGCTTGGGCGTAACCCGTCATCATGCCGGCATAAGTCAGGACATCTTTCCCGCCTATCTCGATGGTCCGCCCCGTGCTTTCCGGGCAAGCCAGCGCAGCGACCAGGTAATCCAGCACATTGCGAATGGCGATCGGCTGGATGCGGGTGAACACCCACTTTGGGCAGATCATGACCGGCAGTCGCTCGGTCAGATAGCGAATCATTTCAAATGACAGACTCCCCGAGCCCACGATGACTGCCGCGCGGAACTCGGTCACCGGCACCCCCGCCTCGCGCAAGGCCGCGCCAGTCTCCTGCCGGGAACGCAAATGAACCGAGAGCTTGGCCTGCGGATCACCCAGCCCGCCGAGATACACGATGCGTTGCGCGCCCGCTGCCTGGGCGGCACGGCCACAGTTGCGCGCGGCGACCAGATCCCGTTCGGAGAAGTCGCTGCCTCCGCCGAGGCTGTGGACGAGGTAGTACACCACGACGACGTCGCGCATGGCCGCGACCAGTGAGTCGGGCTGGAACATGTCACCTTGCGCGATTTCCACCTGACTCAGCCAGGGCCGCCCTTGCAGCCGGGCGAGATCGCGCACCAGGCAACGCACCCGATACCCCGCCGCCAGCAGGCGCGGGACCAACCGCCCACCGACATAGCCCGTGGCGCCGGTGACTAGAACTGTTTTTGTGGTTTCCATTAGCTCCAATCGAAGTTGAAGGAACCTGACGCAAGGGCAGCCAGGGGCAAATCAGGTGGCCGCGGCTGCGCTCTGAATCGCGCAAGCCAGCACGGTGTGTGTTTGCCTCCGTATGTTATTACGTAGTATGGTCAGTGGCAATGTCATCGGCAATAGATTCCAAGAGTGAGGGCCGCGCGGTGCGATCGGCGTTGGCGCTGGTTGGCTGGCTGGCCCTCTCATTCACCGCAGCGGCAGTGGGCGGATTCTTCCTGCCCGGCGAGTGGTATGGACGCCTCCAGAAGCCCGCGTGGAATCCGCCGGGCTGGATCTTCGGCCCCGTCTGGACGGCGCTCTACACCATTATGGCTGTCGCGGCGTGGCTGGTCTGGAAGCGCGGTGGGTTCCTCGGCCAGCGGTTGGCGCTTTCGCTTTTTCTCCTGCAACTTCTCTTCAACGCCCTCTGGTCGCCGTTGTTCTTTGGGTTGAAACTTCCAGCCCTGGCTTTCGTGGACATTGTGCTGCTCTGGCTTGCCCTGCTGGGCACAGTCATGGCGTTCTGGAAAGCCCGCCCGCTCGCTGGTGCGCTGCTGGTGCCGTATTTGGCCTGGGTCACATTCGCCAGCGCGCTCAACTTCACTCTCTGGCGACTCAACCGTTGAATTTGGAAAACATGATTTTGCCGCTTCATCATCTTGCCCTGCTCTGTCTTGCACTGCTCGCCGCCATGAACTCCCCCGCTGCCGCTGAGAAAACTATCTTCGACTTCAACGCCCCCACCAACCCAATCGCCTGGCAGGTCGTCAACGACGACGTGATGGGCGGCGTGTCCGCCAGCAGCTTCCGCATGACCAACGGCGTGGCGGTGTTTCGGGGCGAAGTCTCGCTGGCGAACAACGGCGGTTTTGCCTCGGTGCGCTCGCTGCCCGTGCGCCACGACCTCGCCGGCTGTGACGCCTTCGTCATCCGCGTGCGCGGCGACGGCCACCGCTACAAGTTGACCGCGCGCACCGACCGCAGCTTCGACAGCGCGATTTACCAGCTCGTTTTCCCGACGAAGAAGGGCGAATGGGAGGAGCATCGCCTGCCGATGAAAGACTTCATTCCGAGCTTTCGCGGACGCGTGCTGGCCAGCGAACCGCCGCTCGACCCGGCAAGAATAACTTCCGTGGGCTTCCTGATTTCCGACCAGCAGGAAGGGGCCTTCCAGTTGGAGGTGGCATGGATCAAAGCCGCACGACCTGAGGGGAAGTGAGCCTCACCAAGCGGGACTCCAATCCGGCGAAACCTCACGCCCGCCGGGCGAGCAACCGCTGGAAACGCGCGCGGTTGTAACGCTGGGCGAGGACGCAGGGCAGGTTCGCCACCAAGGCGAAGCCCACCATGACCAGGTCCGCCCAGAGGGGGTTCCAGAGCAAGAACACCGGGGCACAGCCCAGGGCGGCCCAGTGGCAGAGTTCGCCGCGCCAGGTCTCGCGGATGAAGCGTTGGAGATATTCGCGATTCGCCCCAGCCAGCGTGCCTTTGGCAAAACCGCCGCCAAACCAGCCCGCGGCGTCGGGCAGCCAGTCCTTCCAGCGCTTGATGGCGAAGACGCTTTCGTAGAAACGACCGTTGCGTTCCCACGACCGGGTGCCGCCCGGATTGAACCAGTTCACCGGCATCTGCGTGAAAGCCCACGCGAGCCCGAGTTGGAT